>Ga0315291_10000026_pt1 | contig 161052 bp, 189 predicted proteins | sample YL17G12_20_MG_FD_203070 | JGI IMG/M metagenome (GOLD analysis project Ga0315291, IMG submission 203070) | Sediment microbial communities from Yellowstone Lake, YNP, Wyoming, USA - YL17G12_20 | ecosystem: Environmental > Aquatic > Freshwater > Lake > Sediment | place: USA: Wyoming | collected... | reverse complement strand
ATTTAATCCCCCACTAAATTGGGTTATTACTGCTAAAACGTAAGACATCGTTGGTTTTTGTCCTACATATACAACATTGTCGTCCATCCTTTTTGTTTCCTTAACTTCTTTTACTTCTTCTGTTTTTGTTTCCTTAACTTCTTTTACTTCTTCTGTTTTTTTTGCTACCATTTTGTATTCCTCCTGTTTTTAGAGCATGATTGTTGATACTGTTTTACCTAAGTAAGATGATTTATGAGGATTTAACTCTTTCTATTTGATGGAATACTACTCTTTTTACAAGAACAAAAATCTATCTGAATTTTGCTTATAAAACTTATAAACTATATTTTCCTGCAAGGTCAAAAAAAAGAATGATATCTTCATCTGGCACATCTCTATGCGAGATTTCTTTAACTTTCTCGGGTTTATGATAAATAACAGAAAATTCTTCACTTTTAAAATAATTCCTCAATAAATTTCCTATCAATTCCAATCTATTTTCTGGCTTTCTTTGCTCATATGTTTCTGATTTTTTTCTTTTTTGAATTATCGAGTCACTTCTAAACTCTGGTGATGTTTCATAGAGATAACTTTCACTTTCAAGTCGAAACCAAATATTTTTTTGAATACCACCGGGTTCATGTCCGGGCATTAACCTTTTTGGATCAGAATGATCATCAAGCAATTCTGATGAAGTAAATGGGTATATGTCTACTATTTTATCCCCGTATCTCTTAGCTATGCTGCTAAAATCTATTATACTCTTAGCTGCTTTCTTCTTTTTTGCAGTAGTAGACTCTAATGGATTAAAATTCATGATTTTAAAGGATACAGTAAAATATTTAAACCCTTTCTTTATAGTGTATAAGCTTCTCTAATCTCGATTAACCCAAGTATCACGAAGAAAATGACCATTAAATAACCTAAATATATCCCATTTTTCTGAGCATTTATTGCCTCGATTGCTTGTTGTTCAACTTCATTTAACCTTTCTTCAGCTGTTAACATCATGTTAATAATGATGTACATTATTACGATTCCGAATATTAATGAAGCTATACCTGAAAGCATGATTATTATGTTCATAATTTTAATTTGAATTTTATAATAAAAAGTTTAACATTTAGTAAAAAAAGTGAAAGTAAGTTTCATTGTAACAATGTTAACTTTATTTATTCTGAAACCTAGTTTCATTGATATGAAGAAAAATATGACAGAGATACTACTATTCTTGTATACCAAACCAAGAAGATGGACTGAGATACTCAATGAATTTGATATATCTAAAGCGACTCTAAGTCGGTATATCAATGAATTGAATAAAAAGAAATTTTTAAAGAAATCATTAGATGTAGAAGGTAAGATTGTCTATTCCCTAGATCAAGAAAATATTTCTAATGTAGGTTTGGATGATGCATTTTTAGATGAAATAGAAAATAGCATAAAGAAAACTATTGAAGATATACAAAACCTTAAAAAATTAGGGTTTTTCACTGATGGATTATCGGAGAATGAAATTTTGAATTTTATAGGGAAAAAGGAAACCCTTAATCTTAACAATTTAATAGATTTTAATTCGAAAATTGCAAGAATTTTAAAAGATTCGAATTCTGCCTTTAAAATCAGAATTAGGGCCAATTTAGATATAGAAAAGCATTTGACAGAGTTAAAAAATCGTTTAAGTATTATAGAAAATCTAAAAAATTTGAAGACAATCTTATATATAAAGAGGTAAAAAAAATGCCTAGAGTAGTTCATTTTGAGATTAGTGTAGATAATCCTGAAAGAGCGAAGAAATTCTATGAAGATGTCTTCGCATGGAAATTTGAAAAATGGGATCCTGTAGAATACTGGCTTATTATGACTGGCGACAAAAATGAACCCGGTATTGACGGAGCGATAAAGAAGAGAGGAAATCCTAAGGAAGATACTATAAATACCATCAATGTTCCTTCTATTGACGAGTTCATAAAAAAGATTAAGAAGAATGGCGGTAAGGTATTGATGCCTAAGATGACCATTCCAGGTATAGGATATAATACATATTGTCAAGATACTGAAGGAAATGTTTTTGGAATAATGGAAGAAGATAAATCAGCTAAATGATGAACTAAAAATAGGAAGCGCCCCCGGAGAACCTTATAGCAAACGGGCAACTATTATGGGATTATTATAAATTTTTAGTTTAATCTTGTGAAAATTCAAATTTTCTTCTAATATGTACTAGCCGAATTTTGATAAGATCTGCCGCCCTATTTTTGCAATATAGTCTACAGCTTCCTTGCTTCTTCCTTTAGAAGTAATGTGTATGAGGTATTCATTTTTGCAAATCCAAAGATGATAATAGTAGACGCCTGGTTCATTGTACTGACCACCATAATCATTCACATTGTTAACACGAAATCTGCTCTGGTCCCCATAATCATTCTCACTTATAAGCCCTTGGACACTATACAAGTGCACGGAGCCATATTGGTATGAGCCATTTAGGGCTTCGTAATTTGTAAATTTCTGCAATTCAATTATTACTTGGGTATCATTCAAGCTGCTAATGTTGTAGATACAGATGCTATATTGCCCCAGTGATGAATCTACAATATTTGTATATTCCTCATCTGTTTGGCAATTAGTTCCATTGCCCGTAATCCCAAGTTGCTGAAGGTCTTGTGCATTAAGATCGCTTGTCATCCCAAGTTGCTGAAGGTCTTGTTCATTAAGCACCAGCTCCTGGGTTCCTGATACTTTAGGGGTTGTGTCGGATATTGGCATAGAAGTGGTAATAAAATATGTTCCAACAATCAATAAAACAGCCAAAATAATAAATAATGTAATTTGTTGCTTATTTTTCATAATTTTATTTAAAAATCATATAGTTAAAAACCTATCCTATAAGCCACTTTTGAATATTACAGTTTGTTTATTTATAATTTGGGCTTTTCACTAATTGTATCAGCGCCCCCGGAGAGATTTGAACTCTCAACCTTCTGGTTAACAGCCAGCTGCTCCACCGTTGAGCTACAGGAGCTTATGGATACAGTCTTGATATCGTCCTTGGAAATGGAATACATTCTCTTATATGTTTTAACTTGCAAATCCACACTACAACTCTTTCTACACCCATGCCAAATCCAGCATGCTGTACACTACCATATCTTCTTAGATCAATATACCATTCATAAGCTTTTTTAGGTAAGTTAAACTCTTTTATTTTTTGTTCTAATAAGTTTTTATCTGCAATTCTTTCACTTCCACCTATTATTTCACCATAACCCTCGGGCGCAAGTAAATCGGCAGCTAAAACAACTTCAGGGTTTTTAGGATCGGGCTGCATATAGAAAGCTTTCATCTTTGCAGGATATCTGTGAACAAATACAGGTTTTTCAAACTTAAGTGATATAAATCTTTCATCTGGAGCGCCCAAATCATCCCCCCATTCTATATCATGGCCATTTTTTTGTAGCATTTCTATAGCTTCTGTATAACTGACTCTTGGGAAGGGCGTATCAATTTTCTTTAGAGGGTTTATATCTCTTTCCAATACTTCCAACTCTCTTTTTCTTTTTTCCAGGACTTTTTTGACGATATAGGTGACCATATCTTCTTGTAATTTAAGATTTTCTTCGAAACCAGCAAATGCCATCTCAGGTTCTATCATCCAAAATTCTGTTAGATGCCTAGGAGTTTTTGATTTTTCGGCCCTAAAAGTTGGACCAAAACAATAAGTTTTTCTAAAACCTCCTATAGTAGCTTCAACATATAATTGACCGCTCTGCGTTAAGTATGCCTTCTTACCGAAATATGGTGTTTCAAATAATGTTGAAATTCCCTCACAAGCTGATGGTGTGAAAATAGGAGAATCTGTTAAAGTGAATCCGTTATCATCCATGTAATCTCTGCAAGCCTTAATAACTTCAGCTCTTATTTTTAAGATTGCAATCTGTCTCGGACTTCTAACCCATAGGTGTCTTACATCTAGAAGAAAATCTATCCCATGCTCTTTCTTACCTATGGGAAATTCTTCTGCCAGTTGAACTATTTTTATATCATTTATCCTTATTTCATATCCTGCTGGTGCTCTCTTATCTTCATTCACAGTTCCTTTAATTATAAGAGAAGATTCTTGCGTCAATTTGTTTGCATCATCAAAAACCTTTTTCCCAACTTTATCTTTATGAACAGTAGATTGAACCGTGCCTGTGCCGTCACGAATTTGTAAGAACTGAATTCCACCACTAGACCTCTTTGTTACTAACCAACCTTTTATCTCAACTTCTTTTCCGTTTAACTTACCGTCTAATATGTCGCTTATCAGAGTATCTATCATAGGCAACACGTCTCATTTGCAATAGAAATAATTAGTCTTATAATGTTTAAATAAAGATTAGAGAGAAATTCAACAGATATTAAAACATCCACCGTGCAATTTCAGCACCTACATTATTGATATTTTTCATATATTTAAATTTTCTATTTCACGTGATTAACATGTGATTTAATTTTCCTATCTGTTCTCCATCGGAAATCCATTAGAAATCAAGGTAGCTTCATTGGAAATTCCAGTAGAAAAAAACGTTCTACAGAATAGAAGTCAATTTAAATACATCTATAGAAAAATATAATTGGGTCTAATTCTTAATGATTTAGGGTACTGTTAAGTACAATTAATTTTTGAAGTCCTTTTCGAACTTCTGGGTCTAAAGATATATTTACAGTCGATGATTTAAAACAAAATCGACGGAGGAAAATATATATTTAAGGAATGAGGAGGAAGTTGAAATGGAAACTATAATGAAAAATGCTTTGAAAAGAACGTTTGGAAATGAATCTGAAGAATGTGCCTTTGATAGATTTAAAATACAACCGAATTCTGGTGCCGTTAACATGAATATTGATTACTTCAAACAGGCTGAAGAAGAATTTGGTTTTTCTGTAAAGAAAGCGAGGATAATGGTAATCGGTGTTGGTGGTGCAGGCCAGAACACTATCACTAGATTAAGTGAAATGGGTGTTCAAGGTGCTAACACACTTTCGATAAACACTGATGCCAAACACTTGACTGTTGGTAAAGCTGATAAAAAAATTCTTGTAGGAAAAGAATTGACAAAGGGTCTTGGAGCTGGTGGTTATCCTGAAGTAGGTAAGAAAGCTTCTGAGGAAGCAAGAAATGAACTCAAGGAACAATTACAAGGTGCTGATCTAGTCTTTGTCTGTGCCGGTGAAGGTGGAGGTACAGGGACAGGAGGAGCACCAGTAGTAGCAGAAATGGCAAAGTCAATGAATGCAATAGTAATCGGTGTGGTTACAATGCCTTTCAAGATAGAAGGTGCAAGGATTGCTAAAGCTGAAGATGGACTTGCAAGGTTGAGACAGGTAACTGATACAGTCATCGTAATCGAAAATGATAGACTACTAAAATATGCAGGTGAGTTACCGATACAACAAGCATTTGCATTTGCAGACGAATTGATTGCAAGCATGGTGAAAGGAATAACCGAAACGATAACACTGCCATCACTAGTAAATGTAGACTATGCTGATGTAAGAACAATAATGCATGCCGGTGGTGTAGCTGCTCTAGGGGTAGGTGAAAGCAATAACTCTGATAGAGCTATGGACGCTGTAACAAAAGCATTGACAAACCCACTGTTGGATGTAGATTACACAGGAGCAAAAGGAGCTTTGATACATATAACTGGTGGTAACGACTTGAGATTAGACGAAGTCAATTTAATAGGACAAACAGTATCTCAACATCTAGATCCATCAGCACAGGTAATATGGGGAGCTAGAATCTTACCAGAGTTCAACGGCAAGATACAAGTGATAAGCATAATAACTGGAGTACAATCACCATACATACTTGGCCCAGTCGCATATGATAAACCCGTAGTAAGAGAAATGAGCAATGCCCTTGGCATTGATATAATAAGGTAATGCTTATTGGAGAACACCCCCTCCTTTTTTCTTTTTTTTCGGCGGGGAATGAGGTGAAAATTGGGTGAAAAACGAAGAGATAGTATTCAGTCTGATAAAGACTGAGAATGATAAGAACGGTGGAATGGTATACGAGCCCAGAGTTCTTAAAATGGCTACTTTATTAAATATTAGCCCAGATGTTTTTTCGAGAATTAAAGAAAGGTTAATTGAAACAGGGAAGATAGGTCAGAAAGGATTGAAACTCTTCCTTGTTTAATCCTTTTTCTTTTTTATTACTCGATGGCGCAGAATAATTCTAAAATATCTAACCAGTAGTAGCTATAGCTGATTCCCCAGCATGCCAAGAAAATCTCGGTCTAATCTGAGTCGAATAAATTCTCTCTGAATTGTCATCTAATATAACTGCAGAACCATTCCATTTTGGTAATTTTGTTATAGACTTCCATATATCTTCTTCTAAATATGTTTGCATTACAGCATGCAAGGCTTTCAAATCTTGCTGAGAAGTTAACCTATGAGATATGACAATATCACATTGAGATATGACATCTTGATGAATTTTATTCGGCATCTGAGTCATGGGTACGAATGAAATACCTGGCTCCCTACCCTGTTTTACGATTGTTAATAAGGGATTGGTCGATACTGTCACTGTATCAGATGGAATGAATTGATGTGCTTCATCCATCATAAGCCAAACCATTGGCTTTCTCTCTTTTAGTTTTACCTCACCCATTTTTTCTAATTCTTCCTGTTTTCTTGCCAATGTTCTTTGTTCATATATTTTTCTTGCCACAATTGCAACTAAAAGATTACGGACAGACCAAGCCTCAGTAGCTCGAAGACGAGATACGTCAAAAATATTAACCGTTCCCGGTTTTACTATATCATCTATTTTTATTCCTTCTTCTCCAAAAACGCCCCATTTATCAGCAACAGAAAGCATATTCTCCAAGGCAGATTTTGTATGAGTATCAAGAGACCTATCATCTTTAATCTCAGAAATTATATCATTTATCTGATATTTTTCCTCTTTTTCATTCATTTCGTTTATAGTTTTTTGCAGACCTATTGCAATAGGATTTGTCATTGGCAAGTTAAATGCTAAAGCCCATTCCTCTCCGGAAAATTCATAAGGTGCGATTGAAACTCCAAAATCAACTGGTATTTCAGCTTCTTCATATTCCTTTTTCTGTTTGAATGGGACATATATTTTTACTTTATCACCTAAACCTTCTGGTTTTAAATTCCATTTATCAAGTTCGACTGCCTGTTGTTCATTAGGAAGTTTAGTACTCCAATATATCCCCATCGTGTCTATCATTACAACAGATAAGTTCATCCTATAATTTTTTGGTAATGATGCTATTTCTTCTAGAATCACTCCACCAGTATAAGATTTTCCAGAACCTCTTTTACCACATATGATTATAATGTGAGGTCTTAAAAGATCAAGTACTACAGGATTCGTTAGATGTGTTTCTTCTCCTTCTCCAACTATATGTTTGCCTATATAACCTGTGCACTTGATTCCATATTCATCTAAATCTTCTTTCCTTCGGCCAATAACAATCTCTTGCATAATAAGAATTAGTCCTGATATAAGAAATAAGTTTTGAAGTTATAAGTTATTATTTTTCCAGTTGTTTTTCCTGCATCTTTGTATAATCTTTAAATGTTTCTTCAACATATTCGGTTTCTTTTGTTATCCTCTTATGTTCTTTTTGCAATTCATCTGGTATAGGCAATTTGTTCTTTGTCAGATAGTCGTATATAGCCTCCCTTAAAGCATCGTTTGCAAGGACAGAACAATGCAGTTTTATTCTTGGCAAGCCCCCGAGAGCATTAGCAATATCTAATTTTGTTATTTTCAACGCTTCTTTTATGGTTTTGTCTTTTGCTAATTTTGTTATCATTGAAGATGTAGCGATAGCTGCGACACAACCAAAAGTTTCAAATTTAATGTCAGAAACTATATCCTCACCCCCTTTATTTTTCTTTATTTTTATGTAAAGGTACATAACATCCCCACAAACTACATTTCCTACTTTCCCAGTTCCATCTGGATTTTTTATTTTACCCATGTTTATAGGTTTCTTGAAATGTTTCATTACTTCTTTCGTATACATTTCATAATGTTTCATTCTACTCACTCTCAAAATTTTCTTCAGTGTGAACTTCAATTCCATTCTTTTTAAATAATGCAGTTGTAACGCCATCTCCTTGTCTTTTTTCTGAGAAATCTTCGCTTAATATAGTTCCACATCCACAAGAAGGGCTGTCAGATTTAAGAATGGCTTCTTTAATTTCTAAAACTTTTGCAATTTTCAAACTTTCTTTACTCCCTCTTATATATTGTTGAGTAACATTGTTTTTGGTAGAAGTCATAACTTTTGCTCTGCCTTCGATAACATCCTTACCATCACCACCGGTAATCCTAGCTCTATCTCGTGGGGTAGTTAATCCTCCTAATTGTTCAGGACAAACAGGAATTAATTTTCCTTCTTTGAACAATTTCAATAAATTCTTGTTCAATTTGTTCTCGCCATCGTATCTACAATTGAAACCTACTAAACAAGCACTAACTATTTTCATTTATACCCCCTCTTAAAGGGTGAAATTTTTCTTAAACTTTCAACGATACCAGGCAAGACTTCTGCTACATAATCAACTTCTTCTTTAGTCGTATACTTGCCTATCGTCAGTCTTAAAGAACCATGCGCCTCTTCATGTTTTAACCCTATTGCAACTAACACATGACTTGGTTCTAATGATTCTGATGAGCAGGCTGAACCAGTAGATGCAGCCACTCCTTTCATATCCAGATGTAATATTAAAGATTCACCTTCAATATATGAAAACCAGAAATTTGTATTATTCGGCAATCTAATTTTTGGATGACCATTTAAATGAGAATTTTCTATTTTCAATACTTTTTCTATCAGTATATCTCTTAATTTTGTCATTCTCTTAGCATCAGTAACCATCTCTTTTTTAGCAATATCCGTAGCTGCAGCAAATCCGACTATACCAGCAGTATTGACAGTAGAAGATCTTAATCCAAATTCATGTCCTCCACCATGCAATAAGGGTTCTATCTTTATGCCATTCCTGATAAAAAGTGCTCCTACACCTTTCGGACCATACATTTTGTGCGCATTACAAGTTAACAAATCTATATTCATTTTTTTGACATCTATAGGAATTTTACCAAAGCTCTGCGTAGCATCAGTATGAAAATAAACTTCTTTTTCTTTACATATTTTTCCTACTTCTTCTACAGGTTCTATCGTACCTATTTCATTATTGGCATGCATTATCGAAACAAGTATCGTATCTTTTCTTATACTAGATTCTAATTTCTCTAAATCTACAAAACCATATTTATCTACGGGTAAAAGTGTTAATTCGAATCCTTGTTTTTGAAGCCATTTTGCAGTATCTAAAACGGCATGATGTTCTATAGCAGAAACTATTATATGCTTACCCTTTTCCTTATTAGCAAATGCTATCTCTTTTAGAGCCATGTTGTCAGATTCAGTTGCACTGCCTGTAAATATTACATCATTGACATCTGCATTCATCAAGCCAGCAACTTTTTCTCTTGATGCTTCTAGAGCATCTTTTGCCTCTCTTCCCAAATAATATAAAGACATAGAGTTTCCAAATTTTTTCGAGAAATAAGGTTTCATTATTTCAAATACTCTTGGATCTACAGGGGTTGTAGCAGCATAATCCATATAAACTCTTTTCATAAGAATCACTTATAATATAACGCCGTTATAAATATATAAACTTTAATCATCAAATTTACTATATGAAACCTTTTTGTGAAGTAGTAGTCAGTTCTATCTTGCCAGCAATAAGATCCTTGTTAACGAAGGATTTATTGACAACCTATCATTTAACACAAAAACAAGCTGCTGACTTACTGGGATTAACCCAGCCAGCCATATCTCAATACATTATAGAAGCTAGGGCATCAAAAGTAAAATTGCTAGAAAAACAACCAGATGTAATGAAAATGATAGAAGACTTGGCTTACAACATAGTCAATAAAAATATAAAACATAAGGAAATACAGTTAAGATTCTGTAAAATTTGTAAAAGTATTAGACAGAGTAGAATTATTTGTCGTTTACATGAAGAAATGTATCCACAAATTGCTCCCTGCATTAAATGCCCAGAAGAATGTTAACTTAAAATTTCTTCAATGCCGCATAAAAAATTCCACCAAAAATTCCTATGAGAGGTTTTATCGCCGAGAGTAAAGTATAACATGAAATTGCTATCAATAAAGGAGTTATTTTTGTCAGCAAATCAAACATAGGAATGGCCTGTGCCAAATCTTCTTGGCTAATACTCAATTGTTGCTGATCTATCTGTTGTATCGCCCTACTCTTATAAGAATCTAAACCTTGTACCAATCCGTCATACATAGATTTGCATTGATTTTTTGTATCATCTGGTAAAATTTTGTATCTTTCATCCAAACTGTATTTAAATCCATCAGCTATATCAGTAATCTGCTGCTTCTGTATATCCTTTAAATTGCTGACATCAGGGACAAGACTACTGAACAAATCCATGTTAGATTTAGATATTTCTGTCTCATATGTTGACATATTCAGGAAGATTGCCAGGAATATTCCTACACAAATTAAAAAATTAAACAAACCTAATCTAGAAGATATGACATTATAACCAGTCGAGAAATTTTTTTTCACTGGCTCAAAAGTTCTTTTTAATATGAAAACACCTAAAGATAGAGAAAGTCCTGCAAGCAGCATTATTATCGAATTTGTTAGCAGATATAATACAAGAATAAACATTAGTTGAGACATACCGACTATTCTCATATCTATTTTTTTCGCAAACTTAGTGAAAGTAAACTTTGTAAAAATTATAAAACCTACACTTATCAGCGCTAGACTCACAAAAATTATCCATAAACCATTAACAAAAATATACACAAATGATTCATAAAGAGCTGTTATGATGTTACTTTTCTCTGATTCTTGAAAAAGAATTATAAACACTCTATTCTGCATATCTATAACTTTTGACATAGTCAAGCTAGAATAAGAAAGGAAAATAGTGCCTGATAAAAAAAATAGTGCAGGTAAACATGAAAGTGCTATTTCGTATATTTTCAAAATTATCACTTTTTGTATGAAAGAGCTTGCTCATTTCTTTTTTTGAAAGTTAATTTTTCTTTTATTTTTCTGAGTATTTCAACTATTTTATATTTAATTCCGAATCCAGTTTTTGATGTTTTAAGCGATGTTTCAGGTTTGTATTCGAGTGGTGTTGGCCAGAAAAGATATCCAAAGAATGCTATACCGGCTACGGCGCCTCCAACTACGCCCCACTTGAGCAAGCTTTGCCAGTTTAATATTTTACCGATATTTAACTTGCTACCAACTTTCATAGCAGATTTTGTTTGATTTATCAAAATTTCTATGTCATCCAACAAATCATATGCAGAATCAAAATCTCCTAAGGCTATGTAAGCATCAACACTAGTTATCTTTTGTTTTAATTGACTGAATAAACTTTCTGCTTCGGATACATTCACTCCCTTACTCTTACTCTGATTCAATTCTTTTTCTAAACTTAGAATCTGTGTTTTGTAATTAGAAATATTCAATGTTATTTGTGTCTTTGTCTCTTCCCCAGGTGTAACTTCAAGTACGAAGTTCTTTTTAGTATAATTGTAGCTGCTTGATGCCTTGAACAAAGCAGGATAATCATTAACAGCTGTGCTTTTAGGTATGTTAAATGCAACAAAGAATGTATATTCTGATTGATTAGTTATTGGCACATATGTTGAAGGAACTATGCTATACCATGAAGAATCTTCTATACCGAAAATCTCTAATTTAACATTCTGTGTTATTGTTTTATTTATGTTCTTCACCTTTATTGTCTCTGTTTTATTACCACCTTGTTCGATAGAAACTGTAGAAGGATAAGACGTGATATCAAGATAGAGTAATGCAGTAGCTGTTCTGTTTGTCGTTCCTGTTGTCCCTGAAGTGCCTTCATTAGATGAAACAGTAGTTGCTGTGGTTGTAGTTGTTGTAGTGGCAGCAGCAGTAACAGTCATAGTTACATTTATACCATTTGGATTAAACCACTGATTTGAAGAATCAGCCCATATATTTCCGTATGTACATTGTGGATAAGATTCAGCCATTCCTGGGGTTATTTTCCACCAAACCAAACATGAAGAAGAATATGCTGCAGGCGAAATTGTAATCCAAGAGATACCACTTGAAGTTGCATCAGCGTGGTCACATAATACACAGCCAGTATAGCCGAGATATGACACAGAATAACGACAGCTTTCATTAAAAGTTATATTTGTACAAGAAGCGGCTAAAGGACCATAGTTTGATATATTAACATATATATAATTAGTCGTAGTATTATTTACCACACTGGGGGTTGGATTATAACCTAAACTTGTGCCAAAACTACACCCAGTAGAATTCGTACTCATAAGCAGACCAGTACTACTGATCATTATGGTTTGATTTGCATTATAACCAAATAATGAATTTTCGGTATAATTGGCCATAATATTCATTATATAATAGCCACCCGGTTTATTTGCTGAGACAGTAAAGTTAACATAATAATAGTTGCCTGTGTAGATCGGATCTGTTCCATTTGCCAGGTTAAGTCCACCAGACCATGGTATCCTATAAGAACTTATATTCATGTTTGTTAACCATATGGTGAAATTGGATGTATTCAATGAATTAGTACCTAATTCAGTACCATTGACATAATAAAGTTTGAATTTTAATCTTGCATTTTCTGTTATGCTGCCATTGATCACCGCATCATCTCCAAAGGATATAATATCAAATATCCTTATGTCGATTACATCTGTCAGGTTTAATCTTAAAGTCAGATTAAAAGTTTCCGTGGGGTGAGAACTTAAGTTTCCTGTAGTGGAATTGGCTGTATTGAATAATATCCAGCCTTCGTACAATCCCCTAGGCATAGAACTATTAAAACTTATAGTGATGTTCATAACTTTTGATGAATATGCACCAATAGGATTTGTTTGGTTGAAAGTTAATGTGGCTATATAAGAAGTATTGCATCCAGTTCCTGAAACACAATGAAGTTCGCCAGATGAGTTGGTTAATTCTATGAACAGATTATAAGGACCTGAATTGTTAACATTTACGTATATATTCCTGTTGAGATTGATTCCATAGTTTTCATTGACAGTTATCGTAGTAAAATTAAAAGTATTATTAACAATTAACATAGGAGTAGTCACATTGAAAGATATTGGTATTCTTAAACCAGCACTGTTTACATCTAAATATTGTAAATATCCTTCGTATAAGCCATTCATTGTCGTGTTTGGGATTGTCAAATTGATTTGTATGTCTACTGTATAATTGTCGTTACCAGTTCTGTTAAAAATCATGGTTGTATAGTTTGTTCTTATCCAATCTGCTGAGTCGGTATAAAGGTATACTGTGACATTATATGGATTATAAGTGACGTTTGTATTGTTTATTACTCCAACTTTCCATATACCACTTGATATATTAGACGTTTCAGCATACTCTTCTTGCATGGCTCCTGTTTTATTAGCATAAACATATTTATTCGTTGAATTGGCAACCAATGAGTCATCTTGATTAAAAACATTCAATGTGTAATTGCTAGCACCAGTCCAGTTCAGAACAGCTTTGATTTTTTTTACAACTGGATATGAAACATAGAAAGTAGAATTTTTAGTGCTATTACCGTTAAACCTTTCTATGTGATATAATTCTTTTGTTTCAACTACATTTGATAGGGTCAAATTACCTTCATTTGTTAAATTATAAATTTTTTGATTAGTTGTGGTTGCATTTAGTACTCCAAAGTTTAATGATGCCATTAAAATATCGGAGGATTTATTAGCATTCAGTGTGGTAAAAACAACCGTACCATTATAATATATAGCAGAGGTTGAATTCCCATAAATTCTAATTTCCCAAATTTTTTCAGTCGTTGGTAAGAAATTATAGAGTAAAGACTCACTTGTTGATGTTTTATTTATCGACTTTGCCTTGAGCATTGGAGTCGAAGAATTGTCAAACAAGAATAAATCTACATCTTGCGATGATGACCATCCGGTTAAATTTATCATGATACCTGTTGCATTCGGAACCACAGAAGTATTCAAATAATAAGAATGATAAGTTGTTGTATTTTCAAGCAATCTAGTTCCGCTATCTCCAAATGTTTCAATTCCTGTACTGGCAATATTATAATTGTTTGCGAATGAGATAGGTATTTCTACTAGAACTGTGATATTTAGAGTTTCATTAGTATTAGTTTGGTTCCTGAGAGTGAATCTTTCTATTCGATAACGACCAGGAATGCAGCTTAAATGGTTGTAGTCAATATTATCTGCTATAACTACACTTTTTGTAAGACCTGAATCTATCGGGCCTATTATGTTGTTATAATCACCTGAAACGTTCATAACAAATAAACGATAACCAGTATCAGCAGCAGCAAGTTGACATCGAGTTCTACCTGAATTTGCATGAGAGTAATTGCTACTAACGCCAGATGATGTGTTTAATATTTCAACAGTAATATTGTTAAAACTTGTGCTGTTTATTCCTATAGTTATATTAAATCTGTAGTTATTAGTCCAATTCAAGTAAATTGTGTGCTCAGTAACATTGAATTGTCGTTCAGGGCTGCTCATTTGGGTAGATATAGACAAGGAAAACAATAAAAGAATGAACAAAAACCCAGCAATTAATGAAAAATTATTCTTTTTCATCTCATTCCCCTATTATTATTATAACGAATATTTAATTATCTTTTTCTGTGAAATTTTCACTCTCAAAGGATTATTTTTAGACTACCTAAAACATTTTAAATTGAAAACTAATAGATTGTTTTAATGAAAAAGAAAAATTTAGAAGATTACCTCGAAGATAAACTTTTAGAGTTTTGTACGCTATGTGTAGAAGACAGTATAGGAGAAAGAAAATCAAAATTAGGAAGAGCTAGAAAATGCGCTAAGGGTATATCCAATTATATCAAGAAAAGATGGAATATAACAGAATAAATCATGGCGTTAATCTGTTTCTATCTCTCGGAAACATACAACATTCTCTTATATTCTTCATTCCTGTTATAGTCATAGTTATCCTTTCTAAACCAATAGACCATCCAGCATGTGGCGGTGCGCCATACCTGAAACAATCTATGTAATACTTGAAATCTTTTGGTTCCATACCATGTTCTTTTATCTGTTTTATCAATAATTCAGGGATATGAATTCTTTGAGTACCAGATGAAATCTCTAAACCATTATATATTAGATCGAATGCGTGACATATCTCGGGTTTATTCTTATTTGGCATCGTATAGAATGCTTTAATTTTTGTTGGCCAGTCTTTCATGAAGAATGCCTCACCAAATAATTCTAAACATTTTTCTTCTTGTAGTTTAGAAAGATCATTTCCCCATTCAATCTTTTCATTACACTTTTTTAATGCATTTATAACTTCTGTATAAGTAACTCTTTTCAATGGTAATTTTGGTATTTCTAATTTTCTATTCAATTCTTTCAGTTCATTCTTACAATTTTTGCTAACAGATTTTATGATATAAACAAAAACTTCCTCTAAAATTTTCATAGCATCTTCTTCAGATTCTATAAATGACATCTCAATATCCATCTGTCTTATTTCATTGAGATGTGTTGGCTTATTGAATTTTTCAGATCTCCATACAGGTGTTATCATAAATACTTTTTCTAAAGAAATCGCGCACATCTGTTTGTATAATTGTGGACTTTGAGCAAGATAGGCCTCTTTTTCGAAATAAGGGATTTTGAATAAGTCTGCACCACCTTCGCTTGCAGAAGCTATTATGCATGGTGGTTGAACTTCTATGAAACCTTCTTTTGTTAAGAATTCTCTGAATGATTTTAATATTTCGTCCTGAATCCTGAAAATTGATAAACTTTTCTGCGTCCTTAAATCTAAGAATCTCCAGTCCAATCTAGTATCCAATTCAGCATACGTTTTTTCACTAGGTTCTAGAGGTAAAGGTGTTTCTGCTAAATTAACAATTTCTATTTTGCTTGGTATTAATTCTTTGCCGCCCGGAGCCTGTTTATTGTCTTTCATCTCGCCTATTACAGTTAAAGCTGATTGTCTTGTTATTTTATCGACTATATCAAAAATTTCTTTAGAAACCAGTTTTTTAGGAAGGGTAACTTGAATATCACCGGAAGTAGTATGGAGTTTAATGAACTTTATACCACCTAAATTTCTTATTTCTTCCGCCCAACCGTTTATTTGCATAATAATCTTATTTGTTTAATCGTTATAAATTTATACGATAAAAATAAATCGACCTCAAATCCGATAGGGTTAAGATTAAAATTATCATTTTAAATTCTTGGGTAATTTAATAATAATTTATGAATGAATTTGTACTTTCGATTGATACTAAAAAAAAACCTAATTTATCAATTGTCGGTGGAAAGGGATTAAACATAATCAAATTATTGAAAATAAGAGGAATCAATGTTCCAAAAGGATTCATTATTTCAACTCAAGTTTTTAATAAATTTTTAGAATTTAATAGAATCAAAATTGATAGAAACATAAAGGAAAAAATACAAGAGTCAAAGTTCCCAGAAAGTCTAAAAGAAGAAATTTTTGTAATTTATAACGAAATTTTCAGACCAGATGAATCCTTAATAGTAAGGTCATCTTCGACATTAGAAGATATAAAGAGAACTTCTTTTGCAGGACAATTTGAATCTTATTTGAACATAAAAGGGTTTAACATGCTTCTTAATCACGTTAAGAAATGTTGGTGTTCTGCTTTTTCAGAAAGAGTATCTAGTTACCTTAAAGCCATGAGAATTAAAAAAGAAATTTCGATGGCAGTAATAATTCAAAGACTTGTTAATGCAGATTCTGCTGGTGTGATGTTTACTATTAATCCAATTACTAAAGATAAAAATCAAATTTTGATAGAATCTAACTTTGGATTAGGCACAACTGTTGTTTCTGGTTCGGTCACTCCCGATTCTTTTATCATAGACAAGAACTCAATGGAAATCATTGATAAAAACTTGGGAAGTAAGAAGATTATGGCTGTTAGCAGAGAAAATGGCATTGAAAACGTTCAAATACCAAAAAAAGAACAAAACAAATATAGTCTAAGTGATAAACAAATTATTAACTTAGCTGAATCAGGAAAAATTATAGAAGAGAGGTTTAAATTGCCACAGGATGTTGAATGGTCTATTGAAAAAGATAACGTATACATTACTCAAACGAGACCTGTTACGGTGTAAAAATGAAAACAACTTTAAAAGGAACCCCAGCGAGTGTGGGAATTGCGGAAGGTAAAGTAAGACTCATTTTAGATCCATCACAGTGTTCTAAGATGAAAAATGGAGATATTTTAGTCACAGAGATGACAAACCCTCTTTATATGCTAGCAATAAAAAAAGCCAAGGCGATCGTAACAGATATTGGTGGACTGTTATGTCATGCCGCTATTATTTCAAGAGAATTAAAAATTCCTTGTATTGTAAACACAAAGAAAGGGACAAAAATTCTAAAAGATAATCAAAAGATAATCGTAGATGCTACAAAAGGAAAAATATATGAAGCAAAATAAAACAATTTTAGAAAAAATTGGAATTTCTCAAAAAGAAGTCAATAAATGGAAAAAGGCTGGTTTGAAAGTTACTTATCCAATAAAAAAACGGAGAAAATTTTTTAAATCAGATGATGGGGAAGCTTTTGTAGAAGCTGGGGATAAATTTATACCTCCTTTAACAGAACAAGAAAGAAAATTATATACTAAAAGCCCTGAAAAATTCCGAGAAGATTTTTTGAAAAATGTTAGATTTCATAATAAATTTTTAGATTTTCTTTACGAAGTACAAAAACGAACAGATAATTTAGAAAAAGAGGAAAAATTAACAGATTTACTTTCTTTACTTTATCTATTTCAAGCATCGATAGATCATCATTATTGGCATTTTGACAGATATTTAGTATACGAAAATTATCCTCAAACACCTGTTGGTTATTGGTGGAAAAAGCTAAAAGATTTATATACAAAAGCAACTAAAGAAAAGATTTTAAAATCAAAATCAACAGAAAAATTCTTGAAACTTCTCGCTATGGATGGAAAAATCATAAAGGAATTTAAAAAAAATTTGTCAAGAAAGAATTTCATCCAATTGAAGAAAACATTAAATGCAATCAAAATTTTTGAAAAAGTTCAACGAGAAGAGATTGAAATATGCATAGATGCCGAGACTAAAATAGAAAGAAATTTTAAAGTCGGATTAGCACTTTGGGATAAACTCTGTAACACAATTAAAACTTCTCCAGAATTAGTTAAAAAGAGAAATTTTTCTGAAATTAAAAAAATTTTAGAATATCATCCAATTATAGGTGTGAGGAAAATACTTCTTTCAGATAGTATAAAATATTTTGATAATAAAGTAATTTTTGAACTCGAGAAAGAAATTAAAAGATGGTCATGAGTATAACTATTTTAAACCTCAAATCCGATGAACAGAGCTCGGTATTGCCAAAAGTCTATATGATTTTACGTATTATTTCATCTCTGTCAAGTACGAATATAGCCATATTCGGAAACAAGTCTTCAACTGTAAGCTTTTCTGTACCCAATTGTTTATATGATAGTTCCCATTTTGCTTCCTCTAAATCTCTTAATCCACTCACCCATTGTGCTGTATATACACCTCCAATGAACTGTCCCAAATCTGAATTTTTATCATGTAAGTCTATTTTTCTTGCTTTAGTTAGTTCAACTTTTACTCTGTAAAGATTATTCCTATTGAACACAGAGTAAGATTTAATAACGCCAAGATAACCATCAGCAGTACCTTTTTTCTTTTCAGGATTAAGAACCGTATAAATGAGTGGAAAATCAGAACGTATAATAGCCACAGTGCGACCTAATATTTTTTTCTCATCAAACGTAATATCTTTGATAACTTCTTCTATGCGTTCTTGAGACATCACATAGCTTATCAAGTGATCAAATATATCCCAATCTTCTTTCCATTTTCCTTCAATGTAATAATAAGGAGCAGCAAATAGATAGTTTCCACCGTAAAGACGCAATAAACCCCCGTATCTTGCCGTAGAATCTATAATATTCTGGACAGTAGGAGATGCATACTCTTTTAACGTTTTTTTCTTCCCTTCTGGCATCATTATTAAATTGAAAGTAAAACTTATCTGTCTTATTATTAGTGATAATAGACACAGTTATCAAAGAATAGAACAAAAATCTATCTGATTCAGAGGTTTGAAGTACGAACAGCGGGTTTTAATCCTTATATACTGTCACAGAACTACTATAACCAAAAAACTTTGCTATTTTTGTAGCAATATCAAATTCTTTTATCAAAATTACTCCACCTGGAGGATAATGTCTAAGTTTCGTCAATGCGTCTATCTCTTCTTGAGATGTTTTCGGAGGTATGAATGATTTATTTACTTCTTCGTATAATCTTTTCCATTTTTCCCAAGCATCTGCTGATGAAGTAGGCATAAAATAAAATTAGATATTAAGAATTTAATCATTTCTCTCTCATGAGAACAAAAATCTATCTTATTCCTCTTCTGTCTTTTCATTATTATAATCGGGTTCTACCCTAACGCTAAGGTGTCCGATTGCGAGTGGTGGCAAGATGTGTGACAACAATTGCTCTGCACTAAGTGGACGGACTATTCCGTTTGAACTGGTTTGTGTCCAGCCATTCTTCTCCTTGCGGTAACTCTGTGTTGAGCCATGTTTGGTCATGATGTAGATTGTACATTCAGTGTTCTTCATATGAAATCACACCAATTATCATCAACTTTTTCATAATATCACTCCTCAATTATTATATAATCTTACTCTCCAAAGAACAAAAACCTATCTGATTTGGGTTTATGAAAAGAGATTTAAAGATTATTTTTATTATACTTTATGTGATAAAATGTCAAGATTAAAAGATTTTTTAACTGAGTTAGCTAAATCTCTTGATGATATAGAAGCTGCAAGAAAAATAAGTGGACTTGATGATAAGGAAATACAAAAATCTTATTTAGAATCTCTTCAAAAAAAACATGGACTTGGTCATACTTGGTTCACATCAAATTATAGGGGACAACTAATAATTTACATGTCTAACGAATTATATGGACGTTCTACAATCGAGGTCACTGCGAAGGATAATGTAGAATTAACTAAATTTTTACAGAAAAAAGGTTTAAAAACTAATTCAAACGGGTTTTATATTTATGATGGCAAATTTGATGAGGAAAAAGGCACAATTCGAATAGGTATACCAGATTCAGAAGATACTTTTTATTCACGTATTTTATTTAAACCAAAAGAAGGCGGTGTTTTAGAGATTGATTATGAACTCCTAAGAAACCCCCTTACATATGACATAGCAGAATATATAGAGAATAATTTAACTAGAAATAAAATGAGTATTCTTTGCTGTGCAAGATAGAAGAACAAAAATCTAATCATAATCCCTTAAAATGTAACCATAGGAACAACAGTCCTCTCAGGGCGAATTTTACGGTGCTTTTGCCGAAGCACATAAAAATTGTTGTATGACGTTGCGAAGTAATGTGGGAGACAATATAAGAAAAAACGCATTTCGCCGAGCCGGAAAATTTTAATCTTTTTGACTAATTTGTAAAGACCCTGTTTTTGCACCAATCATTTTAGCAATTCTATCGACATATCTTTCCATACCTGGAGCATAAAATATTTGTACTTTTGGAATGCCTGAAGAATCAGCTTCTTTGTGTTTATAACCAACCGTTAGTGCATCTTCTCGAGGATTTGGTATAGTAGCATATATTTTTACTAGCGGAAATTCTTTATAAAAAGTATCTCCAGGCATTTTAAAATTCATTTCTTTAATTTTCATACCCCATTTTCTTAGGGCATCTGGTATTTTTCTAAAAAATAATTTTTGAACAGCTTCTGGATTGCTTATTATTTCATAACCTATTGGAACTTTAACACATATTTCAAAAAATTCTTTATCATAAAAAGATGCATGAGAAAACTCTAAATCACCTCTTCTCATCTCTAAATTTTCTTCAACATCTTTTTGTATAAGCTCATCTAGATTCTCTGGATTTTCAGTCACCATTTGTTTAATAGTTTCATCTGAAAGATATTCATCAGCGAGTTCTTTACCTATTCTCACTAATTCCTCTTCAAATGAAGTCATGAATTTTAAAAGAATCTTTAAAGATTTAAATTTGTTAAAAAATATATGAATTTAAGGTCAAAACCTTAAATCCGATGAAGATTGATGGGCGACTCGATAAAAGATGAAGAAAGCCTTTTAACAGAGGAGAGGAAATATAATAGAATTTTTTTAAGAAAAATTACTTTCTATGCTCTTTGTCCATTTCCATTGCTTTTTGTTTCATCTCACTAATACTTCTTTTTCTTGCCAATTCTAGTCTATCCTGAGGAGCCATTTCAGTTTTTATTGTCTCTATTTTTTCTTCTTTCCTAGGCTCTTTCACTTCTTTAACTTTTGATTCAACGTTAACATAACCAGATGGTTTACTGTAGTCATAAACACCAGGACGTTTTATATAGAACAAAATTAAAGCAATGATGACTATGATTATAATTATTACATACCAATAGTTTGTTACCCAAGATGCTAGCGAAAATTGGCCGGTTGGCACTTCTTCTATAGTTACATTCTCTTCAACTGTAGTCGCATTTGATTCTAAAATTATAGTTGTTGGGACTGTAGTAGAAACTGTCGTTGTTGCTGCTTTTACATTGATTGTTATATTTTGGATTAGTGCAAAATCTGATGTGTCTATATTACTGGTATCAATTCCAATTTTTATCGTATAAGTATTTCCAGCTGTCCCAGTAGGAGCAGTTAGCCTAATTGTTATCGGTACATCTTGTTGAGGTGGTACCATATCTACTTCAGAAGGCTGTATAGTGCACCATGAGGGACCATCAATAGGGAAACTTACATCTTTCAAAGGACTATTAAAACTGTGATAAAATTTTCCTGTTATGATCTTGGTGGCCCCTTCTTCTATATCAACCGTTGCTGGAAAGCCATAAAAGCCATCTTTAACAGCTTTTACATTAACAGGACTTAATATTAAATATGAAACAGTTAAAAACAGCGATAAAGTGAAAATTTTTGAATTCATTCAGCCACCATGACTACTTATTAGTAGAGTAGTTAGAGATTTAAATATTACTAAAACAATTTAAAACTTTCTTTTGGCGTTAATTTTTAAAAAAAATAAAAGGAATGGGAGGAATTAATAATTTCTTTCATAAGCACTAATCGACTTCTAAAGAGTAAAGTTGTGTTAAATAGATTATTTTGCCCATTTAAATAATGAATTATCCATTTTTGTATCCTTTTCTTTCATCTCGTAGAGAATATCTCTCATTTTCTTCTCTTTATAATAAGCACTCCAATAATATCCCTCATCCCTGGTCCCTTTTGTAATCAGGAATACGACGCGCCCTGCTTTTGTCCTACCTGTTCTGCCTCTTCTTTGTATACTTCTTATTTCTGATGGCACTGGTTCATAAAAAACAACTAAATTTACTTCTTCTATATCCAATCCCTCCTCGCCTATTGATGTAGCAACTAGCACGTTAAACAGTTCATACTTAAACTCATTCAACATTTCGATTTGTTCTTTTTGTTTAAGTCCTCTACCATTTTTTATCGCTTGGCCTATGAATTCTCTGGCAGATATACCATTACTTTCAAGAATTTTTGCAATTTTTTCAGTACTGGATCTGTAATTTGCAAACGTTATTATTTTTGTATTAGATTTATTCTTCACTTCTTTTTTTATTAACTCGATTAAAGTTTGGAGTTTTGGGTGCTCAACTCCCTTCAAAAATAATTCTTTTGTTTCTTTTATCGCTTTTATTGCATTTTCATCGTTCAAAACATTCCTTGTCGCAGCAGATTTTTTGTTCTTCTGAAGGTCTAAAAAGTACTTATATAATGCTGCTATCCCTTGAGTTTCAAGCAATTCTATCGCATGCTCTATTTTTATTGTCTGCGCACATGTCGTTAATGCCCTGGCAACCATGAAATCTTTATTCTGTTCATACATTTTCCCTATTTCTTTCTGTAATTCCAGTAAATGCTTTTTTGATACTTTCATCGAATAAATCAGATGTGATTTCATCAGCCAGTTCAGCCTGTTTCTGTATGCCTCTTCTAGGTATCTTCTGATTTTTTTAAATTCTTCAGGTAATTCTACGTAAATCCTCTCAACTTTAGTTTCTTGTATATAAGGTTCAACATCCACATCTTTTTCTGTCCTTATCTCTACTGCCTCTATTCTCAAGTTCTTTTTAACTTCATCTATCTTGTCTTTTATATTACCGGGAGAAGCAGTTAAACCAAGTATTCGTTGATTTGATGCCTGTTCAACATAATTATTTATGACAGTAGTATATGCATAATTTTTACGTGATCTATGGCACTCATCAACGATAACAAGGCTATAATTCTTTAAATCCAAAATTTTATTCTCTATATCATTTTTTATCAGTTGGGGAGTTGCAAAGAACAATTTGCCTTTTAAATATAATATTTTCCTATCTTCCACATGTACTTTGCCAGTTAATGCAACAAATTCCTCTTCTTTCAATTTCATGAGTTTTTTAAAAGTTTTGGCATGTTGATTAACTAAAGGGCGAGTAGGTGCAAGCATTAGAATTTTACTTTCCGGAAATTTTTCTAATCTATAAGAAGCCACCATTACTGCAATTAAAGTCTTTCCCATACCTGTAGGTAATATACATAGAGTATTTTTCATTACTCCTGTAGATGCTACCAATTCTTGGTAAAGTCTTGGCTGAACTATGTCACAATTAAGGAATTTCAATTTTTCCATGGTATCAACTGATATAAGCGAATGATTTTTAGTTTAATAAATTAATTAAATTTTATGGGCAAAGGGATTTCAGAATTATCTGCCGTTGCTACTTTATCTTTGGCAGTATTAATAGCTATATCAACTTTATTAGTATCATTTTTCATCAAGACAAAGAAACCAACTAAAAATATAAGCCTTAGTATAATAACCACTTCTGTACCAGTAACTACTAGTATCGAACCAGAGACATCTGAACCTACTTCAACGGTAGAATCTACGATATCATCGACAAGAATAAACGTTTCATCAACTACTTCTTCCATCACAATAACAACAACCTTATATCCATGCCCTGGATATCTTGATTGTTGTAGCTACCCATCTGGCGGTCCTTGTTCATATAGGGTCACATGTTTTAATGACGGTTGTAATTGTGATGGTGATATTTTATGCCCTAAATGTGAAACACCAGGAGGATGTCCCATATAATTAAAATTGTAAAAAACTAATAGAACTAAAAAAATTCGATTTTATCCTAAACAGTTAGTATTTTATTTAGGAAAAACAAATTAAATTTTATGAGAAAAGGGGTTTCAGAGCTATCTGCAATCGCTACGTTATATGTAGCCGCAATAATAGCAACTTCTACTATGCTTACATCATTTTTATTTAAGCCTGGAAATGTCACTTCCGCCCCGATAACAACTTCTATTCCAATAACCACTAGTGTCGAATCACCCTTTTCCTTCGCATCAACTGTAGAGTCTACAGTACCAAGAGAAACTACAACTATAGAAACTGAAACAACAATTGCTACAACACGTGTATCAATAGATTGTCTAGGGAATCCTCCTCATGGTTGTTATGATTTCCAAGACATAGAAAGCATAGATTCATTTACAGCTCCAATTTCAGTCAATTGTGGAGAGACAATCACAGTTAGTGTTGATTGGACAGGCTTACATTATGGAGACAAGAATTATTGGGGATTCTTTATAGACTCTACTTTTATTGATTCATGTGAAACTTTTGCCGGGGACACAACCAAATATTATACAATGTCTTGTAGTGTTACTATACCCAACAATTTAAACAACGGTGACCATACAATATTCGTAACTGGGTGGGGCTATGGCGGTTACTGTAAACCTTATGAGGCCGGTCAATATTCTAAAGAAAAATCAAAAATTATTACATTGAATAATTGTCAAGGATCTTCTAATACATCATCTTCGACAACTACTACCATACCACCTGGAGAATCTTCAACCTCAACAACATCATCTTCGACAACTACTACCATACCACCTGGAGAATCTTCAACCTCAACAACATCATCTTCGACAACTACTACCATACCACCTGGAGAATCTTCAACCACCACTCCTTGCGTTCAAGATTCTGATTGTTGTTCATCAAATCTAGGAAAATGGGTTTCTTGTTCATCTTCTGGAATTTGTCTTTTCTCCAATGCACAAACTTCTGAGCAGAATTATTATTGCCAATTATCGACAACTACATCAACCACAACTACAATTAGTAGTGGAGGCGGTGGTGGTAGCGGTGGTCATCCTATAAGGACGTCATTAATACCTGATCAAAATCCTGTAAATGTATTGATTTTTATAACAATCTTGGCTGTAATAACTGAACTATTTTGTGTTTACAGGTATTATTCTTGGGCATCAAGGAACAAAACTAAGTAAATATAGAAAGGAAAAACTTTAGGATTGCAGTAGCTACTCCTAATGGTGTATAAATGGGTGCTTGAATGCCCTCTAATTTTGTTCGTAATTCTTTTGTACCCTTTCCAACATTAGTCGATACGCGCGAAATAAAGAAGAATATAGCTAATATGAATATTAAAACTAAAGCCAGAGCACTTAATAGAGCTTTTAACATTATTATCAAAATTATATTGCTTTTTGAAAATTTAAAAGTTAAACTCTAGAGAACTTGGAAGTTTTAGCATATAATCATTTAGATTGTTGCAACCTCCGAGCATTTTTCCGATGTATAAGCTTGTCCTTGAGATTGGTGCAACAAGAAACTACTTCTCATATTTAATTTTTAAATAAAGTTGATACAAAACTGTAATTCCAAAAATGATGTTCATTATGATAAGGGGCATACTATCAATCATAACCCCATAAATTATCCAGAATATCGTTCCAATAATAGTAGCGATAATCAATCCTAAGGATATATCACCTACATTTTTTGTTTTATAGGATTTGATTACCTGAGGGATAAAACTAATCATGATAAAAATTCCAGCAAGATAACCAATAATTTCTTCAATCATAATAGAATATAAAGCGGGTTAAAATATAATGTTTTCCTTAAATGCAATTTTGAAAATGCAGGCTATTTCAAGGTATTTATCCCCGAATTCCAAAATGGCTGGATCGACTCTCGTTGAAACCATAAATTCACCTATTAATAATAATCGAAGATAATAAATTTAACTTCATATTTTTCTATCTGATAGAAAAATAAATTTCTGTCTTAAAAAGATAAAGTATAATTTATAAACTATATCTTTTTTGACCATCTAAATATAATCATGAGAAGAGACGTATCAGATAAAAACATATTGAATAATTTCTGTCTGAAATTTTGCAAAGTTCTTTCTAAACACGTAGAATACATCGTCGTTTCAGGTTTTGTTGCGATAGCATCAGGAAGGACAAGAGGGACAGAAGACATAGATATAATAATAAGAAAAATGAGTTCAGATGATTTTAGAGAGCTACATAAGGATTTGATAAAGGAAGGTTTTGTTTGCATCCAAAGTCCCCAAACAGACGAGATATTCAATTATCTCAAAGATAAATTGAGTGTGAGGTATTGTTTGAAGAACCAACCCGTACCACAGATAGAGCTGAAGTTCGAAAAGGATAAACTGGATGATTACCAGTTCAAGACAAAAGAAAAATTACCTTTGACCGACCTTGATGTATGGTTCAGTTCTGTCAACATGAACGTTGCCTTTAAGGAGGAACTTTTGAAATCACCAAAAGATATGGAAGATGCCAGATATTTAAGATTGGTTTACAGAGAGAAGATAAATGAAAAGGAGATCGAAAAAATAAAGAAGATGATGAAAGAGATGAGGTTGTGAGAGACAGTCATATCGGTCAAATAGAAGAATGGGCGGAATTCGTTAGACAAAACCCTAAAGAATGGAGAGAAATCCATACAAAATTCATTAATTCTATTTTTATCAATCAGAAAAGGATTTACAAAAAACTTGCAAACACGAAAGAAGGAAAGAACGCATTGATAGAATTTTATGGAATAAGAAATATCCGTGGTTTCTCGGATTTGAGAGATAAAATTTAGAGGGAACTGTGAAAAAGTAACTCGTATGTGTGTGCGTTTTTAAATTTTCTAAAACTGTATGGATTATTTCTGTTAAAATCAAAAAAAACACTAGATAATATTTATTTAAAATCTAAAGGACACTACAAGAATAGATATCAATAAATATAAGGTGACAAGAACGACTCTAATTATTGGTGCGAGGTTTAAACATGCAATCGAAATTGGTGACAATGCATCAGGAGTAGTCTTGATTGCTGATAGAAAGATTACATCTAGTGATGGAAAAGAAACTTGGGGTAATAAAATATTAAACCCAAAAGAATTGGCTATTTCTGTTTGTGCTTCTGGTTATGCAGATTTGTTTAACGAATTTAACAGGAAAATCATAGAAAAGGTTAGAGAAAGAAATGCGGAATTTCAGTTGAAAAATATAAAAGCCTGGAGAGAAGCTGGTTATGATGTGGATGGAATACTTGCAAAAATTGAAAAACTTAGTAAAAAACAACAAGCTTCTGAAGAAAATTTGACAGAAATAGGTAAAGAACAAGAAGTTAAAGAAAAGGAACTTAAATTACCTCCACAACAATTTATATATTCTGGAGAAATTTTTTTGGATGATTGTAGAGAGTTAATTGAAAAAATAAGCTCTAAATATACTTCACTAAGGATAAACCCACTCGAAGTAATTATTGCTATAAGAAGATATGACTATGTAGCCCTTTCACCAAAAGTTACACTTCATAAGATTGATTGCATGGGTAATGAAGAAGAGATTGAAGATTATACATATGCTGGTTCTGGCAGCCCTTATGTGGACATGTTTTTCAGATTTTGGGATAAAGAAAAAAAGACATTGATAGAAACAATACAACTTGCTACATTCATCATAAAATTTGTGGAAAAAAATATTGCTGGTTCGGGAGTGGGAGTTGAACCAAATACGTTACCCCAAATAATTGTATTTTTAGATGATGGAAGAAGGGGGGAGCATGTTACAATCGAAGAAAGAAATTTATTAGCTTTTATTGAGAAAAAATTAAATGGTTACGATACATGGTCAGATAACGCATGTAATGAATTTTTAGATATAAAGGATAACAGATTTCGGGAGATGCCTATTCTTTAGTTTTTAAAATAGTCAAATTTTAAAACTTTTTAGATAAAGCCTATTTGATAGAAAATCTGTCTGATTAGAGATTTAACTCATAAATCTTTAAAGGCTTTAGAAATTTTTTCTAGTTTATTAGTTTTAACGGTTCTTGATATCTTATCGCTCTACTTTTTTTGAGTAACATTTCCCTAAGATTTTCTATGTCTTCATCTCTTATTATTTTGTGAGCTTGATCTGTAGAAAATAGATTTTTAATTTCTTCTAGAAATTTAATATGAAATTCCGGTAAACCTTTTATAAGGCCAGAATTTTGGCAGTATATGCGATGAAGTTCAACAAGTTGTTCTGAATTTAAAATTATTATCGGGTTCTTAATAGGTTCGTTAAATCCTTCTATTAGTCTAAACCATTGTCTTACACCTTGACAAAATGTCTGTACTTTTGTTTCATTATATTTATTCAAAATGATAATATGTGAATCTATGTTATCAGTTTTTTTAATATTTTTTATATTTTCATTAGAACTTTCGTCAAGAATGTAATAAACTGCTTTATTTTGTTCTTCCGAGTCCAGGTTATAGTCATCTAGAGAAAACTTAGGATCATAACTTCCAACAAAATAATTATCATTCTCATCGGCGAATATGGTAATGCCATCAGATTCTCTTTTACCAACTCTTCCCCATCTTTCTGAAAGTGGCAAAATGCTTTTAAGAATATAGAAAACATCCCTTTCAAAATCTTTCGAGAAATTTGTATAATCTACTGTTTTAATTCTCTGCTCTGCATCCATAGACAATATCGTTAATCTTTTTTCTAGTCCTATTATTGAGTCCTCAACCATTGTTAAGAATAGGCTTTCGAGTCTTTTTTCTTCAAACATCAAATCATACAAGTCTATGCGACCAAATGAATCAAATCGTGATGGATGAATAGAGCTGTTTCCATAAATCACAAATCCATAATTGCCTAAAAATTCATCCACATAATTTGGTATCTTTTCTTTGGATATTGGAATAATAGTGAACTTAGTAAAATTGCTTTTATTTGTGTTCTTTGCTTTAACTCTTCTTTGAAAGTTTATATCAAACTCATTAAACTTAATGCCATCGTAAGATATTTTTTCAGAATCTATTGATTGTCCAATTATAGCAAGTCTATCTTTTATAGACTTTTTTATTTCCTTTTCTTTCAGTATTATTGACTTATTCTTGGTATGACTAATCTTTGTTGAGCCACAGGAATCACACTTGGTTTTACGCGCTTTTTTTCCACAATTTTCACAAGTATATTCGTCAATTTCTTTTACTTCAATAAAAATTTCTAACACATCTCTTACGTTTTTAGGGAGCAAGTGAAAATACTTATCATATGTTGTTTTACTTCCATCCAAAATTTTATGAAATATAAACTTGACATCATACTGAGGACTGTAAGAGTGAATTTTGTCAAATATAGAACCATAAAGGTTTGCTAATATATTCATTATTTCTTTTCTTTCTTCATCTGTCATATTTTTGTCGTCAAGTTGAAGTCTAAATCCATCTTCAAGGCGTTGAAGTTTTATCTTAATCAGTTTTCCATTACTGTATGATTTTAATGTTATTTCACTCACATCACTAAAACTTTTTGGATGTATTATTTCCGTCTTTTCTAATGTTCTTAAGTCTTCTCTCAAATCTTGACTATTTTTCAAATCCAACCAAGACTTGTGTGGGAGCGAAGTTTCTATAAATTTGATTCTTACTAATTCAAATAAATCATTTGGAGTAAAAACTAATTCTTCAATTTGTTTAATTATGTTTTCCTTCTGAATTTCAACTTTTTTCTGTTTGAACTTTCCATCCTTTTCAATCTTGTCGTTTTTTATCTTCTTTACCAACTCTCTTCTTCCCCTGATCTCAAATTTTCCTTCAGATAATTTTAGTATTACAGATTCTGCATTTTTCAACCTTCTTCCTATAATCCTCCCTTGTTTGTCATCTAATTCTGTAACAGGTCTTGGTTGGCATGTCCATATTATTTTGAACTCGTCTATATCTTCAGCAACAATGCCTTCATCTATTTTAGTGCTAAAAGTAGTATCAAAAACGTTTTTATCGGGGCATTCATAAATTTCACCAGATTTGTTTTTACTCCACAGCCATTCAGAATGTGCACCCATTATTGCCTTCTTGATAATTTCATCCTCTAACTTACCTTTAGGGATTCTTTTTTCAAGAAAATTCATTTTACCTGTAGATGTAAAACTTAATATTAACTTTTTTATGTTATCTTCTTTAGTCAGTTTTGGATCATAAACTGCTTCATAATCCACACCAACCTTATACCATAAGTCTTCATCCTTTGTTATATCATATTCTTGATTATCCATTTGTTGCCCCCTCCAAAAAGAAAATTAAAAAATAGATATACTAAAATTAGAACTGGTTTTAAACCTTAAATTCATTACTCCTAACATAAATTACTCTGAAAAATAAACAATATTAGGCTTTGTTGAATAAGTAGCCTGTGTTGAAAAATTCGAAAGGTCTGATGACAAATAATTTACTGCCCCCAAAGAGAATTGTATTTTTCAATTTTTTCTTTTGGTATTGTTCCTTCAAAATGAGCTATTATCTTATTGATATTATCGTGAGCATTATAAGAAAATGTTATTTGTGAGTTGCTTATAGCATAGTCAATTATAGAAATAATTTCTGCATTATTTAATGCAGATAAAATATTTATCAAAATGGAAGATAAAACCCCAGACTCATAATATGTATTACTTGTTTTGTATTCCGCTAAAATAACTGTTTTCAAATCATCATTAGTCTTTATTAAATTTTTTACTTCTTCGTATTTTGTCAAATCGTTTAAAATATACAAAAGATTCAATTTGCTGTTACCACTATTAATTAGATTATTTATAATAATTTCTGATAAATCTACCAGAACAGAATCATCTTTCTCCATAACTTCTTCAATAAATATTTTGTAATGTTCTGGGAGCGTATTTTGAATTATAAATTGGACAGAATAACCCAAAATATCAATTTTTGAATTTCTATCGAATGACAAGAACTTGGTTGCCAATTCTTTAGGGTTTACAATATCTTGAGAGAATTGTGATAAAAATTCGGTTATTGGTTTGGTTTTTTGAACATTTTCTTTTAATTTTGATACTTCAAATTCTCTATTTATGACTTGAACCACAACCTGTCTCCTATTTTCGCAAGTATCATACCACTTATCTCTTATTGCTTTTATTCTTTCTTGGGTCAGATTCAGTGTCATGCTACTTTTTGTATGTGCTAAGCTATGATGGTTTGGACATAAAGGTGCCAGATTATCAAAAACATCATTTTGAGAATTAAAATCTATATGATGAGCATGGATAAAAGGGTTCTGGCAAATACAACAACTGTCATTCGATTTTATTATTAATTCGGTTCTCAATTCTTCACTTGTTGGTTCATCTTGCACCATGGGCATAATACTCTTATAAATTATTTAAAATAAATTAAAATTTAGTTGTCATCCCATCCTTTATTATTCCTTGTTGTTTCAACCTTTTAATCAAAAGATTTAAATGAATTGTTATTTGAACTAATTAATAGGTAAGATGTATGGTAGAAAAGAAAATGTGGATGGTTAGAGCAGGTGAGGATGCTTTCTTGTTTGATGTATTCAAAAATAAAAATTTAGTCGCAATTGGGTGGGAAATTGGAGATATTTCTAAAATTTCAAAGCCAGAAGAAATTAAAAATCTTGTGAAGTCTAAATATACTGAGAATAGTTTGGCTCAAATTATTGTGTGGTCGGGTCAAATTAATCGTTTTAGATATGATTTTAAAAATGGAGATAGAGTTGTTACTTACAATCCAAATAAAAGAATCTATCTAATAGGTGAAATTGTTGGAGATTACGAATATGATAATCAAGTGGAATATCATCATGTTAGGAAAGTTAAATGGTTAGGAGAAGTTTCAAGAGATAAATTATCAGTTTCTACAAAAAATACGCTAGGGGCAATATCTACTATTTTTGAAATTGGTGATGATGCACAACGAGAATTAATGGAACTTCTAAAAGGCAAAGAACAAATTGAGGACGCCCAACCAATTGATCAACAATTAGACATGATTAAAGATGATTATATGGGAAGGTCTCGTGATTTTATTAAAGATAAAATTTTGACTTTGAACTGGGAGGAAATGCAAGAACTTGTTGCTGGTGTTCTCAGAGGAATGGGATACAAGACAGTAGTTTCTTCCAAAGGAGCGGATAGAGGAAAAGATATAATGGCCTCTCCTGACGGCTTGGGATTAGAAGAACCGAAAATACTTGTTGAAGTAAAACACAGATCTGGTCAAATGGGAAGTAAAGAAATAAGATCCTTTATTGCTGTATTAAGAGATGGAGAAAAGGGGTTATACGTTTCTACTGGCGGTTTTTCAAGTGATGCAAAACTAGAGGCTGATCGTTCAAAAATACCTGTTACTTTAATTGATTCGGATATGTTAGTTAATTTAATTATACAATATTATGATAAGTTTGATATGGATACGATTAAATTAGTTCCTTTAACTAAAATATACTGGCCCACTTAAATGGTGACATCTTCTAAATGTTTCTACAACACGAATACCTAGAATGTCCCTTCTGCAAAAAAGGTACCATACAATTTCTTCATCAACCAAGCGTGTATTCTCCTAAAAGAACTAATTGCAGGGCTGGAAAGAGTACTAAGATGAGTAAAAGCAGTGAAGAAGTGGTAATAACAACAGATAAATGTCCTGAATGTGGAAAGACTGCTGAAGAAATTGAGAAGAAGTGGAGAGAAGAAGGCGTTATTTAGATTTGGTAAGTCATTTTTTTCTTTTCAAATTCGCCAGGTTCAACTTTATTTAACCAATCCATAACTTGTTGTCTATATCCTAAAACAAAATCCAAAACATCCCTCAATTCTTTTTCTGTATAGTTTTTATGCGGAAATAGAAGTTTCATGAACCCACTTGCTAATTTGAAAACACTGGCTATATCTCTTATAGAGATTATATTTTCAATCTCAATTTTATTTTTTAATTCAGTCTGAAAACTCAAATTACGTAGAGAGTGTAAAATTTCTGAAAAGTAATCTGTAGAGAATCCATAGTTTGATGATAAATGTCTAGGATCTTTTATTTTTGGCAATTCCCAACCAGGAATTAAACCATTAATTCTATCTATGAAAGCTGTATCTCTCATTATGTCAGGCAGTACATAGAATAAATCTTCTATTGGTATATAACCATCTTCATATTTTTCGACCTGCACATTACCCATAAAAACTAAAGAACATGTTGCTCTAGCTTTCTTAGGACCTCTTTCAAAGTGTCCGCTTTCCATGTAATCCTTTAGCTTACCCATCATATCATCGGGGTTAATAAATCTCACTTTCATCACTTCGTCAAATATTACAGAATCTCTTACTCCAATGTGCCCAAATACTTTAGTACCTATGTTGTAGAATAATGCAGCAGGGCTGATTGTTCCACCAGAAATTATGTGAGTGTAGAATGAAATGTTGCGGTAGAGGTATGTTTTCCCAGTAGCCTTTGGCCCAAATTCCATCATGTTTACATTGCCTTCAACTAAGGGAATCAACTTTGATATAAGAATCAACTTTTGCCTTTCAGTTAATGTTTCAGGATTTCTACCTAGAGTGTTTATGAGAATGTCTATCCATTCTTCTAATGAAAAATGTCTTCTCTTTTCAACAAATTCATTTAAGGATATGTTAGGCGCTTGTATTGGTTTGAATTTCTCGATAGTAACAGGAGATGTTACTGGATTTTCATTTTCATCTTTTATAGGCTCAGAAATTGTTAAACCCATTACACCCCAAATCCCAGTCGATAATAAATTTAGATTTTCATTAACTATTGATTCCAAAATCTTAGCGTCTTTTATATTCAAAATGGGTATTATGGCTTTCTTTATACCAGTGTATTCATCAACATAAACTTTTACTTCATCTATAAGAGAGTACTTGTTAGTTTCAAAAAGCAAATGAAGAATCTTATCTTTATCTCTGGGTTCTGGATATAATGATGTAACCTTCTCAACTATATCTTCCAAGGCTTGCTTTAATTTTTCTTTATCATCTTCTAAATCAGATAACTTGATTAGCAAAGACTCGGAAACAAATCTTGGTAATCTTGATATTTCGTGTATTTGTGTGAGCTTTTTGTTTACTACAAAATCTTTGTAGTGTTGTCTTAACTTTTTGTTTAATTCACTTTGATTTATCATACATTCACCTAATCATTAACAACATCTTCAAGTTTAGGTAAAGTAAGAGAAGCTTCTTCCTCTTCAGGTCCTTCACCTTTCAAAATTTTCAAAGTTTTCTTTATTTCTTCTAATTCTTCATCAGTAATTCCATAGAGTTTGACAACATTTTTATCAATTTCTTCTTCAATTTTTATCAAGTCTTCTTTAGCAGCTAAATCATTCCTTTCATAATATTTTTTGGCTAATTCATGAGCTTTTTTCGACAATTCTGAGAGTTTTATGTGAATGTTATCCTTAGAACTGAATTTTGGAATTTTAATATATTGAGTAATATGGGTTTCCATTCTTAGTTCATATGTGTAAGAAGCTATTGTAAATAAAACTGGAGAAGAATTCAATATGCCCGAAACATAATAAGCTTCCCTTTCATCATTAAATGGAATGAGAATTAATGAATCATTAGGAATTACTGGTTTTCCATTAAATGGAGTAACAACAGCTGAGGCAAAGCTAACAGCTTTACCAGTAATTCCGCCGGCGATTCTTTTCCAAAGAACTTTGTAATTGGAAAATGTTCTTTTACCAATGTTATCTAAACCGTAAAACGGATATACATTTTCTTTAGAAAGAAGTGGTTTTATTGTTCTATTTTTAAGCATACTCTTAAAAATTGCAAAATAATCATATGCTCTTGGATAATCAAGTTTAAAGTTTCTCTCTTTTATGACATGCCCTGATTTATCATGAGGGGTTATGATTTGTAGTGATGGCTTAGAATACCAGCGAGTGACATCTCTTCCTCGAATCAAAGGATAGATTAATGCTTTTTCAAGTTGTTTTTTTACTTTCTTTACTTTTGTTTTACCAATATCTCCCATATTTTCAACAAGAAATTCATTTCCCGAATCAGAAATTATATTAATCCAATATACACCATTAAGTCCTGTTAAAACACCAGCATATGCCTGATATTGAGGTGATTCACCAACAATGTTTTCTATTGCTTTTTTTGCTTTTGTTGTGATCATCATCCAAGGGGATTCTACTTTTCCTTTTTTAACAGGGGTGAAAATCATATCAAACTGTTTCGTAATTTTCTTTACTTCTTTTAGGTCCTCCTCCATAGCAATTCCTTTGTATCTTGGATTTGACCACATAATACAAGGAATGGGAAATTTTGTTTTACCTTTTTTTATTAATATCATAGAAGTTCTATTGATAGCGCCTTCAAATGGGTACGTCTCGACTAGATCATGAATTTTTTCTATTTCACACTTAGTAGCAATCCAATTCCTAAATCCTGCTCCTGCTTGAGTTTTGTATAATGTAAATGGAATTAAAAAGGTTAATTTTCCTTGGTTATTTAAATATAAATCAAAACATCGAGCAACAAAAAGCATTGAAATGTCTCTTTTTACGTTTTTCAATCCCTGCCCTATTAAACCATAATTACTCCATAAATTCTTTGTGGTGTTTCTATAAAATTCTGGTAAATTATCCCAATTTATCCATGGTGGATTGCCAACAACAAAATCAAATTTTCCCATGAGTAATGGTGAAAAAGAATTTTTCAATAAACTAGTCCATATTCTATTTTTGTGAAACTTTTCTAAATCTAAAATCTTTTTATATAACCTGATAAATGAATTAACAGATGTTTTTGATAATGGAATATTTTTATTTAATAATTTTTCAAATTCTTCTTTAGAATAATCGTCTCTGACACAGTGATCAATCAATGACAATACAGGATATAAAAGTTTTTTGTCAATAACTTCTCTAGTAACCCAAAACTTTCCTTCAGTAGTATGTAAAGTAAATTCAGCTTCTCCAGTTAATGTAACGGTTCTCTCAACAGAAATTGAATCTGCTAGATAAATTGGTATTTCAATCCCTTCTCTCGGTCTATACCTCAAAAGATCTGATAAAGCTATTAAAAAGTTAGCTTTGGATGCTAGAACAGCTAATGGATTAAGATCAATACCTCTAACATTCTCTAATATTTTTTTAACAACATACGATTTGTCAATGAAATTATCTTCAGCATATTGACGTATCCTCTTAATTGCTAAAACTAGAAACGTCCCAGAACCACAAGCTGGATCGAGTATTTTCTTTTCAGGGTTTCCATCATAACCAACTTCATCTAATAATAATTCAGCTAGCCAATCAGGAGTGAAATATTCTCCCAAACTGTGTCTAATATCTCTAGGGACTAAATTCTGGTAAAGTCTTTTGAATAAGTCTTTCACTCTTTCAGGATTTAATTCAACCGTAGCTGGTTCGTAATCTAACAATTTCTTAACAATCTCGAAAATAGAATCCGCTATTTCTTTGTCCCACTCGTCTATATACCAATCAAAATAGTCTGCTTCCAAGAAATTCTTTATTCCAACTGTATTGAATATGCCCCCCTCTTCTATTTCTTTAAGTTCATCTCTCATTGCTTCGTGTTTTTGATAATAATCTTCTTCCAACTTTTTAAGATAAGAACCTAACAAACTATCGGTAAACAAAGTGACAATTTCAGAAGTTAAAAGTTTCATTAGAAGGGTATAGTAAGTATGAATTGCAAATAATAATTCTTCGACGTCTAACTTAGCATGATCACCTTTCTGCAATTCATAAAATTCAACCAATCCTTGCAATTTTTCTGGTGAATATGAAACTACTTGTGAAAATACTCTCTTCCAATCTTTAAAAAGCATTTTTGTCCTTTCGGATTTTGAATGTTTCAAAGCATTATATAAGACATTTATAGCTTTTTTGCTTGATTCACTTTTTGGACCGAAATCGATCAATAAAGACTCAACATCTAAAGGCTTTCTTTTTAGCCCTCTTACAGCTTCAATTAACCTTAGAATAGTAGATGCATTTACTTCCAAGGCATTGTCTTGTTCTTCCCACTGATCTTTTCTATATCTTACAAAAGAAATTTTATAACCGTCTAAAATTACACCAAAATATCTGCCATAATATTTAGGGTTCTTAGCTTCTTCATTTATGTATTTTTTAATTTGCGATTTAGCTTTCTCGAATTCACTCTTGCTATCCAGAACTCCAGGTGATTTGTATTCAATAATAACAGTACCATATAATGCATCTTTTCTAACGCCAGATATTTTTCCTGTATTTTTGGTTTTATGTTCGTAAGATGCCCAAGGTATTCCTAAGGCATCAAAGACTTTTGATCGAAGTAGGCTTTCAACCCTCAGCTTAATATCTTCTTCGTTTCTTGACTCAGAAGCATGTTTTTTGATTTCTTTAGCTAAATCTTCAGTCTTTACATCAACAATAATTTTTTGAGATACTGGTGAAGCCATGATACCTAATTATTAATAAAGAAACGTATTATTTAATTTCTACACTTTCTCCAACTTTCTTCAACAAATGAACCTTATCCCACCATTTATCATAAATCTCAGCATGCTGCGTATGAATAGGAACAACCATTTTGGGTTTAACAGTCTTTACAAAATCTCTTAACTGTGGACCTGAAGCATGACCAGAGACATGAGTTGAATTCAAACTCATGCCAAAATGATTTATCCAGTTCTCTATTCTCTTCCAGTCCACCTCCATCTCGATATCAAATGGCTCACAAACAGATTTGATATAAACAGAACCTTCAACGGGTTTTATGTCAATCAATTCCTTCAAGTCAAAGTTCGTGCAGAAGAACATGTATTCCTTCTGATCATCTTTCACATCCTTATAGCATATGGAACCATCAAGATAATCCCTTTCCCATCTGTCATAATCAGCCCTTATCAACCTCTCGTCGCATTCACTGCCTATGACACCCCAGTCCTTTCTCATCGCATATAAGGCCAGGTTCTTGTCATCCAGCTTAGGCACATTAGAATCCTTACATTTGCTTAATTGTTCTATAAGATAGGCTTGCTTAAGGCTTATCGTAAGTTTCTTGTCAACCTTCTTCGCAGCATTCAAGAAAGAAATCAACCTGTCAGTATCCCTCACAGGCCAGTTGCAGACTGATAATCCTTTTGACTTGGAAGTTATCACAGAGACTTCATCTTCCACATCCTTTTCTTTCATGGAACTCTCTTCGTCTATCCTTGTGCCTTCTATGATTAGCAAATCTGGTTTTGCCTTCTCGCATGCTTCTAAGAATTCAACAGTCTTCTTTTCTCTCCTGCCATGAAAACGGAAATCACCAGTGTAGACAATCGTACCAGAAGAAGTATGAATAATGAAACCAGTAGCACCAGGTAGACTGTGGTCAACGTTGTAAGGAATTATCTCTATGTTATCTATATTGAACTTTTTACCAAAAGTAAAAACATCGAATTTTCTTGGTACGACTATATCTGGATGCGTCTTTGAGTTCTTCTTGCTTATCTCACCTTTCTTGTTAACGTAAGTCTCAAAACACCTAGTAAATTCCGTCAGATCAGTAAAGCTACCGCTTGCAGTGTCATTCAATGCCTTCAATATAGCATAAGTCTCTTCTGAACAATGGATCGGTATATCTTCTCTCAAATGATGGATGTAGGCAGCATGGTCGGCATGAGCATGAGATAATATTACGCCTTGATATTCAGTGTCTTCTGGTTTTCTTCCCATATGCTGTAGATAATCTCTTCTATAAAGTCCTTTCAAGTCTGGCAATAATCCAAACTCTAGGAAATCGCTTATACCACCACATTTTCTAGGTTGTAAGAACTCAGAAAAAAACTTGCCGACTTGAGTAAAAGGCATGCCAAAATCAAGGGAGTATAACTCCTTGTGAACGCCCTGGGAGGGATTTGAACCCTCGACCTTCGCCTTTCCTCTGTGAGGTGCATGTATATCATCATGCTTTGCATTCAAACGGACATCTCCTCTTCATCGTTAGGGGGGCGTCGCTCTGTCCAAACTGAGCTACCAGGGCACTAAAATGCCTTTTCTAATAATACTATGTTTAAATTAACAAAAATATATCTGATTCTTTGATTATTAAAAAATTTTTTAAGGTTAGAATTGTTAATTCTAAATATGATAAAATTTCCCTTTTTCAAAAAGAAGGAGGAAAAGAAGAATTTATTTGCTTGTCCTAAATGTGGAACTATTCCAAGAGAGTTTGGGTCGTGGTTTGGTGAATTCCATAAAGAGATGGGTGAATCCTCTGAGCTCTTTGAAGAAAACAGAAAAGAAGAATTCCAAAAAGAAGTAAAAACTCGTATTGAAAGAATAAAGGAAATGCTTAAACAAGATATCAAATGTTTTAATTGTGGAACTGTATACAACCCCTTTGAAGGAAGTAAAGAAGAAATAAAAAAAGATTTGGATGAAATAAGTGTAGAAATAAATAAATTGATAGAGCAGGGAATACCTATTATAGAGTTTTCTGTTCAAGATTTAGGTAAACCCAAGAAAGGATATTCTGTTACATTATCAAAAAAATCGGGAAATTTATCTATGACTTTTAGCAATAAAGAACAATTGATTGACTGGTTAAAAAAACAAAAAACTAACTGATTCCATACTTATTTGTCCAAGGGTTTTTTAAGTGCGTTTATTCTTTTTAATTCTTTGAACAAAAAATTCATGGCATATTCTACATCTTCAATTTTCCTTATACCAGTGCAGATAACTTTACCTGAGCCAAACAACAATAAAGTAGCCTTAGGGTCTTTCATCCTATAGACCAGGCCAGGAAATCGATCTGGGCTGTACTCAGAATTTTCCGATCCAAACGCGATTTTATCCAAATCCAACCTTGCTGGAATCTGTGCTGATGCGACGATGTTCTCTACTTCTATCTTGTATTTTTTTGGAACATCTAACTTTAGTGACTTTAACATCTCTTCGATTTTTGTCATGGCCTTCCTAACATCTGCGATATTTCTTGCACCTGTACAAATAACCTTCCCGGATGAGAAGATTAGCATGGCTGATTTAGGGTCATTTACACGATAAACTAATCCTGGAAATTGCTCTGGTTCGTATTCAGCTTCCTTCAAATGTTCGACCGCTTTTTCTAAAGTTATTCTAACGCCAAAAGCGGCAGAAGCAACTATATTCTCGATTTTAACATTAAAATTAGTCATTTTTTCTTCCCGATGTTAAATCATATCTATGTTTTTACAAGGACAAGAACCTATCTGATTCTGGTCTGTGTTGGTTGATGAAGGTTTCAGAGAATTAGTGCTGAATGTGGGGTTTGAACCCATAGAAATTAACTTATTATATAAAAATGTTTATAGCTTTTAAAAACAAAAATAATGGTATGGAAACTTACAGTCCTGAGGAAGTTAAAAAACTCATAGAAATGCTGAATTCAATCAATGCTAAAATCGAAAAGGTTGAAGGCGCCGAATCCACTAAACTTGAAAAGCAGATAAGATATCTGGAGCAAAGGCTCAAGTTTTTCAACCCGAAAAAGGAAATGCTTGGTTACATAATTGATCAAGCTAAACATTCTAAAGTAAAACTACATCCAGCTCTTTTGGAAAAACTAAAAAGTGAGTTTATCAAGAAAGGTTAGTGCTCTATCTTTTCTTCTCACAAGAGCAAAAAATCTGTCTGATTCTGGGTTGATTTAAAGTTTTATATTTTATCAATTCAATATAATAATTAAACAGAGGGATTGAACAATTTCTCCTAAGCCCAGCTACCAGGGCACTGGAAATTTTTAGTCTATAATAAGTTTTTATGTATAATATAAAAATTAAATAGGTGAGCTGAGACATGAAAAATTGGAGTTACTATATTCCAACAAAAATTATCTTCGGAATAAACACTTTTGATGATATCAAACAAACCATAGACAATTTCTCTCCAAAAAATATTTTGCTTGTCACAGGCAGAAATTCAATGCAAAAATTAGGTATAACAGATAAAATAAAAAATCTTCTAAAAGGGTATAAAATTATTCTTTTTAATGAAGTTGAACCCAACCCATCAATACAGACAGTTGAAAGAGGACTAAAATTTTGTCAAGATAATAAATGTGATTTGATTATAGGCATAGGTGGGGGCAGTGCATTAGATGTGGGCAAAACTATTGCGATATTAATTAAAAACAAAGGGGACGTAAAAGATTACTTGTATCATAAAAAAACAATAAAGAAAAAAGGCTTACCATTTATAGCGATACCAACAACAGCTGGCACGGCAAGTGAAATATCAAAATATTCGATAATAACTGATAGAGAAAAACCCACGAAAAGAGGATTACTCCATGATTTCATGCACCCTGATGTTGCTATAATAGATCCTTTGTTGACTGAAAGCATGCCACGAGATATAACTGCTAGCACTGGAATGGATGCACTCGCACATGCTGTAGAATCTTACTGGTCTATAAATGCACAGCCTATAACAGAAATGTTTGCCTTAAAATCAATCGAATTAGTATACGAAAATCTTGTTGCTGTCTGCAATAATTTGCATGACATCAATTTAAGAGAAAATATGTGCAAAGCAAGTCTATTCGCTGGTTTTGCATTCGATTATACAGGAACTAACGTGTTACATTCAGTTTCATATCCGCTTACAACAAAATTCAACATACCGCATGGTCATGCTTGTGCTTTAACGATGGTACAATTCATGAAGTTCAATAAAGATATGATAAAAGAAAAAATGAGTAAAATATCGAAAATAACAGGAGCAAATAGTATTGATGAAGGAATAAACAATATTCAAAAAATGTTAGAGAATACAGGTCTACCTATGAGGTTAAGTAAGTTAGGCATAAGCAAGAATGATATTGATATAATAATTCAAGATGGTTTTAGACCCGAAAAAATGGAGACAAATCCAAGGACTGTAACTGAAGATGCTTTGAGAAAAATATTGACTAATATATTATAATCACTCACAACAACTACATGCAGTGTTATCTGTAATTTCAGCTTCATACTTCTTTTTTCGTTTTTCCGCAGCAATAACACTCTTTAAAGCCATGAATCTAATTTGGCACTTTTGAAAATCCGTAATCATTAAATCTGATGGCTTATTTTGAAGTATTTGCTCAAGTGTAGAATATTTCATATCTACATCTTCTTCTGGTTTGTCACGTTGTTCAAACAGGACAAATATACCAACACCGGATGCTATTTCTGTTCCTAAATTCCGATAAAATTTTGTTGCATAGCCTGCTTTCTCAAGCTTACTGATGATATCTTTGTAAGGAGTATCTCTAATTATCATGTATTTTATAAAACATTACAAAAATTTAAGTCAAAAGATTAAACACTCTTTAAAACTTCTGATAGTGAACTACCTATCAATGTCAAGTTTATTTTCTTTATTCTGCCTTCTTTTTTAGTTGTGATGCATCCATAATTTTCGAGTTTCTTCAGAAGTTTTGTCATCTTTATCATATTTCCTTTGTCGTTTGACATATCTAATTGCATTAGAAGGTCGGTGACAGAAGGTACTTCACCGTTAAATCTAGTTTTCATTGCGATTAGTATATCTTTTAATATTCCAATTTGAAGTTCTGAGAAATCTATCTTCGGGGTTGAAATAATCTTTGTAGTCATTCCTTTATCCTCGATACTTTCCTTCTTGTATTCTTCAGGAAAAAGTGGCTTAAAGGAAGGGGTGTAAATACATTTGACGTTCTTTAAGTATATGGATAGAGTTATCGATGCTATTTTAAAATCATGTGTTGTCGAGGTTGTATCGATGAAAACTTCTGTATTCGGGTCAAACGATAATATCAATTTAAACAAATCTTTGAATGCTGATAGGTAATCGTCGATGTTAACTTGAAGTATCTGAATCTTTTCACCATCATAGAATACTCTCAGTTTTTTTATAATCTGCTTTGCATACTTTTCAGTTATAGCTTCCCATTTATCGTACAACTTGCTTTGAAAACCGTCTTTAACTTCTTTAACATGCTCCATCGTGCACAAATAAACGATATCGGGTTTTACAGTTGCTATGCCTTTCATTACTCGATTGACATAGATACCTATAGGCGATATCAAGATTTTCATAATTACCTTCCTTTGATATTATAATAATAGTAAGTAAAATATTTAAATAAAGTTAATTGTTAACAAAAAGTCTAAATAGTATAAAATTTATTATGGAATTATGCCTCTCGAAAATGATGATATCCAAAAAGTTAAGGTTGGTTCGAAAGAATTCCTTATTCTAAAATTAAACAGTGATATGGAAAGAACTCAAGAGAAAATAAAAATTTTCTCAGAGGAGAGGAAATGGAAAGGGGCTTTTGATGACCCTAAAGATTATTTGTTGGGGATCGTAGAGGAAGTGGGGGAAGTAAGGAATATAGTGAAATGGATAAGTGACAGGGAAATAATTGATAGAACTATCAAAGAGAATTTCGACAAGGTAGAAGATATGATAGGCGATTTGTTATGGTTTATTTTTATGTTGTCTAATAGAGTCGGTGTCAATGCAAAAGAAGCGATAGAAAAAGTTATAGAAAAAAACGTTCAAAGATTCCCGGTTGAACTGACGAAAGGTAAACACACGAATGTATACGCCGGTGGAATAGATTTAGACAGGGGAAAAAGTTCGTAGAATGGCACAAGATAAAATGCCTATAATCAATTTATGATTTAAATTTCTACGAGTAATAATTAATTATGAGTTCAAGAGATTTTTTGGAAAAAATCGTTAAAATTCTAGAAAAAACGTATTATGGAGATGTTAGACTGGAAACAGGAGGAAGCTTTTCTGTAGGTAAGAATAGTAATGAAGAAAACATTAACACATCTTCTGCTACTGGTTTGTGTATAAGAGCATTTTCAGATGATAAATGGTATTATCTTGGTTACAACGAATTGAATGAAGAAAAAATACTGAGCGATACAGAAAAATTAGTGAGAAGAATTGGTAATAAAAAATCAAAGTTATACTTACAAGATTCTTGGGAAGTAGACGAAGAAATAAAAGCCAAAAAAGATCCAGAGATTATTAGTACAGAAGAAAAAATCAACACAGTTAGAGAAATTTTCAAACAACTTATGAAAGAAAAAAGGATTGTCAATGCAGCTGCAAGTATAGCTCATTCTAAAAGTGAAATGATTTTCATAAATACGGAGGGTTCAATTTTAAGACAAAAAATACCCTATTTTAGATTTTATATTTCAGCCATATCACGGGAAGAAAGCAAAGTTGAAATGGATTATTTTCAGTTGGCAAAAATAGGAGGTTATGAATTATTCACATCACTGGACTTGAATGAAAAAATTGATGAAGTTGTCAAAGGTTCTGTAGAAATGCTAAAAGCTAGAATATTGAAAGGCGGAGTACATGATATAATTGTCGACCCAGATGTTTCAGGCGTTATTGCCCATGAAAGTTTTGGCCATGGCTGCGAGGCTGACCAAGTTCTTAGAAATCGTTCTTACCTTTCTAATTTATTAGGTAGGAAAATTGTTTCAGAACTAATTTCATTACACGACAACAGTTCCTTGAAAGGCGAAAGAGGCTATTTTGTTTTTGACGATGAGGGAATAAAATCAAGTGATACATTAATAGTGAAAGATGGTGTATTGATAAATTTCTTACATGATAGACAATCCGCTGCATTCATGAATGCTAAGCCTGGAGGAAATGCAAGAGCTCAGGATTTTTCCAGAAAAGTTTTTGTGAGGATGAGTAACACATTCATAGAACCAAAAGACTGGAAATATGATGAATTGATAGAAGATACTGATAAAGGCTTTTATTTGATTAATGCGTCGACAGGAATGGAAGATCCTATTGGTGGCAATCTGCAAGTGTCATCTCAAAAAGTTAGAGAAATAAAGAATGGAGAATTAGGTCAATTATTCAAAGGGGTTAGCATATCTGGAAAAGTATTAGAATTTTTAAACAATGTCGATGCAGTAACAAATGATTTCGAAATGAGAGGTTCTGGTTGTGGTAAGGGACATGAAGATTATGTATCAGTTAGTTCTGGTGGGCCATACATGAGAATTAGGAGGGCGATAATTGGATGATGAGATTAGAAAAACCTACTTTAATCGTCGATGCATTTATAAAAAAAGGTAATGAGTATTTGGCAGTAAAAAGAGGCAAGAAAATTGAAGTTGGTAGGTGGGAAACTCCTGGAGGAAGAGTAGAGTTTGGAGAAAGGATTGAACATGCATTGAAAAGGGAAATTAAAGAAGAGCACAACGTCAATGTAAAAATTAATAAATTTCTTGGATGGGGTGAAGGTTTGAATTGTCCTCATGTAGGAGGAATTAAAGTTCATAGATTTATTCTCTACTTTGAATGTGAGATAGTTTCCGGAGAATTAACATACAATAATGAAGAAATGTCTGATCATAAATGGGTTACTTGGAATGAATTCAAAAAATTAAAACCCTTGAGCAAACCTATTAAAGATTTTTTTAAAAATTATGGTTGATTTTATGAAAGAAATACTGAATGAATTAAAAAAAAGGACCGATGAATATGAACTTTATTTGCAGAACACGATAACGAATGAAATTCACATACAAAAAAACAGAATTAATTTTACTGACAAGACTGTCAACAGTGGATATGGCGTGCGTGTCCATGAAAATGGTATGGGATTCAGTTCAAGCAATATTTTTTCTAAACCAATGATAGAACAAACTATAAAAAATGCATTAAAAAGTTCTGAGATGACTGAAAAAATAAAATTCAATTTTCCTAGCAGTCAAAAATTTGGAAATGTAAAAAATGTAGACAAAATTATAAAAGAGGACGGGGAACGCACAGTCAAAAGTTATGTTGATAACTTATTAAAAAGTGTTGAAGATAAGACAACTATATCTTTTGGAAAGGTCAGAACGTATGATTCATATATATATATAGTAAACTCAGAGGGCATAGACTTAAGCAGAGAAGAAACAACTATGATGATAGAGCTTTCTATAATGCTTGAAAAGAATGGGAAAAAAGTCGAATTCTGGTCACATGAATACAGAAGAAGAATGGAAGATATGCCTTTATCTCTTGTAAATGAATGGATAAAATTTGCCAATGATCAATTAATAGCAACTGAACCAAAAACAGAAAAAACTACTGTTATTTTTTCTCCAACTTCTGTACTAGATGGTTTAGGCTCCGTCATAAGTTCGCATGTAACTGGAGAATCGAAATTAAACAAAACATCTATATTGAAGCCAAATGAAAAAGTTGCAGTAAAAGATTTGACTGTGATAAGTGATGGACTTTATCCACATGGTTTAATGACTAGTGAATTCGATGACGAAGGAGTTCCTCAGAGAAAAAATATTCTCATCGATAAAGGAGTTTTCCAAGATTACATCTATGACCAATTTTATGGAATAAAAGATGGAAGAAAATCTACTGGTAACGGACTAAGACAAGGCGAAACCTTTTTTGTGTTTAATGGCAAGTATGGCGGCATGCCCGGTAATCAAGTTTCTAATTTTTTTGTTGAACCTGGAAAACAAAGTATAGAACAATTGATAAAAGAAGTTCAACATGGTATATTGGTTAATACTTTCAGTTGGTTATATCCAGATATTATAACGGGAAATTTTTCTTCTGAGATAAGGTCAGGCTATTACATTAAAAATGGAGAAGTATCACAACCTATCAAAGGTGGATTAGTTACAGGAAATTTTTTTGACCTTATTAAAAACATCTCAGGAATATCAAATAAGTCTGTAATTACTTCTGGGGGAACTATACTAGCAGGAATATGTCCTTACATCAGATTTGAGAATGTGCAAATAGCTGGAAAATAGATGATGCAATGAAAATATTAAGTATTAGCGGAAGTCCGAGAAAAGGAAATTCTGAGGCAATCATCCTGCGATTAAAGCAAATATTCGAGAAAAAAGGTATAGAGAATGAAATCATTCTGTTAAGAGAGAAAAACATACAAAGATGCAATGGTTGCGTAGAATATTGCAACAAAAATCTTGATTGTAATAAAAAAGATGATATGGCAGAAATTTTTGATAAAATGAGAAATACAGACGGTTATGTTTTTGTTCTTCCAAACTATTTCAAAATGCCTCCTGGAATTTTTAAAAACTTTATAGATAGATGCAGTGTATTTTATACCGCTAAGATAGATTTCTCAAAGAAAAGAGCAATGGTAATTGTATTAGGAGCAGATGCTATTAAAGAAATTGATGTTTGTTTGAATAGTGTTTGTGACAATTTTTGTAAGACATTAGACATTGCTGTTGTTTCCAGGAAAAGTTTCCAGTCAAGAAGTGAGTTAAAAGGGAATTATAACGATATTTTTGAAAACAAATTAAATCCAAACATTGATAAGGAACTTGAAAAAATGGCCGATAATTTATACAAGAGTTTGGAAAAAAGAAATTAAAAAATGGCGTTCATTACCCTGTTGATGTTCTTGGTGTAACCACAAACTAGACAAATCCTAGTTGAGTTTATGCCATGGTCAAATCTGAACCAGACATGATTGTTGCAAAATTTACACAGCATATGAACACCCCCTCCAAATCGAAATTATGTTCAGGTATATTAACAAATTTTCATGGAGTAATGTTGAGATGAAAAAAGAAAAATTCTATCACAGAGTTTTTGAAATCTAATTTTTAAAATAAAGATAGCAAATGATATTTTAACATAATACCAATTAAGTTATATGAGAGTTATTTCAAAGAAAAAAATAGAAACGTTCCAAAAGAAATTAACAGAAAAAAATATAGATGTAGCATTGTTTCTAACTTCTGAACCAATATACGATATTAATATAGAATATTTTACAGGATTTGAACAAACACGATTTTTTTCATTCAGTTGTTTATTAGTGAAAAAAGGAAAAATCACCCTAGTAGTATCTCCTTTGAGTTATGATCAGGCAATAGAAGAAGCTGAGGCAGATGAAATAATCAACTTAGGAGATTACGATAGAAGTTTATCTAAAATTTTGAAAGAGAAATTAAAAGGTTGTAAGAATATTGGAATTATGGAAAATATTTTTCCTTATAAGTTATACAACAAATTTAGAAAACTTAAATTCACTGATATAAGCGACATCATTCTAGAACTTAGAAGCACAAAGGAACCAAAAGAAATTGATAGAATTAAAAAATCATGCAAAATTGTAGATTATGGCATAAAAATAATTGAAGACAATTTTTCTAAAAAAATAACAGAAAAAGAATTAGCATTAATTCTAGAACAGAATTTAATTAAAAAAGGAGCAGATGAATTGTCTTTCCCAACAATTGTCTCATCTGGTAATAGGTCAGCTTTCGTGCATCCTTACCCATCTTTCTCTAATGAAAAAATAAAAGAAGGATTGGACATAGTGGACTTTGGCGTTATTTACAAAGGTTATTGTTCTGACATTACAGTTCCATTTACTCTTGGGAAAATTTCTGAAAAACAGAAAAAAATAATTGAGGTTGTGGAAGAGGCATATGAAAAAGCCATAGATATGATTTCTTTAAATGTGCCTACTTGGATTGTTCATAAAAAAGCCGAAGATATTATAAAAAGAAATGGCTTCAAATTCAAACATTCTCTTGGCCATGGACTGGGCTTAGAATTGCATGATATGCCCTATATTTCTCCTAAACCAATAGATAAAGAGGAATTAAAAAACTGGAAGGAATTCAAACTAAAAGAAAATATGATATTTACTATTGAACCAGGTGTTTATGAGCCTGGAGTAGGTGGTTGCAGGCTTGAAAATGACGTTTTATTAGAGAAAAAACCTAAGGTTTTAACTCATTCTCGCTTGCTGAAGTTCTAATAGATAAATTTAAACCCCAGGACGCGAAAATCTAATTGATAGAATGACAATTAGTCTTTTCAAAAAAGAAGAGGAAATAAAAGAATTGGATGACTTGGAAAATATAAGAGGTCAGGAATTGGAGCCATTTAAATTTCCAGAAGAACCTACACAAGAAAGCTCACTAAAAACTGCTGAATCTGAGACAGGAGAAGAACCTGAAGAAATAGAAGAAGAAAATGACATGCCATCGATGTCTTTAACGAGTAAAATAGAAAATAAAATCGAAGAATTGGCACCATTGTCAAAGCCAGAGACTACGATTGATGATTTCCCGTTGAAAGAATTGATTGGAAAAATAGACTTAGAGTTAAGAAACATAAAAGAAAACATGAGAGGCTTGGGAAAACTTGAAGAGATAACATTGGATAGCCCGGAAATGGTATCTTTGTTGGATCTTTATATTTATTCCAAGAACAAACTTCAGGAGTTCACGAATGAAATAAACAAGATGGACCTAACGACTTTGGGTACTCAAAGGACAATTGCAGCAATTTACAAATTCAGGGCATGCAAAGTACTTTCAGAAATTAAAAAACAAACTCAGAAGATAGATGATGTATGCAGAGATGCGGGTTTTATACCAACCAGAATTCATGAGATATTGTCGATGAAAGCAGAGGATTTGGTAAACAGTTTCTTAAGAGAAAAGCCACAAGAAAAGAGAATTGAAGAAAGGAAAACAGAAATAAAAGCATTGAGAAAGAGAATTGGACGACGATAATTACAATAAAATCTTTTTTCCAGAGATTTAATTAAAATATTCTATAAATTCAATTTCGATAGCCTACCTGTGCCAGCATCTACAGCAGTTCTATATTTTTTACCAGAAATACATTCTTTTATATGTAATTTTCCCTCCTCATTATTTTTCTAAGATGCGGGTCTTTTGTTCTTTCTACTAGACTTTTGTATTCTTCTGGATCCCAATTTCTCATAAGGAAAAGAAAAATAATTAAAAATTTAAAGTATGGGGTAACCGTGATTTGAACACGGGTTGCCAGCACCCCAAGCTGGAAGCCTAGACCAAGCTAGCTGATTACCCCATTAAATAAATCTCTAGTTTTGCATCTTTTTAATTATTTCAATTATATTTCCTAGTTTTGCATCTGTTTTTATTCCATTAACAGAAAAATGAGTTCTATTAGCTATATAACCAAGTTCTTTCAATTTATCTTGAATTATGTCAAACTTTGGAATTTCTAACTTATGCTTCTGGCAAACTTTATGTATATCATAATAAAATGGCGTGTTTTCTGTTTTCAAAAAAAATAATAATTTTCTTATTTTACCCCCTGTATTCAACCAGTTTACTTTAGAAAGATTTTCATGGCATTTCTGAATGAACTCTACATCTTCTATTTTATCAATCCAAATCTTTCCTATCGTAATGATTTTAGAATCGCAAAATTCGCATTTCTCTCTTGGTTTTTTGTCTACACTCCTCCACAAACACTTCGGACAATAATTCACATAACCTAAATTATTTTTTAACACGTCACTAGCAATACTCTTTCCCTTTTCGACCCTACAGAAAACTCTGAAATAGTGCTCAGATGCATAACTTAGTACAGGTGTTAAAGAAAAAGACCATTTGGAAAATGAAAAAGCTGCAGTAGCCATCAATATTCTCAAGCCAAGTTCTTTGAAAAAGTCTGTTAAATAACTTTCTATTCCATATCTTCTCAAGCATGTTATAGGACTGTTCCCACACAAAGCTGCTGTATCAGTTGCAGTAAAACCTATGAAGCCTACTCTTTTTACTGCTCGAGCACATGCATCAAAAAAATACGAAGGACTTCCGTATGGATCTAAATCAATATAATCAAAAACCCTTATCGAATCCGATAACAATTGGTTGGCATCTTTGTTTGAAAAAATAATTTTATTTTTTACAGAATTAAGTTTGGTATTTTTTTTCATGAACTTTAAATTATTGTCACTTATGTCATTCAGCCATACTTTTTTAACATTACATTCTTTTGCTATTCTTATGCCTCTAGCACCAGTCGCAGACAATGCGTCACAAACAGTCCAACCTTTTGAATCCAGACTATTGAGGACAAGAACTGTAATGTCTCTAGATAATTCTACTTTCGGATTAAAGAAATGAGTTTTCTTCAGATAATCCTTCGGTATGTCTAACTTTGTCAAACCTTCTTTTATCATCATGCTAAGAATTATGAAATATTAAAATATTTAATCATCCTATCCTTCAAATTTAATTATGCCGATGAATGCTGGGATAGAATATTATGTTGCAGAAAAAAGATTTTTGGAAGCCAAGACTAGAAGAGATAAAATAGAAGCATTAGAAGAAATGATTAGAACTATACCCAAACATAAAGGGACAGAGAATCAGATCTCGCTTTTAAGAAGAAGACTTGCCAAGTTAAAAGTACAAAAATCAGCTAAAGCAGGATCAAGACCTAGATTTACAATAAAAAAATTGGGTGCTGCACAAGTCTGTATGTTAGGATTTACAAATTCTGGAAAAAGTACACTGTTGAATGTTTTGACTAAAGCCAATGCGGAAGTAGCAGATTATCCTTATACTACTAAAGAACCTGAAGTTGGTATGATGTTTTTTGGTGATATACAAATCCAGTTGATTGAAATACCGTCAACTTTCGATCCTGAATCCATGAGCTTACTCTATACATGCGATGAAATAATAATATTACTCGATGGAACTGGGAATATAGATGAACAGAGAAAAGAAATTCTTGGAATACTGAAAGAAAGAAATCTACATAACAAAAAAATACTTTTTGTCGTTAACAAATCTGATTTGAAAAATGGGAAAACAAATTATCTTGAAATTTCTGCTGTTAAAAAAATTGGCTTGGAAAAATTAAAAGAAGAAATATGGTCAAAATTGAATTTAATAAGAGTTTATACAAAATCTCCGGGAAAACCTAAAGTTATACCACCGATAACATTGCCAATAGACTCAACAGTGAAGGATGTTGCAGCAAACGTTCATAAAGATTTTATCAAAAATTTTAAGTTCGCCAGAATTTTTAACAATACGAAGTTTTCTGGAACTCACGTTGGACTGGATTACAAATTAAAAGATTTGGACGTAGTTGAAATACATGCCTAATTTTTAAGGTTTAATATAATTTGGCTATTAATAATGGATCAATTCCCATTTCTTTAATTTTTTCACTCGTCATGCCTTTCTTTTTCAAAATTCTTTCGACGAGTATATCAACACATGGATTAGCAATATAATTTCCAAGTCTTATTAAACTATTCATGTAGGCATCCCTATATTTTTCTCCCATTGATGTAATGCCATATGTTTTCCTCGGTTTTGTATTTTCTAGGTGTTCCCAACAAAATTTTACTAGATCTCTTTTTTCCATTGGCAATAAACTTTGATAAAATCTCGGCAGTTTTACATTAGTTTTGAAATTCTCATTAATTTCTTTACATATACCATATCCATAGTTTTTATGGTCTGAGAGTGAAGTCAAAACAAGAAAATCAAGATTAGATTGAATATACTGATTAATTAAATTATTTTTTTTCGAACCGCTATAAGTAATGGCGTCCATAATCGATTTTGTATGCTCAGTATGTGTTTTTTTCAAACATTCTTGGAGAGATCTTCCGTGGGCTTCCAATGTTGGCATCATATACTCGTCTCTATAGAAATTCATTAATCCACATAAGGTTGCAAAAGAATTACTCAGATAATTTTCTCCCTCAGATAAAACATGGAGTATTTTTCTTTGTCTCCCACCGTTTGGATTTTCCTTATCACTTACGTATTTTCTTTTTTGTAATGAATTCAAGAGTGGATAGACTGTCGAAGGACTTGTACAAATACTACCAATTTGAACAGGAAAAAGTTTAGGCATACGTCTCATAAGACTATAACGAGTTTCATTTTTTTCCTCGTTTTTAAGTATACAGGCTAAAAAAATAATGTCCCTATTGTCAAAAACAATTTTTTTCATCGTTTTTGTTTCAAATTCACGATCTATTGAAAAGAGATCAACAGGTAAAAAATTACATTCTTGTTCTTTTGGTTTTATCATAATATCACGTATATTTTTCATAAAAATTTAATCTAGTGTGTTGTCGGAACAGCTTCTTCAGTTTTGTACGCATCTGGCCAATTTAAAACAAATGATGGACCTGGCAAACTAGGTAATTTATTCCCATCTGGTTTGCGTTTTTTCAATAAACCTTTACCGTATAATTTTGGATATTCACATTCGCCAGGACTGGGTTTAATTGGATAATCTGAATGCCTCTCAGGATGTCTTTCCCATACAGCTTGATAATTTTTATATGGGCAATAAATAATCATTCCTGCAACATGCCCATATTGGCACATTCTAGGATCAACTTTTTCTGAGCATTTCTTTATTTCATTTTTCGCCATCTTAACACCATTTTGTGAAACGTTACTTATCAGTAGTGACTTATAAAGATTTCTATTATCAGGAATATAGGTAAAGGATAAGCCTCTAGGAGGCTAGAATAATGGCTAAAAGTATGAAAATAGCTCCTATACCTGAAATGAATGTAAATATTTCATTTAATACGACAGAGGATATTGCCATAGCAACTATCACTTCTGTTAAAAGGATAATAGTGGATGTTACTGGAGAAATGTATTTTAAACTCTTGAACCACAGATAGAAAGGAACTATCCAGCAAAATACTGCTGTATAACCAATTGCAAGCCAAGCCTCGATTGGTAAGGATAAAGTAACATTATTTGAAAAATAAACGAATGGAATTAATGGCAATACGGTTATGAAAAAAATCCATGCTGTTGACTGAAAATTACTTTCCGACTCAGAAGATAATTTTTTGTTGTATATTATAAAAAATGCCCAAACAAAACCTGATAAAAGAACTATTAAGTCCCCGATGATCATACCCTGATTTAATACTGAAAAGTTCAAGTTAGTCGTGATCAGAAAGACCCCAAAAATACCAGCTAAAATTCCTATTATTTTTTTAATTCCTAGACTTTCCTTTAATATCAATGGACTTAACATAGCAACCCATATAGCACTCAAATTGACAAGTAATGATGATTTTGAAGCAGTAGTGAAACTCATTCCAATATATTGTAGGAGATATCCTATTCCATTGATTATACCTAAAAACCAGATTATTCTTTTTTTACCGAATTTAAAATCAATATTTTTTCTTGAGATCAAAGCAAGAAACATTATGATAGCAGCAAGGGAAAATCTCAAAAATGCAAACATATACGCATCTACATATTGCAAACCAATTTTTATCGCAGGGAAAGAAGTACCCCAGAAAACTCCTGCTAGCATCGTTAAAATAATAGCTTTTTTCTTGTTATCCAAAAAATCACTTAATATAATTTGTTCAGTTCTAATTAAAAATTTAAATATTTAGAATGGTTTATCATTCTTATGATTTTTAACGACAAAGTGCGGTGTTGCTAATCCTTCATTTAAAATTATAAACCCTAAAATTTTGCTCATAGAGGTGTTAAAATATGGTAGAACTAGACGATAGAGAAAAAAAGATTGTCGATGCATTAAAGATGCTCGGCGCTACAGGAGAAGATAAGTTGAAGACTGCAGATGACATTTCGAGAAAGGCAGTTTTGCCAAAGAACATAGTGGCAAACATGTTGCTATCATTGTCGAATAAGAAAGTTGTCAAGAGAATTGTCAGGGAAAAAGCTGCAGGATACTATTTAATGCCAGGTTTTTGACTATCTTCGGGATTTATAAACTAACGAATAATTTTTGTTAGTGCTTATTCTAATCAATATGCTTTTATTAAGAAAAAACAAAATTAAATTATGCAATGGAAAAAATTCTTTGCTCTAGATTGGAGAAAGGCGCTAGTTTATTTCATTATTCTAAGTTTGGTATTCATTCTACCTTTGATAATATTCTTTCCACCTGCATGCAGCCTTAATGAGAGATGTATGGTAGGTTTTATAAATAGTTTAGAAATTACTCTTGTTTCTACAATACCGATCTATGCTGTTTCTTGTTTTTATGTCTGGGTATATGACTTTTTAAAGAAAATCCTTGGTCGAAAAAATATTAAAAAGTAAAAACACTTATAATAGGAAGACAAAAGAATACACGGTATAAAACTTTTAAAGGAGGTAAAAAATATGTTCAGCCACAAAAATTCAAAAGGAATGGAATATTGGTTACATTCAAAAGATGTAAAATTGAGAGGAGATAGAAATCAAAGAATATTTTATTTTTCAAAAGATTCAACTGGATCGGTAGATTTGCCTTCTGGTTATAAAGTCATAGAAAGCTCGAAAACAGGGCTCCCATTGTTAAAAAAGGCTTAATTTTTATTGATCCAAATTTTAACCTTTTTCTTATTTTTTAACTTTCAGAAATAATGTACGATTAAATTTTCTTGAGTAAGATTTAAATAATATTGCATACAATATTCTTTCTTGTATAATGGTGTCTGTATGCATGCAAATTAATTTCATTGGCGCTATTATACTCTTATTCCTCGGCTGTGATATGCGAACTGTCTCTCTGATTTTATGACGAGAATGGACACCTTTTGAGCCGAGACCCAAGATGCAACTCTTCAGGCTTGAAGGGTGAAGGGATGATGTTGATATCGTTCAACAGTATGAAACCATCATAGGTTTACCAGCGGCAAAAATTTAGGTCTGCTACTCTGCTTGGTGGACGGCTTGGCTCTAGAAAAGACGAAGGACGTGGTAAGCTGCGATAAGCTTGAGGTAGGCGCAAGCAGCCTTTGATCTCAAGATCTCTTAATGGGAAATCCCGTTTATTCCGAGAGGGAGTTTAACGCGGGGAATTGAAGCATCTTAGTATCCGCAGGAAAAGAAATCAATCGAGATGCCGTTAGTAAAGGCGATCGAAAGCGGCACAGGGCAAACCGAACCTTTTGTGAAGAGCAAAAAGGGATGTGGAGTTTCGGACTCGTGTCTTCTCTAACTCATCGACTCAAAATTCTTTGGAAAAAGAATACGATAAAGGGTGATAGTCCCGTAGAGGAAGGTGAGAAGTGAAATGGCGAGTATCCAGAGTATTACTCATCGGATTTTGAGTAAGAATTCGGGTGTCATTTACATCCAACCCTAAATATTCCTAGAGTCCGATAGCGTATTTAGTATGGCGACAGAATGCTGAAAAGTACCCCTAACGGGGGATAAAAAGAGCCCAAAGCCAAGTAGGTATAGTCAGTTGCAGCTCGAAAGTTTATCAGAGTTGCAACATCCGTGTTGAATAATGGGTCAGGGAGTTTATTTCAGTGGTGAGGTTAATCCGAATAGGAGCCTTAGCGAAAGCGAAAAGACCGTAACTGGCAACAGTGTGGGTCTAGATATGAAAGTGTCTGAAATCACTGGGATAAGACCCGAAACCAGTTGATCTAATCCTGGGTAGGGTGAAGTCTGGTGAAAGCTGGATGGAGGCCCGTTACTGATGTTGGGGACCAACCACTCAGGTGACTTGGGATTAGGGGTGAAAAGCCAATCGAAGCTGGTGATAGCTGGTTCCTTCCGAAATGCATCTAAGTGCAGCCTAGTCTGAGACGGATAAGGGGGTAGAGCTACTGATTGGATAGTCAAGGGCCGAAAGACTCAGCTATCCTGTCAAACTCCGAATCCTTTATCGTCGTAGAAGACTAAAAGTGAGGGTATCCGGGTAAGCTGGATTTCCGAGAGGGCAACAACCCTGACCAAGGTTAAGGTGTTTAAATACTGACTAAATGATATAAAGGCGTCTGCATCCTCAGACAGCGGGAAGGTAGGCTTAGAAGTAGCCACCCTTTAAAAAGTGTGTAACAACTTACCCACCGAGGATTCAGGCCCTGAAAACGGAAGACACTAAGTCGGTTACCGATACCTTGGACTTCGAAAGAAGTGGTAGGAAGGCGTCCTTAATGGGCAGAAGCAGGGTCGTGAGATCCTGTGGACCGTTAAGAAATGAAAATCCTGATGGGAGTAGCAGCATAGCTGGGTTAGAATCCCGGTCGTCTAAAGGGCAAGGATTTGTCAGCAATGTCGATCATCTGACAGTCAGTCGATCCTAACTCAAACGTTAACCTAGTTTGGGGAAAGGTAAATTAGTTAATATTCTAATACCATGGGAATACGTGCGGCAACGCAAGTTGGGAATCAGATTCTTTGAGATAGGCGGACGCAAGTTAACTGTTAAAATCTGGGGAGATCCGTAAAGGAGAGAACCAGATGAATGCAGGAATAGCTTGGCTCATGTCAAGTTCCGTCAATTCTTGGAGACCGTGAAAATGGTTCTCGAATGAATTTTCCATGTTCGTACTCAGAACCGACACTGGTGCCCCTCTCTGAGAAGGAGAAGACGTGATGGGAGAACCTGGTTTAGGGAAATCGGCAAATTAGCGGAGTATCTTTGGTAGAATCCGTGCCTGTACTGCTGCAAGGCAGCGCAGGTTTCAATAACAAGGAGGGAGCGACTGTTTAACAAAAACACAGGGGACTGCTAATCAGAAATGACTTGTACAGTTCCTGAGGCCTGCCCAGTACCGGTGTGTCAAATCTCGTTTCAACGGGACTAAGCCCCGGTAAACGGCGGCGGTAACTCTGACCGTCGTAAAGTAGCGTAATCCCTTGTCGATTAATTGTCGACCTGCATGAACGGCTTAACGACTTCCTCGCTGTCCCGAACCAGGACCCAGTGAATCTATTGTCTGGTGAACAGACCAGAGACCTCCAATGGGAAACGAAGACCCCGTAGAGCTCTGCTATAGTTTGGTGCTGTGTTATGGTTTTGAATGCAGAGTTGTAGGTAGGAGTTGCTAATGCTATGCTTCCGGGCATAGTGGAGACGACCATGTAACACTACTCTTTCGGAACCGTAATACTTACCGTGAATAGCGGGACAACTTCAGATGGATAGCTCGGCTGGGGCGGTACTCTCTTGATAAGAGATCAAGAGAGCCCAAAGTTCGGCTCATCCCGGTCAGAAATCGGGAGTCGAGTGCAAACGCAAAAGCCGAATTGATTGGATCCTCAACAAAAAGGGATCCAAAAGCGAAAGCTTGGGTTAGCGATACATCCACTACTCTTAATGGGTGTCGGTGGTATCAGAAAAGCTACCTCGGGGATAATGGAGTCGTGGCTTCTAAGAGTTCACATCGACGAAGCGCATTGCTTCTCCGTTGTCGGTTCCACCCCTCCTGGTTGTGCATAAGCAGCCAAGGGTACAGGTGCCCACTGGTTAAAGGGTGACGTTAGCTGGGTTCAGAACGTCGTGAGACAGTTCGGTCGCTATCTATTGGGGGTGCTGGTTGTCTGAGTGGAAAGGAGCGCTAGTACGAAAGGAACATGCTCCTGTGGCCTCTAGTATACCGGTTGTACAAGCAACGCCGGGTAGCCACGCCGTACGCAGATAACCGCTGAATGCATCTAAGCGGGAAACTGCCCGCAAAAATAGACAACCGATCACACTACTGGCTGGCAACAGTCGGATGTGTGACGAAGACTCTCGTAGACGACGAGGTTGATAGGACAGTAGTGTACACATCAAGAGTTCGCTCGAGATGCTTAGCTTACTGTTACTAATCGTCTGAGAGACCTAGATTGCTAAAGCTGGTAAGCCGAAATGATGGTGGATATTTTTTCTTATTTTTTTGAAAATATAGACATTTCTTTGTTCTTGATAAAATTAGACTAAATATTTGGATTTTTCAAGTATTTTACTAAGAAAAAATAATCGATAAAGCTGGTAAGCCGAAAATAATAGTTGATTTTTTAATAAACTCCGTTTCTATGTTCAAACCTGAGAAGTATCAGTTTATCTTTCTCTACACTATAAATTAATCTGAAGGGTTTGATATAAATTGTTCTTTCTCCTTTAAGGTCGTATTTTAATGGTTTTCCCACACTAGGAGTTTTCAGAATTTTCTTAATTTGGTTTTCTATCTTATCTTGCGTAGCTCTATCCTTTATTTTCTTGAATTCTTGCTCGAATTTTTGTGTCCATATTATTTCCTTTATTTCTTCCATCTTGCCAGCTCTTTAAAGAAATTATCAGGAGTTGCGCTCTTGTATCTACCTTTTTCCATGTCTTCCCAAGCTTCTTCTATTAATTTTAAAGTTTTCAAATCCTCGGCTTTCATTCTTATGTCCAATTTTTTCATAGCTATCATATTATTTTTTGCAGAGATTGTTAAGACGCTGCCTTCTCTTATTCCAAATTTTCTTCTTATAGTGAAAGGTATAACAACTTGTCCTTTTGAACTGACTCTAGTTAATTCGGGTAATTCAATATCTTTTTTCATGGTAAGTAAGATTATCTTACTTATATTTATATTTATCGTTTGAGGGGTCTAGATTGCTAAAGCTGGTAAGTCAGAAATAATAGTTGATTTTTGTTCTTTAAAATGAGTTTAAATTTTTAATCTTCTTTGTTTTTTTACATGTCAACATTTACTCAGGAAAATTATAATTTTTATAATTATAGACTTTACAATATTTTGATATTAGCTAGACCAGAATATAAAACTTTTTCAGAATTGATGAATGAAACAGGAATAAAAAATCCAGCTTTATTATCTTTTATACTCAGTGAGAATAGAAAACTACAGAGAATTGAACTTATTCAGATACCAGAAAAACTAATTTTAAAATATACAATTTCACCTAAGGGTGAAGAATACACAGTTTTATTAGATGAATTTATTTCATTTTTTTCTAGGTTATATTCTGAAAGTGTTACACCTGAAATCATAGAAAGGGCCTCAAGATTGACTGATAAGTTTATAAAATTTCCTAAAATAGATTTAGAAAAACATACATAATCTTTCAATTTTATAATGATCTAAACGATTAAATAATAAAAATTTTTTAAGAAAGAAAATCGTTTTCTGTTGGAATATCTTCACTCAAACCCTTTCTACTCCTTATTGCTCTGACTACACTCGGGAATAAACTTCTTTGTAATTCTTTCCATGTATAAGATGGCGTACTCCAAAAGGCATTTCCGCTAGTTGCACCTCTTAATTCTTCAGATAGTTCAATGGTTTCTGCGACAGGAATTTCTCCGGCTAAATAGAATGTGCCTCTTTCTTCAGTTTGTTCTGAAAAACTTCCTCTATGTCTTGCTATGACATTTAAGGCATTACCAAGATGTTCTTTCGGAACTTCCATATTAAGTCTATAAACCGGTTCAAGCATAGTTGGATCAGCAGTCATGAAAGAGGCAAGTATACTATTCTTAACCAGGGGCATTATTTGTGCAGGTCCACGATGAGCGTTATCAGTGTGAATTTTTGCATCTTCTAAAATAACTTTAACTCCCCTGACAGGTTCTTTAGCAAGCGGTCCTTCTGAGAATGTCCAATCAACACCGTTTATTATATTACCTGTTATCTCATCCAAATATTGAACACCCTTAGTCATATTTACTAAAATGTTTAAGCCAGGATGAACATACATGACTCCTCTTGCTTCTTCAGTACTCCATCCAGTCTTTTTCAGTAATACACTTCTTTCACGCCAATTTTGAGTTCCATAAACTTCTCCTTCCATTAAAAGAGTCTTTGTTGCTTCGTCTAAAGGTTGAACGTACATGCTCATTGAATTTAATCTATTGGGGGATTTAGTTAAGTGTGAATTTCCACTAGTTTTAATGGTTTCTCTGTAGTTGACTATTGGATTTGAAGTTTTGAATTTAATATCAGTTCTTTGCCCTAAAAGATATTCTACAATCTCCAAATGAAGTTTTCCTACACCACTTACAAGAGTTTCGCCAGTCTCTTCGTTTGTTTTAACACGGACTGTTGGATCTTCGATTGAAATATCATGCAATGCATCAATTAACTGAGGTAAATCAACACTTCTTTCAGGCTCTATACTCATCGTTATAACTGGCTCAGTGATATAGGCCAATGGTTCGAATGGAGTCATACCAGCACTGTATCGTGAATCAACTACAGTTTCACCGGATCTTGCCTTATCTAAACCTAACATTGCTGCGATGTTTCCTGCTGGTACTTCTTCAACTTTAAGTCTTGTGGGTCCCATGTATATACCGACTTGGTTCACTTTACCTGTAGTTCTAGTGTTAAGAAGATATACTTGAGTTTGATCATTGAAGGTACCTGAGAAAATCCTGCCTGTAGCTACTATCCCTGCCTGGGGATCTTTTGTTACTTTTGTAACTGCCATGACAGGTATTCCTTTGGAGTCACAATTCAACATACTTTGACCGATTTCGCTATCCAAATCTCCTTTCCATATTTTAGGAATACGATATTTTTGTGAAACATGAGGTGGATAAACATGCTGGACAACCATGTCTAGGATTGCTTGATGGAGTGATAAGTCATTTGGTAGATTTTTGTATCCATCACCAGAATATGCACTTATTATATCCTTAAAGGTTATTCCTTTCTCTAGTGCTCTAGGGAAAGTTGTGCCCCATCTATGAAAAGCTGAACCAAATGCAACTTGGTTTTTAGACGGATTAACTTTCCAATCTTCCATGAATCCTGGGTATGATGGGTCTCTAAATTCAGGGTCAGCATAACTATCTATCAAGACGTTAAAGTCATTTATAATCCTTCCAAATTGTTGTCTTATTTGTTCAGGTGTATATTTTAATTCTCTAATAAGACGGTCTACTTTGTTGATGTAAAGCAATGGTCTGACACGTTCTCTCAACGCCTGCTTTAATACAGTTTTGGTTTGTGTTTTAATACCTTCAACCGCATCAACGACGACTATCCCACCATCCATAGCCCTTAAAGATCTAGTAACGTGACCAGTGAAATCAACGTGACCAGGAGTATCAACCAAGTTTATCAAATAGGGTTTGCCCTCCTTTTCATATAAAAGACTAATGTTGGCAGCTTTTACCGTCATTTGTCTCGTTTGCTCTATGGGAACATAGTCTAATTTTAACCTTGTCCCGGCATCTTTTTCAGATAATAAACCAGAACCAGCTAGTAAAGAATCAGTTAGTGTTGTTTTTCCATGATCTACATGAGCTAAAGTTCCTACATTACGTATGTTATCTCTATAATTCATTAGATGTTGAAGTTGAGTTTTATATTCTGAATACATGATATCACTTATTAGTGGTTATTTGATTGACAGTTAATTTTAAAAACATTTCGCTTTTTCAAGTTCTTTGCTAGAAGAAAATAATAAAAAATCTATGCACCAAAATTAACCATTTTTCCGTAGAATTCTATTAAATAATCAGGTACTTTTTTTGGCTTGATAACGTCTTCTATTTTCATAGGTTCTATTAATTCAGTTCTCATATCTACATTTGGGACAAGTCCGAAATTACCTTCTTTAACATATTGAACAGCAGCAGAGCCGTATTTTATTCCCATATCGATATCAAACCAAGAAGACCTCCCACCTCTAATAGAATGTTCTGGTCTTACGTATTTTGTCTCTACAGATAAATTATATTTACCCCTCAATGTATCTTCTATCTCTTTTGCTATTCTTTCTCCAACTCCCTTCAATTCTCTATTCCCAAATTCATCCACTTTTTCGTTAAAATTTTCACCAAAATTAATACCTTCTGCTATCACAACGATTGAATAACCTTTTTTAAGTCTGCTATTTGCCTTTCTTTTTTCGATACTTTTTTTTACAGCATCGCAAACAGCATACTTATCAAATTTGACTTCAGGAATTAGAGCTACATCAGCCCCTGCAGTTACTGCAGCTTTTAACGTAACCCAACCGACTTTTCTTCCCATCAACTCACAAAATATGACTCTATCATGACTGTATGCGGTAGTATGTAATTTTTCTATGAAATCTCTTGCATTCTCTACGGCAGAATTAAAACCTAGACTGTATGGTTGTAAATCATAATCCATGGTTTTTGTTACACCAACTATATTGGGATATTTTTTTAAAAGTTTTAGAGCTACAGTTAATGTATCATTTCCACCAACTGCTATCAAACCATCTATTTTATTTTTGATTAGGTTATCGACTACTGTTTGCGACCTATCATTATCTTCTTTAAATGGATTAACTCTAGAAGTACCTATGAAAGTGCCAGCGACACCTATATATTGTCGGAGTTCATGTTCGTATAAAGGCACTTCTAGATAATCTATAGCCCCAGTCCAACCATTTCTCAAACCAACAAGTTCAATACCCAGATTTTCAGCTGTGATAGTTGCCCCATATAAGCAAGGATTCAATCCGTGGCAATCCCCACCACCCGTTAGTATAGCCATTTTTTTTATATTCAAAGAACCACTTCCTTTTAATTATCAGGACAAAGATAAAAACCTTTCCAATTATTTTCTATTAATTAAATACATTAATGTATATATATTATTATTAGAAAAATAAAAAAAGAGAGACGCTAGGTCTCTGGTTTTGTTTTTTTGCGTTTTCTGATGATGAAAATGCTTGTCACAAGTAGAAGTACTGCTATTAAAACAGCGGCGACCAACCTTAATGTCATTTCTGGATTCGGTGTGTTTTCATGGACTTCGATGTTTGACATATCTTCTGCTATTTTGATGGAGAATTTTTTCACTTCTCCTCGCTGTATGTTCATTGTGTTAAGATACCCCTCGTTATACATTATTGCGAACAATGTGTAGTTTTCTGTCGATTGCTTTGCCTCATGTGCATCTATCTCGACGATGAATTCACGATCCGAAGTTGGCAAAAAAACTACAGCTGTTTCACTACAATAGTGGGTGTCGATTTTCGTGCCGTTCATTCTGTAAACATTCATGTAGATTCTTCCCTGTGTATCGAGTAGACCCATGAAATGTATGTCCTTGTTGACGACTATTTTCGCAAATTCTATTATCGTTAGGATAACCTTTTCCAGTATTGTTCCCATTGCCTTTCCGAACCAGACGACCCGGTATGTAAGTGTTCCGTCTGGATTATATTTGCTTGGATTTCTCGAATCCATGCGTAGCCTTATACTGTTCAATCCAATACTGAACAGTATCTCTGATATGTAGAAGACGACTTCCGGGTCTACTTCTTTGTTCTTGATGATTTCTTCAAGTATAGGCAGTAGGTTATCCATGTAATCTACTAGACCTGCTGCATCTTGGGGCATATCCATGATCAGTTTGTTTATCCAGACAGCAGAGATAGTGTTTTGAGCGCTCTTCAAGGATTTTGTTTTTTCTGCATGTGTAGGTGATAAGGATATGTCAGTGTAACCCTCTTCGTCAAAGTCATCAATGATTATCCATGTATTCCCATTTATGACCTTCTCTTTTGTGATCGTTATTAGATTGTCGGTTTCATTCAGGTAACTCACTCTTATTCTGAATGTACTTGTCAGGCAATTCTTGCATGTAGCATTTATTTGCATGGTAGTTTGAACATTGGGCTGTATATCTCCGTTCCAAGTCGTCGACGATTGAATCTCAAAGTTTTCAGGAATTTCTATGTTAGCCGTAACATCCCTTATTACGTAGTTGCCAATGTTTTTTATGCCGACTGTTAGTTGTACATCGTTGAACCTCTGTTTCACTTCGTTTCGGTTTGACGATATTGATACTTCTAGATTTTGTTGTACCTCCGATGTAAGTATTTTCGTCAACCAGAAGTCTCTTTTAGCGCCAGGGTAAGGCCATATGCAACCTCCTATTACATAATTGTTGTCATTCGTTTGTATCACTGAATATGCTATTTCACTGCTATGTTCACCACCACATGGCTTGTCCCATTGCATATTCCCGTTAGCATCAGTTTTCACCAGCCAAGCCTCGCCATAACGATCAAATGATCCTGTATCCCCTGTAATTGCATAACCTCCGTCGCTCGTTTGTATCACTGAATATGCTATATCCGTGCTTTGCCCACCATAGAACTTGTTCCACTGTAGGTTCCCGTTTGCATCGATTTTCATTATTTCGAAGTCACGCCCCGTACTTGTTTTGGTTGTAACCTCACCGACAATCGCATAACCTCCGTCACTAGTCCGTGTCGCAAAATTAGGATATTCATTGTATCCGCTATCATAGGTCTTGTTCCACTGAATGTTCCCACCAGCATCAGTCTTCACCAGCCAGAAATTTCCTTTAGTGTCAATGTTCCATGATTCGCCTGCGAGTGCAAACCCTCCATCATTCGTCTGTATCACTGAACGAAGAGTATCCCTTGTCTCATCTTGACTTCCATAAACGCAATTCCATTGCATGTTCCCGTTAGCATCAGTCTTCACCAACCAGAAATCGGCATATGTGTTTTCATTCCACGTAGTGCTACCGAGCGCATAACCCCCATCATTTGTTTGGATAATCGAATATCCAAATTCTTTATTTCCTCTGCCATAAGTCTTGTTCCATTGCATGTTCCCGTTAGCATCAGTCTTCACCAGCCATAAATTGTCGCTCCCACTTCCATAAGATGTTGTACACCCTGTCATAGCAAAACCATTGTCAGTAGTTTCAATTATTGAAGAAATTGCATCGTAGCTAGATCCTCCATAGGTCTTGTTCCACTGCATATCCCCATTGGCATCCGTCTTCACCAACCAGCCATCACCATCGGAATCAAAAGAATATGTAAAGCCTGCAATTGCAAACCCTCCATCGCTCGTCTGTATCATTGTATACGCAGCATCGTCCCCTGATTCACCATAAGATTTACTCCAACCATCCAAAGGTATTGTTGTGGAAGTTGATACATTTCCGGCATTTGCTCTGTCTATCAATGTGGACATTATTATAGTTTGCATTAGAATTATCAAAACCAGAGCCAACGAAATTGTTTCTTTTCCTATTTTCGTTTTCAATTTTCATTCTTCCTTTTTCAGATGTTCCCCAAACAAACCTTAATACAACCAAGACACGGAAGTCATAAGATGCATAGATTTTTTATAAAAACGACTAATCAGAATTTGACTAAAGACAGCATCGATTTTCAATGTGTCTTAAGATTATATTGATTTATTTGGAGAGCATGAAACTTGCATTTAATGAGTGGATGATAAATTTTAAATAGTCAATTAAGTTGGTTGAAATTCTATTTTCTTGAAATCCTTGCCTTCATTCAGTTCATTTATACTTCCGACAAGAACAGGTAATCTATTAAGACTGTGGACAGAGCAACATTTTGCAGCTTGCTGAATCACAAAATTCTTTATTTGTTCATTTGCACAAGCAAAATAAATTTCTTTTTCTGCACAATGTTTTAATCTCTCTTTTAATTTTTCTACATTCATCTCTGTCTCTAAATTTACCGATATTTTAGTTATACCTCTGCTGAAGTTGATTTGTTCAATTTTATCTTCCATTACCATAAAACCCTTCAATGTAAAATAATTCTTAAGGAAATCTTTCATTCTATTTACATCAAAATCTAAACCATCTATCTTTCTCTGGAACTTAGAGTTAAACTGTTTCTCTCCTTCATCTGTCAAGAAATAATAAATCGCCCTTTGTCTGTAGACATTACCGATACTACATCCAATTAAACCAGCATCTTTTAGCATGTCTGCGCGTTTCTTGAATGCACTACCTGACATTGCTATCAAACTATAGATTCCTGATGTAGCAGAAGCTCTAAAATTACCCAAAATCTCAATCATTTTCCAATGTGAATCATCCAATTCATCTATGTTAATTGCTTTGACCTCTTTATTTTCCACGATAGCATTTTCAGTTGTCTTAACTTCTTTTGCTATCTTTATTTGTTCTATAAGTTTTCCTTGCATTACTTCTTTGATTATTTCATCAGTTACAATACCCTTTTGAATTTCAACTAATGGGAATTCCACTAAAAATGGATTTGGAAATGACAATTTCCTCATTAGCATGAATGCATGTCCTGTGGGCAATCTTCTAAGATAATCTCCTTCATCCCCTTTTAATCCAAGCATGTTTGAAGCATCTAAAATGTCTGAAGAGTATTTCGTATCAAGGCCGAGGTTCATGTAAATATGTGTGCTAGTGTTACCTAAGGCAGGATAAGATATCAAAGACGGGTGCTGATCTAAATAAACTATACCGATTCCTAATTCCCTTACTTCTCTAAAAATCAAGTCAATGACGGTTTCCATACCTAAAGTCTTTGATTTTTCTCTGTTTAGCACATGATGGGCTTCTTCTAAAATTATAACGCCAATAAGTTTTTCCCTGGATTTGCTGACTAATGCAGCATCTCTGATCCACTGGAGCATAATTTCTATGAAGAATGTTTTATCGTTGGTAGAAAGGGAATCCAATTCTAATATTGTTACAGCACCTTTTTTAAGCAATTCGGATGGTAAAATTCCTTCTTCACAATCAAAAACATCTCCAGTTTCTCTAAAACATAATGATTCTAATGGTCTTTCTGCAGTTGCAATCCAGTTTTTTTCCCTTGAAGAACTTTCCCTATTCCTGTATTTTTCTAGCCAATATCTAAGATCATACAACTTAGGTGCATTAGGGGCTGCGCCTTCGTAAATAGCATCTAAAGCTTTTAATACTATGTGTCTTCCACCACCCATCATCCAGTAAGCATGGTCGAATACTTCAGAGAATTCTTTTGCCCATTGAGAAATTTCTATACCTTCAGGTGGCTTTAATGGGTTAAACCTAAATGGTGATGTGTTTCTGCCTACAGTATAAATCTTTATTTTATCCTTTAATTGAGGCAAAGACAATAGGTCACGATAATTCCTCTTAGAGAAGTCGAATATAATGACAGGAACTTCAAGTTTGGCAAGATTCGTGACAAGCCATTGCGATAAATTAGTTTTTCCATAACCTGAAGAACCGAATATTCCTACATGTGTAAGGAACATGTCTTTATTAACCATGATTGGATAGAGTCTTTTTTTACCATACAGAACTACTCCAAATTCCATATCCCCTACATTGATTATATCTGCCGGAGGTGGTTCCATTAATACAGAATTTTTCAAATCTTTATCTGAAAATATTGCAGCTTTTAAAGTATCGATCATTTCTAGTATCCTTTTTCTCGTTTCTTCATCTGCCAACAGATACGCTGTTTCGAGCCTTTCTGCCTTTTCTTTACCTAAAATAGGCACTAATTTTTTAATTTCATCAGTTGCATCTATCGTTGCCCTTCTATCGTTTTGCACTTTATTCACCAGGTTTCAATTCCTTGAATAAATTAGAGATCTTGACTTCCATTTGGTATTGTTCCATTAATTCTCTAAGTTGCGTGCTTAGGTCAAAAATATCTCTCCAGAAAAGCACATTTTCCCTTCTTTTTTCCATTCTAAGAGATGAAATGTCCAACTTAAAATCTCTTATATCATCGATATTTGAAAGACCTGTTAACAAACTTTGCTTATCTTTAATATCATCGTCTATTTCTTTAGTTAATTCCTGGTGTAATAACTTTCTTGTTTCTAGAGCGTTATTTACTTCATCTATTCTTTGTCTCAAGAATTCTACTCTGTCGAATAAATTTCCTATGACACTTGGACCTATTTTTTTTAACGGTTCCATTTCTTTTTCTTTTAACATGCTATGGATGGTCCTTCTTTCAACTGTTATTTCCCTTGGTCTTTCCTGTTCTTTATACTCGGTCTTTGGTGTTTTAGGAATAGACGGACCTTTTGATTCTTCTTGTTCATACTCATCACTTCCGAAGAAAGAATGGTAGGGTGCTTCATCATGAAACATTATTTTTCTCATAAGTTTTTTTCTAAATAGTTAAGTATTTAAGTCTTTACTGTTCTTTCGTCTGAAGACTAACGAAGACAATTTCTTTACTTTAAGCAAAAGAATAAATTTTTTCAATTTAAAGATTCTTTCTATGGATCCAAAAATAACAATTGTTAATGGTCAAATTTACATACAAGTTAAAGTGCTAGGCTATGATCTACGTTATTCAAGTATGTTTAATGCATCTCTTGATACTCCTATTGCGCAGGTTTACGAGGGCTTTATGAAAAAACTTGGTCTCAAAAGTCATAAAGTTGAAGTTTTTCCGATAATTCCTAAAAAAGAGGATTTAATGACCTACCCAACGAAATTTTATCTTGTAGAAACTCCTTTACCCGTTTTTAGTTTTAATAAAAGAACCGAAAAACTTGTACAAGAAGAAGCTATTCTTGCACCCAAGGCATGGCTTGAATATAATGATTTACCAAACCCCACAGAAGCAATACTAAAGGGTTTATTGTTTTCTGATGAGTCAGGTATAAAAATATAAGTTAATATAAAATTCAAAACAAAGTGATATCATGGAAGAAAAAATTTTCACTTTAAACATTAGAAATGCCACTATAAAGGTTCCTAGATGGGAAAAAAGCAAAAGGGGCGTTTCATACGTTAGACAATTCTTGAAAAGACACATGAAAGGAGACGAAATTAAGATAGGGCAATCGATAACAGAAGAAATTTGGAAAGGAGGTAATAGTAATCCACCTAAAAGTATCAGAATTCATGCTATTTTGACAGAAGAAGGCGAAGGAGAAGAGAAAATAAAGATAGTTAAAGCTGAATTATTAAACGTGCCATTCCCTGAAGAAAAAGAGAAAAAGAAAGAGAAAAAACCAGAAGAGGCTAAAAAAGAAGAAAAGAAACCTGAAGAAAAACCGAAAGAAGTCAAGAAAGAGGAAGCAAAACCAGAAGAAAAAACAACAAAATAAAAAAAGGAAGGGGTGGAAAATTAGTATAAATTATTTCACTACTCTATAGTTATAAAATTGAGTATTTAAACTTTTCTATAATTTAGTGACTAAATTGTGATTACATTATACAGCTAGAACTCTAACTCCTCTATTTCCTATTAAACCCTTTAAAATATCCTTGCCAACACCAGATGATTTACTAATTTTAACCTCATTTTTCTTTCCAACAGTCGCAGAAAGCAGATAATCCGATTCTACGTATATGTCTACATTTTTACCTCTCATTCTTGGATCAAACTGAAAAACTATAGAATTACCAATTTCAGACACATTGTAAGTTACTTCAACACCGGTTGTGGGTATTCTAGGTTCGACATCTATGTGAATGCCGAGTCTATTCTCAATTTCAGTTATGTTAGAGCCACTCCTACCGATTATTCTGGGAATAGCCTTGTTGTCCACGATAACTTTAATTTTATTATCAGCAACAAATTCTATTTCAGCATCCGGGTCATACTTCCTTATAGTTTCTCTTATTTTTTGCTTTGCCAGTTGTTCCATGACTGATTCCCTTTCCTTTTCTTTCACAGGAATTACAACATTTTCATCTCCATATGTATAAATCTCGTAGACAAGCTTTCCTGTTTCAAAATCCCTTATCTCAACGACGGGTCTCGTTAAATCAGGTTCAGACATACCAGAAGGAACTTTAACTGTTAATGAAACATCGAAAATGCTCTTTATTTCTCCATCTTTTAGGAATATTACTGTATCAATTACATGTGGGATCATACCTAATTCAATCTTACCTATGAACCTTTCTATGGCATCTACAGCATCTGATGCATGTACTACACCAACCATACCCACACCTGCTAATCTCATGTCAGCAAATGTTCTAAAATCATCGGGTTGCCTTATTTCGTCAAATATGCTATAATCAGGTCTTACTAGCAATAGTATATCAGCTGTTTTAGCGAAACTTCCTGCTAATGGGCCATATTGAGTTATTTCAGGACCAACCTGTAAATCTCTGGGACATTCTAACGTTTTTACTATATTTCCTTGGTTAAAATAAAACTCGGCCAATGATGCAGCAAAAGTTGATTTTCCAGAACCAGGTGGTCCTGCTATCAGTATACCTTCTGCTTTTTCTTTCAATCTTTTTATTAGTTTGTCAGACAATCTATAATCTTTCAGAGTTAGTTTTATTATCGGCCTAACAATAGTAATTTCAAAACCATCTGAAAATGGTGGTCTGGCTATTGCAATTCTATAAGTCCCTAATTGAACTATTACACCACCACCTCTTTCAGATTCTATGAAACTATCCTCTGCTTTTCTTGCAGCTTCTATTATTTCGTAGATCATTACTTCCATTTCATTCCTTGTTAAAAGCTTATCATCAATTTTCATTAGTTGGGATTTTCCTGGTTTACCTCTCTTTGCCAATGGAGCAACTTTTTCTTTGAGATGAACACTCATCGTATTAGGAGTAAAATATTTTTCAAAAGTTAAACCTTCGGTTTTTGTGACAGGGGGTATATATTCTACTTCTACACCTTCTGCTTCTGCCACCAATCCCTGAACATAATCAGCAGTCAATAAAGTGCCGTTTTCATCTTTAGCTACATCTCTTATTATAGCGTCTAATCTACCACCTTTAGCGAGTTTTATATCTTCAAGAGTAGGTCTTTCACCTGTGAATCTTAAATCAACCTTTTTTTCTTTACACAATTTTCTAATTTTCTTCAATTCATTTAAACCAACAAAACCTGTTTCTCTGCCCTTTGATGCTTGAGCTTGTAATTCATCAAGTACAGCAAGAGGAATAATTATCTCTTCTAGACCTTCAAATTCATTCTTCCCAATCATTTCTGATATTTTCCCATCAACGACGATAGAAGTATCAGCGATCAACTTTTTTATTTTCATAATTCCACTTTTGAAGATTTGCCGAACCAATAATAAATAATTATTTAAATATTACTTATTTTCTTTCTGAAAATTGTAAAAATGACAAAAAGAAAAGGTACTTAAGTTTAACAGTTTTATTCAAAAATATGGGAAATACAAAACAGAAGTGCCCAGAATGTGGATGTACTAAACTTAAGTTCAGTGAAGAGGGACTTATTTGTAGTAAATGTGGTTTGATAGTTTCTGATAGCTATTTCTCTGGGAAATTGATAATTTGAAAATCTGAGTAAATAGAAAGACTTAAATCTTTTACTTTTGTAGAGTTTACAAAGATAGAATGACCTCAGAAGACTTGACTTACCTTAAAAAATTGTGTTATAGTCCGGAATACGGCATTCCTGAAGGAGATGTTACTAAAGTTTATGGACTATTATCATCTATGTTATCAGAACTTCCATTCAGAGATTCTGTAGGGAAACGTGCAAATATTAGAGAAGAGTTTAAGCGTGAAAAAGAATATACGAAACTGTTTGCCTTAACAATGATTAACGAGGATTTACCAATTTTTGCGTTATTTGAAGATTTGGATTTGCTCATTAAGTCAGACCCTGGAAATTTTAAGAAATTAGAAACACTTAAAGAACAATACGGAGATAAAGCAAAAATACCATATCTAACGACAGTAAGGAGAATTATACAACGATATATTAGAGATACTAAACCAATTCCTGAATCGTCAAGTCAAAAAAAAGTTGAAGAAATATCACCGAGTGAAAAATCAACAGAAAATATGGGGGAAAGTAGCATAGATAAATACATAAGATATATGGCAGAGCAAAACAAAAAGAAGGAAAGTGCAAAACCTTAATATTTCTACTTTTATTTTGATACCCATTCTTCTAATTTTTTTCTAGCTTCATCGTCGCTGAATTGCTGTGGGGGATGTTTCATCAGGTAAGCAGAAGGATATATTAAAGGACCACCAATACCTCTATCCAAAGCCACTTGTATTAATCTTATAGCTTCTATGCTTGTCCCACCGGAATTAGCCTTATCATCTACATCTAATCTCAATTCCATGTTGAAAGGAATTTCAGCAAACATTCTTCCTTCAATCCTTATGAAGGCCAGTTTTCTATTACTCAAGAATGGGATAAAATCACTCGGTCCAACATAGATGTTCTTATCAGTTAATCTTTTTGGCATCTGACTTTGAACAGCTTCAGTCTTTGATATCTTCTTGCTTTCCAACCTATCTCTTTCCAGCATGTTAAGAAAATCAGTATTTCCACCAACGTTTATCTGATACATCTTATCGATAACAGTTCCTCGATCCATACATAGTTTTGTGAGTACTCTATGTACGATAGTAGAACCAACTTGACTTTTTATGTCATCCCCTATTATAGGCAATTTTTTCTCCTTGAATTTTCTACCCCAATTTTCATTGGAAGCTATGAAGACAGGCATACAATTAATAAATGCACAATTAGTTTTCAATGCAATGTCAGCCCAGAACTCTGTTGCCTTCTGACTCCCAACTGGCAAGAAATTCAACAATATTTTTGTTCCAGTCTTTTCAATTTCATCTATGGATTCTTTCTCTATTTGTTTAACAGATTTAGTTTGTTTAATCGGTTTTATCTTATTCTCAACGTATATACCTACTCCGTCTAAAATAGGACTTTCTTTGACAATGATATTATCAACACCAGAAACTTTCTTGATCCAATCAACTTCATTTGGCTCCGCATAAATGGCTTCTGATAGCGATTTACCTACTTTATTCTCACTAATATCAAAGGCAGAAACAAAATCTATATCATCTACTCCATAACCACCAATCTTTTCATGCATTAAACCAATCTTCGACTTAGTTTTCTTATAGAATTCTATTCCCTGGATTAAACCAGCAAAGCAATTTCCAATACCAATAATGCCTACCTTAATTTTTCCCATTTGATCACATCTTTTAATTTAATAAAAGAAAATATTAAAGATTTGTCTTTAAATCAATGTTTTGTTTTTTTCGTTAAACTAATCATTCTATCTAATGCTGTCTTCGCTTTTTTCATTATTTCTTCGTTGATATTGATTTCGTGTATTTCTTCTTGAATGGATTTTAAGACTAATTGAAGTGTGTTCTTCTTCATTTGAGTGCAAATTGTACCGATAGAATAAAATTCCTTTTCAGGTATCTCCAATTTTAATCTTTCTACCATACCATTCTCTGTGACTAAAATAAATTTTTTTGCTTCGTCTTCTCTAGCTCGGTATAACATTTGACTCGTGCTGCAAACATAATCTGCCAATTTTATGACATCCATACTACATTCAGGATGAACTAATATCTTAGCATCAGGATGATTTTTTTTCGCTTCTAAAACCTGGTCAACAGTAATCCTGCCATGAACATAACAAAATCCCTTCCATGGAATTATTTTTTTATCAGTTTTGGATTGAACATAATTTGCAAGATTCTCATCTGGAACAAATATGATTTCATCATTAGATAATGAATTAACTACGTTCACCGCATTAGCAGACGTACAGCATACATCTGACTTAGCTTTAGTCTCAGCTGTGGTATTTATATAAGAAACAACAGCTGCTTTGGGATATTGTTTTTTCAAGTCTAACAATTCCTTTCTATTTACCATACCTGCCATAGGGCACATAGCATCTTTAACCGGAATTAAAACCTTTTTTTTAGGATTCAATATCTTTGCTGACTCGGCCATGAAATCAACGCCACAAAAAACTATTATATCAGCATCCGTTTCAGCAGCTCTCATGCTCAATTCAAGTGAATCCCCGAGAAAATCAGCAACTTTGTATATTTCTGGTCTTTGATAATTATGAACAAGAATAACAGCATTCTTTTCTTTCTTTAATTCGTTAATTTTTTTGATTAAATTCATGTTCATATTATAACCTCTAGGGTCATATCTAAAGGCTTACTAGAATTAGTGATATAACCACAGGAGACAATATCAACTCCACTTTTTTCAATTTCTTTTATGTTTTTTAACGTTATGCCACCTGAAGCTTCCAGAATAATGTTAGAACCTTTTAATTTCTCTACAACTTTTTTCATATCACCAACTTTCATATTATCCAATAATATCATATCTGGTTTTTCTTCTGCAGCTGTCATCGCTTCATCAAAATTTTCAACTTCTATCTCTATTCCTCTATCGTTATTTTTCTTCGCTCTTCTTACACATTCTCTAATAGCTTCTGTACGATTACAGTTCAATTCTTTCTGTACAGCACTTATGTGGTTATCTTTTATCAAGTATTGATCGAATAAACCCAATCTATGTGTATAACCACCACCTAAAGTTACGGCACGCTTGTCATTAAACGTAAATAAAGTTTTCCTTGTTGCAGCAACTTTTAACTTTGTCTTGCTTGCTATTTTATGTGTTTCTGTTGCAATACCACTCAACCTCGTTATAAAGTTAAGAGCAGTCCTTTCGGCTTGAAATATTTTTCTAACATCTCCTTCTAGTTCCATGACAATATAATTCTTTTCGATCTCATCACCATCATCAAAGAATAATTTTACATTAATACCTAGTTTTTCAAAAAGAGAACGAACTTCATAAACTCCAGCTAAAATACCATTTTCTTTTGATTTTATAATAGCTTTTATTATGATCGGTTTAACAATAGCTTCTGTTGTAATATCCCCATTTCCTACATCGTTTTGATATGCCTCAAAAATAGTTTCTTTCATCTTTTCCAAGAATGGATCCAAATCTTTGTTGAAATATTTTTCAATCATTTTATGTCCCTACTTGAATTGGTTCAGATATATTTTTTAGGGTTGCTATAGCAGATAAAGCCGCGAGATAACTCGTTTTTGGATTATCTGGACTTGGCACATTTTCAACTCTTATGCTTAGCACACCAAAATTACCCTCAGCTATTATTTCATGTATGTTTTTATCAATGTTTGGGTCAGCTATTATTTGAACTCTAGTTTTTTTAGGTCCTATACCTGCTATACTAAGCGATGCAGCAACATTCACATTAGATGGAAACAATTTAGTTGCTTCTTCTGCAGATCCTTCATAGATTATTGTTTTTGTTCTTATATCATCAGGATTTATTTTATTTTTTTCAAAGAAAGGAGAATTTATAAGAGATTTTACCGGTTTTATGGTCTTCAAAGTAACTACTTTTAAATTAGCCATGTTAGCAGATTTAATTCCATCTAATCCAGCTATAGCACCAGATGGTAAATAAACTTTTAATTTATTTTTTTTAGCAAGAAATTTAATTTTTTGTAATAAATCATTATCAACTAAAGCGCCGGTGCTCATTATCATGACATTTTTTTTTGCTTCTAATGCTTTTGGTATCAGTGTTTTTACCGCCTCTTGCGAGGCAGCTTCTATGATTAAATCCAAATCTTCTTTTAAAATTTCATCGAAATTTTTATATTCTGTGTTGAATTTTTCTGCAAATTCTCTGGCTTTCTTCTCAACTATATCATAAACATACTTCAGTTCTACATTCAATTTTTTGTCTACAATAGCCTGTGAAATTATAGCACCAATACTGCCACAACCAATCAAAGCGACTTTCATTTAAAACAAATATTTTTTCTCAAATAATAATTTTTCTATTGTAACTTCCTTATGATTTCATCGAGAGTTAATTCACTTTCTTTTCTTGTTTTCATTTCTTTCAGTTTAAACTTTTTGGATTTTAATTCAATCTCCCCAACTGTTAAAACAAATGGGATACCCATATTATCGGCAAACTCCAACTGGTTTTTCAAACTACGATTCATCAGATCTGTTTGACAAGAAATATTATTTTCTCTTAATTTTTTTGTTATTTTTACAGCATCAATTTTGACTTTTTCATTCACATTCGCAACATAAACTTTCACGTTTGTTTTTGATAAATTAAACATCTTCTCTTGATTCATGATTTCTATTATTCTTTCTATTCCCAATGAAATTCCTGTTGCAGGAGTTGATCTACCGCCTAAAATTTCTATTAAATTATCATATCTTCCCCCACCTGCCAAACTGCCTATATTCTTGCCAGAAGTATCTATGATCTCGAAAATAGGACCTGTATAATAATCTAAACCACGAGCAAGACTAAAATCTACGATAATTTTATCTTCAAAACCATACATTTTTGAGAAGTTTACGATTTCACTTAATTCTTTTAAGCCTTCCATCCCTATTTTTATATTTTTCAGAATGTTCTCCCCTTTCTTAATAACATCTCTTGGTTTTCCTTCTAGTGCGATTAATTCCAATAATTTCCTTATTTGTTCATCCGTCAATCCAACTTTGTTCAATTCCTCTTCAACAACATCTCTACCGAATCTATCTAGCTTGTCTATTGCTCTAAAAATATCGAATCTTTTTTCTTGTGATATTTTGACTAATTCAATCAATCCAGTTAGTACCTTCCTATTGTTTAACTTAACAGAGAATTTTTTGAAGCCCAATTCTTGCAATGAGTCGACAGCAACAGAAATCACTTCTGTATCACTCTCCATGTTATTACTACCAACAGTATCCACATCACACTGCCAAAATTCCCTGAACCTATCCTTTCTTATCTCCTCATATCTCCATACTCTGCCTATACAGTAACGTTTAAATGGTTTTGATAATTGAGGGTTGTTAGCTACTATTCTTGCTAAAGGAACTGTTAGATCAAACCTCAGTCCTAATTCTCTATTGTTCTTGTCTTTAAAATAATAGATTTGATCTTTGATCGCGTCTCCTCCTCCACCCTTTGCTGCTAGTAATTCGAAATTCTCAAAGGCCGGAGTTTCGATAGGACTGAAACCATAGGATTCAAATATTTTTTTTAGTTTGTTAATTACAAACTCACGTTTAATCATTTCTTCTGGTAAAAAATCTCTTGTTCCTCTCGGTGCTTGAAATTTTTCTGACATTCTTTTCACTTTACAAATTTTATTTTGAATTTTTAATAAGATAATCGTTCTCATTTTCATTCAAATATTATGAAGTGGGAATTATATTATAACAATTAATGTATAGATATTATGATTGTAAACAAAAAAATGAGGAAGTTGGGAATTGTAGTATTATGTTTGACACCACTAGATGTTCACTATTGCGGATGGAATTTCTACATCTGTAGGCGGTATAGACAGCTCTGAGATGATGTCCAGAACAAAATCTACTTGTTTTCCTTGGACTAGAAGTGCATTGTTCTTGTCACAGTGGACAGTCGGACTGCAATGGCCATTGACTCTCAGTTTGGCTTGTCGTTTGAACTTTTCTTGCTCACCTCTGTTTAATCCTTTGACCGCGGTCACTTTCTTCAGCTTTGGGTGGAATCTCACTTCGACCTTTATTCTCGGTGGTTTTTTCTTCTGTTGTTCACTCATGTATGCATGCATCCTTTGTCTCGAGACATACTCTGCTTTCATCCATCCCTTTTGGGAATCACCACATGTCGAGCAGAGCTTTAAAGTGATGACTGTGAAAGATAGAAAAAGGGAAGTTTTGGTCCAGATGTTTACTGGATCAATCTTATCTTCAAGCCGGTATACTAAGCCGGGCTATACTACCACCGCTTTTTATGTATGACAGGTCTCGGAAAATGGGAGTCATTTGAGGAGGTTTTCAGATTTGTCATCTGTAGACTCCCATAATGAAGGATTGTATGGCTAAATATCCATTTCTTTTCCGCCTGTTTATATATAACTTTGAAAGAAAAGAGGGAGTTAGGTGAATCTCTTTGACATCCTGTAGATCTTTGTTATGAGCGGTATTCCGCATAGAGCTATGAAGATTATGCCAGTGACGAGCATTGAATCGCTAGTCAAATTCGGACTTCCCAATATCGGTGATGTGGTTGCAAAAAGAGTACCGATCAAGAGTCCAGATGCCGCCATGCACCAAAGTGGGCTATTGTCAACAAGTAGTTCGAACAAATAGAATATTCTTCCGAGTCGTCTGCGTATTTTTCTTGAGCATATGCCGATTCGTTCTTGAAGACACAGTATATTTATCATTGTATTCGTCTTTAGTCCTGTGATCCACCATCCGAGTTTTCCTGTATTTTCCATATTCTTCGCTCCTTTAGTAGCCCGGGAGAGATTTGAACTCTCGTCTGTGACGTCAAAGGTCACCATGTTAGACCTGACTGCACCACCGGGCTTCATATAAGAAAAAGGAGGGAATTAGTTTTTAGAACCATTTTCGCCGTTTAGTATTCGTTCGATTTCCGGTAGATGTCTGGCAATTCTTCTTGCTAGTCTTGGACTGATCCCTTCTAAGTCGTCCTCTATCCTTTGTTCGATTGGTTTCTTTTTGTCAATTGTGTTAGCCGTAAAACAGAGTATACTCGGTACACCAACTCCAAAGGCTATTATTCCGATATCTGTCATCAATAGTATATTCAGTGGTATCCTTATGTTTGTAGGACCGAAGAATTCAATACATATCATTGTTGTTGTGCCAACGAAGGTCAAGAACGAAAGAAAAGCGATGCAAACAGTAATTTCTCTTAATCTCCATGTTTTCATCTTTCCACTCTCACTTCTGAATTATCTTTTGCAACGGTTGTTTTTCTCTTTTGAGACTAGCTGCCATGTAAGCTATGAAATTCTTTTGCTATCTCGAGAATACCTGATCCCATCATGGCAAGCATCAATGCTGCACCAGAACCAATAGAGCCACAAAAGAGACATCTTTGCCATGTATCGAACGCTGAAAGCTTTGGTAGGAATGGTATCAGAAAGAATATTATGCTGATAGACATAAGCATCGCTGTTGCGACTTCAGTTGCTATCATTGAAAGAACGAAGAGTTTGTTCATCTTCGTCTACTCCTAATGGAACACTGGTATCAGACAGCCTGATAGAATTGTTGCAAATAAAGTCCCCATGGTAATTTCTCCAAGTAGCCTGCATGCTTCAAAGCCATCTATGACTGCCACGAAGGCTGTGAAAAGTGCAAGACAGAATGTGATAGCAATGAACACAAAGAACCCAGTTATCCAGTGGTCGTCCAAACAATCCTTTATCTTTTTCATGTTTTCCTCCTTCTATCCTCTTCCTCAGCCATTTGTCTGCGACGAAAGACTAGATTTCATCGAACTTCAAAGAATTTTGTTAAAATTAGCACTACTGAAAGCATTGATAAAGACTTCTTGTTCAGTCTTTACGTTGTATAAGATGATATTTTTAGTGTCTGAGGAGCATGAATCGTTAATAATATTCAGTTAAGTAAAAGTTAAATATTCATTTTAATTTTCCGATTTCCTTTTCAACAGCTTCTAGTATTTTACCTTCTTTCACTAAATTAGCCATTTTAGTTATATCATTGTACAATGGTCTATCTTCCTCTAACGGCTCAACATATTTTCTTATCACTTCATAAGCAGCTTGGCATCCTATTCCAGGGTTTAACGGTTTTCTAAATTCAAAAGCCTGTGCTGCTCCCATCAATTCAATACCAAAAATAGCATAAGCATTCTGTAATATCTGTTTTGTTTTAATAGCTGTAGTCATCCCCATGCTAACGAAATCTTCTTGGTCTGCAGCAGTTGGTATTGAACCAGTTGCAGCGGGTGTGGATAAGACTCTGTTCTCGCAAACTAAAGCTGCAGACGTATACTGTACCAGCATCATCCCCGAGAACATCCCTGCACCTTTAGTCAAGAACGGTGGTAAGCCAGCACTCAGGTTAGAATTTGTTAATCTGTTAAACCTTCTTTCCGATATTACACAAGCTGTTGTTAAACTAATATCTAAATATTCAAGAGCAAATGCCAAAGGAGTTCCTTGGAAATTTGCGCCAGTTAGGCAAATTCCACCATCATCCTCGAAAAATAATGGATTATCAACACAACCGTTCATCTCTATTTCGAACATTTTTCTACAAAATTTTAGAGTATCCTTAGCAGCTCCAATAACTTGTGGTGTACTTCTAAGACTGTATGCATCTTGTACTTTCCTTTCTTTTTGAGCTAAAATTTCACTCCCTTCGATCATTTTTCTAATATTTTCAGCACAATCTATTGCTCCAGCATATCCGCGTAATTTGTGTATCCGTTCGTCAAAGGCTTTTGTATTGCATTTCAATGCATCTATAGACATAGCAGCAGCAATCTCAGAATTTTTTATCAGCCTTTCTGCATCGTATACTTGCAAAGAACCCATTCCACAAATAACATTAGAACCATTTATCGTTGACAGTCCATCTCTCGCCTCATACTTTATCGTTTTTATCCCAGCTTTTTCCATCGCTTCTTTGCCGCTCATCCTTTTTCCTTGATAGAAAGCTTCACCCTCACCCATAGGAACTAATGCCATCTGAGCCATAGGCGATAAATCACCACTTGCACCTACTGACCCTTTCTGGCACATCACTGGTGTAACGCCTTTGTTGATCATATCGAGTAAAGTCTGGGTAATTATAGATCTCAAACCAGAATAACCCTTAGTATGAGTATTAATTCTCGTGATTATAGCAGCACGTGCATCATCAATCGCTACAGGTTCGCCATAGCCAGCGGCATGACTATAAATCAGATATTTCTGAAACTCTTTGACTTGTTCAGGGGTTAGGAATACTTCAGATAATTCGCCAATACCAGTTGTTACGCCGTATAATTTTTCTTTTTTTTCAATCAACTTTTCAACAATTTTTCTACACTTGTTAATCCTTTCCCATCCTTCTGGTGATACTTCAATATTTTCATTATCTCTAGCTATTTTCACTAATTTTTCTATGGTTAAACTATTTCCATCGAGAACGATTGTCATTCATACCCCTCCAAATTACAACATCTTTTACACTATTCGGAATTTTAAGACTAAATATTTTTATGATAGAAATCACTCCTGTGTTGGTTTATACATTTCTACAACCATATCATACTGTGCCTTTGTTATCTTTCCTGATAATAATTTTTGCAATGCTTTTCTTATCTCATCTTGATTCGTATATCTCATGCTATTATCCCATCTTTTAGATTAATTCTCAAACTTGTTTGAATTCAAAAAGTAATTTTTCTGTAAGTTTTGAATCGTTCTTTTCAAGCGCATCTTTTATTTCATAGCCGATATTAGTTCTGTCTTCTGCACATTTCAGAATACGAGTTGTCAATCCTGTAACGTCTTTCCATGGAAAATTATATGCTTTACTAGGACACACATCACATGAAATGTTGCATTCATAGAATCCTGTGCCTGATATTTCACCTATCTTTCTATAGACTCTTTCATATCCTGGTCCCCATTCATCTTGTGTAACATATCCCCCGACATACAAAAAACTAATGCTTCATCCATCGGTTGACTCCCACCTCTCCTATAGATCATATGATTACCTCCTTTTTTTAGGGCCAGAGTCGGGATTTGAACCCGTTCTAGAGGTTTCACAGACCCCTGTGCTAGCCTTTACACTACTCTGGCCATACAATCGTTCATAAGATTTAGTCGAACAAATATCCATTCCAGCATAAAGTGGGTCAGGATCTCCGTTCGACCTTGCAGAAATATATGCCGTAGCCCTACATCCTCCCAAACACACCGACTGATATTTACAATTTTCAGAAGAGCAATTTCCTCTTAATTCTTTTTTAAGAGTTTCTTCACTAAGATCAATCGGCGAATCTATTTTTACTTTACCATTTTTAACGTCAACATTACCTATTCGTGCTATTTCTGATTCTGAAATTATGAAAAAACAGGAATATACTTTGCCTGATTTGGGTGAAATACCCCAGTAATCTTGATTTATTGCTGGACAAAGATAAGTTGATTTTACCCATGATTGTTTACCTCTTCTTACTTTTTCTTGGGCTTCTTCTAAAGTTTTCCCATAAAAATTTGGCCCGAAACTAATATCAAGAGAAATATACAAATCTGGATATTTTGACTTCATTGCCTCTATAGAAGGAATTATTATATCCATATCTTTTTCTTCTAATAATCTGGATCTATCCATATACTTAGCATTTCCAACAGGTCTTAATCTGATAAATACAATCTTTTTAACACCAAGTTCATAGCACTGTTCACATAAACTATTTATCGAGTAAATCGTTGTTTTATCTAGAATATTGTTTACTGTTACTTTGAGGCCACTTTCGGCACATTTTCTAATATTTTGTTTGATTTTTAAACATTCCCTTATTGGATTTCTGTTAAAGTCATACTGTTGTTCAAGATTAGCAAATAATGTTATCCCTATTTCTTCTATTCCATATTTTTTCAATTCTCTGATAAACCCATCATCCATTTCTTTTCCATTGCTCAGAACCTTTTTTTGACCGCATTTTTCTATTATTGGTAGGAGATATCTACTCGTAGTAATCTCTTTAGGATAGGAAAATATCGAAGACTCAGAGTATAAGATTTTTAGTGATTCAATAAATTCTATTTCTCCAGTTATAGATATTCCTGTTAAATTAGGTTCACTTTCGTAATTACACTGTCTACAATTTTGATTGCAAGGGTTTCCAACGTTTAGGATGTCAATATTCTTTGGACCTCTTGATTTTCTCTTTAGTTTTTCTTTTTTTGTGAACTGAGCCACCTTTCATTTTTTTCACCCTTCAATTTAACTTTCTGACCATTTTCAGGTAGAAGAATCAACTTGTCTTTCAGAAGGAGAAACTTAACTCTAGATCCTTCTAATAACCTTAATTTTACTCTTAAACCAATAGGAATTGAAATCCTGCCTTTTGAATCGATCTTAGAAATAGCACTAAACTTTTCTCTTGTGAACTAATTCACCACTTGTGAAAACATTCACTTTTCATTTTTTACACCTTATCAGTTATAGAATGAACTCATATAAATATTTTGAAGTGGGAGTTATATTATAAGTATTAATGTATAGATATTATATTTAGAAAAATAAAAAAAGAAGTGGTGCACCCGCCATGACTTGAACCCATGACTTTCTGGTTGAAGGACCAGACGTTTTGACCTATCTACGCCACCTGACCATTCTGATTGACTTTCCATGATATGATGAGGGGGAAATTATGACAGGGGATCCTGCAAACTCATATGTACTGATCCCATGGACATCGTTCCAGTCCATCAACCGCGGTGAGCTAGCGCTTCCCATTTGGATATTTCACCTCAAGACAACCGTCTTTGAAGGAACACATTTCGGGGATAATTTTTGCTCACAGCTAAGTCGTCAAGGAGTTTTCTCCTATTTTGGGAATGGTTCCTCGATCGTCTACAGGAACTGGGCCCCTTTTGTCACTCCCTCCCATCAAATCATGGTTTTCCCGGACTCTTTGCTAGAGAACCGTAAAGAACTTTCTTTCATAGAGGACGGGGAGATTTCAAATCTCCATTTCCTTCAAGAGCTGTAGGAAGATGTGTTGAAGACTGAGATTCAGAGGGATATACTTACCTCTGTTGCGATTAGTTAGCAAATGTTCACAAACGCGCTTATGATTGACATAAGAATGTCCCGTGACATAGATGGAACAATAGGATGCAAAATACCCATGTGCACTCATTGCACAGAAGGTATGACATCATTTACTTTCATTGACTGCTTGGAGTCCTTCAATTACCTCAAGAGACTTGCTAAATCTCCATCAACTCACAAGGAAACTATTAAGATGGAGATTCCAAAGAATCAAGGGCATTTTTTTCATCTGTGTCGGAATTAATCAGCCTATGCCTTCATATGCGCAGTCGATATTCATGTGTTTGCTGGAAACAAACAACTAAAATGAGCCAGCAGTAACGGAAAGCATCATCTTCACTTGATTAGCCATGGAGAGCAAAATACCATGTGCGCCCATTGCACAGAAGGTATGACATCATTTACTTTCATTGACTGGCTCAAAGACATTCATTCAGCTCTTTTTGTTGTCCCATTGAAAAAGGGGACATCGGAAACTGTCGTTTTCCTCGAAAGTCCATTCTTTACGGTTCTGATACAGGTAAGACTGTACCTATGAATTATGTGATGTTTATGAATCGAATCTAATGTAGAAAAAAATCATCAATCTATATCTTTTCTTTCTTCAGTTGATTTTGACTGACAAAAATTGATTTTTTTTGATAAACATGAAAATTGATGATCAAGATAAAATTACACATCTTAAACTTAAATGCCTTTCGTCAAAGTACCATCATCTGGCTAAAACATGTGAGGAGGGAGAGAAAGGAGAGTACCATCAAGTACTTTGACAGGTTGATTATGGGGAAAGGAAATTTGTAAGCTTCTATGTAAGGAGAATGAAGGATAATCTTGATGATGTAAAAAGAGGAGTAAGGTGGTGTTGAATTAACTTTTGCTCGAAAGCTAATCCGCAGTCGCTACCAGTCGTCACGAGCTATTTCGTCATTTTCAGTTCTACTGATTCTTCTGACATTGACCTCCTCTCCATGGGGAGCGTGATTGATAAAAAAGGGAAGAGGTAGTTGGATTAGCTCTGCCAAAACCAATCCTCATTGTTTCACGAGTGTGCGATGGCTCAATTGAAGTTGTAAAAGCCTTCTGTACCGGCTCCCATTGACCTCCTCTCCTAGTGGAGCATGACATTATAAAAAAAGATGGGAGAGACGAGGGATGCATTGGATTCGATCAAGGTTCGGGTTCTAGCAGTTGAATCTATTTCCCTCTGCATTCAAAGTGTTCATACGGTCACTATATGGTCTTTCCATTCACCTCACTCTCCAAAGGAGTATGATATGCGAGAAAAAAAGAAGGGGGAGAAGGATTCATCATCTGATAGTTGGTGCTTCTCGAGTTCCTACTACTTTGAAATTGTGGATTACGCGACCTTTGGCTTCAAGCTTTTCCATTTTTCTTATCTTTTTTCTCATTTTCCAATTGATTCTACCCATGTTTATTCCTTCTCATAACTGTGATAATATACAAAAAAAGAGGGAGTGGGGGACGACTATCGTCTAATGTTTACTATAAGGGTTTTCAGATGTCTACGTTCCATTCTATCTTTCATGTTTTGAAGCTTCCACCATTTTGGTTTTTGCATTATTGGCTCCTCCCTCAATTAGTGTTAAGACATGATTTTTTGCTGGTTTTAGTCAAAAGACGAATTTTTCGGACAACTGTTGGTAAATCAGAATAAGCAAAATTTACGATGTTCACTTTACTCAATTAAGTGGGGACGATGATTTTTATTTTGAAAACATGAGGTGTTCCGAATCAATAAGCATTATTAATAATAATTATGCATTAATAATGTCTTAAATTTATCATCTTTTTTGCAGGGTGATTAATTAAAACCATAAAAATCTAAAGAACAAGACCTAAATTCATATATTTCTGCAGTATTTTTTTTCTATCTCTTCAATCTTTTTCACTCTTCTTAAATGACGTTCTCCAAGAAATTCAGTCGTTAACCAAACTCGAACTATATCTTTCGCTATTTTTTCATCTATCATTCTTGATCCCATCGTAAGAACATTAGAATCATTGTGTTCCCTGCTAAGTTTTGCTATCTCAACATTATAACAAAGAGCAGCTCTTATACCAGGGACTTTGTTTGCTACCATAGACATTCCAATACCAGAACCACAAATCAAAATCCCTCTATCATACTCTTTTTTTGAAACTCTTTCTGCAACTTTCAAGGCATAATCAGGATAATCCACAGATTCATTGCTATTAGTGCCAAAATCTTTGTATTCATAATTCAAACTTTCTAGGAATTTTTTTATCTTTTCCTTAAGTTCAAACCCTGCATGATCAGAAGCTATTGCAATTTTCATATTAAATTTCATCCCATCCAGTTATATTAATGTTTTAATGAATAGAAAAATACTCCGATGAATATTTTCCCCCCTTTAGTATCTTGTAAGTCTTTGCTATTAATGTGCCTAATCTTGTGAGTTCAATGTTTTGTTGTTTCCTCCCAATACTTTTAACTGTAATATAATGGTTTCTTTTAAGTTCTCTTATGCAGTAACTCATTTTTACTATGCTGCTATTCAAGCTTTTCACACCATTTAAATTTTCTATTCCTATTGATTTAACAATTTTTTTTAAAGAACCTGTCATAGAACCTTTGTGATCCAACAAATATTCTAATAGGTTTATTTCTGATCTGCTTGGCACAAGTACAGGAATTTGTAAAAGTTCTATTTCTTTTAGAACACCTGTCGAGAATGTGTCGCCCGTAGGAAGATACTTAGCTGCCCTAATGTAGTATGCTTTCGTGTCTGTTAAAGATGCAGCAAGCCATAGAGCATAACAAGCCATACGAGGACCTAAAAATGCATGCGATATAACTTCATTTCCTTCTTGTTTTTCTTTTGCCATTATTGAAAACACCCTTAAGAAAAGATCTTCAAAGTCTTCATAAGAGACTGTTATATTTTCCTTCTCAGCCAATGTTATTAGAGAATCAATATCTTTCATTACTGCCTTTGCTTTTTCAGCATAATCAGCATCAGATTCTGTCTCATTCTTGTAAACCAAGAAGTACACTTTATAGGGTGGAAATTTTTGAAGCAAATAAATTACTCTGTCTCTATCTAAACCAAAGGGTATGATATGTATATAATTGGCCATCATTATTAATGGTAATATTAAATTATTTAAATATATCTATAATTATTAATGAATGATTTTTATGCCTTTATCAGTTCTATTTTATTAGCATGGCAATTGAAAACAAACCGAATATAAAACCTGAAGATGAATTGTGTAGAATAAGAAGTTTGATAGAGGAACAAAATAAACAAATAAATTGGGGACCAATAGTAGCTGTATTATCGGTTGTGCTTTCTGCAATAATCTACATTCCAAACATTGGAGTCTTTATTGGCGTAATGCTTCTTGTTTTAAGTTTTATTATTTTTTTGTGTCGAAAAAAAACAGGAAAACACACTGAATTAATCACAAATATCGCTAAAGCATTTATTGTCGCTAGTATATTACTCTTGATTCTGAGTATCTCTTACGATTTCTATAATTTGTTAAGACAACCTTTGTTGAATGGTATTAATCGATAGAAAAAATTACTGGAGACACAGTCGAAAAATTTCACTCGCCAACGTCATTATCCGCTAGAATGTCATTACAATTTAGTGACTACAGAATAGAAAAGTTTATAAAGTGAATATACAACCAATAAAAGTTATGAGAGCTTTAGTTGCGATACATTTACCAGTGAATGGGTATGATGATATTAAGAGAAAAATCAAATTACTCGTCAAACAATATTTAGATGAAGGGAATCTTGTTTTTCAGTTATTTGATCATTGTGATTGTTATGACATCGGTCTAGATGGAGTTGAGACTATTACTGATCCAAATCCTTGTTCTGCTATCGACCAAATTCTTAGACTTAAAGAAATATTAAAAGAGGGAAATGTCCAAGAAGCAGACTTATGTGGAATTCATAGGTATTTATGTGTTCAAGGGATTGGGGAGCAACTTGCAAAGAGAATCATAGACTACCCTCATAAAGGATATGAAGACAGAGTAAGAAAACTTGATGATTATAAAGTCAAAGTGAATTTTCTTGAGGAACTCTGTATTAAATAAATAGTCAGCAATTAATAATATCGCCGGCTCGTGAAAATTCCTGCGCTACCTTCGCTCGCCAAAAATAAATCCAAGACACTTTATTTACTCAATGTTTGCATGTCTTTTTTTTAAATCTCTTTCTCCTTCCTCGTATACTTGCATTAGTTTTGTAATGACAGAATCGAGAAAGACCATCGTAGATATTTCAAATAAACTTCCGAGTGGAGTTAAAGGTTCATGTATTCCTACTAATTGCCCTGATATGTAATCTCTTTTCATACCTTTCATCTCTCGCCCTCCTATCACAACAACAGAATCTGCTAATTTCGCGATGGATGAATCCTTGAAAGATGTGATTACAACAATCGTGGCCTTAATTTCTTTTGCTGTTTTTACTGTTGTTAAAGTAGCACTAGTCTTACCTGAACCTGAAATCGCTATTAAAAGATCGCCCGGTTTGACTGGAGGAGAGATAGTTTCTCCAACAACATAAACATTGAAACCTAGATGCATGAGACGCATAGCAAAAGCTCTTCCAACTAAACCACTTCTGCCTGCCCCAGCAACGAAGATATTTCTGGAATGTACAAGTTTTTGCATGAATTCGTCAACTTGTTTTTTGTCCAGTTTATTCAAAACTTCACTGACCATCTTGTTTATTTCTTTCGCAGTCTTTATTACCATTCAAATCATCTTTTCTAACAATATTTTTGTTGCATTACTCGGATCTTTAGATTTTGTTATAAAACTTCCTATAATAATTATATCAGCTCCGGCTTTTATAACATCTTTTACATTCTTATCTGTTAAACCACCAGCAGCAGCAACAGGAATTTTAACTGTTTCGCAAATTTTTCTTAATGTAGGATAAGGATACTTTGATTTTTTTTGTTGATCTATACCAATGTGAAGAGAAAGGTAATCCACGCCAAGCTTTTCCAATTCTTTTGCCCTTTTTACTGGATCTTTAACATTTATCAGGTCACAGCATATTTTTATGCCAAGTTTTTCCCCAGCGTTAATAGCACCTTTAATCGTGTTATCATCTGCCACAGCAAGAATTGAAACAATATCAGCTCCAGCCTTTCCTGCAATTTCTGTTTCTAAATAACCGGTATCCATAGTCTTCATATCAGCGACTATTATTTTATCAGGAAAATGTTCTTTCAATTCTGTTATTGCTTTAACTCCTTCGGATTTTATTAGAGGTGTGCCTGCTTCTATTAAATGAATTCCATGACATTTCTTTGCTATATCTAAAGCTTCCTTAATGCTTAGAACATCTAAAGCAATCTGCACTTTAGGCATGAATATCTATGGTGATTTAATTTTAATTAATTTATTAGGTTTTTACAAAGAAATAGAACATTATGGCAACTATTTTTAATAATAAAATCACTAAAAAAATAAATGATGCAAATGATTGAAATTGTTCCTGCAATTCTTGTCAAAACACCAGCGGAACTACAGCAAAAACTAAAAGAAGTAGAACCTTACGTTAATAGAGTTCAGATAGACATAATGGATGGTAAATTTGTTCCTAATAAAACTGTTCAGCCTGAAGAGATGAAATCATTCAAGACAAAATTGATAAAAGAAGCCCATCTAATGGTTGAAGATAATGAAAAGTATGTTGATGAATTCCTGAAACTAGACTTTGATATGATAATAGTTCACATAGAATCCTGTAAAAATGTTAAGAAAATCATAAAAAGGGTTAAAGAGCAAGGTAAAAAAGTTGCTTTAGCGATAAATCCACCCACTCCGCTTTCAGCAATAAAAAATTATTTAGACGATGTTGATATGGTTCTGATAATGACTGTTAATCCCGGTTTCAGTGGTCAAGGTTTTATTCCAGAAGTTTCCTCTAAAATAAAAGAGTTAAGGCAAATGAAGAAAGATTTAGACATCGAAGTTGATGGGGGGATAAAGATAGAAAATGCCAAAATAGTGTTAGAAGCCGGTGCAAATATCCTAGTTTCTGCATCTGGCATCTATAATTTTGAAAATAAGAAAGAAATAATTGAAAAGTTCAAACAGTTAACGACTTAAATCTTTTTCCTTCAATAGATAATGTATGATTTCAGATAGAGAAGAGTACTTCAAAAAGCCAGTAAAAGATACCTTTGAACAAGACATGAAAATGGAGATAATAAAAGATAAAGTCGATGGGATATCCAAAAAAATCGATTCTTTAGAGAAGAAAACAAATAATGAAAAACCCGAAAAGAAAAAATTCCAGATATTTCTGGATACAGCTGATGTTGATCAAATAAGAGAAGCTTATTCTTGGGGGGTTATCGATGGTGTAACAACTAATCCTACTCTAGTTTGTAAAACTGGTAGAAGTTTCAAAGAATGCATTGAAGAGATAGTTTCTATAGTTAATGGGCCGATAAGTGCAGAAGTTATGAGTATGGACGCAGATGGAATGGTTAAGGAAGCTAGAGAATTGGCTAAAATCCATGAAAATATTAACATAAAAATTCCCATAACACCAGAGGGTTTGAAGGCAACTAAAATCCTAAGTAAGGAAGGAATAAAAGTTAACATGACATTGACATTTTCAGCAAATCAAGCTGTATTAGCAGCTAAGGCAGGAGCAACTTTTGTTAGTCCTTTTATAGGTAGATTAGATGATATCGGTCATGAAGGAATGCAAGTAGTTAGAGACATCGTTCAAATTTATAATAATTATGATTTCAAGACAAAAGTCATAGTTGCCAGCATAAGACATCCTTTACATGTAATAGAAGCGGCAAAATGCGGGGCCGATATAGCTACTGTTCCTTTTGATGTTCTGGAGAAAATGGTTAAACATGCGTTAACTGATGTTGGGATAAAAAGATTCTTGGATGATTGGGCTAAAGTTCCTAAAAAATGATTCTATTGTTTTTTTCCTATGAAGAAAAATTTATCAAAAAGTGCTTCCTTATTTGGATATTCGAATTTATCTTCTTCACCAGATTGAGTGAAATCTAGGCTCTCTTCAATCGGTGTTGCTCTCGAAATTTCCATACTTTCTAGAACTCTTATTTTTTCTTCCATCTGTTCTTTATTTGGGGTTATTTTTCCATCATGTTGATGAAACTCGTGGAATACTAAAAGAAAAGTTCCATTTGGAGTTAAAATTTTTGATACGTTTCTTAGAACTCTGTTCCAATATTCATTATATCTTTCAGATTCTGGTCCAAAAACAGCTACTAATTCTAAACTGTTCACATTAAACTTATCTAAATATGACGATCTAGTATCTTCATTAACCAAGTATGGTGAAGAAGGGTCTTCTGACATAAAACTAGAAACTCTATCATACCATTCTGGCACGGTTAAAACCCCATTGCAAATCCCTGTGACCTCTGCAGAAAATACTTCTTTTAATACCGGACCTTCAACAAAATTTCCAAAATTCACATCCAAAATCTTAGGAACTTTCTGTGGAAGTGAATCATTCTTTTGATATCTCCTTAGAATATTTTCTAATTTTTCCATTCTTTCTAATTCATATCTACGGAAAGTGTGTTCAGCGTATTTACTACTTGAAGTAACTACCGATAGAGCTTCAGTTAATTGCCGCATCATATATTGTCGAACAGTTTCTTGATTTTCTCCAATTTTTTCAGAAAATTTAAATTCTCTTTTTGACCTTTCTTCCAATTTTGAAACAACTGTTTCTGGTGTAAGTCCCTCTATAGGAAATTTTTCTCTAAAATCTATATCACGCAGGGGCCCACAACAACAGCTTTCATACATAGAAAAATCTACTACTAGTTCACTACCTTCTTTTCTTATCCTATAACTTGGCATTGTCATAATAAACTTCTAGATTGGATTTTCTAATTTTGCTAAAATATTATCTGAATTGACATTTATATCTTTACAATATTGGGCATTATCCATGATTGTTTTTCTTATTAACTCAGGAGTAAGATGATCTGGATAACCTGATGGAACTTGAGTATACAAAGCAGAAAATATTGGAGCTAGAGCAGCAATCTCTGCATCAGATAGTCTAACAACACGTCCAAAAGTCATCGCTGCAGAAAAACTATCTCCACATCCAAGAGAGTTAATAGGATTACCTAAAATTACAGCCTTATGAGGTCTTGCATAATCTCTGGTCATGAAGTAACCCCCATTTTTTCCATTCGTGATCGCTAACATACGTAGATTATCGTAAGTTGACATTATAGAATCAGCCATTTTTGGAAGTTCGCTTTCTTCTACAGTTATTTCTTTCAATGATTTTTCAGTTCTGAAATCATCCATAAGGACTTTAGCCTCTACTTCATTGAGTTTCAAAATTGTCAATTGTCTAAGACCTCTTTCTTTTCTATCTATTATCATTCTTTGTCTTTCTTCAACCTCAGTCGTTGATATTGCTTTACCCTTCCCCTGAATCACATCTAATGATGCTTGTCTGATATTAAAATCATTTGCAGTTCCTGCATCTAAACTGCGAGCTATAGCATAAGTTTGAATCGTCTCTTCGGCTTGTGGTGATTCTAGATACTTAGCAAAAGATTGGGTAAATAATAATGATCTTTTAGTTAAAAATGGAGTTATGTCTATATTAGGCGTTGATTGCAGCATTTCCCCTTCTTTAAATCTTTGAATGTCAGGCGCTTCTGAATTGGTCAAGTCGATTCTGTATACTCTTGATTCAGAATCTGGTAATCTTCGGAAGAATCTTGTATCAAAACCATCCTTTTTTATAGCAGCTCTAATAACTTCGGAATATTCATCACTACCCCAATAACCAATCATGTAAACTTTAACAGGAGTTTTTCTTTGCAATTGACTTAATGCATTCCAGCCCTTAGCAACATTCATTATACCTCCAGGTTTCATCATACCTTGATAAGGATTGTCTGGATTTTTTGATTCTAAAATGTCGATTGTAGAATTACCATAACCAAAAAGGATCTTTTCAAATAACATACGGAATCTTGATAATTTTAGAAATAAATCCTTTTACTTCAATTTCTAAATCAGGTAAAAAATGCAAAAAATAACAGATATTTATGAATTGAAAGAAATCACTAGAAAAGTAAGAGTTGACATAATTAAAATGACTAATGCTGCAGGTTCAGGTCATCCTGGTGGTTCTTTATCCGCTGCAGAAATATTCACCGTTCTGTATTTCAATATAATGAATCATGATCCAAAAAATCCTGAATGGGAAGACAGAGATGTATTCATCTTATCAAAAGGGCATTGTTGTCCCGGATTATATTCTGCAATGGCAAGGTCAGGTTATTTTCCTGTTGAAGAGTTGATGACTTTGAGAAAATACGGTTCAAGATTACAAGGTCATCCTCATTCATCATCCCTACCTGGTTTAGAGGCATCCACAGGATCATTAGGTCAAGGTCTTTCAATTGCTATAGGTTGTGCATTAGCAATAAAATTGAATAAAAAAAGTAGCCGAGTATATTGTTTGATGGGAGATGGAGAGCAACAAGAAGGACAAATATGGGAAGCTGCTATGAGTGCTTCACACTACAAATTGAATAACCTATGCGGCATAATAGATAGGAATCGATTACAGATAGATGGTTTTTGCAAAGATATAATAGATTATGAACCTTTAGAGGATAAGTGGAGATCATTTGGTTGGCATGTGATAAATGTAGATGGTCATAATATTTCTGACCTAATTAATGCATTCGAGGAAGCTAAGACAATTAAAGGAAAACCAACTGTCATTATAGCGGATACGATAAAGGGTAAAGGTGTTGGTTTTATGGAGAATGTATCAATATGGCATGGTCAAGCTCCGAATGATGAAGAAACTAAAAAGGCATTGAATGATTTAGGAGAATTGCATTAAATGTATTTAATACAGGAACTTTTTGAAGAGCAAAAATCAGAATGGGGCAAATGTTTAGAAGAGGCAAAACAAATAGTCGGTTATAAGCGTCCTATTTATATAAGATTTAAAAGCAATCCATGGCTAGATTCAAAAGATCCTATAAGTACTTATAAAGGTATAATGGACACGATTTTGGACCTATACTCAATTATTTATATTGATCCAAAAGTATGTTCGTTAAGAACAACGAAAGATTTTAAACTTTCAGTACTTTCGCACGAATTAATCGAAGAGCGCCGAAGTATTTTCAAAATAATGTTCTATAAAATTCTTTCTCGTTTTCGTCCTTATTCTTCAGAATTGAATGTAAATAAAAAAGTCTACGAAAAACTTTCTCTTAAATTTGATCGTGAAGGTGCTAAAAGAATGATGAGTGAAATAGTTAAAGGACTTATCGATATTGCTAAATTATATGGACAAGTTAATCCAAATGATTACCAAGAAGCTTACAACTGGTATGTTAAAACCTATATGCCTTTTTTAACCGAGTAAAAATTTTAAATCAACTTAAATCTTTTTCCTTCAATAGATAATTCAGTTAACATGATTTTTGACAAAGACGAAGAAATTTTTCGTAAAAAGCCTACAATAAAGAGAGAATTAGAAGAAATTGAATTTAAAGAGAAAAAAACTTATCAAGCTCCTGAAGAAACAGAAAGTTTTGAGAAATCTAAGTACAATTCAACACTAGATAAAGACCTGTTTACGAATGTTAAAAAAGGAAAAACAAGAGATGGATTTGGTGAGGCACTAGTAAAACTTGGTGAAATAAACGAGGATGTTGTTGCTCTAGGTGCAGATTTATGCCATTCAGTTAGATCTATGTGGTTTGCCCAAAAATATCCAGAGAGATTCTTTCAGACTGGTATTGCTGAAGCAAATATGACTGGAATAGCAGCAGGCTTAGCAAGAATGGGTAAAATATCTTTCATGTCGACCTTCGGTGTTTTCGTGACAGGTAGAAATTGGGATCAGATAAGAATGAGCGTTGCATATCCAAACATGAATGTCAAGATTTGTGCCTCTCATACAGGCGTCTTTTCAGTGGGCGAAGACGGAGCTTCACATCAATCTTTGGAAGATATTGCTTTAACAAGAATTTTACCTAACATGAGAGTCATAGTGCCATGCGATAAAATCGAGACAAGGAAAGCTACATTCGCTGCTGCAGAAATTTACGGTCCATTCTACATAAGATTTGGCCGAGAAGATGTGCCAATCATAACTACTGAGGAAACTCCATTCAAAGTTGGAAAGACAGAAGTATTCAGGGAAGGCAATGATGTGTCAATAATTGCTTGTGGACCTATGGTTTATGAGGCATTGATAGCGTCAAAAAAATTGGAGAATGAAAGAATAGAAGCAAGAGTAATCAACAATCATACGATTAAACCAATCGATAGAGAAACGTTAATCAAGGCAGCAAAAGAAACAAAGGCAATAGTGACCGCAGAAGAACATCAAATATCTGGTGGTATGGGTAGTGCTATCGCAGAAGTATTATCCGAAGATTATCAAGTTCCTATAAAAATGGTTGGAGTAAAAGATAGATTTGGGGAATCTGGAAAACCTGAAGAATTACAGAAACACTATGGTCTAACCAGTGATGACATAGTCAAGGCTGTGCATGAAGTTATGAGAAAAAAATCTTAAATTAAACAGTTTCTGATTCTTCTTTTATTTCACTTCTTTCAGGGGATGATAAGAAACCAGTCACTTTTGTATATTTACCGCATTTATTGCATTGCACTACTAATTCTGCTAATTCATCATCCTTTACTTTTGTTTCAATTATTTTATAACTGTCTTCACCTTCGTCATCCGGAGATATTAAATTTCCACATCTCGAACATGGAAATCCTCCATCACCTCCAATTTTTGTTAAATCTACTGTAAAATCTATATTATAAAGGTCCTTTTTATTATCAGCAAGAACACTTTTCTTTGGTTCGTATTCACTACTCATGTCAACCGAGATAATATAGATACCATAGAATTTTAAATCTTACTGTTTGACTAAATATCAGATATTTTTCAACTATTCCTTTAAAATATCCACTATTATTGGCGCAACTGAAACATTCGATACAGGAGTCATGATAGAATCGGTAACTACAAGATAATCTGCTATCTCTTTTAATTTTATCAATGATTCTTTCATGAATAAACCATGGGTTGCGGCAGCCACAACTTTGTTTGCACCGCCAGATTTAACTTTCTTAACGGCTTCAATCATCGTGCTGCCTGATGCAATAATATCATCCATTATAACAACATTTTCTCCAGAGAAATCTACACCAGTTTCTACGTCTGTTATTTCATATTTTTTCTTCGCGGTCTTACATTTACATTCTTTAGCTAGTTCTCCACAAATGGGACATCTCTTCTCTTTTTTTAGAACTACTTCTTCGCCTGTTGCATATTTTATCATTTCTGAAGAACCTAAATCTGGACCAATAGTCATGAAATTTGTATCTACTGTATCTTTTATATGACCTAGCAATAATGGACCTGCAGAAACATTAAAACAAGGAATTCCAAATAAATCAAATTCACCTGGTTTTACATGCTGATAATGTGTATCGACTGTTATTAGCTTATCAATGCCAACAGACTTCATCATTTTTGCTATTGTCTTAATACTTAACGCTTCACCCTCCTGAAATCTCATATCCTGTCTTGAATAAGCAAGATAAGGAACTACCCCGATTGTTTCTAAAGCACCCATATCTTTCACTAAATCTGCAATTATAAGGAATTCCATCAAAGAAGTATTCTGATCTGGAAACATTGATTGTACTATTATTGCCTTTCTTCCTTTTACATCATTGTTTATACGAACGTAAATTTCTCCATCAGGAAATATCCTTGTCGTAACATTCTCGAATTTCTTCCCTAACTGTATGGCAATTTTTTCTCCTAAAGACGTTGACTTAGAACCATTTAATATTATCATAATATCGATTAATTATCTTGAATATAAGAATAAATACTGTTATCGAAATTTAAATTTCAAGAGAGCAATATGACCTTACATTAAACTTAAATATGTTACCATTCCCTATTTTTCTGTGGTTTGTTTGGATATTATAAAAACAGTCAATAAGATGGCAGAAGAAAGAAGATTAGACGTTTCTTTATTGTCTGAAAGACAACGTTTGTTGCCATTAGTAGTATCCAAAGTTTACGAATTCATGATAAAAGAGGCAGATGATTCGGAAAAACAATTTGGATATAGAGTTGAAGAATTTACAAAATTTAGACAACATTTGTTCGACCAGGAATCTAGACCTTGTTCTACAGTTCCTCAACTTTTAGTAGCAAATTTTCTGATTAAAAATCAGAATACACCTCTTTCTTGCACGAGTATAAGAGATCGAATGAAATTACCAGATTTTTCTCCAGACTTAAGGTATATTTTTTATAAAGATGGCACTGAATTGGTACAAAAAGAGGTTTTACGTTCTACAAAGACTTATAACTTGACAGAAGCAATCGAATATTATCCAAATTTAGAGGATTGGTCACGTTCTCAATCTACTTACTCGCAGGTATTTTTAGGGAATGAATCTTCATTAAGTGCTTTATCTAAAATGTCAAAAAGATATGGTCCAAAAAAAATCGTTGAATTGATGAAAATGTACATAATTAATAGAGCAGATGCTTCATCTAAGCTGATGTATCCAAAATTTAGAGAACGTCTTCTAGGAGATGCCTTTATTGAGGCACAATCTTGGGCTTACAAGCACACTAAACATTAATTTCTTTAATATTATAATTTACTTGTCATTTCTTCTGCAGCTTTTCTAATATTTTCTGCTTCATAAATCCCTCGACCGACTATGGCATGCCAAGATTTACCAGCAGCATTTGCAGCTTCAGTTATCTCTCCACCTTGTGCAACAAAACCTGGTGCAAAGAATGTCAAATCTTTCACTTTATTTTCAAGCAAGGTCTTGTAATGTTTTATTCTATCTGATTTGTTACCAGGAACCACGAAATTGTTTACTCCCAATTGTGCAGCATTCAAATAAATTTCATTCATCGCTTCATCACTTATAAAACCACCTTCACTCCTCTTGAATTTAGGATGAGTCATTTCTCCCTGGACTAAAACAAATAAACCTTGTTTTTGGCCTGATTTAATCCATGCCTCTTCTGTTGTAGGCCCTGCTTGTGGAGTTAAAATGATGGCATCGACTCCAGCTCTCTTGCATACTTCTGCGAATTTTTCTCCCATGTCTGGAATGTCAGTTCCAGCTTTTTGATGATCGTAAATTATCGGCAAATCAGTTATTTCACGTATGAGTTTAACGACAGAAGGTAAACCAAAACCTAATGCCAGTGTAAAACCAATCTTGTAACCACCAATTTTTTTTATATCATGAGTCTCAGAAACTAATCTCCTTAATTTTTCTAGAGTATTAACATCGCATGCAGGAATAACACTTCTATCATATTTTATTAGTCTAATGTTTATCACTTACTGAATTTTTGTCTAGCAATATTAAATATATTTAACTAGATAGTAGATAGATAGAGATGAAGTTTAAGATAGGGGTTATAGGTTCAGCTGAGGGAGCTGAAGAGAAGATTTTAGAAAAGGCTAGAGTGATAGGTAGAGAAATAGCAAAATATGATTGTTTTTTACTGAGTGGGGGAACAACTGGTGTTTCTTATGAGGCTGTAAAATCAGCTAAGAAAGAGAATGGCTTTACAATAGGGTTTTCTCCTGCAGAGAACTTGACAGAGCACATCGATTATTACAAATTCCCAACAGAACAGTTCGACGTCTTGATAACGACTGGCTTTGGAAAGAAAGGCAGGAATGTTATGTTCATAAGAAGTTGTGATGGGGTTATAGCAGTTTCAGGAAGGATAGGCACGTTGAATGAACTCACCATAGCATACGATGAGAAAAAGATTATAGGAATATTGACAGGAAGTGGTGGCCTTTCTGACAGTATAAAAGAAATTATAGATAAGAGTGGTAAAAAAGGTGGAAAAATTATTTATGAATCTGATCCGAAATTACTCGTGAAAATGATTGTTGAGGATTTGAAAAAGAATAGAGGGTGTTAAGATGAAAAAGGATATTCAAAAAGAGTTTTTAGACGTGTTGATAAAAAAAGGTGCTTTGAGAATTGCTCCTAACACGAATGAATTATTTGTTTTTAAAAGTGGTAGAAAATCTCCAAATTTTATTAATATTGGTGCTTTGACAGATGGTGAATCTTTAAGTAAACTTAAAACAGCGTTAGCACATTTAATTGCTTCTATATTAAAAAATGGTGAAATAGAAGATTTTGATTTCATATTCGGTCCAGCTTACAAGGGAATAAACCTGGCAGTTCTAGCTTGTGAAGGATTGCATGAACTTCATGGAATAAACAAAAGATACCTTTACGACAGAAAAGAAGAGAAAGATTATGCAGATAAAGCAATGGACCAGATTATAGTCGGCGCAGGTTACTTCAAACCCGGACAAAAAATTCTATTGATAGATGATGTAATTACAACCGGTGGGACAAAAGTAGATGCATTGGAGAAATTGAATGTTTTGAAAGATCACAAGGTTGTGGGCATGGTTTTAGTAGTAGATAGACAAGAAAAAATGGGGGATGCAGTAAAAATTGAGAATAAAAGTGCAGTACAGGCAATTCAGGATAACTTTAATTTGAAAGTATTTCCGCTATTGAAAATGGAGACAATTTTCGAAAACGTCAAAAGCAGTTTGAATAAAGAGATAAAACAGAGTTGGATTGAATATTACAATAAATATGGTGCAATAAAATTAAAGTGATTTGGCAATTCAATATTTAAAATTTAATTTTTCTTATTTATGATATGTTCAGAAGACAAGAATATTTTGCTTTTTTAAAACAAAAAACTCCAGTCTATAGAACTACTGTTTATGGACCTGGAGCTGATTGTGCAACCGAAGGATTGATAGAAACAATGAGTTTAGGTGGTTGTACATCCTGTGCAATTCTTTCAGATAATGGAATTAATAGATTAGGATCCATAACTCACTTTAGACCTGATAGCGTGGAAGATCACTTAGAAAAAATTACAAGATTAACAAGAATCTATGCAGAATTAAAAAATGCAAAAAATATTGCCTTATTATGGGATGGGACTAATAGCGAGAGTAGACGTAACCCAAATGGAAAAGTTAACCGACTAGTATCAGGATTAAAAACTATTTTTACAGGATGCGAAATTGAAGAAATACCCTATAATGGTGCTTTAGACTGGTATGGACTTTATGTTGATACAGGAACACTCGTATTCCAATAAAATTATAATTGATTGAATCTAACATCCCCATTAATGATTGTCATTATCGGTTTTCCCTTTCCTTCCCAACCCTCATAAGGGCTCCATTTACATTTTGTCATCAAGTCATCTCCGATTATATTCCATCTTTTGTTCAAATCAATTATTGTCAAATTAGCATAATTTCCCTTTTCGATTTCCCCATAATTTTCTAAATCAAATCTTTTAATAGAATTATCATGCATTAGTTCAACTAATCTTTCGAATGATATCATTTTTTTATTCACAGCATTCAACATCAGAGGCAGACTTGTTTCAATACCTGGGACACCAGATGGGGCATTATGAATATCTTGACCTTTTTCTTCTAATGTATGAGGTGCATGATCGGTGGAAATAATGTCTATAGTTCCATTCAAAATACCTTCCCACAATGCTTTTTGATCGTCCTTAGTTCTTAATGGTGGATTCATTTTTACTAATGAACTTTTTTCTTCTAAATCTTTTTGAGTCATGAAAAGATAATGTGGGCATGTCTCACAAGAAATATTCGCTCCTTCTTTTTTTACTTGATAGATTAAGCTTAACCCTTCTTTTGTTGTTACATGCAAGATATGGAGTTTTGTTCCAGTAACTTTTGATAATTGAATAACTTTTTTAATAGCAGATATCTCAGCTTCAGAACTTCTTATTAGAGCATGGGATAAAGCATCATTTCTATCTTTATATTTCCTTGAATTTTCTTCTATTATTTTTTTATCTTCGGCATGAATAGAAACAATCTTTCCAGTTTTTGATATGTTTACAAATGGTTCTTCTAATGAGTCAATTTTAAGTTCACCAATAGATTGGTCCATGAAAATTTTAAAGGCATTTGCATGACCTCCAATTTCAGATATCTGGTCTATATTTTCCTCACCAATCCCTGCATACAGCCCAAAATTAACTAAAGACTTTTTCTCAGCGATCCTTCTTTTTTCTTTCAATCTTTCCACAGTTGTAATAGGTGGAATATTATTTGGCATGTCCATAACGTATGTTATACCACCGGATAATGCTGCCATAGAGCCTGTATGCCAATCTTCTTTATTAGTTGCTCCCGGTTCCCTAAAATGAACATGTACATCTACAAGACCTGGGATAACTATGTTGCCTTTACAATCAATCATTTCATCGGAATTTGGTAAGTTAGAATCTTTAGAAATTGATGTTATAACTCCTTCATCTATGGATAGACCATAATCAACTAATTGTTTGTTAAACCATATTTTACAATTTTTTATCGTTAAATCTACTGTCATCGAAGAAAAATAAGGTTTTGAGATTTATAATCTTTCTGTAACATTTTTTATAATAAAATAATCAAATGATATTATGGCTAAAACTTATTTGAAATTTCTAGAACCTTATGAGAAAGAATTATCAAGGAAAATAAAGAAAAAAGGTCTAACTATAACTGTTTCTGGTATTTCTGGTGCTGGGAAAACAGACGGAGCTAGGGCCATAGCTAAGGCTTTTAAATTAAGATACATTTCTGCTGGTAAAATTCTAAGAGATATAGCGAAAAAAAGAAGAATGAGTTTAGAACAATTAAGCGCAATAAGAGGATCTGAAATAGACCACGAAATGGATAGGAGAAGTCTAGAGTTTGCAATGAAAGGAAAAGTTGTTCTCGATGGTAGACTAACAGGATGGGTTGCTGGAGATTGGGCTGATGTTAGAATATTTTATGTATGTCCTTTAAATGTTAGAGCTAAACGTGTCGTTAACAGAGATAATGTTACTATCGAAGAAGCCAAAATAAATTTACAAAAAAGAGACGATCAAGATCATGAAAAATATCAAAAAGTGTATGGAATTGATTCATTTGATAGGTCTATCTATAATTTAGTTATAGACAATAGAGATTTGACAAAAAAAGAATCAAAGATATTTCCTGTTAAGTTAGTTAAAGAATTTTTAAGAAAGAAAAAATTATTATGATTAATCCTACAACCCAACAATAATAAGCAAATTTATGGAATTTTTTATTCACAAGCAATTTTATAACAGATTTTAACGCAAAATAACCTACTAAAGAAGAAACTATTATTCCAATTAGAGTTATATCATAAGGAATTTGTCCTAGAACTAAATCTTTAGATTTAATCAAAGTAGCTCCAGTCACCGCTAATAAAGACAATAAAAATGAATATCTGATAACAATTTCTTTATCTAATTTTCTCAATAATCCTGTAGATATCGTTATCCCACTCCTTGAAATTCCAGGAATTATTGAAATTCCCTGACTTATTCCGATAATGATAGAATCGTAGAAATTAAGTTTTTTTACGCCATTAAAATATTTAGTAAAGAATAAAATGAAACCGTTTATTATCAAAAATACACCAACAGCTAATGAGTTTGTAAACAGTGATTCGAAAAAATCTTTGAATAATAATCCTATGATAGCTGTAGGAATACTTCCAGTTATTAGGTACAAAAATAATTTTCCTTCTTCTGTCTTGAAATTTAATTTGAAAATAGATTTTATAATTTTAATAATATCACGCCAGAATACAGCTATAACAGATATCAAACTACCAAAATGAAGCATAACATCGAATGAAACAGGAGCATTAATTTTGAGTAATTGTTGAAAAATAACTAGATGTCCAGAACTTGATATTGGAAACCATTCTGTTATGCCTTGAACAATAGCTAATAATAGTGTTTCTATTATCGTTACCATTTTTTAATTACCCTCAATAATTCCTATTATTTCTTTATAATTGAATAACCAGCCAAAAGACCCCAGAACATAATACCAATTCCTATACCACTAATTATATAAAATATTCCTGCAAGCGGACACGCAGATTCTATCGTAGAACAGTTTTCTAACACACAAATACTACCAGTTGTGATAAAGGTCGCTAAGATTAGACCTATGAGAAACAACAAAAAACCAAATATTATTTTCCATTTATCCATATTATACTTTTACAGAATGGTATATAAAAACCCTTTTTAATTTTATCCTATAATATACTAAAATATTTGTATTTTTGAATTAGTGCAAATCTTTTAAAACTATAATCCTAAATTGGAACCATGCAATCTAAAAAAAGAGTTATCATAATGGGAGCAGCTGGAATGGACTTCCATATTTTTAACACTGTTTTTAGAGATAACGAGGGATATGAAGTTATCGCCTTTACAATGGCTTCTGAGCAGAATCTCGGCACGGTAGATACAGGAGAAAGAAAATATCCACATGAACTAGCCGGAAAATTGTATCCTAAAGGCATACCAATTTATCCTGAAACAGATTTAGAAAAAATTATAAAAGAAAAAAATGCTGAACAAGTTATATTAGCATATTCCGACCTTTCTCATGTTTATGTAATGCATTTGGCTTCGCGAGTTTTGGCAAGCGGAGCTGACTTCAAGATAATTGGGATTAAAAAGGCGATGCTGAAATCGAAAAAACCAGTAATAGCAATTTGTGCTGTTAGAACTGGTTGTGGAAAGAGTCAAACTTCTCAAAAAGTATGTCAAATTCTAAATGATATGGGAATAAAATTTGTGGCTATCAGAGAGCCAATGCCTTACGGTGATTTAATTGAACAGACTTGTATGAGGATGGCAACATATGAGGATTTGAACAGACATAAATGTACTATAGAGGAAAGAGAAGAGTATGAAGCATATGTAGAAAAAGGATTTGTCATATACACTGGCGTAGACTATGGCGTGATTCTGAAAGAAGCGGAGAAAGAAGCTGATGTGATAGTTTGGGATGGAGGAAACAATGAAATATCTTTTTACGTTCCAGATTTACAGATAGTCGTAGCCGATCCATTAAGACCTGGTCACGAAATATTATATCATCCTGGTGAAGTAAACGCAAGAATAGCAGATATTGTCATAATAAACAAGATAAATTCTGCTAAAAGGGAAGACGTAGAAACTGTCAGAAAAAATATAAAGGAAATCAATCCAAGAGCTATAATCATGGAAGCTAATTCAGTAGTGACAACAGAGAGACCAGAAGTAGTAAAAGGCAAGAAAGTTTTGGTTGTTGAAGATGGTCCAACTTTAACACATGGTGGTACTTCTTACGGAGCTGGAATGATAGCAGCAAAACAACTTGGATGTGATATAATAGATCCAAGACCTTATGCTGTCGGGTCGATAAAAGAAACTTATAAAAAATTCCCGAATCTTGGTAAAATCCTACCGGCAATGGGTTACAACGATGAACAGATGAAAGAACTCGAAGAAACGATTAATAAAGCTAAATGTGATGCAGTTTTAATCGGTACACCATTTGATTTGGCTAGATTGCTCAAGGTCAATAAACCTTCTGTTAGAGTCAGATATAGAATTGAAGAGATAGGAAAACCTGATTTGAGAGAAATTATATCAGATTTTCTGAAGAAAAATAAATTAAAGTAAACAATAAATTCCGAATAAATGGATCGTGGGTGGCTTTCATTTCAAAAAATATTTAAATAGATGTGTGATTAATTGTATTATAATAATCACAAAAGATTACATAAGGGATAAAATGGCTACTGTAAGAATTGATGATAATCTTCTGAAAGAAATCAAAGAATGGATTAAAAGAAATGGAAATAAATATGAAAGTCCAACAGTAACATCTTTTATAAACAATGCGATATACAAAAAATTAAAAGAAGTAAATAATAATGGTGTTAAAAAATGAATCCCTTAATAAATAAAATAATCTGTGGAGATGTTTTAGAAATATTGAAAAAAATACCCGATAATTCCATGCATTTAGCTATAACATCGCCGCCTTACAATGTTGGAAAAGATTATGACAATCATAACGATAAAATGGATTATCAGAAATATCTTGATTGGTTAGAAAAAGTTTGGATAGAAACTAAAAGAGTTTTAGTGCCAGGAGGGAGATTTGCTTTGAACATTGCTCCTACAGGAATTAAAAACTTTGTTCCAATCCATCACGACTTTACAAATCAAATGAGAAAAATAGGAATGAAATTTAGGACAGAAATTATTTGGTATAAACAAACTATGTTAAAAAGAACTGCTTGGGGAAGTTTTAAAAGTCCAGCGAACCCCCACATTGTTCCGTCTTGGGAATACATACTAGTGTTTTCAAAAATTAGCGATAGATTAGATGGTTCTGATAAAAATGCGGATATTACAAAAGAAGAATTTATGAAATTCTCTGATGGTATGTGGTATATCCCTCCTGAAACTCAGAGAAACGGTCATCCAGCTCCATTCCCAGAAGAATTAATTTATCGTCTCATAAAATTCTATTCCTATAAGGGAAATACTGTTTTAGATATGTTTGGTGGAACAGGTACAGTTGCGATTGTTTCTCAAAAGACAGGTAGAAATTTTATTCATATAGATATCTCTCCAGAGTATTGCAAGACTGCTGAAAGTAGATTAGCTAAAGCTAAAAGAGAATCTTCTCAAATAAAATTATCTTCTATTCGACAATAAAATTAATTACTAAAGATTTTTGAATTAATCAATATTTATTTCTGTATTATCTTTTCCGGTTTCTTTATGTAAATATATATGACATTTTTTACATAGTAACTGACAATTTTCTATTGTGGTTGGTCCTCCCGATGATCGAAATTTTTTATGATGAAATGAAGCTTCATCCAATTCAATATGTTTATTACATTTCTGACAAGTTTGATTATCTTTTTTGTAATATACGTATATTTTTTGACAATATTCAAAGTCTTTTTTTTGGTCTTTCAAAATAAGGCTGGATTCCGCATCTTTTAAAGTTTTAAAAAGCTCTTCAGATAGCACTTGAAATTTTCTTTTAAGATTTACCTTAGTTTGACCTTTGCTTCTTAAAAAAGCATAAAATTTACATGGATTTTTTCTAAGATCTTCATTCACATTTTCAATGTCAGATATATCCTGATTGATAGATTCAACTAAAAAATTCATAAAAAATAAAGCAAATTTTTTTATAACCAATTGTGAAATTATATAATTTTTAGATATTATAGAAGCTAAAAGATACATCTGTAAGAAGTCGCCTTTATTTTCTATAAATTTAGCATCTTTTATTTCAGATTTCTCTCCAAAACATAAATCTAGAAAATTAAAAGTTCTGCTAATATTTTTTTCTAAAAAACTTGGTGTTAACTCTTTATATTCTTTGTACATGGCTTTTAATTTTCCAAATCTTAAATCCGGGAATTCTATGTGAAGTTTATCTAGAGAATTCATTTTATTTAAAAAATTAAGTTCTAGTAAGCAAACATTGGACATTATATCTCTGTAACCAAATCTATATTTACTAACAGAAGTTTTCTCAAAAAATCCTAACTTAGATAAATTAAAAATTAAATTTCTCATTTTGCCCCCCATGGCATTTAATTTTTCCGCAGTATTTGTTCGAACCCCTTCCTGCATTCTAACAAAAATGTCACAGATTTGTTCATCATCACCTGGTATCAAGATATACCAAACTTCATAACCTTCAAATGTTCTTTTAAGTTCATTATTTTTTTTGATATCATTTAGTGACATAGAAGGTGCAATTAAGCAATATTTTGAGGTTTTCCATTTACAGTCTTTTCTAATAAATTCTCCAATGGTTCTTAGTCTTTGTTGGCCATCTATAACTTCGAATTTTTTATCTTTGATCAATTCTCTAAAAATGAGTGTTCCTATAGGATAATTATTTAAGATAGACTCAATTAATTTTTGTTTCCGTGGAGATTTCCAGACTTCTGATCGCTGATACTCTTCATTATAAATGAATTTTTTAGATTTAAATTTATCCAAAGTAAAGCATTTAGGTTCGATTAATTTCAGAGGTTTAGGTTGTGTCACTTTATTCACTCTAATATAGACTTATTAGAATTTACATTCTATTCATTGATTTATACCAAGTAACGAGATCTTTCGGTAATTCTTCCAAGCTTTTAATCATTCCGCCTAACTTTGTTTTAGGGTTTAAGATATAAATGCCATCCAAATAATGGCTTCCTAACAATCTATCTTTTGTCGGTTTATCTTCGCTTCCCCATTCAGATTGCCATTCACTTCCTTTTTGTTGTCTTCCTTTATCCGGAGTAGCAAAAATAACCTTCAATTGGCTAATCATGTCTTTCAAAACAACAGCATAAAAAAGAGTTTCAGAAAATCTGCCATGCAAACTAGTTTTACAACTTATCACTGCGATAGGATTTTCTTGTTTATCTATGACTATAAGATCTATGTCTCCCCAAATTTTCTGTGATGATCCTTCTTTTCCAACAAGTATTGAAAGTTTATTCCATAATCGAGAATTTTTCTTCACTGTTTTACCCTTTATAACAGTCAAATCAGAACTTAATTTTTTGAGTTGTCGATTAACAAAATCCATTACTTTATTTTCCCACTCTTCACCACTTTTCTGGACATAACTTTGTCTTTCATCAACAGTGTTGTAATCTTTATCTGCCATATAACCTATGATTTTATCTTTTCTTTATAAATATATTAAAAACATCATTGTTTTAACAATTAATTAAAATAACATTGTCGAAATAAATCCTAATATTCCTAAAATCAATCCAATAATTGCTCCTTTAGTTGGTAATTGCTGAAAAACTGTGTATGCAAGAATTGGTTCCATTATCAAAATAGAAGTTATCGAAGTAACACTTACAATCCAAATATTTTGGAAAGCTTTTAATCCAAGCATATATCCGGCAATTAAAAATCCTCCAGCTATAACTATTATCAATAACATTTTCAAGAATATCTGTAAAAATGGTTGAGACGTAACAAAATGTGTCTTTGCTCCAATCATTTCGGCATAGATAGCTAATGTTTCGCCTAAAAATATCAGAAATATAACTAAAATTTTTGAATAAAATATATCCATAATATAAATTTATTTTTAATTAACAAAAAACTATCTGATTTAAGGGTGTAGAATATATATATGTCAGAATGACCTTAATGCCATGACTAAGCTATATTTGCCAAGAACAAAAATCTATCTGAATCTTGAAATAAACGCAGATTTTTCGCGAGCCGGGATGGTTATAAAAAGTTACTCTTGTCGTTGATATTTAAGAACAAAATATTAGGCATGTTAACTCTCAACAAGTTATATTACATTTAATACCTATTGATTCATTCCAACAATGATGTTCTTCATCCACCCAAGGATTTGTTGCTAGACCATGTTTAGTTCTAACTATTTGAGTTATATTACAATACTCCAATGAATTTGCTACGCATGTTTCTTCGCATCCTTTTTGAATATCTGTGCTAAAAAAAGTAATACTGCATATATCCGACCATATTTCATTATATTCAACCCTTACTCTCCAATAATATAAACCATCTTCAAAAGGTTTTTTAGGTTTAAAACTTCCAGAATTTGTTGCGTATTCTTCAATTTCAGGAGAACTAAAATCTGAATTATTATCTATTTGAATTATATGTTTAGTTTTGTAATCAACTGGGAACCAACCAAAAGAAATATCATGTGTACTAGTAGCTGTGCCGCATTCTGGAGTAACTAAAAAAGGGCGTTGTTTCGTTAGAATACATCTATTATCCTTGCATTTAGGATCCATGAGAAGTGTATCATCTCCAGGCCCCGCATTATAACATTCGACTTCTTTATTTTCACAGTCTAATAATAAACCATTCCAGTAATCTTTAAACTCTTCATTTATCGAAGTCATTTTACATGGAATATATCCACCTATTTCTGGTTCTGTTTCACAAGGGTTTGACGCAATTTTAATACAATCAGAATCTTTTTTACAATAATCTAATGGTATTGTTCTTATGGTAACTGAAGCAGTTAACCATAAATAAAGAATGACTCCAATAACTACTAAGATAAAAAACAAAATCCATTTTCTTGAAACTTTTTTCTTCACAATATAAATTTTCTTTCCCCAGAACAAAAACCTATCTTATTTTATCAAATAATTAAAAAATCTATCTGATTTAAATTATCAGAACTAGTAGATATCCTAACAAACAACCAGCAGTTACAAAAGGCATGGCAGGATAAAATTTACCTTCTTTACCTTTCATCAGCAAAATAAGTATAGCAAAAGTCGTGATTATAGGAATTATCAAAACTCTCATGAATGCAATTTCTTTTGTTAAATTGTATACAGAAACTAATCTTTCCATTACAACCCCAGCAAAAATTAAAGGAAATGCTAGGTCACCACCACCTATGATAGCTGCGCCAATACCTTTCTTTCCTTTTTTAGCTTTTTTAACCGGAACTGATATTCCAGCAAAAGTTTTACTTTTTGCTTGGAACAATGCCATTTTTACCATATGTTTACTCTTAAAAACAGCATAAACATCATACAAGGAAATTCCTAACAGTAAAATTGTAACCCATTCGATATCGAATAAAGGAACTAACAATATTGCAATACCACTATACATTAGGATTTCTGTTAAATTGTGAATTATGGGATTGGGCTTGTATATTTTTACTATAGCGAGTATGAATGCTAAAGTTAATGCAATAACTTGGCCTAAAAAAACACCTAGGGACAATGAAATTGTAAGAAAAACAGAAGTGAAGAATAAAGTCCTCCACCAATTTACTTTACCAAACCTGATTATCAAAAGAACTAATAATGTAGAGATGGTTATAGAACCAATAACCCATACAAAAGTTTCCCAGCCATAAGTTTCTGGTCTAGGACCTAATGTAGTTTCACCATGAAATACCTCTGCCTGTCCATTTACAACTTTGACACTCATATCTTTGTAGAGTAATCCTAGTCCTATTAATTGTGTTGATAAGAAAAGAGCTATAAGAGTAAAAACTATTTTTAAATTATATTTCATGTTAAAATATTGCTCTTGACAACTTTATATTTTCATCTAGTTTCAAAGACCAATCTTAGCTCCAGACTTATTTCTAGTGAACACACCAAATTCTGTCAATTTTTTTAATTGATTCGAATCTAACACAGGACCATCTTTGCAAATTCTTATGTCATCGATTGTACATTGTCCGCATATTCCAAATCCACATTTCATGTATCTTTCGAGAGAAGCCTCAAGCATTATTTCTGAATCCTCACAAATTTCAAAAACTTTCTTCATCATTTTTTCAGGACCACAGGTATACACACAATCAAATCTTTTTTTATTTAATAATTCTTTCAAAGCTTCGGTAGTAAAACCTTTCTTACCAAAAGAGCCATCATCTGTCGTTACTATAATTTCAAATGCATATTTTTTCATCTCATCTACTAATATCAAATCATTCTTTGTCTTTGCACCGAGTATAGCAGTAACATTTATTTTTTTTAATTTAGCATTCTTAGCCAACAATAAAATCGGTGCACAACCGCAACCGCCACTTACCAGACATATATTCCTTCCTTTTAATTCAAATCCATGTCCATATGGTCCTCTTAATCCAACTTTATCATTTTTTTTCATCTGAAATAGTTTTTCAGTGAAGAGGCCAACTCTAGCAATTGTCAAGCCTAAAGGTTCATCAAAAGATACAGAAAAAGGTTTTTCATCCACCCCAGGTATCCACAACATCATGAATTGTCCTGGTTCAACTTTGATTTTTTTATCGAAAAAGAAAGTTTTTGTCTTCCAATTTTCATCTTTTATCGATTTTATTTCTAAAACTTCTGGTATTTCCATCTAATCACGATGTGCCATGCCAACTATTTCTTTAACATTAGAATAATTGTGAGAATCCAAAAATTCAATCATTTCATCGCTTACTTTTTTGAAAACATCTATACCACGATAGTAGATAGCAGACCCAATTCCAATAGCAGAAGCGCCAGCCATCATCATTTCAACAGCATTAATACCGTCTGATATTCCTCCAATTCCAATTATTGGCACTTTAACAGTTTCATATATATCATAGACACATTTTACCGCTATTGGATGTATCGCTGGTCCGCTTACACCTCCAAATTTATTAGCTAGGACAGGTCTTCCTACATGTATATTTATTAGCATGCCAGGACCTAGAGTGTTTATAGCACTTATCGCATCAGTTCCAGCTCTTTCAATAGCCTTTGCGATAACTCTTATGTCGTTAACATTAGGTGTTAGTTTTGTTATAACAGGTAATTTAACATTTTCTTTAACCGCTTTAACTACATCATAGGATAAGTCAGGATCTTTTCCAATTAATTCTCCAAGAATTTCACCTTTTTTTAAATTCGGACATGATATGTTCAACTCAATTGCATCAGGTTCATATTTTTCCACACCTTGTGCAACTGTAACAAAATCTTCTGGATTATTACCGAATATACTAGCTATTACAGGTACTCCGGACTCTTTTGCAATTTTTATTTCATCGCCAAAAATTTTATAGCCTGGATTTGACAATCCTATTGCATTCATGATTCCAAAACCAAAATCTATAACCGAAGGATTAGGATGACCAATCCTTGTTTCCAAGCCAATAGATTTAGTTGTAACCGCTCCTGCTCCAGATTCTGCTACACGTTTCATTATTTTTCCAGAAACACCAAGAAAACCAGATGCCAGTATTGTAGGGTTCTTTAATTTTAATCCTATTATGTCTAATTCTAACTTTCCAGTCATCAAATCATTAGTTTACAATACATCTTTTATGTCTATTAACCTTTCGCAATGATAGCATCTGAGTCTTGTGGGTTCTCCTTTCTCAACTATAAATTTTGCTATTACTGGCTCACCTGAATTAGTTACACAATTTGGATTTGGGCATTTCAAAGTATCTTGAACTATATTAGGTAGTTGAAGTTTTCTTTTCTCCTTGACTTCATAATTTTTTATTACATTGTAAGTAGCGTTTGGTGCGATCAAAGCAATCTTGTTTACTTCCTCTTCTTTCAAAGTCTTGTTTGCAACTTTCACTATATCTTTTTTTCCTATACTTTTACTCGGTACATTCATCAGTAGAGTAGTTATCTCAGGATAATTCTCGTTTATGCCTAAGAAGTCTAGAACTTTCTTTCCCTTTCCAGCTTTTATATGGTCTATGACTGTGCCATCTTTTATTTTAGCGACTATCAGTTTTTCTTCTTTTTCCATTTAAATCACCCCTTGTATAAGACTCAGTATTGCCATTCTAACAGGTACACCATAGAAAGTCTGGTCGAAATACTTTGCACATTTCATTTCATCGACTCTTGAATCAACTTCCATAATTTTCGGTAATGGATGCAATATTGCAACATTATCTTTGCATCCTTTTAATATTTCTGGTGTTATCCTGAATTTTTTCTGTATTCTTTCTGCCTCTAATTTATCTTCAAATCTTTCTTTTTGTATCCTGCAGATATAGATGACATCTGCGTTTTTAAGTCCCTTCTCAATATCATTTGTTTCTGGAAAAGTTTTTTTAGTCGTTGCCTTTACTTCTTCTACTATATCTCTTGACATTTCTAATCCCTTTGGTGAAACAAAAGTTAAGTTAGCATTGAACATCGCTAATGCCAATGCTAGAGATCTCATTGTTCTTCCATATTTCAAGTCACCTAACAGAGTAATGTTTAATCCATCGATTCTTTTCTGCATTTTATTTATTGTATAGAGATCTAACAAAGTCTGTGTAGGATGTTGGTTTCCTCCATCACCGCCATTAATAACAGGTATTTTTGCTGCGTCTGCTGCTAACCTAGCTGAACCTTCTCTTGCGTGTCTTATAACAATCATGTCACAGTATCTTTCCACAGTTTTTATCGTATCAGTTAAGCTTTCACCTTTCGCTACAGATGTGCCTTCCGCTCCACTAAAACCAATAGTTTCTCCGCCCATCCTTTTCATAGCTGCAGTAAATGATAATCTTGTTCTAGTAGACGGCTCAAAAAATAATGTTCCTAGAATTTTCCCTTCCATTAATCTAGATTTCTTTGTCCCTCTTGCAAAATCTTCCATTTTTTCAGCAGTTTTCAATATCAGGTCTATATCTTCTTTACTCAAATCCCTAATCGAAATTATGTCCCTTCCTTTCAAACTCATAACAGTTCCTCCTTGAAAATATTATAAAACTTTAAAGAGTATTTAGGATTAGATGGACTCTTTTTTCCCAAAATTAAAGAGTTTAATTTGATTTGAACCCACCATTAATTGAACTAAGTATATATTTAAAATTTTATTATTAAAGGAATAGGTTATTCTTTTACTTCTACTATATCTCCAAGAGTCAATTCTCCCTTCATTGGTTTTTTTTCTAAATGCTTGCTTTCAAATAATTGTTTCAATTTGATTCCTAGAAATTTCTCTATTTTTTCAGTTAGTTTGTCATCAGGTCTCATTTTTTCACTCTCAATTCTTTTTATTAGAGATTCCTTCTCGTTTATCTTTTTTGCAAATTCTTCTCTTGTCAAATTCATTTTTTTTCTAGATTCAATCATCAGTTCTCCATAATTATCAACAAAAACAGTCTCTTCTTCTTTAATTTCTGGTTTAATTTTTACGGGAGCTTTTACTTCTGATGTTTGAATTTCACCTAAATTTTCACCAAACTTTAAACAATTTTCACAAACTTCTAGAATTGTACCCTCTATCTCTGCTCTATACAATTTCTTGATATCTTTGCCACAAATGTTGCATTCGATATTACTCGCCTTTTATTTCAATAGAACGAATAAGGTCACAATGTATCGTCATTTTCTCGACTTCAATGCTATCTATTTTCTTACCATACTTAAGACAGCCGTCGCAAACATCAACTATACTTCCTCCTATATTTGCCTTAAATGGTACTGCTATCCTCTTTTCGCAGATCATACAGGTTGGAATAGAAACACCTGAAATCTCTCTTTACTATATTGGTATAATAAAAATATATTCTATTCATTTTTGCATACCTTGATAAAATTCTCAAATATTAGACGACCATTCTCTGTATGAATTACTTCTGGATGGAATTGGGTTCCGAATATAGACTTAGTTTTATGTCTTATAACTTGAAATTTACATTTTTCCGAATGAGCTAAATTCTCAAAATCTTTTGGTAAGAAAGTTATTTCATCATTGTGAGTTTCCCATGCTATAAAACTATCACCAAAACCTTCTAACAATTGATCTTTATTATCGATAAAAACTTTTACAGGTCCATATTCTGGTGACTTTGCCTGTCCAGCTTTTCCACCATAAACTATAGAAATTAATTGATGAGTAAGACATATACCGAACATCGGTATCTTTAGATCTTTTATTAAGGTTGGTAAATTACCCAATTTATCCCATTCTTCACCGATTCTTTGTGGTCCACCGCCCATCAATAGTCCATCAGCGCCCATATTTTCTAATTCTTCCTTTGTTACAGATAACGGAATTAATTCACTCTTAACCCCTATTTCATTCAGAATTCTAGTTATCAAATGATTGTATTGTCCTGTAACATTTGCTACCGGTATTATCATAAAATCACTCGTATTCTACAGTCGCTGGTGGTTTGGGAGTTACATCATAATAAACTGCAGATACTTCCTTATTTTCTTCCATGATTTTATTAGCAGTCTTAATCAAAACATCCCAAGGAATTTCTGTAACTCCTGTGCTCATAAAATCTCTTGTTGTGACTGACCTAAGAAGTATGATATACTTTCTACTTCTTGGATTCTCTGTAACATTGTATGCGACTCTAGTAAAATCAGGATTATTAGATATGATATCTACCTGTAATTCGACTAATTTTTTGATTGAAGGTTTGAATAACTCAGAATCAGATATAACAGTTAACAAAGCTAATTTTTTATACGCCCTTAAATCTCCTTTAACGCCAGTCACATTGTTCTTTGGAGCTTTAACATCGATACTAATCTTTTCTTTATCAAAGAATTTCACTACTGTTTCAGGTATTTTATTATTTTTTTCTACTTCATCGTCGATTATAGCTGCAAAATATTGGTCACCCATGAAATTTTCTTCTACTACTGCAGTCGCTCTCTTTTCGATATCTAACTTTTCTTTTGTAACTTTTCCTACGACTCTTACTAAAAGACCAGGTCCAGGGAAAGGCTGTCTTTCTGAAAAATCAGTCTTTATTTTTAATTCTCTTGCAACGTCTCTTACCTGATCTTTATACAAATAGGCCAATGGCTCAATTAAATAAAAACCAAATTGAACTTTTGGATTTATTCCAATTTGATCAAGTACATTATGTTGTGTCTTTATTCCACCTTTAGTTTCGATCCAGTCAGGAGCTATAGTACCTTGAACTAAAAATTTACAACCAGCTTTTTTTGCAGATTCACCCAACGTTTTGTAAAAAATCATCCTAAATCTTTTTCTTTTCTCTTCAGCATCTTCTATACCTTCAACTGCTTCTAGAAATTTTTGTTGAGCATCAACTATTTTAAACGGCAAATTTAAACTATTGAAGAAAGATTCAACTCTTTTTGGTTCATTTAATCTCATGAAGCCAGTATCAATAAAAATGCATTGGAGATTATTTCCTATAGCTTTGTGTGTTAACATGGTACAGGTTGTACTGTCAACACCCCCAGAAACAGCTATTAAGGCCTTTTCATTATTAACTGTATGTTTGATCTCATCACATTGCTTTTGTATAAAGTCCTTTGCATCATACATTGTATTACCCGATAATTTTTGCATCATTCTCATGAGCATAAACCCCAGAAATAGTCAGGGAACGTCATAAAATCTTGATAACACATTGAAGAGGCTATGAATGTTTCAGAAGACATTTTCTTATTTTTCAAAAATTTAGCTGACATTAAATAATTATTACCAACGAACATATAAAAGTTATTCCTTCTTTCTCTGCAATATTTGTTAGTTAATGTTTATAATTTATTATATATACATTATAATTAGAAAAATAAAAAAAGATGGGGAATGGGTCCTGCAGATATTAGAGCACTTGAACATCGTTGAATCCGAAATCATTCTCCAATTGGGTTTTCACACTTTCAGCATCCTTCGTTTGAAGCATTATTTTACCATCTTTGGCAGTCCCACCGCAACATAGAGAGCTTTTGAGTATACTTGCAATCCTTTCTAGCATGCTATTTTCATTCTCGTTAACTCCTAAAGCCCGGCTATTGATTTTTATGCCATCTATGACCAACACATTCTTACCATATTTTCTTTGTTCAGACTGCAAAGTTACTGTCGATGCTTCGCTGTTTATGTGTCTACAAAGATCGTATGGAAGCCCGCATTTTGGACAGACTTTTATATCTTCTGGCGTAGCATCACCTCACTTTATCCAATCGACCAACAAGAGGGAAGGGCCAATGTTTTCTTATTCTCATTCTCCGCCTCCTTTTTTGTTTTATTTTTGTCTGTCTTTTTTCTTCTTTTCTTTGTTCTATCCGTATTTGTTTTTTTTGGTGGTATTTCTTCTTTCATGTTTTTTTCTCCTGTTCATGAATTGATGCTCGTGATTGGTGGGCCCAGAGGGATTTGAACCCATGACTCTCCGATAATACACGGGGTGTCTAACGATTAATCGGAGCGCTCTGCCCAATGTTGCAGCTGAAGTTTTTAGGCGGTACGGTAGAAATATATTGGAGTTTAATAATCAAGCTGAGCTACGGGCCTAATTTCTTGTGGATTACTCATTCCTCTTTCCGTTTTTCTATCTCATGACGATGTAAATGAGAGGACAAAAAAAATGGGAGAATTGGTGAAAATTATATTTTATTTGCTGCTACAGTGTTTTGACCTTGACAGTTTTCTTCGTCTTTGTTCTCTTCTTCGATGATTCTTCTTATTCCTTTTGTGCGCCTACACACTTTTTCATCCACCTACATATTTTTCTTCGATACTAGGAAAATGAGGAAGTCTTCTGTATGGAAAATAAAATGTTACATCTCTTGAATTCTATTGCCTTTAGCCCTGTATTTTGTATAAAATAAAAAAGGGGTTTTAGGAGCAGATTAGATATCCCAATTGTATTTAATCATTGGACGATCAGAGTTAATGTGTTTCTCACTTTGTCCACTCGTCGGACGTGCCAAGTCACGATTTCTTTGAGTTTATCCATTGTGTCAGCTTTGACTCTTACAATTATGTCATATACTCCATAGACAGCATTGGCTTCTACTACACCTTCGATCTTCTTTAAGTCTTTCAGTACATTTGCTTCTGCTCCAATTTCTGTCGTTACCATCACAAAGGCTTCAGGCAAACGTTTACCCCCTTTCGCAAAACAGTAGAGTACTATTTACCCCAAACATTTCGTGAAGACAATGCTTTTCAATGAAAGACGAGAATTTTCATACTCTACTCAGAATTATGGCTATGCAAAGTTCATCTTAAGATTTCGTGTATATTTGTAAAGACTTTGTATGTTTGTGTTTGGGATAAATATGAAATTGGACCATAAAATTGAATGAAGTTAATGATTTAAACTAATATGCTGATAGTTTCTGACGAAGTTTTAACCTTAACATCGCTCTCTTTAACAACTTTTCCTATTCTTTTCGCCTTAATTCCATGTTCTTTACAAATCTTTACTGTTTTTTCGGTTTCATTTTCAGGAACAACTACACAGAATCCTATGCCGCAATTGAAAGTTCTGTACATTTCTTTATCAGGAATATTGGCTTCTTTTTGAATCGTTTTGAATATTTCTGGAAATTCAGGCATATTGTCTAATAAGAATCCGACATTAGCTTTCTCACCAATTCTCATCAATTTAGAAAATGCCCCGCCAGTAATATTCGCTAAGCCATGAACATTACACTTTTTAATTATCTCAAGAACAGGTTTCACATAAATTTTTGTCGGTTTTAATAATTCTTCATAATATTCAACGGATAGGACTTTCCTGGCAAGAGTCAATCCATTAGAATGTATACCTGAACTTTCTAAACCAATTATCGCATCCCCTACTTTCATCTTTCCCCCAGTTATAATTTTGTCTTTGTCAACAACACCGACACACATTGCTGCGAGATCAAACCCTTTTTTGTCTTTTCCAACTATCACATCTTTCATCACAGCAGTTTCTCCGCCCACTATCGCCACATTTGATTGTTCTGCTCCAGTTATTAGGCCCTTTACAATTTCTGTTATCATCCTGTCATTAGGCTCTTCTATGGCTAAATAATCAACTAATGAAACAGGTTCAGCCCCCATGCAGATAAGGTCATTAACGCACATTGCCACACAATCTATCCCAATTGTATCGTATTTGTTAATTGCTTGAGCTATCAAAACCTTTGTCCCAACGCCATCAACATGCAATGCGAGAGCTTTATTGCTGCCAATATCTATTATCCCGGCATAGTGCCCTATCTCTGTTAAGACTTCGCCAAATTTTCTCTTTCTAAAAATAAAAGTGTTGCTTAACAATTCAGCGATATGTTTATGAGATTTCTTGATTTTAGAAATATTAACTCCTGCTTTGGAATAAGTAAATTCTTCTTTCACTTTTTATCACGCAACATCTTTATAACATTCTCAACTTGTTCGACTGCCGTGCCAAGATAATTTTTAGGATCAAGATAGTAATCCAATTCCTTTTTATTGAGTTTTTTCCTAACGATTTCATTTTCAAGTAAAATTTCTTTCAAATCTCTGTTTTCTTTCTTTACCAGTATAGAAGCTTGTCTCAACAACTCATGGGCTTCTTGCCTTCCAATACCTTTTTTTACTAAACCTATCATCACATTCTCAGTCATTATCAAACCTTTTGTTAATTCAATGTTTTTTTTGATATTGTCATAGTTGAATTCTAGGCCTGATAATATTCCTTTCATCTGTTTCAACATGTAGTCTAAAAGTATGAAAGTTTCGGGAAAAATGATTCTTTCAGAAGCAGAATTAGTTAGATCTCTCTCATGTTCTAAAGGAATATTCTCTATAGCTGGATGAACAAATGCTCTAACAATTCTTGCTAGTGCACATATTCTTTCAGACTTGTGAGGATTTCTTTTGTGTGGCATCGTTGAAGAACCAACTTGTTTTTCCTTGAATGGTTCAAAAACTTCTGCTATCTCAGTTCTTTGTAAATTACGAATTTCTTTTGCTATTTTTTCTAATGTCGCAGCTATTATAGCCAAATCACAAATGACTTCGGCATATCTATCTCTTTGCGCTACTTGAGTTGATACTAGTACAGGTTCTAAGCCTAATTGTTTCATAACTTCTTTCTGTATTTCCTGACCCTTTTCTCCAAAAGTTGCCTGTGTTCCAACAGCTCCAGTCATCTTTCCTACTAAAACTCTTTTTTTCGCATCTTTTAACCTATCTAAATGTCTTTGAACTTCTGTTGCATAAACAGCAAATTTTAAGCCATAAGTTATAGGTGGAGCATGTTGGCCGTGGGTTCTTCCAACACAAATTGTTTTCTTATGTTTTTCAGTCAAATCTAGCAAAACATTCTTCAATTCATCCAAACTTTTTTCTATTATTTTGACAGCATCTCTTAATTGTAAGGATAAAGCAGTATCTTCAATATCATAAGAAGTAGCACCATAATGAACATACTTGCCAGCATCCCCTTCACAGACTTCTGTTAAAGCTTTAACCATTGCCATTAAGTCATGATCGATTTCTCTTTCAATTTCTTTCACTCTTTCTAGTTTTACAAATTTTATATCGGCTTTCTTTGAGATCTCTTCTGCTACCTTTTCAGATATGATGCCTAGTTTAGCATTGGCCTTAGCTAATGCAGCTTCAACAATCAGCCAAGTTTGCAATTTTGATTCTTCTTCCCAAACTTTCTTCATATCTTTAGTGAAATACCGATAATCAATCGGATGAACTGACATGTTTATAATAAGTGAGCTGAATAATTTAAAGTTCTCAAAGTTAATATTTATAATTTATTGTATATATATTATTTTTAAAAAAGAAAAAAAAGGAAGTTTGGGGCTAAGGTGAAAGGTATTTTACAGCAAGACACGCTACTAATAGCATAACTGCTAATATTATTATAGCTGCTTCTTTCCAAGATCCTGTGGATATCGGACCATGTATCCGGAATTTTTTTGAGACTGGCCATAGTACATATGTACCATGAGGTGTAATGCAGTCCATTGAGATGTGTACTAGACTACCCAAAGAAAAAGCTCCAGCGACTAATAGACCATTGTATAAACGATTGAATGCAGTAAGCACAAGAACGATGATGATGACAGATAACATGATAGCAAAGATATTATGTAGTAGCTTTCTATGAAGTTGAATCGGTCTCAAATCGAAATCAGGAAAAATGGCACCGAACCAAACAGCAAAAGGAACAAGCAATACGTCAACATTGTAGAGAATCCAGTTGATGTCGGAGGCATTTATTTTGTTATTTAAGGCTTCATTTATGAACACCAAGATGCTGTCAGTAACTGGTTTTGGGATCAATAATAAGAACAACAGAAGGGCTATCAATACATGATTACGTTTCAACAATTTTCATTTCTCCTGCTCTTTCCAATTCGAACTCCTGAAACATAGAAAAAGAGGATTTGGGTCAGGCTCTTATTCTGATTTTTCGTCTAAAGCTTCATACGTTACATGAGCAACTACACTTGAGATTTGAGCGATGCGATCGATAATGACATCATGAACGTGGCCGGGTTTTCCCTCAATTTTCGCGATTAGGCTGTATTCTCCGAAGATGATGTAAGCTTCTTTTATTCCCTCGGTTTTCTTCACAGTTTTTAGCACTCGTCTTTCCGAGCCTGACTTGATGCTCAAGAGAACGAAATATATGCCCATATTTTCTCTCCCCAAAGAATCTTTTTTGTCTTCAGACCGCTGTCTTTTCAATGAAAAACCAGAAATCATTGATTCAATGATATCTTTTGTAATCAACACTATAGAAAGCATCGTTAAAGACTCTTTATTTTGTCTTTACGTCGTTTTATTGGAATTTTTTGTGTCTGAAGAGCATGAACTTATGATAATAGCATAAGAGTGAAATTTTAAATAAGCTTCAGTTAAGCAAATGTTAATGTATTATTAGAATTTTTCGCCACTAATTTTTTCAAATACGTAAACATATCTTCTTCTTGTTTCGTCAATTAGTTCCTTAGGCAATTTTGGTATTTCTGGTAATTTACTTCCAGATTTTCTTGCTTCGTCTAATGCAGATTTAAAACCGACTTTTATCAACCAATCTCTTACTACTTGTTTATCGAATGATTCCTGAACTTTATTAGGAAAATAAGTATCTTTTGACCATAATCTGAATTCATCCGGACCGATAGAATCGATTAAAATTATTTTATCGTTATCTCTCCCAAATTCAAATTTAACATCAGCAAGAATAAAATCAGCTTTATCGGCAATAACAAACATTTTATTATACAATTCAAAACTTTTCTGTTTAAGCCAATCAAATTCTTTGTTAGTCAACCAACCTTTAATTATAATTTCTTCCTTTGAGATAGGTCTATCTTTTTCCTCAAACTTTGTCGTTGGGTCAAATACAAGTTCTGGCAACTTATAAGCCAATATAGGTTCACACTTTATTTTTGCTTCTCCATTCATAACTCTTTCATAAAAACTGCCATAAAGATAGCCACGAACAACACACTCTATAGGAACAACATCACATTTTTTAACTATCATTCGATTTGGTTTTTGAATTTCTATCATATGATTTGGGAAATCTAGAGCCTTGAACCAGAATTCTGCCATTCTGCATAATACTTCACCCTTAGATGGAATTTTATCTTTCAATATCACGTCAAAACAAGAAATACGATCTGAGAATTCAAATAAAATCTTATTATTGCCGATATCGTATATGTCTTTTACCTTACCTTTTTTTATCAATTTCATTATCTCAACCCATCAATTTCATTGTTTAATCTATTAAAAAAGTTAGTCATAAACCTATGTCTTTCTTCTGCGATTCTTTTGCCTTCTTGAGTTAGCATCTTATCTTTAACTTTTATCAATTTGACTAAATATTCTCTGTATGCAGTATCCTCTTTTGTGTATGGTTCTGTTTTTTCCATATCAACATTCCTATTATGTAGTTTTGCACCAATTTCTCCAGCAAACAAAAATGCCCTTCCGATTCCAACAGCTCCAATTGAATCTAATTTATCGGCATCAAATAATATTTTCGCTTCTTTTGATTGAGGAATTTTATGCCCTCTAAACCGATGAGATTCTACACAGTGAACAATTTTTTTTATCCTCTCTTTATCCAAATTATGTTTTTCCAATATTTTTCTTGCTAAAATTGCGCCTTTTTCTGCATGACAAATTCTTCCATTGAGTCTATCTTCATATTCTCTTCCAATATCATGCAAAATCGCAGCCATTTTCAAAGTTTCAATATCCGCATTTTCTTTTTTACTTATTTGCAAACAAAGATTGTAAACTCGTTCAACATGATCCCAATCATGGCTTCCTTTTGCATTCAGAAAGTATGGCTTCACTTCCTCTTTGATATCATCGAATAAAGTCATGAATAAAATATAAAATTATAATTTAAAATGTTTTAAAAAAATATAATTTTTCTAAGTTGCATTTTTAGGAACGTATGGTAGTTTAACTGCTGGAATTGGTGTTTTTCCATCTAATCGTGTATAATCATTTACAGTATCTGGATGTATAATATCACAAAGTTTATTAAATTCATCGGCACCTTGTTGTCCATCGACTATAGATACAACTCCTTGTATCCATACTGAATAAGATTTTTCTTGACCACTTGAAATTTTAGTAAAATATAAATCAGCCGTCAGTTTAGCTTCAGTACCTTTATTCATAAATGGTATAAACTGAGAAACAGTTATTTGAGATGGAGATTGTTCAGTAGACTTAAACTGCGATAGCGGATATGCATAAGTATCTTCCAGTGATTTTTCAATTTTTTCCATCTCCTCTATAACCTTGTTCCTTTCTTCGGATTCTATACCTTGCATATGTCTGGTTATTGCAAATCTCTTCATTTGATCACTAATCCATAGTAAAGTAATTAATTATTTAACCTTTTCCTTCTTGGATGCCAAGAAATCAGAATATTTCTCTCAAACTAATAGTTGCTTCTCTATCTGGTCCAACTGATACTAAGTAAATGGGTATTTCAGCTATTTCTTCTATTCTTTTCAGATAATTTCTCATTTCTTTTGGTAACGAATAATATCCTTTATCTGCAATTTCTCCATAATCATCCTCTGATAAATCGGACCATCCACTTAAAGTTTCATAAACAGGAGTTGCTTTCTCTAAAATTTTTAGACTAGCAGGAAATTCATTAATTTCTTTGCCGTTATACTGATAGGCAGTACATATTTTTATTTCGTCTAAACCGCCTAATACATCCAATTTAGTTACAATCAATCCATCTAAACCATTAACTCTTACAGCGAACTTTAGAGCAACACTATCCAACCATCCACATCTTCTCGGTCTACCGGTAGTAGCACCAAATTCATTACCTTTCTTTTTTAGTAATTCTCCTATGCTATCATTCAATTCTGTAGGCATAGGCCCTTCTCCGACTCTTGTAATATAAGCTTTTATCACACCCATCACTTTATCTATAACTTTAGGTCCTACACCTGATCCGATGCAAGCACCACCTGCAGTTGTGTTAGAAGAAGTAACAAATGGATATGTTCCTTGGTCAACATCCAATAAAGTGCCTTGAGCACCTTCGAACAGAACATTTTTCCCTTCTTTTATGGCTTTGTTTATTTCTATAGATGCATCACCGACATAGGGTTTTATTTTTTCAGCATAATTCAGACAGTATTCTAGAATTTCGTTCTTTGATAAATTATCATCTGATTTGCAAACGTACCTAAGGATGTTATTTTTTATTGGTATAATCGCATCAAGTTTTTCATCTAAAATATTTTTATCAAATAAATCTACAACTCTTATGCCAAATCTAGCTACTTTATCAGAATATGTTGGACCAATACCTCTTTTAGTAGTTCCAACCTTACATGATCTTATAGATTCTTCTGCCCCGTCCAGAATTTTATGGAATGGTAATGTTACATGAGCTCTATCGCTTATCAACAAATCAATTTTTTTGAATTTTGATTTAACTTCTTCGATTTCATTAGTAAGAGTTTCTAAATCTAATACGACACCATTACCGATTATTAATTTTTTATTGTATATTGCTCCAGATGGGATTAAGTGAAATTTGAACTCTTTTCCATCTACGACAACTGTGTGTCCTGCATTACAACCCCCCTGATATCTAATCACTAAATCTGCATCTTTAGAATAGTAATCTACAACCTTCCCCTTTCCTTCATCTCCGAATTGTGCTCCAACTATTGCTACACAAGGCATGCAATATTATTTCGGTCAAAAGTATTTAGATAAGTAACTCTGTAATAAGAAAAAGTTTAAATGTTTTAGTATCTATCAAGATGTTGATACATATGGTTTTAGTAGTACCTGATGTTTAGAATTATGTACATACGAAAGAAGAATTAAGAGAAAGGACTGTTTCCAATTTAAATCTCGTAAGAATGGCAAACTTGAATTTAATAGAAAAATATCCACGTAAAGAAGTGCTGGAAGGCATATACAGAGCAATAGATTTTCTCGAATGGGTTATTCATGGAGAATATTCTAGAAAAATAGTAAATTTAGCAAAAAAGCAACTTGAAAGATTTGTAGAAAATGATGACCTGTATAAACTATGTGGAGTAAAAGACATCAATTTATTGCATGTCCGATGAATATGCATATTTCTATTTTATTCATTGTTCTTTAATTTTAGAATCCTTATAGCTAGATGAGCAGCATTCTTTGCATTGTCAATACCTACAGTTGCTACAGGAATACCAGATGGCATTTGCATCATAGATAATAAAGCATCTAACCCATTTAATTTAACGTTTACTGGAACGCCTATTACAGGACGAGATGTATGTGACGCAACAACTCCTGGTAAAGCTGCAGATAAACCAGCTATACAAATGTAAACGTCAACATTCCTTTCACTATTTTTTATATAATCTTTTAATTTTTCTGGATCTCTATGTGCACTCAGATAATTTACTTCATATCTTACTCCGGCTTCTTGCAATACTTTAACGGCATCTTCTACTATTTTTTCATCAGACTTTGAACCAGCAATTATCGAAACGAATCCTTCCATAATATCACATAGGTTTATTTTTGATAAAAAGAGATAATAAATATGGTAGTTGGAATAATTTTGGCTTTATTAGCGGCTATTTTCTGGGGTTCTATAAATGTACCAGTTCTAAAACTAAAAGAAAGTTCATTTATAATAAACACTTTCAGCACAACGGCTGCTTTTTTAATAGCCTTTGCTGTATATTTTGTAACTTTGCCAGTGATTAAAGTAGAAACATTTATTTACGGTTTAATTTCTGGCATATTGTGGTCTGTTGCCAGTACGTTAGTGCTAATGAGCATGAAAAAAATAGGAATAGGAAAAGTTGCAGCAATCACAGCATCAACTCAGATTATAATAGCATCAGTTTTTGGCATATTGATTTTCAATGAAATAATAAACAAAGGTTTAACCAATCTTTTTGTCGCATCATTAGGCATATTGTTTGTAATAATAGGAATCTACACAGTATCTTCAATTAATGAAAAGAAGAATGATAAATTCAATAAGACAGGATTAATCTTAGCTTTTATTTCGGGTATTGTGTTCTCATTCCATATACTCCCTATAAGATTTGCTCAGGCAGACCCTCTTGCAATAATACTTCCTATGACTTTTGGTATGTGTTCGACTGCATGGATACTTGTAATTTTAATCGAGAAGGAAGTAAAAACAACATTACTGGCAATAAAAAGATCGATGTTTTCTGGCAGTATTTGGTTAATCGGTAATTACTTGGATTTTTTTGCTATAAGTATGATTGGACTAGCAAAAGGTTTTTCTCTCGGTCAATTATTAGTTTTAGTATCTACTCTATGGAGTGTATTTTACTTCAGAGAGTTCATGAAAAAAAGAAATATATTACTCTTGATGATATCTGCTGTAATTATAATTTTGGGTGCAGTTTTATTAGCATTCGCTAAAACTTGATAAATTTATTTATTAATTCTCCTGGAATTCCTGTTTTTTTCAATTCTTCTAATTTTTCTTTTTTAGTCATACTTTTTTTCATAATAAGTTTTATCGTTTGTCCTACTTCCCATGGATATATTATCCATTTATCAGTTTCTTCCAGATAAAAGTCAGATTTAAACTTTGACCAAAGTTTTTGATGTAAAGTGGCTACCTTAAAATTTTTTATACCTCTCTTTCTTAACAAGTCAACTACAAAAACTAGAGTACCACCTGTATCTGCTACATCATCGACTACAAGTATATTTTCCCCTTCTAACAATTTTTTATCCACATCTTGTATAAGTTTAGGTTTGTTTATCGTAGATTTTATGTCTTCATAATAGGCAGTTCTCATAATATAAATTTCATTCAAATCAAAAAAATCTGACAATATCCTCACAATACAAAGGCCGCCTCTACTTATTCCGATTAGGCAATCGGGCTTAAAATCGCTCTTTTTTATTTTTTCCCCCAGTTGATATGTCATCTCAAATATTCTACCAGGAGATATGTACAAATATTCCGTTTTCATGATTTCAATTTCAATCTTTATCTTAAAAAGATTCTGGTTTTCTTTTTATCTTACTTAATTTACTGAATTCATAACCCAAAAATATCAAGATTGCAAGAATTATTATGATTGCTATCGATAATTGCATTATACCAAGTTCATTGAAGAAAAATTCTTTTGGAATATAAGTTGTGATAGCCATGTTATCTAAAATACTTTAAAAGAATTTATAATAATCGCTTGCCTTTTAACTAAGGAATAGTATAAAAGAGCACCAATAATTTGATTAAACAGCAAAGTGAATAATCAAATCGAAATTATATTCTGTTTTTGGTTCGTCTGAATATATTTTTAGTTTACAATCAACATCCGAACTTTCTGGGAAATTTTTGATGCCAGAAAATTCTATCCTGAAACTTAATTCATCGCTTAGATCTAAATTATTTATTTTCTGGCTAAATCTTGAAGGGGTGCAATCACACAATAAATGACAACCAACACATTGGAAGTATGGATTCACCGTCACGGTTTTGTATTTACTGCCATAAGCTGTAATTACATTCGCTAAAAAGGTTGGTGAAGTTTGATCGCAAGAAATGCTATAACTTACGTTTTTTATTTTCGATGTACCTTTGTTGGATAGCCATACCCCTATTTCGGCAACATCATTGTACTGAGCACTTATAGAACTTGTGTTAATTGTTATGTAATTTGTGAAATCTTGGTTTTCAATTTTACACCATTGATCATTATTTGATGATGTACATGCTGAGAAGAATTTATTACTAATATCTAGAGCACCGATTCTTGGAGATATTGTAGTTGTGATTACTGGCGTAGTTGAAAGTATAGTTGAAAGTATAGTTGAAGGTGTTGTAGTTTCATCTTTATCACAAATTTTATTATTATTGGTATCCAAACAACATGAATTGCCCACTAAAATGTAAGGTGGATTGCATGTTACTTTTTGTTGCGTACATCCTGAAATGAATATAGAAAACAATAAAATAGAAGCTAAAAACATTGTATTCTTCATATAACTTATCTTAGTATTGTAGTATTTTAAATTTTATTATAGTAAAACTAATTCACTTTAAAAGATGTTAAATTACCATTTTCTTCATTCATTATTATATGTGGAATTTTTACTTCTTTGTGTTTCTTTATGAAATTATCTATCATCCATAAATCAGATAATATCAATTTATTATTTTTTAACTCGCTCAATTCGAACCAATTAAGATAGTCATTAGATAAATTTATGTTATTTATGGGTTTGGCTTCTGTTAGTATCAATATATTACCATGACTTATACCTTGATTTGTTTTAACTCTTTCTAATAAAACTGATCTTACTTTTACAGTTTTTTTATTAATTTTTATTCCAGTTTCTTCTTCGACTTCTCTTCCAACAGCATCTGGAATGCTCTCGCTAAATCTCGTTTTTCCTCCGATCATGCCCCAGTAACCTTGAAATGGTCTTTTATCTCTTTTGATAAGGAGTATTTGCTTACCTTTAGTTACAGCAACTATAACGACAACCATATGTCCTACTTCTTTACCAGTAAAATGAGAAATTCTTTCAGTTATAGTCTCGCCCTTGCTTGTCAATAAATAATTATCTCCATCTTTTTTCAATATATCATCTTCAACTAAATTTTTCAAATGGTATGAAAGTTCATTAGAACGAATGCTACATAATTTTTCCAATTCATTAAACTTGAGGTTAAAGTTTCTTGCGAATAGTTCAATTATTCTTTTTCTGTCATCATTTTCTAAAGTTTTCATATTTCCAGATGTATTTTTTATCTTTATCTAATAAATGCTTTTCCTCAAGATATTTTGACTAAAAGATTTAAAAAAAGAAGTTAGACTAACCACTCTTTGTTAATTTTTTGCCTATTATGAAAACCACTATTAAAATTACTATCCAGTTCACTAGTTGCATAATAAAATCTCCGACTAGAAACTCTGATTTTCCTATAGTAATTTTAGTTGCTGGATCCAAAAAACTCAAGTATGGACTGTATATCGGAGTTATTATGTCTTTTACTAGTGCTTGAACTAAAGCAGCTGTTGCGATACCTACGATAAATGCTAGGGCCACTGAAATTATCTTCTGTTCTTTCATAAAGTCCATGAATTCTTTAAAAAATCCCATTAAAACCCCCTCAATAACTTATGAGATTTTCTTTATTTTAATACTTAATTTAGTTAAAACTCTAGTAGATCATTTTGACAGTTTATGAAGGATGCAAAGGAAGTTTAAAAATAATTTTACCAATGCCTATACTTAAATTCATTGTTGGAGTTTCCATTCCGAGGAAAAAATCTATCGTGAATGTCACCATCTACCGTCTCGAGATAGTTAAAAGAACTAGAAAAGGAGAAGTTATGGAAGAATTTAAAGAGAAAAATTAAATATCAAATATGACTATCAAATACAAATTAAGCGTCTTAATAATGATTTTAGGTCTCGTTTTGATTTTTAATAATGTTTATGCAATAACTTGTGATGAAACTCCTGTTCAACATACATTATACGCTGACCAAAGTGCGATTGTTAATGGAAAAACAGTTAAATTGGATAATGCAGGTTCTACGGGCTCTGTTATTGTAACCGTTGATGGTGTTTCCGGGACTATCTCATTAGGGAGTAGTAGAGTTATAAACGGTCTTGAAATACGAGTAGTCAGTTCTCATTATGATGATGTAAGAGTGAATAGATATGCAACTTTGGAATTTTGTCCAAAGGAAACAACGACAACTCAAATCATATCATCAACTACAATTCCAGTTCCAACAACTAGTATCGTGACAACCATACCTATAACAACGACAACTCAACGAATTTGTGAAACTGGTTGTTGGTATAATGATGTTTGTGTACCTTTTGGTTTTAGAGTTAGTTTAGATGGAATTCCTTCGTATTGTGATATTGATAAAACATTCAAAACACAGAAAGGACTAGACGAATCTTGTATGAATAATTACGAGTGTAATAGCAACGAGTGTTCTAACAGTAAATGTGTTAGCACATACAATTTACTAGAGAAAATACTTGATGCAATAAAAAACTTTTTCAAATTTGGTAAAGGTAAGTTTATAGAAGTTTTTGGAAGATAACTTATTTTCCTTTTACACAATCCCTTCCCTAAATAATCTAGGATTTTACTTTATTTGAACGTTTCATTTTTTTGAAGACCCAAAATATTCTGATGATTATTTAAGTATAATAAAAATCAAAATCGTAATATGAGTATAACAAAAATTTTTATGCCTACCAGAGGTATAGTTGTCTTATTTTTAGTCATATTCTCACTCATGTTCTTCTTTATCACACCCATATTTTCTTCATGTAAAGTTGGAGGCATAGCATGCAGTTTATATGAACCTCAGGATATATGTGAACAACGTAACATTGAGTTTAGAAGGAGTTGTGACATTTATATCAGTGCCTTAACTATAATTTTTCTTTTTGTATCGTACATAATATCCACACAGCTGGTATTTGCTTTTGGTGGAACGAAAGTAGGGAGATTTATATCAAATAATTTTTGGAAAGTACTTTTGTTAACAAGCTTATTCATAGCATTATCTTTCCTATACTACTATGAACCTTTAGTAATGGACGCCTATATTATAGAAAGGGGATTGCCATTTCCATATTGGCGATACAGTAAGGGTACGTGGCTAATAGAAAATTCAACTACTGGATCATCAGAATTTTTTTTCCCATATCTTGCATTAGATTTTGTTTTCTGGTACATAATTTCTCTTGCTATTGTATTTATTTGGAATAATTTCAGGAAAACTAGGCGCGATTTTATTTAATAGCTAAAATTTGTCTGTTAAATCTTTTATACTGGCCTTTCTATAATTTTAGTATGGCAAAAAAACCAAAAAGAAGGACTAACAAAAAAGTTGAGAAATATGTTGGTAAGACTGGAGAGGAGTGGAGAGACTGGGGAGAAGAATTCGGAAAAACAATGGCTAAAAGGGGTAAGGATTTTGCCGAAGAAGTGGAAAAATTAAGTGAAAAATTCAGTAAACACGCTGAACTTAAAAGTAGAGAATTTAGCAAAGATTGGAAAATGTGGTGGTTCAAAACTTTTGGTTTTATAGGTCCTTTGATCGAGAGCATTTTTGGAGTAATAGTTATATCGATTGGTATATTAGCACTCAAATTCGTTAACTTACCTTTACACAGCAGTTTTATTTCCGCATTAGCAAATTTTGTTTTCTTAAATTTATACTGGATATTTGCCGCTTTTCTTGTCTTTAACTACATCGATTACTTTTCTAAAAGATATGCAAAGACTTATTGGATAATCTCGCCTATTATCAGCAGTATTGGATTGACAGTAATGATTTTGATCGCAGTATGGATAATCAATTTTCTTAATACCTTTGTTCGAAGTAGTTTTACTACCTATGTGTCAAATTTTCTATACACAAACATAGTAGGGATATTCTTTGTATTTCTTGTGTTGGGCTATGCCATAATGTTTATTAGAAAGATTTTCATTTATCCATCGAGGGTTTGAAATGCAAAAACCAAAAAGATTGTACAGGTCTGGAAAAGAAAAAATATTGGGCGGGGTTTGCGGAGGAATAGCAGAATATTTTAATGTTGACCCGACATTGATTAGACTACTATGGGTGTTTTTCATATTAGCTTTTGGTACAGGCTTATTGGCCTATATAATTGCATGGATAATAATACCAAGAAACCCGAATTACAAGTGGTAATTTTTAATAAATTGCTATTCACTTAATTTACTCTAGTCTTTTTATTATATGCCAACCGAATTGTGTCTTTACTGGTTGGGAGATTTGTCCTTTTTGTAGAGCAAAAGCAACTTGTTCAAATTCTCTTACCATCTGCCCTCTGCCGAAAGTTCCTAGATCGCCACCTTTCTTTTTTGATGGACATAAAGATTTCTCCGTAGCTAATTTTGAGAAACTTACCCCTTTATTCAACTGATCTGCTATTAATTTTACTTCTTGTTCGGTTTTTACAAGAATATGTGCACAATGTATTTTGTCTGCCATAATATCACGAATTTTATTTATGATAGCATCTATTTGAAATTTTAAATACTTTAAGTCTAATTTCATAGGAAGGTGATTGAAGTCTCAAGATATGATGAAATCCACTCTATTTGGACTGAGATTGAAAAATACCTAAAAAACTTGAAGATAGAAGTATTATATGATGAGCACTTAACAGCTGCTAGCCACGTATATTTTACTGTTAACTGTGTCCAACTCTGGAGAAAACTCGCAGAAGCAGAAGAATTTAATCTAAAAAGTTTCCTACGTTGTTCTAGCCGAATAGCAGACCATATTTATGCAAATGGAGATTTTGACTTTCGTGAAAATGTTTCGCATTCACCAGATAGCCCAGTTTTAATAAATGGTATCCTCACGGCTTTGAATGATCCTAAAAGAGTAGTTTATAAAACAGAAGAGCGTTCTGTTTAATTCAAAAAATTTAGAGAAAAATACAAAAATTTATTGACTATTACTTCTTATTTTATTTAAATTCTAAAAAATTTTGGTACTTGGTATACATCAGACAATGAGACATCTGCTAATTTGCTTTTATGATATACAATTACAGTCCGCATGCCCACTGATTTTGCAGGTTTTATATCAGATTTTTTACTATCTCCGATTGCTAAAATTCTAGCAGCATTTGTTTCTAAAAAATCAACAATCCATCTACATAAATCTTCTAATGGTTTATAATAAGGATTTGGTATTTTTTCATCGATGTAGTCTTGAGCAAAAATATGAGTAAATAATGAACGTTCTAAACCAAGTCCATCCAAAGTTTGGATTATAGGATTGTATGGTACGGCTGAAAATATGTGATGTTTAATGTCAGGTAAATTTCTATTAAACCAGTCGAACATCTCTATCAATTTTTCATCTATAGAGACATAAGGTCGTCTATTAATGCGAGAATGAATTAAACTATCTATATCCTTTATTTTAAGTCCGAAGGCCATATAACCTGCCATAGAACAATATTCTCTAGATTCTTGCCTAAGTTTTTCTCTTGTTTCATCATTAATAGGCAAACGTTTCTTTTCAGAATAAATTTCAAGATAACGTGATTCTATGGTTGATTCAAGTTCAGGTGAGAGTATGTGTAAAGTACCGTCAAGATCCCATAATATATGATCTAAATCGTGTCGAGATACTGTATAATTGAGCATATCAAATTTCGATTATTTTAAACTTTTAAACTCTTTCCTAAAAGAACAAAAATCTAATCTGACTTAGGGTTATGAAATATTCGAATGACTTAAATCTTTAATTTTTCTGTTTAATATTGATTAAAATGCATACAGCATTTTTTCCAGATAAGACTTTTTTATTTGAGGATCAATTTGATAATAAGGATCTTAACGGCATAGCAAAAATTTACGGATTCTTAACTCCAAACATGTCCGCATTAAGACTGACTTATGGTCTAGAAGCCATGAAAAAACCTGAACAAACGATTAAATGGTTTCAATATAACTCTGCCATTTATTTGAGTGGATATTTTCTACAAGCAGAAGGTTATTGGATCCCGGTTGGGAGAATAAGAGAGTATATCGTTAAATCTATGAACTTAAGAAAAGCAATCCAAGCTGGAGCAAAACCTGTACACGTATTGGACAGACTGGAAAAATCTAAATTAGAAAATGAAAAATCACTTGAAGAATCAGCAAAATCACTTGGAATAGTTATAAAACCAATAGAACCAAATTACGTAAAATATGATTTGACTCTAGATACTACCCAAATGCTCTTGTTTCTAGAGAAAAAAAATAAAATTCCTTTTTCTACTATGAAAAAAATGCGTAATGTAGTTTTAGAAGTTTATGGACCTGCAGAATGTCCTGTAAGTTATGATTTTATAGACAGTGCAATATTGTATAAAGAAATGCATTTTTTCCCTGCTGAAGCCGATCAGATCAGAAAATTAAGGTTTAGATTATTCGGACTTGTAGCTGCTGAGAGTGGTGATACTCTTGAAGGGGTTAAACAAGCTACTAAATTCTTGGAAAAAATGAGTTGATTTTAAGAAGAATTTAAATCCTTTAACAGGTATTTATTTTTCTATGCCAGATTTAGAAAAAACAAAATCTAGGACTCTAGAACTTTTTGGTGGACGTTTTAATTGCGGTCAGAGTGTCATAAAAGCGATGACTGAAGCTCTAGAAATGCCTCCAATTCAATCAACTGAATTAATTAGAGCTGCCACTGTCCTTGGCGCTGGTATGTCTCAACAAGGGCGTGATTGTGGAGCATTACAGGCTGCTGCTTGGGTTCTTGGTATTAAATATGGTACTGTTGATCCTAACCAACCTAGAAAACCCACATACGATAAAGTACGGGAATTATACAAAATGTTTGGACAAAGGTTTGGCAGTGTTCTTTGCAGTGACTTAACTGAATATAATCTTTCTACAGAAGAAGGCAGACAAAAATTTGATATAAAGCATATTCATGGAAATGTTTGCCCCAAGTATGTTGGTGGAGTTATAGAAATTCTCTTTGGATTAATGGAATATAGTAATAAACAGAAATAACAAAAAATCTTTCTGATCCTGATTTTTTTCAATACCCAAATTTCTAGATGATATCACTATTCCATTATAGAAATGCGTGAGATTAAATTCGAATTCATAATTTTTTCTTAGCAACTTCCACTGCATTCCTAAATATACCAAATCCATCTCCTTCTTCTGTCAAATTCAATCTCGTCCAATAAGGATGTGTCCATTTTTGAATAAACTTCTCTGGATGCGGCATCAACCCAAACACATTTCCTTCAGGATTGCAAATGCCAGCTATGTTATCGAACGAACCGTTAGGATTCCAGGGAAAGTCAGAATAATTACCGTCAGAGTCAACATACTTGAAAACAACTTGATCATTCTCTTCTAATTTTCTAATAACATTCCTATCAGCAACAAACTTTCCTTCACCATGCGTAACAGGGATATATATGAGGTCTTTAATCCCTCTACTGAAAAGACATTTTCCCTTATTCTCATTCTTCAAGTAAATCCATCTGTCCTGGAAAAAGCCAATATCATTAGCAGCGAGTGTGGCTTCTTGTTTCATCATCCCATCCAATGCAGGTAAGAATCCAGCTTTAACCAAGACTTGAAAACCGTTACAAATGCCTATGACCAATTTTCCTTCATCGACAAATTTCTTAACATCCCTGCCAATCTTATACTTGAGCAGTGTAGCGAATACCTTTCCTGCAGCAATATCATCTCCGTAAGCAAAACCACCAGGAACGCAAAATATCTGATAATCTTCCAACGATTTTTCTCTTCGTATCAATTCATTTATGTGAACTAAATCAACTAAAGAGCCAGTCTTTCTAAAAGCTATTACAGTCTCTTCATCGCAATTAGTCCCTTCAACTCTCAATACTATCGTTCTAACTTCTTTCAATCTATCGGCACCTTTTTTATCTCATTATTTATCATTTCCCTTTCTTCACTCGAAAAATTATTCCAAGTAGTATCAAGTATGTCACGGAAACTGACAAGGTAATGGCATTTTATATCATTTTCTTCCAAGCGTTTTATCGAACTTAAGTGAGAAACTATAGGAACAATCGCATGATTAACTCTTGCCCCACTCAATCTTAGCCATTTTGCTATCTTGATTAGAGTAAATCCCGTAGTCACAACATCATCTACAAGAATGATTTCATCCCCCTGTTTTATCCTTCCATGTATGTTAGTCTTCAAGGCCTTATCCTCAGTTTCTCTGACTATCAATATTTCTTTTCCCAATTTCATTCCCAAAGCAGTTGTTATGATAGGCGCTGTAATAGATGGAGCAGCTGCAAGTTTGTAGTCAGTTAATCGCAAATCTTTTATTATGTACATCAATGCCTCAGCTAGGAAATCCATATTATCTGGTTTAGTAACATAATTTATCGGGCTTGCGTATATGTGACTCTTTCCACCAGATTGCAAGTCAAATTGCTCTTTTCGTACAAAAAATGCATTATCATTCATTAAGCCTGATATGAATTTGCCCTTAAAATCTCCTATAACTTCTCCTTCTCTAGTTTTTTTAACGATTGATTCTATACTAGCTCTTTCCATTTGATCACCTATAACAATTTTTTAATTGAATCGACAATCTTATTAACTTCTTTATCTGAAATATAATATTCCCCATGCGGCCATGGCGGAGTTCCCCAATTTGAATCAGTTTTATATCTAGGTATAACGTGCCAGTGTAGATGTGGTATAACATTACCGAGTGTTGCATAATTCATCCTATCTGGATTAAAAACTTTCTTGACAGCATTTGCAATTTTAATCATATCATTTGTAAATTGTATTCTTTCATTTTCCGATAAATCACTAAAGTCATCTACATGCTCATTATAGATAACAACAAATCTTCCTTTGTACGACTGATTTTTGAAAAGAACTGCAATAGAAGATGGCAATTTAATTATAGAACCAATCAATACACTTGATTTTGATGAATCTTTTTTTTCAATTACTTGACAAAATTCACAATTTGCTTTCATTATTTCACCAATCAAACGTACTTTTCCACACTTTTTTCAGTTCATTTATATTTTCCTTTACAACAGGTCTTTCATTCAATCCATTCACAATAAGTTTTCTATCAGCAGTAACTTCACCAATTTTAGCAAAAACATTTCCTTTCATGACTTTTTCAAATTCTTTCTCTTTGTTTTTATCAACTTCAACTAAAAATCGGCTATTAGATTCAGAGAACAATATTTTATCATTTTTATTCAAACCGGAATTAGGAACTTTCTTCAGTTCTATCTTCATTCCTAAATTTCCAGCAAATGACATCTCAGCAGCAGCAACACCAATTCCTCCTTCAGAACAATCATGACATGACTTAACTAAATCACTATCAATTGCCTTTATCAGTGCATCAAAAGATTTCTTAGCTTTCTTCAAATCAACTCCAGGAACATTATTTCCCTTGAATCCATGGATCATATAATAGTGTGAGCCGCCAAGTTCATCCTTAGTTTCTCCGATAATGTAAACAGGGTTGCCAACTTCTTTTAAATCCATCGTCACAGCCTTTCTTATATCAGGAATTATTCCAATAGCAGAAATTACTAAAGTAGGTGGAATCGATACAGTTCTGCCACCAAATTCATATTCATTGTACAAACTGTCCTTTCCAGAAATGAATGGTGTCTCGAATGCTATAACTCCATCATAGCATGCTCTGCATGCTTCAACTAATTGGCCCAATCTATCTTTTTTCTCAGGATTACCCCAACTAAAATTATCAAGTATTGCTATTCTTCTTCCACCGCAACAAATGTTATTTCTTATAGCCTCATCTATTGCAGATAGAGTCATATTATAAGGATCTATAGAATATTTTGAATTTACACCGTTTGATATTACTATGCCTTTCCAACTATTCTCCACAGGCTTTAAAACACATGCATCCCCAGGACCATCGCAATTTATTCCTTGTAAAGGTTTTATTATTGTCTTAGCTTGAACTTCATGGTCATACTGTCTAATAACCCATTCCTTGCTCGCAACATTTGGCGATTTTAAAATTTCTTTCAAATCTTCGGTCAAATCATTTTTATCTGGAAAATTAGGTTCAGGATATTTTTCCTTTTTCCACTCAGCCTTTCTAACAACTCTTGGGACACATTCATGTAAAAATTTCATGTCAAGTTCAGCAACAGTTTTATTATCATACTTTAGAACAAGTTTTTTATTTCCTGTAAATTCTCCTATGATCGTGGCTTCACAATTTTCATTCTCGAATATTTTCAAAATTTCTTTTACATTTCCTTTTGGAACTGATAAAATCATTCTTTCCTGGGCTTCAGAGATCCATATTTCCCACGGTTCTAGCCCAGCATATTTTAAGGGAACTTTTTCCAAGTAAACTATAGTTCCTATATCTTTTCCCATTTCTCCAACTGCTGAAGATAATCCTCCCCCTCCACAATCAGTTACAGCAGAATACAATGGTTTGTCATGTGCATCTCTTGCTCTTAGTAGTCCATCTAAAACTTTCTTTTCTACTATAGGATTTCCTATCTGAACTGCTCCACTAGAAGTCTTTTCAGATTCGACATTCAACTCTAATGATGCGAAAGTTACTCCATGAATTCCATCTCTTCCGGTCTTACCTCCGACCAATAAAATTGCATCTCCTGTTCTAGGATTTTTGATATATTTTCCTTTAGGTATTATACCAACACATCCAGCATAAACTAAAGGATTACCAACATATCCTTCATCGAATCCTATTCCACCATTAGCAGTAGGAATCCCCATTTTATTTCCATAATCTCTTATTCCAGCTACAGCACCTTTCATCAATCTCTTAGGATGCATGGCACCTCTCGGTAATTTATCAGAAGGATAATTTACTGGACCAAAAAATAAAACGTCTGTTGACAGAATCGGTTTTGCACCTACTCCCATTATATCCCTGAACACACCGCCAGAGCCTGTTCCAGCACCACCATAGGGATCCAAAGCACTAGGATGATTGTGTGTCTCGACTTTCATTGCTATATCGTAATTATCATCAAACTCGATTATTCCTGCATTATCTTTGAAAACTAATTTACACCAAGGCATTTTCAATTCTTTTGTCGACTTTACGATGAAAGTCTTAAATAAACTGTCAATCTTCTCATTCTCAGTGTTTATTGTTCCACTAAATGTTTTATGAACGCAATGTTCTGACCAAGTTTGAGCTATTGTTTCTAATTCAGCATCGGTAGGATTTCTACCTTTCTTAGAAAAATATTCTTGAATCTTTTTCATTTCCTCTAAATTTAAAGCCAGAAGATATTTCCTGCTTATTTCGATTAACTCTTTATCATTTTTGTTCAAAATTTTTATCTCATTGGCATTTACCATTCAATTTACACCAATTTAGTGTAGCTGTAATCTTGTATCAATGAATTCGCTAAGCATTTATCGCATATTTTTTTGATTTGTTCTTCGGCTATATCACCGATTATCACATATTTGTTACCAATATTGACGTTTGTTGCCATATCTACTCCAAGAATTTCTATCGCGTTTAAGGTGCTAACACCTACAGCATCTGTAACTCCGGGCTTAAACTTGACTTCAACCAGCCAGGCACCAGGAAAATCTTTCTTTAAACCTTTATCTAAATTTTCACTCACATAGCCATAGTTCTGTATTTGACTGTCTGATAAAAGCTCTTCACATATTTTTTTAACATCTGCTTCGGTAACCTGTCCATCTATAAAGTAAGTGCTAATTGATTTAACTTCTTGCACTTCTTTTATACCTAAATCTTCTATTTCCTTTTTTATCAAGAAACCAACGGGATCAGTAACCCCATTCTTATAACCAACTTCAATTATCCAAACCATAAAATCACATATGTAGTAATAGAATGAAGAAATTAAATAAATTTATTGTTTTTTTAATTTTTTATAGAATTTTTTTATCCAAAGATTCTCTAGTTGGAATTTGCTGCAATTTTTGATATAACCTAGTATCATATCCTTGATTTATAGCGTAATTTTCTGCATGCATTAAAAATTCTTCAGGAACACCCGTTATTAGATAGTGAGAAAATGTTCTATTTAATCGAATAATGGAAAGGAAATATCTAATTTGATATTCTAAAGTTTCCCCATTTTCCCAAATCTCGACAGTTTTTTCTAAAGACATTCAAATTACTTTTTATTTAAAAGATTTAAACCTTGTTTCTAATCAGCAAATAAGCAACTATCATAACTATAGGAAATACGAACATAGAAACAAATTGATCCAACCCAAGCAATACAAAAATAACAGGTATCTGGCCGCCAACTATAGTGGCAATATCATAACTCCATCCAAAAGTTCCATAAAATAAACCCTTATCATATTTTTCAACAGATTCACTTATTTTAGAAAATAACCATACGTCTATGAAACCACCAGCTACTCCAAAAAGAATACTTGCAATGAAATAATGATATAATGTCGATGCATTTAACATAAATACTATTCCAATTAAGTGAGAAATGATACAGGCAGGAACCCAATATTTTCTTCTTGATTTATTGGAAATTCTTCCGATAATATACTGATTTAATGAGAAAAATAAAACTTCAACTACAACTACTATCGATACTATACTGCGACTTAATCCTAAAGTTTGAAGACCGTATCTAGTGAAGAAGAATAGAAATGCAGTGAAAACAGCTAAATCCATAGACTTTAGAATGACTAAAAGTGGAATTTTCTTTAAGAAGAAAAATGAAGCTTTTACTTTAACATTAGATTTATACTTGTATTTCTTTGTTGATTTGTACATGAAATAAAGCCAGAAGACCCCTACTATGAAAATCAGATAAAAGGCTGGTTTTATTCCAAATTTATCTATTACTAATCCTGGTATCAATAAACCAAGTATCCAACCGCTTTCTTTTATTGATCCAAAAGTTCCAACTTTTTTATCTGGGTTATCACTAACTTCTCTAAGACCATAAATTATTATCAAAACATAAAGAAGTGCACTAGCCACTCCAGAAATGACTTTCAAGGATACTATAGTAAGTATAGAATCAGTAAAACCAATTAGAAAGAGAGTGATGAAAAATAAAGATGTGATTGTTAGTAAGAATCTTCTCTCACCATACTTGTCTGTCATATAACCAAGGTAAGGTTTCAAAATAAAGGAGAAGACATCTCCTATAGTCAAAATAAAACCATAAGTTACAATTGAAATTTTAAGTGAAGAAAAATAGAATGCTGGAACAATCATTGCGAAAGCCATTAACATCGTATGGAAAAAACCAAATCTAGCCCCTGAGTATAATCTATTCCTTTCGTTTATGGCATCTCGTTTAGTTCCCTTCCCCATTTTGTATCAGCTTCCTTACTCCAAAAATCTCTCGCTTCACCTACAGTGAATAAAGATCCTGTGACTAATACCATATCTTTTTTATCTGCTATTGATAAACCTTTTTCTACAGCATTTTTAACATCGTCCACAATCACAAAATTTTTTGAATATTTTTTTATTTCATCGGCAAGTATTTTAGGATCAGTGCCGCGATTCATGACTTTATGTCTTGTTATTACTATAAAATCCGAAATAGGAACTATATTACTTAGCATAGATTGATAATCCTTATCGTTTGAAATGCTTATCACTAAAATTAACCTTCCATAATTAAAATTTTCTAGAATAGCAGCTTTCAATTTTTTTATAGAATCCGGATCTTTTGCACAATCTAAGACAACCAAAGGATTTTTCTGCATTATTTCAATTCTTCCAGGCCATTTTACTTTTTTAAGTCCTTCTTCAATTGCCTCTTCAGGGATAATAATTTTATTGAATTTCAAAGATTCTACAGTCCCTACTGCTGCTGCAGCATTCATCAATTGATGGTCACCTATTAATGGAATGTATAAATCGTAAGCTTTGCGTAACCCTTTCAATCGAAATTTTTGTCCGTTAATGTTTGAACTTATTTTATTAAGTTTCACATTTCCATCTACATGGAATATTTTTGAATTCCTTTCCTTGCAAATTTGTTTAAACAATGAAAACACTTCTTCATCTTCTGTTGCTGTAACTAAAATTCCATTATTTTTTATTATTCCCGCCTTTTCTTTTGCAATCTTTAAGACTGTATTTCCAAGGATTTTCGTATGTTCTAAAGAAACATTAGTTATAACTGAAACCAATGGATTAACAACATTTGTTGCATCTAATCTACCACCCATGCCAACTTCTAATACTGCAAAATCAACTTTCTGTTCTTTAAAATAAGTTAAAGTTATTGCAACGACGATTTCAAAGAAAGTAGGCTGTTCAAAATTAGGATTTTTTTTCATTTCTTTTATTTTTGATTTGACCTCTTCGACTATTCTAATCACATCTTTTTCTGATATTTGTTTACCATTAACAACAATTCTTTCAGTGAAACTTGATAAATGGGGCTTTGTGAACATCCCAACTTTATAACCAACCTCCTGAAGTATAGAGGAAATCATAGCAACAGTAGAACCTTTACCACCAGTGCCGCCAACAAGAATAGATTTAAATTTGTTTTGAGGATTTCCCATTAATTTTAGTAGATTCCCAACTCTTTCAAGTCCCAGCCTTCCACCAAGCAGATTAAGGGAATAGAGATAATCAGTCACATCTTGATAATTCATAAACAGATAATGTGAGTTTTTAAGTTGAAATTCGTTTCGAAATAGAATTAACAATCATTGGCAAGTAATACAGCATGAATCCATAAAATGGTATAAAGATTTAAAGTTTTTATCATGTATCAATAAAATATGCAATCTTTCAGTGATATGATAGGAAATATCACCACTCTTTTTGAACAGGAAGTAGACGATATTGCTATAGGAAAATTAACTATAAGTCAAAAAGTATCACGTAAAGGAATTGAATTATACAAAGATAAATTAAAGGCTGGTGTTGATCTAAGTCCGTTGATTGTAATTAAACATCCCAGAGAAGAACGATATGTTGTTTTAGATGGAAATCATAAAGCACATGCCCATAGAGAAATGGGAAGTTTAGAAATAAAATGTGTCGTTTATCAAGATCATATCGGACTTTTATATTTTTTAACAGAACAAGGACTTTTACAACCTCCGGCATTTGTTACTGAATATGTACGTATGCCATTTAAGAAATTAACAAATGGTTTTTACAATCTTTTAATGTCTAAAACAACGTAAACCAGTAAATACCATAGGAATTTTATATTCATTTGCAGCGTCTATAATTTTCTCATCATTAATAGATCCACCTGGTTGAATTATTGCAGCAATTCCAGCTTTTGCAGCTTCATCAATCACATCTCTAAAAGGAATGAATCCATCTGATGCCATCAAACTACTTCTAGCATCATTTTTTGCTTTCATTATTGCTATTTTTGCAGAATCGACTCTACTAGTTTGACCTGCGCCAATTCCAACAGTTTTTTTATCTTTGACTAAAACAATGCCATTAGATCTAACATATTTGACAACTTTCCATGCAAAAATTAATGAATTTAATTGTTCTTGAGTAGGTTTAACTTTCGTCACTACTTTCAAATCTTTCAATTTAGCATTATCATGTTCCTGCACTAACAAACCGCCAGATATTTTTACTATATCCATATCATTTTCAATCACTTGAGAAAATGGTCCTGTTTTCAGCAATATTAACGATTTTCTTTGTCTCAACAATTTTATACCAATTTCATCAAAATCTGGTGCAATTATACAATCAAAGTGTGCAGAAGACATACTTTTTGCAAGTTCCAAATCAACCTTTCTGTTTATACTAACAATTCCACCAAATGCAGATACAGGGTCTGCAGAATAAGCTTTCTCATATGCATTGAATATATTCGAATCGCATGCAACGCCACATGGGGTAGCATGTTTTACTATAACAGCAGTAGGTTCATCAAATTCTTTAGCCAACATTAAAGATGTGTTTATATCTAAAAAATTATTCCATGACAATTCCTTACCAGTGATTTGTTCAGCATCGATAAGAGACTTTTTATTTAATGCTAAATTCCTGTATAAAGCCGCTTTTTGATGAGGATTCTCACCATATCTTAAGTCTTTGATTTTTTTGTATGTTAAGTTCAAAACATCTGGAAATTTTTCTAGTGTCTTTTGTTTTCCCAGGAAATCATATATTATCCAGTCATACTTTGCAGTACATTTGAAAGCTTCTACAGCTAGGTCAGCTCTAGTTTCTTTAGAGACATCACCATTCTTTTCCAATTCTTGTAATATTTGGTCATATCTACTAGGATCAACAATTACGACCACATTCTCGAAATTTTTTGCTGCCGCTCTAATCATGTTCGGCCCACCGACATCTATATTTTCTAATGCTTCATCTAAGTCTACGTTATCTTTACTAGTAACTTCTTCAAAAGGGTATAGATTACAAATAACGATATCTATGGGTTTTATGTCATGTTTTTTCAATTCTTCCATATGTTCTTTTTTATCTCTTACTGCGAGTATACCACCTGAAATCATAGGATGTAAAGTCTTAACTCTTCCATCTAATATCTCTGGAAATTTAGTTACATCAGAAACAGTTTTTACCGGTATCCCATATTTTTTTAATAATATCGCCGTTCCACCAGTCGATATAATCTCTATGCCTAATTTATTGAGTTCTCTGGCAAACTCTACGATACCAGTCTTATCATAAACCGAAATTAATGCACGTTTTAACATCGAAATAACCGACTATTATTATTGACCACAGAAAATTTAAGTGTTTATGGAATTTTAAAGTCTGTATCCGTTTTTAATCAAATTTCCATCAAAATATACATTCATTCTTTCATCAATCGCAAATCTACTTTCAGCAATCCATTGAATAGTTAAAGGAAATATCTCCCAATCCCCCCTTTCTTTCAATTTATTCTGATGATCTTCTGCTATTTTTATCAGGAATTTCTTATTTTCAGGTTTTTTCAAATCTTCTAAACTTATTCCATAAGGCAATTCAATTTTTAATGGTTTTGATATAACTAAGATTGGTCCCGTATCTAAATTTTTAGTGAGTAAATGTGTACTAGCACATAGGAATTTTTCTCCAGCCATTATTGCTTTCATCGGTGGAATACAATGAAGACCTACATATTCTCTTTTTCCATCTATTCCTTTAACAGATAAATCTCCTGGATGAACATTTATAATCAGGTATTTCTCTAATATTGGTTCTGTGACTATCCAAGCATAACCGCATAATGCAATTATATCTGGATCATAGCGGTCAATTAATTTTAATGTTTTACCATCAAATTCTTTTCTGACTTTTAGGTCTTTGACATTCTTTCCTTCATAGAACTTTTTTATATCATTAATCACTACAGGAATTCCGTATTCATCTGCTATAGCACTAGCATTGCTTTCTGGATTATCAGTAAATATTACAACAACCTCATAAGGTGGTCTGTCTCTCTGTTTTTTCAATTCAATCTGATGTTCAAGTATTTTTCTTACATTAGTTCCAGAACCAGACATAAAGCAGGCTACGCGCATCGGTCTTTTTAACTTAGAATTGAATAATGGTCTCTGAACCATAACTTTATAGGATGAATTAAAAATTAAATAGTTAAACTTTCAGCCGCAATCAAGGTATTTTCTAGTATCATCGCTACTGTCATAGGGCCAACACCACCAGGAACAGGTGTTATATAAGATGCTATATCTTTAACTTTATCAAAATCAACGTCACCAATAATTTTGTCATTAACTCTCTTTATACCAGCATCTATAACTATAGCATTTTTCTTAATCATATCTTTTTTGATTAAATTTGGTAATCCTACAGCAGTGATTAAAATATCAGCTTTAATTGTATGTTCTTTCAAATTTTTTGTTTTGACATGACAAATCGTTACTGTAGCAAATCTATTTGTTAGCAATAAAGCTAAAGGTTTACCTACTACATTGCTATTATTGACTATTACAATTTCTTTACCTTCTATAGGAATTTTCATCTCCTCTAATAATCTTAGTATGCCTTTTGGGGTAGCTGGAACTAGAAATTCATTACCTATTGAAATATTACCGATTGTTATCGGATTTAGACCATCAACATCCTTCATTGGCGAAATTTCTCTTAGGATTATTTTTTGATTAAGATCTTTTGGTAACGGCATTTCTACAATAATCCCATGGACTGAATCATCATCATTTAAAGCATCTATAGTGTCAATTAATTTATCTTCTTTAATATTTTCAGGTAAAAAATGCAAATCTGATTTAATTCCTATCTCTTCGCATGCTTTTTGTTTACTTTTAGCATAAATTTCACAATCAGACCTCTCTCCAATTAGAATTATAGCTAATTTCGGTTCAATTCTTTTTTTCTTAAAAATTTCAACTCGTTTTTTCAAATCTTGTTTTATTTCTTCTGCAATTTTCTTACCATCTATTGTTTTAACCATTCTTTCTCTCTCCGAATATAGCAGTTCCAACTCTTACCATAGTAGATCCTTCCTCTATGGCAACTTCAAAATCATTACTCATTCCCATTGATAAATGTTTTAACTTACAAATTAAAGCTAATTCCTTTAATTTTTTAAAGTAAGGTCTAGTTTTCTCTGGCCCGACATAGGGGGCTATAGTCATCAATCCCTCAACTTTAATCCCATCAAATTTTTTAACTTCATTAATAAATTTCAAGGTTTCTTCTGGTTTAATTCCAAATTTATCATCAGTCAAGTTTATTTGAACTAGAATTGGCATAATTTTCTTTAATTCAATACACTTATCACTAATTTTCTTTGCTATTTTTAGTCTATCAATAGAATGGATAACATCAAATATCTCGATAGCATCTTTTGCTTTATTACTTTGTAGATGGCCAATCATATGCCATTTAATTTTATTTGACAATTCACCCAATTCTTTTTGTTTTCTTTTTGATTCTTGGACTTTAGTTTCACCAACATTCTTAATTCCCAATCTTATAACTTCTTTTATTAAAGAAGGATCAAAAGTTTTTGTAACAGCAATTAAGGTAATGTCATTATAATTTCTGTTGACATTCTCAGCAGCTATTTTAATTCTGTGATTCACATCTTGCAAATTTTTTTCGATATATGACATAGCATTCATTATTAGATTAAGCAAATAAGGATGTATAAAGCATGAGATAAACTATTATCCCGAGGAAGTAAGTGATTGACTAGAACGTAAAAAGAGTGATCATAAACTTTCTGACATTGCCAAGTTTTTGGTTTTCCCTGATCGAACCGCATGGACGTAAAGTTACTATAGCAACTACTGACATCGCAAGAGTTATTGCTCCAAATGAATGATGTAAAATTATTATTAACGGGTTTAATGTAATCTGTTTAAATTCGGAAACAACAGAGTAAAAAGAAGACAACATAACGATAATTAATGAAATAAAAATAAGCGATGTTGCTGTTATTTGCATTATTCCATGTCTAGAAAAATTATTTTTCCTAGCAAACCTGTATCCCACAATAAGAATAAAATATGCAATTGTTTGGAGAATTATATTTATAGCTGCAATAGTTGCGATGTTAAGTCCTAGATATGTTGCCATATATTTTATTTCTTAATTTACATTTATAAGTCAGGATACAATGGAAATTTCTTACACAATTCTACAATTTCATTCTTAATTTTCTTTATTTTATCGTTTTTAACAATCTCTTTTCTGAATTTTTCTATAGATTTTTGTCTTGCATCCTTGTCATCAGGCATATCATAATCTTTAACTTCATTTATCACATCTGTAATCCAATCTCCAATTAATTCCATCTCTTTTTCTTTCATCTCTCTTGTAGTTAATGCTGGAGTTCCTAGACGTATGCCGCTAGGATAGAATGGAGAAGAAGGATCTGCAGGAATTGTATTTTTATTCGCAGTAATTCCTGCTAAATCTAATGCTTCCTGAGCATACAATCCTTTTCCTTTTCCAAATGGAGTCAAGTCTATTAGAATCAAATGATTATCAGTTCCATTAGAAATAAGTTTTATTCTATTTTTCATCAATATATTAGCCAAAGCCTTTGCATTTTTTATAATCTGTTTACCATATTCTTTAAACTCTGGTTTCATCGCTTCGCCCAAAGCAACAGCAATAGCTGTAGTTTGATGATCATGTGGTCCACCCTGTAATCCAGGAAATACTGCTTTATCTATTTTATTAGCAAGTTCAGGATCTTTATCCAATCCTTTTTGAGTAACCATTATTATTGCCCCTCTAGGACCTCTTAATGTTTTGTGAGTTGTAGTAGTGATTACATGTGCATATGGAACAGGACTTTTATGTGCGCCAGCAATAACTAATCCAGCTATATGAGCAATGTCAGCAGCAAAATAAGCGCCAACTTCATCTGCAATTTTAGCAAATTCTTCAAAGGGAAATTCTCTCGGATAAGCAGTAGCGCCGCACCATATCAACTTTGGTTTATTTTCTCTAGCTAGTTTTCTAACTTCATCTAGGTCTATATATCCATCTGGCTTGACATGATATTGAACACTGTTGAAAAACATACCAGAAAAATTAACCTTCCAACCATGAGTTAAATGACCACCATCTGGTAAGCTCTGTCCCATTATAGTATCGCCAGGTTTGCATATAGCTACATAAACTGCTTGATTCGCTGGACTTCCAGAATAAGGTTGAACATTAGCATGTGGCACTCCAAATATTTTCTTAGCGCGTTCTATAGCAATATCCTCAGCAATATCTATGAATTCATTCCCTCCATAGTATCTTTTATGCGGATAACCTTCCGAATATTTGTCAGTCATTATGCTTCCTAACGCTTGAAGTACAGCCATACTAGTGAAATTTTCAGAGGGAATCATTTCTAAACCAAACCTTTTCCTTTTTAATTCATTTCTGATAGCATCAGCTACTTTTGGGTCTTGTTTCTCGATATGTTTAATCCAAGATTCTGTCATAGATAAAACTTTATAAGAAATTGTTATTCTTAGAATTTATCTTTTTAGTAAAGTTCTTAAAATTTAACTATTATGAATTTAACATGAAATGGAATACGTTAGCCAGTTTATATCAATATCTAACTCATCATTTATATTTTGGTGTCCCTAACTCTAATGAAAAAGGAAAAAACAAACTATTTGATAACATTTATAATGATAAAATAAGAAGGAATGAAGCGCCATATGTTCAAATTGCAGATGAACTCGTTTTTATGTTATGGCAGGAATCATTAAATCCAAAATATAGGAATAACGGACATCACAGATATCAAAGATCTATAACATTGCATGAGCTTACAGGTAGATTAGCAGGAAAGCGGGTGAATCTACCGCATCGAATAGAGATAAGCAGAACTGTTCAAGCTTTTTTGAATAGAAATGGATTAAAAAATAGATATGAACGTAAAAAAAGAAGTTCTAAGGGTTCTGTTTATAGCTGTATATCTTATTCTCAAAAAAACCTTGACGAGCTTGTCAGAACAATGATAGAAATTATGGAGGAAAGTTCAGCACTTTATGGAAAATTATCCACATTTTCTTAATTTTTTCACATGTTCTATACTTTTTCTTATATGTTCTTCCGAAGCTATGTCAGTCCTATACCAAAGTGAAGCTCCTTTTATAGCATCCATACCTTCAACAGCGATTTTCCTCGCTTCTTTAATACTATTACCTATTCCAACAGTACAAACAGTTCTGGATTTAAGCGCAAAGATTTCATCATCTCTCAATTCCATAGAACAAGGATAAAGTTTGAAATTTCCATCATAAGTTTGCAATAAATTCATAGCATTAGTTAAATCAACTCTAGTGTCGTCAGTAAATTCTTTTTCTTTTCCGGCGTAAGTTGGTGGAACCTTGTAAATTACTACTGTAGCTTTAGGTTTGAAATTAAGTTTTGTCAGTTTACCATCTATGATATCAAAACAAACATCAACAAAATCATCTTCAAGTATAGGCATTAAATTTTGTGTCTCTGGCATACCACCCCTGCTGTTTATCTCAAAACATTTTATACCATCTCTTGCGACTGTGTATGCCATGTACATTGGTATTCCTCTTAATTCAGGATTAAAATTTTTACCTTTCAACTTCTCAAAAATCTTTTCTGCAATTTTTATTCCTTCATCCCAATCTTTTCTATTCATAAAAGGTAGTATATTGCCTGTATCTTTGTATGATCCCATGCCACCAGTATTTGGACCTCTATCATTCTCGAATGCTCTCTTATTATCTCTAACAGCAGGTGTAGGAGTCAAATGTCTTCCATCTGAAAAGCATTGTAAACTAAATTCTTCTCCGTCGATTTTTTCTTCAATAATTACAGAATCATGCTTGAAGATAGATAGAAAATGATCGAAAAGTTCTTCTCTAGTGCTGAAATGGTCACCCCAAACACCAACTCCTTTACCAACAGCGGGTCTATCTGGTTTTACAGCAACTTCATTATTAAATTCATCTAACCATGACCAAACATCTTTTTTAACATCCTCGATATTTGAATAATCTTTAGGATTAAAAACTTTGAATCTCGGGTTAGCATCAGGATAACATTTTTCTATTAATTCACGTTGCAACACTTTACTTCCTTCCACAGTAAATTTTTTAGTTGGACATATCATTGGTATATTTGTTTCTTTTTCGACTAAGTCTCTTACTCCATCTACTATTGGGCCTTCAGGTCCAACTATTCCAAAGTCTATCTTATCTTTATGTTTCTTAGCAAATTTTGAAATTTCATTTATGTTAAGATCTGGTATAATCGCATGTTCCTTAGCTATTTTTGCATTGAAAGGATTTCTTTGCTTATCTGCTATAAAAAATTCTGGTTTATAATTTTGACTCCTGGAAAATGCATCTATCATCGATACGGCTCTTGCACCGTAACTAACGACTAAAATTCCGACTCTATCCATTGTATCATCAAATATTTTCATCTTCCCAATATCTTATTTTCTTAAGGGAAGTTTGATTTTTCATTTTATCGGCAATTTTTTGTGCAATTTGAGTTGGATATTCTCCGGTAAGACAGGCCATGCACAAGTCACATTTGTTAAAACCAATAGAGTCTATCAATCCGTCTATTTTTTGGTAACATAGATTATTGACGCCTACGATTTTCTCGACATCTGATATTTTATTGTTTGCTGCTATCAGTTCACCGTGCGTCGATATATCAATACCATAAAAACAGGGTGAAATTATTGGAGGACATGTAATCCATAAATCAACTTTTTTAGCTCCGGCTTCTTTTACCATGCTAACTATTTTTTTTGAAGTAGTTCCTCTAACGATGCTGTCATCTACCAATATCACATGTTTATCTTTTAGAACAGATTTTATAGGATGCATCTTCATTTTTACAGCAGTATCTCTCATGTTTTGGTTTGGCATTATGAAAGTTCTGCCTATGTAACGATTTTTTATTAGTCCTTCTGCTACAGGTAAGCCAATTTTTCTTGATATGCCCTCTGCAGCTGCTCTAGATGTATCTGGAACAGGAACCACAACATCAGCGTTGCCGTCATAAATTTCAGCTAATTTTTCCCCAAGTCTAACCCTTACATCGTAAACACATTTGCCATCCACGACACTATCAGGCCTGCTAAAGTACACATATTCAAACATGCAATGTGCAGTATTTTTACAATGAAATATTTCCTTATCCTCTATCTTTCCATTCTTATCCACAATCATCAAATGACCAGGTTTAACGTCTGATTTTAACGGCACTTCATTTACTTCCAGTGCAACACTCTCAGATGCAAATATTTTTTTAGAATCAGTTATTCCATAGCAAAAAGGCCTGAAACCAAATGGATCACGAAATGCTATAAATTTTCCATTATTTAAGAATGAAACAACCGAATATGAACCTTCCAACCTTTCCATCGTGCCTAAAACCGTATCCTCTATATCCTTAGATTTTTTTAACTCTTCACTAAAAACTCTTAGGATTATTTCAGCATCACATGTTGAGATTAAATCTTTCCCCGTATTGTTTAATTCCTTCCTTAGATTTACATAATTAACAAGGTTGCCATTATGGGCCAAAACGATACTGTTTTTACCATCATCTATTTTGAATGGTTGGGCGTCTATGACTCTTGACATTCCTACCGTGCTATATCTAACATGTCCTATTCCTACATTGCCCTTCATCTCTGAAATTTCTTCAACAGGCATAGAATCTCTGACTAAGCCCAAATATTTTTTAATCTGGACTTTCTTATCCTTTAATACAGATATTCCACAGGCTTCTTGACCTCTATGCTGTAATGAAATCAAACCATTGTAAATAAGATTAGAAGTGATGTTTTCATCTTCGCATATAGTGCCAAAAAAGCCACAAGATTCCTTCAACATTTTGAACATATACATAATTAACTTTTAATTATAAATTCTCTTAACGAAATTTTGGAATTATTTTTTTAATTTAGAATAAACACAATAAAACCTTTGAATAACGGTTATAAAACTTAGAATACCAATCAAAATAAAACCATAATAAATAGAATTCATGTATAATGGTTGGAACAAAACTGCCAGCATGAATATCAACATTCTTATATCTCTTGAAGCAATTCCGATATCGCAAGATATGCCTATAATTTCTGCTTTGCTTCGTGCATAAGATACAAGAAGTGACCAAATTAATGCTAAAGTTCCTATAAACATAAGTTGAGATGGATTAGTCAGTATTAAACCATAAAAAATAGCAACTTCTACTATTCTATCCAAGAAAGAATCTATAAATTCACCTTTTTTACTGACTTTTTTTTGCAATCTTGCTAAATCACCATCAGCACAATCTAATACTTCGGATATGAAAAGAACGATTAAACCAACTATATACACCTTATAATAGAATATAACCCCTGATAGTATGCCTAAAATAAAGGATAGGAAAGTTACTTGATTTGGTTTAAGTTTTAATTTGTTTAGAAATCGTGCTGTTGGTCTAGAAAACTTTCTATAAAAATATTTTGTGACAGGATATTTCAAATCCATACATAACTTTTAATATTCTATAAATAAGTTTTAGTCGTTGACAAACATTTTTAAAGCTTAATTATGATATTTTTAAAAATGGCAGAACCTACAGATGAAACAGGTTTTCAATATTTTAGAGCAATAGTAGAAAATGGAGGCATTACTACTATTTTTAATGATATCGGAAAGGAAAATGAAAATATAAAGGTAATCGGTCTTTTGTTAAAATTAACTTCTGTTATGAAATTAGAAGAAGATTATTCTCGTACTCATTCTTACGAAAAAAATATGAGAGTTAACGTATTGACAGAAAGTGTTCTTAACAAATGCTATGATTGGAAATTACAAAGAAGAATTCAAAAAGATACTCGTATTAGTCAATTAAGATATCAGTTAGGTATGCCTATAATCGTGGATGTCATTTCTGGCACAGAAGGTATAACTATAGAAGGAACCGAGATGACAAAACAAGATATTATCAACTATTTGTATGGAAAATATCCACCCAATCCTAATTTTCATATTACATATATCTCAAGTAATTTTCTACCTTCAAGTCAGGTTCCGTTGTCATCTCCCCATGTCCAGGATACAAAACTCTAACGTTTAACTTGCATATTTTCTTTATAGATTCTTTCAAACTTTCTGAATTACCTCCAGGAAAATCTGTTCTTCCTACACCGTCATGAGAAAAAATAGTATCTCCAGAAAACAGACTTTTACTCCTTGATTCGTAAAGACATATGCTTCCAGAAGAATGTCCTGGTGTATGAATCACATCCAAAATGCAATCTCCGAGGTCTATTGTTTCAGTCCCCTTTAATAAAGTATTTGGTTTAAAACCACTAAAATTTTTATACCATTCAATGTCTAATTTTTTTTGTAACATTTGAAAATCAGCTTCATGCATCATTATCTTAGCTTTTGTTAACTCCCTAATCTTAGGAGCATTTTGAGAGTGATCATAATGATAATGCGTTAAAATTATGAATTCTAGTGTTTTCACATCATATTCTTCGAGCTTTTGTAGTACCAAATCAGTATAAGTTCCGGGATCTATTATTGCTGGTTTTTTAGACAATATTAAGTATGCATTTGTCCCTAACTCAGAAGAAATAAAGCTAACAACTTTCATGATTAATATCTGGAGGAATAAGTTTAATTTTTTATACTACTAACAGAATAAAGATGATTATGAGACTAAAAGATAAAGTTGCTATAATAACTGGGGGGTGTTCTGGAATTGGAAGAACTACTGCTATATTATTCGCAGAAGAGGGAGCCAAAGTAGTAATTGCTGATGTAAAAAATGGTGAAAATATAGTAGAATTAATCGGTAAGGATAGGGGAGAAGCTATTTTTGTACAAACAGATGTTTCAAAAGAAGAAGATTGTAAAAAATTAATCGATACTACCATAGAAACTTATGGCAAAATAGACATACTTGTTAACAATGCTGGTATTATTAGATTTTCTAAAGTTCATGAAATGAAAGAAGAAGATTGGAATAATGTTATAAATATCAACTTAAAAGGGATTTTTCTTTGCACCAAAAACGTACTTCCAGATATGATAACTCATGGTAAAGGCACAATAATCAATATAGCATCGGTAGTTGGATTAGTTGGAGCACAAAATATTTCTGCATATTGTGCATCTAAAGGTGGTATAATTGCTTTTACTAGAGCTGTAGCTGCAGAATACGCTCACAATAACATTAGAGTTAATTGCATTTGTCCAGGTCCTATAGATACACCCATGCTCAGAAAAACAACAAAAGATGTAAAAGTATATGAAAATTTAGTTCTTTTAAAAAGAATGGGAAAACCTGAAGATGTGGCCTATGCAGCTTTGTATTTAGCGTCTGATGAATCATCGTATACAACTGGCTCGATAATAACAGTAGATGGTGGTATGACCGCGATTTAAAGCATTTAAATCCTTAATGCTCAATAAATAGAGTGGTTAAAATGGAAGGTGTTAATCGAATCGTCTTGTTCTAGATTTTTATTTAAATTTATCTCTACAATTCTACAAAATTTAAAAATAAACTGGTGTAAACAATGGCAATATTAGAAGATCAGAAGAAATCCGAAGAACAAATTTTAGAATTTTGGAAAAAAAATAATATTCCAGAAAAAACTAGAAAAATAAGAGAAGATGCTAAGAGGTTTTTCTTTTTAGATGGACCTCCATATGCTACGGGGTCTATAACAGTAGGAACAGCTTTTAATAAAGTTTTAAAAGATGCATATATTCGTTTTTTCAGAATGATGGGATTTAACGTTTGGGATCAACCTGGGTATGATACTCATGGATTGCCGATAGAGAATAAAGTAGAGAAAGAGTTAGGTTTTAAAGCAAAATCAGATATTGAAAATTTCGGTATAGAAAATTTTGTGGAAAAATGTAGAAATTTCTCGACTAAATTTATTGATGTCATGAGTAATGAATTCAATAACTTAGGGGTTTGGATGGATTGGAATCATCCTTATTTAACACTTGATAACGATTACATAGAAGGCGCATGGTTCACTTTCAAAAAAGCATTTGAAAAAAAGTTGTTATACAAGGGAATATATCCAGTTCATGTTTGTCCGAGATGTGAGACTGCAGTTGCATACAATGAAATAGAGTACAAAACTGTAGAAGATACATCGATATACGTTAAATTCAAAATAAAAAATAGAAAGAATGAATACTTAGTTATTTGGACCACTACTCCATGGACATTGCCAGCTAATACAGGAGTAATGGTAAAACCTGGTGCTGATTATGCAAGAGTAAAGGTTGATGAAGAAATTCTAATAATTGCAAAAGATTTGATCGAGGATGTTGTAGAAAAAGCAGGAATTGAAAATTATACGATATTAGATACATTTAAGGGCACTAAATTAGCCAATCTAGAATATTTACATCCTTTAGCCGACCTATTCCTATTTCAAAGAGATTTGATGAATGCACATAGGGTTGTCTTATCGGACCAATACGTTACTCTCGAAGATGGGACTGGTTTAGTACATACTGCTCCTGGTCACGGTCAAGAAGACTTTAAAGTTGGTATGGAAACTGGATTACCTGCTATTTCACCTGTTAAATTGAATGGAAAATATGATGAAACATGTGGGAAATTTGCTGGAATGTATGTTAAAGATGCAGATAATTTGATAATTCAAGAGTTAGAAGAACGTGGCTTGTTATTGCATAAAGGAAAAATATCGCATGAATATCCCCATTGTTGGCGTTGTGAATCACCTTTGATATTGATATCCATACCTCAATGGTTCTTCAAAGTCACTAATATTAGGAATAAACTTATGGAAGAAAATACTAAGGTTGATTGGCATCCTACTTGGGCAGGACAGAGATTTCATAACTGGCTGGAAAGTCTAGGAGACTGGCCAATATCAAGACAAAGATATTGGGGAATACCATTGCCTATATGGGTATGCAAGACATGTAAAGAAATAAAAGTAATAGGTTCTAGGGATGAATTACCCGAAGTTCCTAAAGATTTTCATAGACCTTATATAGACAAAATAAAATTGAAATGTCAAAAATGTAAGGGTTTAATGGAGAGAGTTCCTGATGTTTTAGATGTTTGGTTTGACTCAGGAGTATGTTCTTGGGCAAGTTTAGGTTATCCAAAAGATCAAAAGTTATGGAAAGAAATGTGGCCTGCGGATTTAAATCTAGAAGGACCAGATCAGATAAGAGGTTGGTGGAATTCTGAACTAATAACGAGTGTAATTACTTTTGATAAAGTGCCATTCAAGAATATTCTGTTCCATGGATTTGTCTTAGATGCTCATGGAATAAAGATGTCTAAATCTAAGGGAAATGTAGTAACACCGCAAGAAGTGATAGACAATTATGGCCGTGATGTTTTAAGATTCTATCTTTTATCCAATGCACCGTGGGATGATTTCTACTTTAACATGAACGATGTAAAAGATCTTGCTAAACAGTTCAATATTGTCAAAAATACATTTAACTTTGTCAGTACTTATGTGACCGACTATCCTGCTAAACCAGCGAAGTTGAACAAGGAAGATAAGTGGCTATTGTCAAGATTAAATTCTTTGATTGAATCGTACACAGATGATTTCCAGAATTATAATGGATACAAAGCTGTAGAGAAAACAATGGAATTTATTCTTAATGATTTATCAAGATGGTACATTAAATTAATTAGAAATAGAGTTTGGCCTGCATATGAAGGAAGTGATAAAAAAGCAGCCTTTTATACATTGGGTTTTGTTACTGAAAATTTAGTTAAATTACTAGCTCCTATATGTCCTTTTATTGCTGAGGATATTTATCAAAGTGTTTTCAAGAAATTCAAAAAAGGTTTAGAATCTGTACATTTTAGTGATTTACCTAAACCAAATAAAAAAATGATAGAGTGGAAACTTGAGAAAGAAATGGAGGTTGTAAAAGCTATCGTTGAAGCATCATTAGCAGCTAGGCAAAAGGCGAATTTAAAGTTAAGATGGCCTACAAAATCTGTTTTAGTCATGACGAAAAACAAGCAAATTAAAGAGACAGTTGAAGATTTAAAAGATATTTTGATAGATTCATGTAATACTATGGGAATAAAAGTAATTTCTGAAGTTCCTAAAGGCAATTTTGTAGAATCGGAATTCGAAGGAAATAAGGTCTTTTTGGATTTAACAGAAGATGAAGCTCTAAAGAATGAAAGATTGTATAGAGAGTTGACTAGAAAAATTCAAGAAATGCGAAAGAGAAGTAAATTAATTGTAGAAGATAAAATTGTCCTGACTCTAAAATCTGATGCTGAGACAGAAAAAATATTGAATAATTTTATTGAACCTTTGAAAAGAGATGTTGGATGTAAAAAAGTTGAAGTAGGCAAATTAGAAGGAGAATTTAAAGATGAAATAATTTTTGACAGTAGAAACATTAAGATAAGTTTCAAAAAAAATTAAATTTTCCTTGGGTCGATCCAATCTTGTCCATGACAAACATATTCTTTCATTTTATAAAGACTTGTCTCACTATTACCAACCTTCAGAAAAACTTCATCATGACATTTGAAGTAACAACCAGGTTCTTTTAATTCTTCGCAAATTGCTCTAGTTTCTATTGAAAAATCAGCAACTGCTGCAGCTTCAGGTTTATTAGTATCATTTGTTGTTCCGGATAATAACAATGCTATCAAGAATGATAGAAGTATTACTGCTAAGATTGCAAAAATAATTTTCCTCATTTTAAACAATTAAAGATAATTTACTAGCCTTAAATAACTTTTGAGGAATAGCAAAATATTAAGTAAATAGAAAACAAATACACTTAATATGTTGATTAAACAAGCAATGACCAAGAAGGTAATAGCTACTAAATTGGGTACTCCTATAAGAGACGTAGCTAGGACAATGACAAAATATAGGGTTGGCAGTGTTGTCGTAGTAGATGGTGATAAAATAGTCGGAATAGTAACAGAATTGGATATAATATGGAAAGTAGTTGCTTCTGACTTAAATCCTAGTATGACAAAAGTTGATGATATAATGACAAAAAAGGTTGTAACAATCGAAGCCAATAAAAGCCTGGAAGATGCCACTGCTTTGATGGTTGAAAACAAGATTAAAAAACTGCCTGTCGTCGATAAAGGCAAATTAGTCGGGATAATAACAGCTACAGATTTGATATCCGTTCAACCAAAAATGATAGAAGACTTAGCTAAATTACTCCTTTTCGAAGAAAAGAAAGAAATCGCCGGATAATTATGGTGATTATCAACTCTACTGAGTTCGGTTCTATTGTTATAGACGGAAAAACCTACCCGAATGACGTCATAATTACATGGAATGGCGAAATAAAGGAAATAATAACTGCTGAAAGACATTTATTTGGAATGAAAGAATTCAATGAAATAGAAAAAAAAGTACCAGAAATGATAATAATTGGCACTGGTGAAGGTAAATTCATGAAAGTTTCTGATGAAGTTAAATCAACATGTTTACAAAAAAGAATTGATTTAATAGAAATTATTTCTAAGGATGCTATAGTAAAATTTAATGAAAATATAAATAATGGCAAAAAAGTTGTAGCTTTTATACATGTAACTTGCTAGTTTCTTCATTTCCATTTAAATTTACATTAAGTTCGTATTTTTTCAACACCTTATATGCCTTGGCAACTAACCTTCCGATGTCAGTAAGTACTACTTTTTGTCTTTTTTTGCTAACTCTCGAAATGTTAACATATTGATCTCTTTTAAGTTCTCTGAGGCAATAGCTCATTTTAACGATTGCACTGTTTTTGCTCTTTATTGGACTACCTAATTTTATCATGTCTAATTTCTCAACAAAATATCTCAAACTTCCAGTCATGGATTGATGATTATCGAGTAAATATTCTAGTACTTTTAAACCAGTTCTACCTGGAATAGTCACGGGAAAACGGAATAATTCTATCTCTTTAAGGAATCCTTTTGAAATTAATTTCTCGCCTTCTGGTAAATATTGCGCAGGTCTAATGTAATAGGCTTTTGAGTTAGTGATAGAGGCTGCAATCCATGCAGCAAAGGATGTTAATCTTGGACCAGAAATGACATGTGCTATGACTTCGTTTCCCTCTTTTTTCTCTTTAACCATTATTTCAAAGATAGTTAAGAAGCTCTCCTCGAAATTTTCATATGATACGTTCATATACTTTTTTTCAGCTAAAGTTACCAAAGAACTTAATTCTTTTTTTATTTCACCCATTAACTTTGCATATTTTTGCTCTTCTTTACTGTTGTTCTTATACTCTAAGAAATAGACTCTGAATGGTGGAAATTTTTTAAGTAAATAAATGTTTCTGTCCTTTTCTAAACCTATGGGTATTATATGAATAAACTTGCTCATCATTATTAATGATAGTCTTCAATTATTTAAATATGTCGTTATTTATTAATGACTGAATTTTATGCCTTTTCGAGGTTATAGATAATTCTAGATAAAGAGGTGATTATATTGGCTATGATTGGTGTTGAAGAACTTAGGAAATTGTGGTTATCCCATGGTTATGGACAACGTGAATTTGAACATGCATGTAAAATATACAATCCGAATGATTCGAGGAATTATACGTGTTTAACATGTATGTGGTGGCCTCTTTTTGAAAACTTGTACAGAGATAGTATGCCTTTTAGAAAATCAATAATACCCGAATTCATAGACTCGGAATAAAATTTGGAGTTGATTGGGTAAACCATCAAATTTTGAAATAAATAGATTTTCATTGATACCTAAAACTTTTGTTGTTTTTTTATCAATTTAAGGTTTTCAATGATAGTAATTAAGTTAAATTAATCCTTGATAATATTCAATTGAGGTAATATGAAATGTCTCAAAATACTGCAAAAAATCCAGGACAAAAACCAATAAATCTATTCAATATTGGTAGAGATTTCTTGGATTATTGTGTCAAACAGGGATGGTTGAACCGAGAAGGTAAAGGACAAAATGTTAAATATTATGTTACTTTAAGCGGTGAAGAAGAAATTATAAAAATTGGCATTAAAATTTAGAATTGACGGATTATTTACAATTAATCAAAACAATAGATTTTTGTTCTTGTAAAATAAATAATAGGTAATGGAAGAAGATAAATTTTGGAATGAAAGACTGTCGAAATCAACAACTTTAAAATGTCCTAAATGTGGTGCAGATTTGAGAGAAAGCAGTGGGTCATGGATAACTCGAAGCTTTTACCTTTGTCGTAAATGTGGTTATTCTGAAAAAGTAATGAAATAAAGGATAAATTAAAAAAATGGTTGTATATTTCTATATAATCCGATAGATTTTTCTTCTAGTTCATATATATTTTTAGTATGAATAAGAAGAAAATCATGATTATAATTATTTTAGTGATTTTAGCTATTCTATTTTCACCATTTAGCATAGAAGTTATGAGTGGGAGTCGTCCTTATACAAGCGAATCGTGCAATAGTCTTTCAGATTGTACCAAAGGGGTTTCGGGACTTAAACCAACAGATTGCACAGCCTATAATAGCCAGAAAGTTTGCTGGTATGGCGGAGTTGGTCAATGTCCTACAATTTATCTTATATTTCCTGAACCATCATTTTGTAGTTGGTATTGAATAACCAGAATATTACATGTTTCTGGGAAGAAAAAAGGCGACATACTTCTATTTGCCATTAGTACATGTGGATGGTGCAGATTAACAAGAGAGTTACTCGATGAACTTGGTGTAGATTATAAATACGTATATGTTGACCTTTTGGAAAGCGAAGCAAAAAAAGAGGCAAATAAAGAGGTTAGTCGATGGAATTCAGAACAATCAAATAGAAAGAGTTAAATCCTCACAAATCACCTTACTGTTAGGAAAAATAACAGTATTAACAATCATGATATAAAAACAGGAGGAATACAAAATGGTAGCAAAAAAAACAGAAGAAGTAAAAGAAGTTAAGGAAAAAAAAACAGAAGAAGTAAAAGAAGTTAAGGAAAAAAAAACAGAAGAAGTAAAAGAAGTTAAGGAAACAAAAAGGATGGACGACAATGTTGTATATGTAGGACAAAAACCAACGATGTCTTACGTTTTAGCAGTAATAACCCAATTTAGTGGGGGATTAAAT
>Ga0315291_10000025_pt1 | contig 161152 bp, 133 predicted proteins | sample YL17G12_20_MG_FD_203070 | JGI IMG/M metagenome (GOLD analysis project Ga0315291, IMG submission 203070) | Sediment microbial communities from Yellowstone Lake, YNP, Wyoming, USA - YL17G12_20 | ecosystem: Environmental > Aquatic > Freshwater > Lake > Sediment | place: USA: Wyoming | collected... | reverse complement strand
TCGGCCCTGATGCCCAATATCCAGTTGGAAACGGCCACAAAATTCCATGCGGCGGTACCTGTGAGCCAGCTGTTCTTTCCTTCGCCGAAGTTCTTGTGGTCGCGGCCTGCTATCATCTGGCAGTAAATATAAGGTTCAACCTTATGGATATCCGGGATCTTGTTCTTTGTTGCTGGCAGTATCGCCTTGTAATACTCAAAAGCCTGATTGCCACGGCCCAAGATGCATTCCGCTATCATTGCCCACGGGTTGGGGTGGCAGAAAATCGCCCCGTTCTCTTTTAATCCCGGCGGATAGATCGATATGGAACCAAGCTCGGGATAGAACTTTGAATACGGCGGCGTCAATATCATGATGCCGTACTTGGTCGCAAGGTATTTTTTCACGGAATCCATGCACTTTTTCGCGCGGTCTCCTTCCGCAACCCCTGACATCACGGCCCAGGGTTGAGTTTCAAGATATATCTGCCCTTCCTTCCCTTTTGATGAGCCGACTTCCTTCTCATCATCAGTAAAACCTCTCAAGTACCAATGCCCGTCCCATGCGTGCTTGTTCACGGCTTCCTTCATCTGCTGTTCAATATCAATATACTTCTGGATGGCAGCACTTCTGCCGGATATCCTTGCAAGGCAGGACATCTCCCTTGCCGCCGCCACAAGCATCTGGGCTACCATAACGGATTCCGCCTTGTTCTTGAGCCCGCCAAGGTTAAGGCAATCGTTCCAGTCGGCAAAGAACATCAATGGCAGCCCGTGGGGCCCAAGGTTCTTCATTGAGTAATCAATGGCTTTGGCAAGATGCTCATACATGGGCGCTTCTTTCCCGGATTCAAATGGCACCGTTCTTTCCAGGAACTTGATGTCCCCGGTCTCCTTGATATATCCTGCCACAGAGAATATCAGCCACAGGTGGTCGTCGCTGTAATTCTTTTCGTTGCTGATGGCCTTCTTGGTGAGCGGGGAATACTGATGCAGTGCATTTCCTTCTTCGAACTGCGTGCTGGCAAGGTCAATTATCCTTTGTTTCACCTTTTCCGGGATCTGATGGACAAAGCCGAGGGTGTCCTGATTCGAATCGCGGAATCCCATCCCCCTGCCGATGCCTGATTCATAATAAGAAGCGGAGCGCGACCAATTGAACGTTGTCCTTGCCTGATACTGGTTCCAGGTATTGACCATGGCGTTCACGTCCGGATCCTGAGTATCGGCGGAGAAATGGCTCAGATTCTCATCCCAGTATTTTTTGAGTGAATCAAGCTCGGCCTGCACTGTCGACTTGGTCTTGAACTTTTTTATTATGCGCGGCATGTCGTCCTTGTTCTCGCTGTAGCCAAGAAGGAATATCAGGGTCTTGGTCTCACCCGGCCTTAGTTTCAGCTTTATGAACTGGCTGCCGATCGGCGCCCAGCCGCTTGCTATGGAATTGGATCCCTTGCCGGCCTTGATCGCTTTCGGAGCTTCGTGGGAGCCGTATTTACCAAGGAAAGCGGTCCTGTCGCTGTCAAAGCTGCTCGCCTTTGCGTTCGTGCACGTGTGATAGGCGAAATATTTATTTTCCACCCTGTAGCGTGAAATATGGTAGATGATATTATCCTTGAATATGGTCTCGCCGATGTTCAGGTTGTACTGGTAATCCGTCATGTCGTTGAGGGCGTCCCACAGGCAGAACTCAATGAACGACGTAACTGTGAGGTCCCTCAGCTTTTTCGTTTCATTCTTTATTTCGAGCATCCACACTTCCAGGTTCTCACCCAGGGGGACAAAATATGTGGTCTTGGTCGTGATCCCCGAATATTCCGATGATATTGCCGTATAACCAAGTCCGTGGCGGCATTCATACTTGTACCTGGAAAGGTCTTTAAGTACCGGCTGCCATGATACGGACCAGAAATCCTTTGAGGCGTCGTCCCTTACATATATATACCTTCCCCCCCTGTCCATGGGGATATTGTTATACCTGTACCTTGATATGCGGCGCTCCTTCGCGTCCTTGTAAAAGCTGTAGCCGCCCGCCGTGTTGGACATCAACGCGCAGTAATCCTCGCAGCCCAGATAGTTGATCCACGGCAGCGGGGTATCCGGTCTTGTTATTACATACTCTTTTTCATTGTTATCGAAATGGCCGTATAACATCAGAACCTCCTTATCGGCGAACTACAAGATTTGTAGGGACAGCCTTTATGGCTGTCCGATTCTCGGAAAGGGATAAACCCTTTCCCTACATTTTTTACTCTAAGACCAGTACCTTCACTTCCATGCCTTTGAATTCCAGAAAAAGCGAACCTTCGGATATATTGTAACTTTTATCGTTCAATATGTCTTTTGCCGCTTTATAACTTCTCGGCAATTTAATTATCGGAGAATCGGTGGTATTGGAGTGGTTGATAAGATACAGGATCACCTTGCTGCCATTCAGCACCACCATCTCGATATTACCTGAATTGGTCAGCTTTATGTCAGGCTCAGGGATATGTTTCCTGATAAAGTTGACAAGTTCCTTATTATTTTCGTTAAGCATTGAAAGGAATATGCTGAACGCGGCATATATGACCTTTCCTTTCCCGATCTTTTTCTCGATCATCGCGGGATTCCCGTCATCGAACGTGGCAAGCACGCCTTCTCCAGCTTCGATGATGTCACGGAAGCCGACCGCTTTCGCGTTCAACGCGGATATCTTTATTTCCGTATCGATAGCTTCTGTATGATCGTATTTTATGTCCAAAAGCCCTTCCAGTAGAGGGTGTTCGTACATATGGGCGTTCTCGTCCTTTAATCCGAACCTTGCTTCAGTGACCAGGATACCGCCGTCATAAACGAATTTCCTCAGCACTTTCGCGTGCTTGTCCTTCAGGATATAAGGATCGGGAAGAAGCACTGCTTCATGCGGTATCTTCCCGGCTTCCAACTGCCGCTCGAATATAAAAGAAACAGGATTATGGTAGTTCCAGACGGATTTATGCGCTCCTGCAACAGAAAGCAGGCCGTACATCAGCCCGATGTCAGATCGGATCTCCATCCACTGTCCGGATATCCCACGGGGCGGCCCTTGCTCCTGGTAAGTTTCAACCTCCCCGCTTCTCAGATAAGCTATGGCAAGTTTCCCGCCGGCCGTATTTTCTTTTATGAATGGAGAGACGACATTGATCTCCCTTATCGCTTCCTGTATCTTGGCAAGCCTTTTGGAAGGTTCGCCGTCAAGCTTAAGTATCCCGAAGCCTCCGGTTTCGGAACCGAAAAGCGGCGTTCTCCAGGCGTGATATAGAAGAGCTTTCGCTCCGTGCGCGAAGGCCTGATGCGTCCATATCCTTATCTCCGGCCCTTCCACATAGCCGGCGTACCCCCACCGCACGTTCTGTCCGCCCTGCATTTCGGTAACGTGGAACTCGCAGTTCCTGTCGGATGTGAATCCTCTCCAGTGATCAAGCATCCTTGAAAGGTCCATGGCGCTGTTCCTGTTGCCCTTCGGATAGATATCAAGGCCGTACCATTCCATGTCAGAAGCAAGAACGTCATGGTCCGGCACCCTTGAACAGATGCCGATAAAGCCGTTGGTGCCGACTTTATGTTCGCTATCGATGTTTTTTATGATGGTCTTTCCCCAAGAAAGAAAATCACGAAGGCTCAGGCTCTTGAACCTGAACCAGTCAAGGAATATGTGGGGATCCCCAGCGTCCCACATACCGCATCTTGGCGGCGTGATCTCATCAAAGCTTGAGAATTCAACCGTCCAGAACTTGGTTCCCCACTTTTCATTCAAGTTCTTTATGTCGCCGTATTCTTTTTTTGCCCAAGCCCTGAATGCTTCTTCGGTAGCCTTGCAGTGGCAAAAATCTTTTTGTGTTGTCGAATCAAGCGGCGCATAGGTTGGCTCATTATCCAACTGCCACATCCACAGGGCGGGATGCTTGGAATATCTTTTAACAAGCTTTTCGATGAGCCTTTTTGCGAATTTCCTGTAAGTTTGCGAATCCCTGCAAAGGTTTGGCCTTGGCCCGTACTCGGGGTATGGGGTCATGTCATCAGCTATCGGCCGGATATCCGGATGTTTTTTTATCAACCAGGCCGGAGCTTGTGAAGTGGGTATCCCGAGCAGCACCTTTAACTTATGCTTGTTTGCCATATCCATTGCTTCGTCAAGTTCAGCAAAGTTAAAGTTGCCGTCAGATGGCTCAATCCAGTTCCACGCCATCTCTCCAAAACGCACGATTTTTAGCCCGCTTGCGGCAATTTCCGAGAATGCCCTGTCCCAGTAATCTTTGGGCCATTGATCAGGATAGAATGTGACACCGATCGGCAGCATAGAGGGGAATTATATTACTTTTTTATTAAGGTGACAACTGGAACCTGAGACTACCGCCAGAGGCCACGCCGTAGGCGGGCAAGCGGTCAGGAAAGTCGCGGTTCCATATTGATTATGAGGGGGGAACCCCACAATGAATTGTGGGGAATATTCCACACATTTTAATGTGTGGTTGATCATATTATATGTGGAGCCGACCTGCCTGCCGGCGGGCAGGGGCGTTCAGCCTCAGGCTCCTGGGACTTATTCCAGGGTTACAATTATTTTCTTAACTTTTCTGTCTCTTATAAGCCTTGAATATGGCTCTGTGATGACCGGGTCGTCGATATCCACCTCTTTGCCGTCCGTCACGATCTTATAAGACGATGGTGTCACTTCGCCGCCGAATGTATCCTTCATTTTCTTATTAATATAGACAACTTCGATCGATCCAAGCAGCTTGAATGTGAACTTGCCTTTGTTGAATAACCAGCCGGGAAGTATCGGCGACAGCTTGAATATCAATTTTCCGTTCTTATCCAGCGAGAATATCTTCTTTCCAGTGGTCATTCTTATCCACATATCGATGAATTCGGCGGTGGCGCCGGAAAGACGCGCAACAAATCCTCTTCCGTGGCTGCCCTTATCCGGATAAGCGCTGCTGGCGATAAACGATGAATTCTCCAGGATACTCCGCTTATATGTTTGCGGCCTCATAAAAGGCACAAGAACGTTCTTGAAATCAGCGAAAAATTCCTCATACATGCCGGCCTTGAGGACCTCCAGCATATATTTATATTCCATGTGAAGCCAGACGGATTCATTCTCTAGCCAACCTGGAGTGAAGACTTTTGCCCGGCCTATCTCGATGGGCACGCCGTTTAAGGGTGCGTTGACCTTGTACATTTTCAGCTTTTTGTCATAAAGCTCGCTTTCCTTTACAAGTTCATATATTTTCTTTTCTTTCTGAACCCTGAGCGCGTGCACGAATCCTTCAAGGAATAGCGGGAGAGGCTTTTGGATGAATTTCTTGACCTTTACTTTGCCTTCAATCATCTCGTGTTCAGATACTTCATTGATGAAATAGGTGGGGTAATTCTTGTATTTATCCAAACATTTCTTAATTCCGGAATCGCACTTTGCGATGATCTTGGACAGAAAATCCGAAATATATTTTGAATCAACCTCGGCATCACTTCCACTTACCCCGAGCCTTGTAATGCTCCTGTATGTTTCCTTGAGAGCGTTCGCCCCATCCCAGTATTTATGATCGTCCTTTTCTTCCAGGCACGCGGATAAGTTATCCATGAATTCCTTGATCTCAACCGGTATCGATAGTTTTATGCCAGGTTGGATGTGATCGGCGAGATACTTGCACGATCTCTTTAACTCTAGCGTTTCGGAAATGGATGAACCGAAAAGCGCTGGCAGGCCGTTAAGCGCGTCGTACCAGTCCGGCTTGTCGGCTTCCATCTCCAGGCCGATCCCTTCAGCATCAAAGGATGCCGCCTTGTTTGCCGCGAGGCAAAGCAGTTTTACCGCAAGGGTTGTGAATGCGTAATCACCTTTTCCGAAATCTTTCCTTACAATGTTCTTGTTGGCCGATCTTGACCTGATGAGCGCCTTTTTCTCCGGATCAGGCTTTACACTGGCAAGCTGCCTTACCTTGTTGCCCTGCAGCGTATACTTGCTGGAACGGTCAAGCACTATGTTATCGTTGTCAAAAAAGCAGAACTCCTTTTTATTGAACAGCAGGTCATGCATTTTTTCCGGATATATGCACTCAAAGGATTCAAGCAGGTCCAGGTTGTAGGAGAAATGGTCTATCCAGAACCCCTCGCCGTGGCTGGCTTCTTCCACTTTTTCCGATGCGTACATCAGCTCATCAACGAATTTTTCCCTTGACGAGGTATATTCACAGCCCATTTCCTCAAGCTCGCGAAGCAATGCGCCGAGGATGAAAGGCTTGCTCATCATCCTGGTTATTTCCCTGCCTGCCGGCAGGCTAGGTCTGCCTGGACACTTGACGTGCTTTTTTATCAGCAGATCAGCCGCTTCCTTTGAGGGGACAAAATACTTGCTTGGCTGCACCACAAGAGGGTTGAAGCCGTCAAGCTGGATAAGATTGAAGAACCTCAGTATGTTGCTGGAGTTGACGTCGGGATTGAAGAAGATATCGTTCCTTCTGTTCTGATTAATGTCCCTGTAGTTGCCCGATCCCTGGGAGAAATAATTCGGCAGGAGCTTAAAATCATTGTAATCCCGCTCCATGTCCCCGTGTTTCCTGTAATATGTATAGAAAGGCTTGCCACCAATGGTCAGAGGCAATCCTCCGCGCATGACATTGTCCAGGAATGATTGCCTGGTGTAGAGGTCAAAAGCCCTGGAGCTGCTGTTGCTCGAAATAATGGAAGTTATACCATCGATCAACTTTTTATTTTCCGCGGATTTATTAAGTACATATTCCTTTTTCATCATCCTTTGCTTTACCTGGTTCAATACTTTTATGCTGTCGATATTACCGATCAAGGAAACCAGCTCAAAACTTTCTTTATTGGAAAGTGTCAGCGTTTTATATGAAAAAGCGCACGGAATAAAGTTTTCCTTCATTTGAACTTTTGATATCTTGAGCTTTCCGTTCATGAAGTTGCCGGGATATTCCAGGCTGGATACCTCGCCAAAAACCTCCTTGCGCCTTATTATTATTTCGGGGGAGGACCTTTTTCCGCCCTGATCGACAAAGGACAGGTAGAAGTTGCCCCTTTCCGTCAGTTTTGTCTCCGGTGCGTCGTAAGGCACCACCTTTAGCCTGACAAAAGGCGCGTTATTCTCAAGGTTCTCCACAATGCTCCACGCTTCTGTTGTCTGGCTCATGTTCTTTAATAGGGCATTGGGGAATCCGCATGGGATCAGTGTGGGCATCCCGTCAATTATCTCCACCTTCCTCTTTTTATTGGATGTGTTGATGACCTTTACGGTCCTTGCAAGAGCAGGGAAAGATTCATTTGGAACGGTGAAATAATTGACCTCGACCCGCACCTTCAGGTTTTTATTCTCCTCAACTATCGTGAGGTCATGGGGAGTGATCCTCATTTCATTGGGATTTTCGGACATTTCGCCAAAAGGCTCGTAGAATTTTCCGTCGATCTTAAGGAAGGTCCTGAATCCGTTAAGGGTGACATGTTTATACGCCTTGTTCGCGGGATTGAACTCCATTATGGAACCATCCTTGTCATGAACGCCGAAGCTGGTTATGCACTGGCCCCTATTGGCGTAAAAGATCCACATAGGTATGCCAAAAATACCCGCTATACCAGGGAAAAAGCTCGAAAAAGTGGGGGAGGAGTTGTAATTTTCGATTACAAATTCATCGTTCTTTGATATGTAATACTTTGGGGTATTCATACAGAGAGAAATTATACAACTGGTTGAAGACTAATTCAATGAAGTAAAAATCGCGCCTTGAGCATGCATTCGTCAAATTCGGCCTGCGGCGTGGAATCCCACACGATGCCCCCGCCGATACCCACCTCGCCCCGGCCATCCCTGATCAGCAATGTGCGTATCGGCACATTGAATATCATGTCCCTTTCCGGGGTAATGTATCCGATGGCGCCTGTGTATATTCTGCGCTCCTCTTTTTCGATCTCATTGATCACCTGCATCGCGCGGATCTTGGGAGCCCCGGTGACGGAACCGGAAGGAAAAAGCGCGCGGAATATTTCATATACAGGGATATTGATATCCACATTTCCCGTAACCGTGGAAGTCATCTGGAAAAGCGTGGTGTAGCGGGCCACTTCAAATATCTTCGGCCACTTGATGGATCTCCCGATCCTTCCAAGGTCGTTGCGCAGAAGATCGGCGATCATTATGTTCTCAGCCCTGTTCTTTGGATCGAACTTCAACTTCCAGCCAGCCAGAATATCGTCAATGAAATTCCGCCCCCTATGCCAGGTCCCTTTCATCGGCTTGGTCGTCACAAAAGAGTTATTTTTCTTTACAAACAGCTCTGGTGACAAGGAAACAATGTCAAAGTCATTGGTCTTGATGTATGCGGGGTAGGGGACGGGCTGTTCTTTCAGCAGTTTTTGATACAGCGAGTAAGTATCCCCGGGAAAATCGAACTTATATTTTATGCAGTATGTGATCTGATATACATCGCCGATAGAGATATGATATTTGATAGTCTCAATATTTTTGTAATATTGGGAGAGGGAAATATTGATCAGAGGATCGCTTAACTCACCCCCATGATCCCCCTCTCTTATAAAGAGAGGGGGAAGCTGAACGGAGTGAAGCAGGGGGTGAGTTTTAGGCTGCCTGAAAACCCCCATATAGATCAATGGGAAATCATGGTTCCTTGAATTCCTCAAGCATTCTTCAAAGGCAAATCCGGATTCATAAGATAGGAAGCCGGCCAGATAGTAGCCTCTTTGCAAAGCTTTCTCGATCCTTTCAAAGCATTCCGGGATACCGCTGTGTTCATGGCAGGAAATTATCTCAAGAGGATCGGTGAACGATATTCTTTTCTTTTCAAAATCAAATATTGATATCATTTGTGCGGTCTGGGTGCCCTGATGACAGGAAGGACTATTGCATGACCGGTGTTATTTTATTCTACGGTAACACTTTTTGCAAGGTTGCGGGGCTGATCAACATGGCAGCCTCTTTTTACCGCTATGAAATAAGCGATAAGCTGGAGCGGAATGACGGCCAGGATAGGGGAGAGGGCCTCGGTCGTATGCGGTATAAAAAATATCTCATCGGCCTTTTCCTTTATGTCCACATCGCCCTCCATAGCTATGGCGATCACGTGCCCGCCGCGGGCCTTTACTTCCTCAATGTTGCCGAGTATCTTGTCGTACCTTCGGCCTTTTAACGCGAGAACCACAACAGGCATGTTCTTGTCGATCAATGCGATTGGCCCGTGCTTCATTTCCGCCGCCGGGTAGCCCTCCGCGTGGATGTATGAAACTTCCTTCAGCTTAAGGGCTCCTTCCAGCGCTATCGGGAATCCTTTGCCCCGACCAAGATACAGCGCGTTCGTGCTCTTGCTCAGCTTTTCACAAAGGGCCTCGATGCCTTTTTCCTGCGACAGCAGGATCTCCACTTTCTGCGGAAGCTCCACAAGGTCGTTTATCATTTTCTCCATTTCTTTTCTGGTAATGGTCCCCTTGATAACTCCGAGCATTATCGAGAAAAGGTATATCACTACTATCTGGGTGGTGAACGCTTTTGTGGAAGCAACGCCTATCTCAGGCCCGGCGTAAGTGTACATAACGCCGTCGGATTCCCTGGCGATGGAGCTCCCGACAACATTGCATATCGATATCACCTTTGCTCCCCGGGACTTTGCCTCCCACACCGCCCCCATGGTATCCGCGGTTTCTCCGGACTGGCTTATTGCGATCACAAGTGTATTTTCATCCACGATCGGATGCCTGTACCTGAATTCGGCGGCGTATTCCACCTCGCAGGGAAGTTTTACGAACTGTTCGATGAGGTATTCCCCGATGAGTGCGGCATGCCAGCTTGTTCCGCAGGCAGTAAAAACGACCCTGTTAACCTTTTCTAGCTGCTCGGGGGGGACGTTCAATTCCTCAAAGGTTATCGTGTGGTCCTTTATCCTGTCAACTATCGTGTCACGTATCGCACGCGGCTGCTCGTGGATCTCTTTTAACATGAAGTGCGCGTAGCCGCCCTTTTCCGCTGAGACCGGATCCCAGGAAACAAGAGTCACTTCTTTTTTGACCGGTTTTCCCGAAAAATCAATGAACTTTGCTCCGTCTTTTGTTACGATCCCGATCTCGTTATCGGCCATGACGATCACTTTTTTCGTGTACTTGATCAACGCGGGTATGTCCGATGCCACAAAGGTCTCATTTCCGCTTAACCCGACCTTGAGCGGGCTCCCCCTTTTTGCCACCACTATCCTGTCGGGGTATTTCTTTGATATCACTGCAAAGGCGAAGGAGCCATCAAGCTGATTTACGGTTTTCCTCACTGACTCCTCAAGAGAGCATCCGTTGAGGTTCTTTTCAATAAGGTGTACGATCACTTCGGTATCCGTAGTTGATTTGAAGTTGTGGCCTTCTGCTGCGAGGTCACGTCTTAAAGAAAGGTAATTCTCGATTATGCCGTTATGCACTATCCCGAGTTCATAGGTGCAATCGGTGTGCGGATGGCTGTTCTCGTCGGAGGGCCTTCCGTGAGTGGCCCATCTGGTGTGGGCAATGCCGATGTGTCCGCTTATCGATGGTTTCTCTTCAAGGAGCTTCTCAAGGTCAGCTATTTTTCCGGAGCATTTCTCCACCTGTAACTGGTTTTCATGTATGACCGCGATGCCCGCCGAATCATAACCCCTGTACTCAAGCTTCTTTAATCCCTCGATCAGGAGGGATGCGCATTCTTTATCGCCGATATAACCAAAAATTCCGCACATCTATCGCTTCAGTACTCCGTCTATTTCTGATTTTGCAAGATCAAGCTGCTTCTGTATCTCATCTACCTTGTAACCGCTGTCAAAAGAGCTTGTGACATACTCCCACATTATGCCGAACCTTCTGGTGAGGACGGGCTCAAGCAGCCCCCATGCAGGTATGCAGGGATAAGTTTTTCCGTAAAGCACGGCTTCCTTGAAAACGCGCCTGTTTGGATCGGCGGAGAAGAACGGATCATCAAATGCTTCGCGCCTTGCAGGCAGGAATCCGGTGACCTTTGCGTAATTGACCTGCGTCTGCTTTGATGTAAGGTATTGAATGACCTTGAAAGCTTCGACGGGATGCTTGGCTTGCTTGAATATGCCAAGGTTGCTTCCCCCCACGAAAGTGAACTTGCCCTTTGGCCCTTTTGGATACGGCGCCACCGCAAAGTTCCTCGAGGTGAGGGAGCCAGCGGCACCTCCCTGTCCTGCAGGGGTCGTCAGTGTTTTAACTTCATATGGCCCGTCAAAGTAAATGGCGCAGGATCCATTGTTGAAATTGGAGGACACCTGCGCGGTATTGAGCTCAAGATATTCGATCGGCACGTAACCTTTCTGAACAAGATCGATATAATATGTGATCCCTTTCAATGTTTCCTTTGAATTTATGATCGATCTCTTCCTGTCCGCGGCGATAAAGTCCCCGCCCGCCCCCCATATCCAGGGGGAAAGATTGTGTATCACGTTCCAGTCGTTCTTGCCCGAGATCCCGAGAGGCGATACCTCAAGGCCATCTATTGCGACTTTTGCGTCCTTGATCTTCTGTAATGCTTTAGCGAAGGAATCCCAGCTTTCAAGTTCCTTTGGATCCACCTTTGCTTCGCGCAGAACATCGGTCCTGTAATACATTGCCCGGGCATCCATGAACCACGGTATCCCGGTGATCTGCCCGGAACCTTCCAGTCCCGCGGATTTCCACGCGACCGGGATGAAAACATCGCTTCCCCCGAGCTCAGTAATTTTATCCTTAAGGTTCATCAGGGAACCCATGCTGGATATGGATCCCACCCAGGTGGAACCTATCTGGACAAGATCGGGAACATCCCCGGATGTCGCTGCAGTGGTTATCTTTGTCCATGCAGCGCCCCAGTCAACGGATGTCACCTTGATCTTTATCCCGGGATTCTGCGCTTCAAAGTCCTTGAGCAATGCTTCAATGTCCTTTACGGGTTCAAGGGAATTCGGCATGACCCAGAATTCAACCGTCACTTTACCGGCATCTTCCTTCCTGGCTTTTGAGCAACCCATAAGGGAAATAGCTAATATGGCGATGAGCGAAAACAGCAAAAGTTTTTTCAAAAGTTCCTCCTTTCTTATATGAAAAACAGAGGCAATTATATCAGAAAAACGGATATCAGTCGACCGGTAAATCAGGTTGAAACGCGCTGCTTAATAGTGTATATTTTGCATTCGATGTGGAAACAGATAAAAAAGCATAAGTTCGCGTATGCTTTCCTTGCGCCTACGGCGGTCGCGATGTTCTTCCTGCATTTCCTCCCGATAGTGCAGGGCATTTACATGTCGTTCTTGCAGCTTGACCAGTTCACCATAAGCAGATACCTGCTTGCCCCGTTCGTGGGATTCCAGAATTATTACAATGTCCTGATCAACGCGGAAAGCCCGATCAGGCTGGGGCTTCTGGAAGCGATAAGGAATACCGTAATTTATACTGTGGTCGTAACACTCGGGACGCTCTGGGTGGGGCTTCTGGTGGCGCTTATGGTGAACAGGAGGTTCAGGGGCAGGGCGATCGTAAGGACGCTTTTCCTTTTTCCGTGGATAGTCCCGACATACGTTACAGGACTTCTCTGGGGTTTCATGTGGCAGAGGAGCATCGGGATAATCAATATCGCCCTTGTTGACATATTGCATATCCTTCCCTCAAAACCATTCTGGCTGCTCGGGCCCAACACCTTGTGGGCGATCATCATCCCGACTATCTGGAGGTACTGGCCGCTCTCGATGCTGATGCTGCTGGCAGGTCTGCAAACCATACCGGATGAACTGTACGAAGCGGCTGATATTGACGGCGCGTCTCCCTGGAGAAAGTTCTGGATGATCACATTCCCCCTGCTGAAGCCGGTCTGGGCCATCCTTATCCTTTTCGGGCTTATATATAATGTATATTCGTTCAATATCGTCATCATGATGTTCGGTTTCGGAGCGGGGTTCCCCGGGCAATGGGGAGACCTGATGATGACAGATATCTTCCGCAATTCCTTCCAGAGATGGGACTTCGGGACAGGGGCTGCCACATCAGTATTGCTGCTTATCGTGATGATCGGCATAGTCAATATCTGGTTCAGGTATTACAAGACCTCGGAAGAGTACAGATAAGAAAATCCAAACATCCAACTTCAAGGTCCCAAACAAATCCAAAATCACAAATCCCAAATCTCAATTGGGATTTTTGTTTTGGGGCCTGGGACTTGTTTTGATGTTGGAAGTTTGAAGTTTGGATTTCTCAAAAGTCATTATTGATAGTTTGCATTTTTGGCGCTTGTAATATATAATTAATTTTCTCAAATTTGAGATTAGAAGGAGTTATTTTCAATGCCGAAAGTATACATAATAGACGTGACCAACAGGGACGGGGTCCAGACCTCAAGACTCGGATTGGCAAAACTTGAGAAGACCATCATCAACATGCTGTTGAACGAAATGGGAGTGTTCCAGTCCGAATTCGGATTTCCTTTCACAAAGCACGAAAAGAATTATCTGAATGCGAACCTGGAGCTTGCCGAAATGGGCGTGCTTAAACCAATCAGGCTGGAAGGCTGGTGCAGGGCCATAAAGAGGGATGTGGACCTCGCATATCAGCTTACTCCAAAAATAAAGCACCTGAACCTTTCAATTTCAACATCGGACATAATGCTGGAGAGCAAGTTCCTGGGAAAGATGAGCAAACCGGAAGTGATATCAAAGATGCAGGAAGCGGTAAAAGCGGCTTATGCTTACGGAGCGGAAACGGTCGGGGTGAATGCCGAAGACGCGTCAAGGAGCGAAATGCCTTTCCTTATTGAATTCGGCCAGGCTGCAAAGTCCGTCGGCGCAAAACGCCTGAGATATTGCGATACTCTGGGCGCAGATGACCCGAAGACGATCTATGACAGGATATATGAACTTGCGAAAGGCACGAAAATGGCGATCGAGATGCACTGCCACAATGACCTCGGGATGGGTGTTGCCTGCTCCGTGGAAGGAGCAAGGGGAGCTGTGGATGCCGGCCAGGATGCTTACATAAATACGACCGTAAACGGAGTAGGCGAAAGAGCGGGGAATGCCGACATGCTTTCCGTGCTTCTCGCGATCAAATATTCAAGCGGTCTTACCGGGAAAAATTATTTCCCGGAAGGGATCGACCTTTCCAAATCATGGGAGATCGCTAATTATGCCTCATACGCTTTCAGGATACCTATACCCATAAATCAGGTCGGAGTGGGGGCCAACGCGTTCGCGCATGAATCGGGCATACACGCGGACGGAGCGCTAAAAGACAGAAGAAATTATGAACTGTATGAATTTGAAGAACTCGGGCGCGGCCAGGCGGAGCTTGTTGAGACAGGACGCTTGATCACAGTTGGCGAATACAGCGGCATCAAGGGCTTCCGGAACGTGTATGGCAAGCTGGAGGTCGAGTTCAAGGATGACAAGGAAGCCGAAGAGATACTCGAGCTCGCGAGATACGCCAATGTGCACACGCAGAAGCCGCTTACAAAAAGAGAGCTCATGTTCGTGGCCAAATATCCCGAGATCGCCAGAAAGATAATGACAGTAACGCCATAATGAAAGTATTGATAATGCTCGGAAGCGAATCAGATATCCCTCAGATCGAGGGAACAAAGAAGCTGCTTTCGCAATTCAAGGTCCCGTTCGACGTGATCGTCGCATCCGCGCACAGAAAACCCAAAGAAGTCATGAAAATAGCTTCAACTGCTGAATCAAAGTACGAACTTATTATCGCGGCTGCCGGCATGGCGGCGCATCTTCCCGGCGTAATAGCATCGCACACAACGCTTCCGGTGATCGGCATACCGCTTGAATCAAAAGGGCTGTCGGGATTTGACGCGCTATATTCCATAGTCCAGATGCCGCCGGGTGTACCTGTTGCCACGGTCGCTATCGGCGGCGCAAAGAATGCCGCAATTCTTGCGGCACAGATATTGAGCTTAAAATATCCGAAGCTGAAAGTCGCCCTTAAAGCCCTTAAGCACAAGATGGAAAAGGGGGTCAAGATCTGATGGCCAACTGGATAGACGTCATTTCGGTCATTGCCATTGCTTTCTTTATTTTCTGGGGCATCCAGCGCGGAGTAATGAAGACTTTCCTGGATATCTTCGCGGTGCTGCTCGCCATTTTCTTTTCCGGACAGCTTTACGGCATGCTTTCCACCTCAATAATGCCTTTCCTGAAAGTGCAGGATCCGTCGGTATACGCGATAACTTTCATCATTTTCTGGGTCATTTCTTTTGCTGCGCTTGAGCTCCTTGCAGGTTATATTATGAAGCTGGTAAGGATATCGTTCATTGGCGTCGTGGAGGCGCTTGGCGGGGCTCTGCTGGGATTGATACAGGGCATATTGATAGTGGGCATTACCATTCAGCTAAGCTTTATGCTCCCGTTATCGATAAATGTTAAAAGCCTTTTTTCAACATCTCTATCCAAAAAGATCTCGGTGCCCACGGTAACAAAGTCATATTCATCCATATTCAGCATGTTCCCGAAGATCAGGCTATTCATGGAAGAGCAGGTAACCCCCTCCATTCCGACCAAGGAGAAGGTCCCCCAAGTACCGTATACTCCGCAAAAGACCGAAAAACTCAGGCTGTAATGAGGATCCTTCCCCGGTCATTTTACTGCCGCAATACGGCTATTGTCGCAAGGCAGCTTCTTGGAAAATATCTGATCAGGAAGATCGGCAGACGAAAGTTGATCGGCAAGATCGTTGAAACAGAAGCATACTTTGAAAATGACCCCGCTAGCCACGCTTACAGAGGAAAAACTCCAAGGTCAGCTCCCATGTTCGAGCATCCGGGCCACGCTTATGTTTATTTCATATACGGCAACCATTATTGCCTGAACGCGGTCACAGAGAGATTCGGCAAGGCGGGGGCTGTGCTGATCAGAGCGCTTGAGCCGATAAAAGGGATCAAGGCATCAACGAACGGGCCAGGAAAATTGACAAAGGTATTAAGGATCGACAAAAGATTCAACAGGGCCGACCTTACCAGAGGAAATTTGATCATTACGGTAGGCAAGCACGAAAAATTCGCTGTAGTGACGACAAAAAGAATAGGGATATCAAAAGCATCCAGCAAACAATACAGGTATTACATCAAAGGTAATCCCCAAGTTTCAAAAACATAAAAACTGAAATTTTCCCTCATTAATCACGATAATCAACAGAGGTGTTTTTTTAATGACTGTAAGGCGAAGACTGTCAGGATTGGAAGGCCCAAGCCCCAGAAGGTCCGCAAAGAGCAGGATAGGCGGATTGTGGCATGGTCCCGTACCGGTTAGTCCGGATATTGCCAGACTTGGTGATTTAGCGATAATTCTTCGCGAGAAACTCCGTTCCAAAAAGTTCAATGGAGTTTTTTTCCCACAGCTGGGCAAAACATTTCCTCTAATGATATATTTTGCCGTGGGGGACCGCAGGATGCTTTGCATCAATACTCAGTCAGAAAAGTTCAAGCTTGGCGAGGGTCTTATGGGCTTGGCAGATTCCGCTGAAGCGATGTTAAGGATGTCAGTAACAGTATTGAAAGAAAAAGGATATGCCAGGGAATTCGCGCAGCCAAGGAAAAGAGATTCTTACAATTATGTTTTTGATCCGCATCACAGGCTTTATGCTGTTGCGGAGCCGGAAGTTGATCACGATACGATAGAGAAAAGCTTTGAAGCGCTCAAGAGATTGAAGATAATCGATGAAAGCGTCCCCGCGCAGTATGAGCGGGGCGAATTCAAGGCCGGCCAGGATCTTATAGTCTAAAGAAGGATAAACAATGCCCATAATAACCAGATTTCCACAAAAGCTTGACACGATGATGCAGCGCGTTACGGAGCTCATCAGGAAGCCTTTTATAGTAAAAACAAATCCGGCAATGCTTCATTCGCCCAACAATGAACTGGCGGTTTCATTTCCAGGGCGCTATGGTAATCAGCGGAATATCCCTGTTTATGTGAGCACGTCTGAGGCCGCAATCGATCGGGAAGGAAAATTGACGGAGTGGGGAGAATTCTGGGTGGCTGATCAGGTGGCCGCCCATCTGGCATATAAAAAAGGTTACTCGGACGTTCGGGCGTGGCAGATACGCTTCAATGACTGGAGAGTCAATGAGCTTGGGCCGATCGTTTCAGAAAACTTCAAGAACGAGGCTGAAAAAGGATTTGTCTCGGCATCCTGTTTTTTATCCATGTTGATATCGCATAATATCGCGTCGGGCTTCGGATACGATCCCGCAAAAAATTATTACATTGACAGATGCGGCATGAACTTTCGGGAGCTCTCAAAGATATATGAAGAAGGCGAGATAGAGCTTGCAACGGAAATATTGGGTATTGACCCGGCTATTCATCCGGAGGTTTTAAATGTTTTTATGCTCAACGGCGTATTGAAAATCGCCGAATACTGGCTTTTCCTGCCGGAGGATTTAAGGCAGGAGGTGATAGGCAGGGTCTCCCCTTCATGGGCGCAGGAGGTGAATTCATTCCTGTCGGCCAGCTGGCTTGATTATAGGTACGAATACTTGACAGGGCCTTTGTTTGAAGAGATGTTCACTCCGGATGAATTCAGAAGGCTGCATGAGACCGTATTTAAATATCTGGCCGGCGATAACGAACGTCTATCGTTCGAGTTTGTGGAAAAAAGGACCGCTGATGAACAAAGGGTACAGCAGGCTAAAGAAGCATTTGATTCAAATGATTATTTTGCCGCATATAATCTTTACAGCTTGATCACGACGCTTTGCGTGGCGAATGAATTGGCTCAAGCGGAGAACTGGATGATAAAATCTGTTTTGCATTCAAATCAAAACAGGAAGGATGTTCGGGCCGTGAATCTGGCGGCGGAGGCGCTTGCCGAGAGAGGGATGCTGAGCGCCGCGATAGCTTTCCAGGAGCGCGTGTTCGGAATAGAGGCTGATCTGGGATGAAAACATTGCTGAAATTTCTCACGGATTCCCCCGATATACAGGCATGTAAAGGGGCGGTGCAATGCCGGCAATAAGATTAACTCCAAGGCTTGAAATACTGGTGAAATATTCATCTTCATCCGAGGCCATCGGAAGGCCCATTGTCATCAAGACCAACCCGGTGCTTCGCTGCTATGATGAGGAACGGGCCGCTATTTCATTCCCCAACAGGGACCGGACATATGGAAAGATCCCGATATATTTGAACCCTTCTTCAAAATATGTGACAAAAAGCGGGGATCTTACCCCGAAGGGCGAATGGGGGGCGGCATTCAGCGTTGCGAACTATTTAACTTATTACAACGGCTTCCGGCGCTCCGATGTCAAGCGCCTTGAGATCAATGAAGAAAATTTCAAACGCCTGAACTTCAAGGCGGCCTCCGCGTTGCGCGCGGTGCTGGAAAGGTGTTTTTCGGACGTCTTCAACATAGGTTCAGACCTGGTGACCAACAACATCCTGACGGACTTCGATTTTGATCCCGCAAAGGAACATTATAAAGAGCGTTTTGAGCAGCTGGCCGGCGCGATCGGGAAGCGTTTCTCGGACATGACGGTGGCGCTCTTTGGGGCGCAAATAGGCCTTGATATCAAGAAACATCCTGAAGTGGGAAGGATACTGTTCTTCGACGGAATAGCTCTGCTGGCGAGGCTTTATTTGTTCCTGCCGCAGGATGACAGGGAAGTGTTGTTGAGCACGGTTGAATCGTTCTATGCAAAACAACTGGCCGATCTTATGGAACATACGGAGCTTGACCATGATTATCATTACCTGATGGGGCAGGAATTCCAGGATTATTACACGAACGAGACGCATCGGGAAACTCAGGGAAAAATATTCGGCTTTATCTGCGGGACGGGAACATATGTCAAGCCAAAGTGGGATGGAATTGACGCAATATGCAGGAGCATAACGGAGGAGGGCGATGAGGCTTTCAAAAAATGCGATTTCCAGGGGGCTTTTAACAAATATACCTCCGCCGTAGAATATGCCGATATGTCGGAAAGGATAAAGAAGGCCATGAGAGTGATGCTGAGATCAGCCATCAACATGCCTGCCGTAAAAGACGAGGAGGGGGCGAAAAAGGAGGTTGTGAGCCAGCTTGTGACAGCGAATTATTTGGATGCGGCCATAGCCTTTCAGGAATATGCTTATAGAGAAGACGCGGATCTTGACGGGACATTCACCAGGGACTACGATTGAAATTCTCCCGATCTTATTTCAATACTCTGTCTGGCTTCTGATTTAACATGCTGGTATAATTCCCCCACCATGAAATACATTATCCTTGTCGGCGACGGCATGGCGGACAGGCCGCTAAAACAGCTTGGCGGCAGGACGCCGCTTGAAGCCGCCAGAACCCCCAATATGGACTTTATTGCCCGTAATGGAGTCTGCGGCATGGTCAAAACTATTCCAAAAGGCATTCAGCCGGGGTCGGACGTCGCGAACCTCTCGATCTTCGGCTATGACCCGAGAAGATCATATCCAGGAAGGGGACCTCTGGAAGCTTACAGCAGAGGCATCAAGCTTGGGCCAAACGATGTGGCTTTCAGGTGCAACCTGGTGAAGATCGAAAACGGCAAGATGGCTGATTACAGCGCAGGGCACATAACAACCGCGGAAGCAAAGAAGGTCATCAAACTTTTAGATCGGGAACTGGGGAATAAGAAGGTCAAGTTCTATCCGGGAGTCAGCTACAGGCACATTCTTATAATCAATGGCGGTCCCGCAAAGGTCAGATGCACTCCGCCTCACGATATCACGGGCAGGCCGATCGCAAAATACCTGCCGAAAGGGCCGGGGGCTGATGCTCTCAATATCCTGATGAGCGATTCATATGAGCTTTTGTCATCGATCAAGAGTAAGTCAAATATGATATGGCTATGGGGACAGGGGAAGACGCCGAAGATGAAAAAGTTCCGGCTGAAAGGTTCAGTTATCACAGCGGTTGACCTTATCAAGGGCATTGGCAAGGCGATAGGCCTAAAGGTCATCAATGTTCCCGGGGCGACAGGATACCTTGATACCAACTACGTTGGCAAAGCCAAATATGCTTTAGCATCGCTCAGGAAGGGTGACTTTGTTTTTGTGCATGTGGAGTCACCTGATGAATCAGGGCATGAGGGTAATATCAGGCACAAGATCAGGGCGATAGAGGACTTTGATAAATATGTTGTCGGCACAATATTGAAGGGGATCAGGAAATATAAGGATCATAAGATAATGGTGCTGCCGGATCACGCGACTCCGATATCGATCAAGACGCACTCCGGTGAGCCGGTTCCATTCGCAATTTATTCTTCAAGTAGAAAAGTCCGTGGAGCCAAAGCTTATGACGAAAAGAGCATTTCAAGGTCAAAGCTGAAGATCGATCAGGGCCACAAGCTTATGGATTATTTTATCCGGAAAGCTTAGGGTAGAGATAATTCAAAAGGACCTTCAGTACCGCGGATACCGGAAGAGCAAGGAAGATCCCAAGCACCCCTCCGACACGCGCCCCGACGAACAGGGCAAAGATAACAACAACGGGGTGCACATTAATGAATTTACCGACTATGTTCGGGATCACGATGAGATCTTCTATTTGCCTCAGGACAAAATAAGCAGCTATCACAATTATCGTCAGGGAAATGTTCGTAAGCCCCCAGCCAACGGCAGGCTGGTAAAATGCCACTAGAGCGGCAAGCGTTGTGGCAATGATCGGCCCGATTATCGGAACGACTTCAAGTATGCCCGTCGTGAGGCATAATACCAGAGCGTAATTGACCTTCAGGGAAGTCAGCACCAGCCAGCTTGCAAGGCTCATGATAAGTATAAGGATGACCTGCCCCCTTATGTACGCGCCCAGGGTCTCATTAATGTTCTGAAAAACATTCGTGAGCTCTCTTCTATATTTTGCAGGGAACATCAGGAGGAACAGTCTTATGTATCTTTCGCCGTCAAGTAGGAGATAGAAGGTAATTATGAAGTAAGCGGCAAGCGTTACGAGCCTTTCCATAAAACCAAAGACCACAGGCACGGCTACTGTCGCGACCTGCGCCTTAAGCCAGGCCCTGAAACTGGACACGATGTCTTTATAGTTTATTTCAAAACCGAGCAAATTCCCTTTTCCGATCTTTTCAATATGACCAAGAAAAGATTCGGTTTTTGTTGTCTCCGTGCCAATAATCTCACTCAATTCATTGTTTGCTATCGGGATTGCATAAGATAGGACAAAATAGAATGCAAGTCCGATCAGTACATAAACCAGCAATATCCAGAACCATCTTGGCAGGTGCGACTTTGACTCAAGCCAGTATATGACCGGCGCGAAGAGGTAGGTGGTTATCAGCGCCCAGATGAGCGGATGGATTATCTGCCCGGAATACCTGAGGACCAATAATATAAATACGGCAATAACAGCCAGCGTGAAGATCTTTGCCGCGGGAGAAAATTTAATGCCTTTCCTTTTTACTTTAAAGGCCTTTTTCCTTAGTTTAAGCCAATCAAATACTGACGGCATGCCATTAGTATAGCATATTTTATTGATTTTTAGCCTGCGATTAACTAGTATATGCAAATTATGAAGAAGTGGGCCGTTTTAGCATTGCTGGTCATTTGTTTGTGCAATATATGCTATGCCACACAGGAAGCCGCAAGCCCATGGACATGGGGCTTTGAGGTAGGCGGCAGGACATTGTACTCTTACTCAGTTACCGATGACATAGATTATTATTACGTCACAAAGGATTATTATGCTCTTACCTACGGGACAAAGGTCAGATTCAATGAGGGCACCAGTTCTTTGATGCCGATAAAGCATATTGAATATACATTAAAAGCAGGAATTGATAATACATACATATGTTGGGATTTTACAAATGGCACTTCCACAAAGCTTTTGCTTGCTGATAATCCTTTTGTTGGATTTGTCATCGGTTTAAGAAGTGAATGGGACAGGATTGGGCTTGAGATGTCCGCTGAATACGATGCGGGGATAATGGACAACCTTCATAATCTGACCAAATCAAACGAAAGTCTGGTTTACGCGAACAGAATTGTCGGGAGTTGGCATCAGGTAGCATTAAGGCCAAAAATTGATTACAAAATCAATCATCAGCTTATTATTTATTCCGGAATAGATTTTATTGTTCAATTATTCTACTTGACCTATAAAGACTATCCGGGCTATCCGCGCTATGAAGCGGATACGAAGGGTGGCCCGGATGTTTTTAATATGTTTTTTGGCTTTAATTATTGCTTTTTTGAAAGGTTTGAAGTGGACGTTTATGGTTACTGGCAGTTCAATCCGAGAAGACACTTTATTGATGGGTATGTGATGAACTGTAAATATACATTATGAACGCCCAATACATTTACTTGCCGAAAAGCCAAAAAAGCGCCATAATATGAACTTTCTGGAGGTTGGATACCCTTCTGTCCCATCTGGAGCGTAGCGGCTTCGAAATGGAGATCGATCTTATGGAGAGAAAAACTCTTATCCTCCTTAAAGGCGCTTTGATCGCCTTTCTGATCCTCACAAGCATCATGATCCCGAACAGGGCTATGGCGGAAGCGCAAAAAATGGCGGGTATAGAAGTATCCACCAACAAAACAAATTATTCTCCGGGAGAAAAAGTTAAGATCAGCATCAAAGCCACAAATAACAGCAAGGAAGAAATTTCCACATATTACAGTTCTTCCCAGAAATATGACCTGGTTATCACGGATAAGAACGGCAAGGAAATATGGCGCTGGTCCCACGGAAAGATGTTCCTCATGGCAATATATCCTTTTCGGCTGAAACCCAAGGAGAGCATAAAATTCAATTACACCTGGGACCAGAGGGATAATTCGGGAAGACAAGTTAAAGCAGGCGAATATCACATTAAGGGAGAGCTGGTGATCGCTCCAAGGCTTATATCGCGAGAAAGAACATTCAATATAACAAAGGGGAGTAAAGAATGAAAAAATATATCAGCTTTCTGTCCATATCCATTACGATAACTTCGGTTTGTTTTGCGATGGCGGGCCCGGTGGCTTCAACCGCCGAAGTTGTTGCCCCGTCCGTGGAATTTGTTCGCTCTTTCGGTAGCGCGGGATCAGGGGACGGACAGTTCATATATCCAAGGGATGTCAATGTGGGCACTTACGGCGATGTTTCCACCAGTATAGGCAACATATTCGTTTCTGATACCGGCAATAACAGGGTACAGGCGTTCGATAAGGACGGCGATTTCCTGTTCCAGTTCGGCGGCTTTGGCAACGGCCAGGGAAGGTTCAATTCCCCCGCGGGGATCGCCGTGGATTTCAATTACAGGATATATGTTGTGGACAAGGAGAACAGCAGGATCCAGAAATTCGATATCCGCGGAAATTATCTCGGGGAATTCGGTTCGTTCGGCGCGGATCCGGGAAAGTTCAGCAGCCCGCTTGGAATAGCCCTTGATTCGTGGGGAAGATCATATGTTGCCGACTGCGATAATGATCGTGTCCAGAAGTTCGATGAATCAGGCTCATACCTTAATTCGATTGGCGCGTTCGGAGTGGGGGCCGGCTTCTTTGACAGGCCCTCTGATGTGGCGCTGGACAAGAACAAGAACCTTTATGTCGCCGATACCAGGAACAACCGCATCCAGAAACTGGATGAAACAGGATGGCCGATCCTCTCATTCGGCAGGTCCGGAGGCGGCGAGGGCGAATTTCACTCCCCGATGGGGATAGCGGTGGATGATAATTATATATATGTTACTGATACGAACAATAACAGGATACAGATCTTCGATAAGAACGGCAGATTCCTTGAAAAGTTCGGTTCAACGGGGATCAGCAACGGGCAATTCAATAATCCGATAGGCATATGCGTGGGAAAGCCCGGCCAGCTTTTCGTGGCCGACACGAACAACCACAGGATACAGGAGTTCAAGATCACTTTCTAAAAGGCTTCACTTGATGAAAAGAACAACTCTTGTCATGTTGGCATTGAGCATTGCATTTTGCTGCTCATGCTTTGCACAGGAGTCCGAATTCCGGCACATCCGCGGTTTTAATACAGGCCTTTACGATGTTCTCTTTAGCCCTTACCCCATGATAACAGGGAAAGCCGTTAAGATAAGGATATACACGCCTTATTCCCCGGAGAGCGTCACATATGTCTTTGATAAGAACACAAAATTCCAGCTCAGCAAGGTTGATGATTATTGGAGAGGCGTAATAAGGCCGCCAATAAATTATAGTGAAGGATGGAACATGTCATTTGTTTACATCAAATATAAGAGAACAGACCTGGATAAGGCCGCAATGCAGAAGATCAATGCTTTTTTTAACAAAATGTTCGCTGCTGTAAAACTCACCACTTACAGGGAATATATTGTCATAGAAGGCAAGGTATGGATAAGAGCGTATAAGGAGGCCGCACCGTCTCTTCTAAGTGCTATGCCGGGCGAGTTGTCAACCTTTGAGCCTGTATCACTTATTCCGGTTGCGTCCACTCCCGAAGCAATGTCAACGCCCGAGGCCTCCCGCTTGAAGATAAAAGGCAGCAAAACGATCAATTTCGTCAGCAGGTCCATAGAGGGCAGCAAGGAAGGTTTCAGCTCGGGCTACACCAGGGAAGAAGCGCTCAGGATGAACGTTTCCGGCAAGATGGACAATGAAACCGAGGTTGATGCGAATTTCATAGCAACGTCCACCACCGGCACAACTATTACATCGCAAAACGAAGAAAAAGTATCGATACTGGTACGAAGGGCGAGCACGGAGGTTTATTACGGCGATTTTATCGCGGATCTCAATGAGACAGAGTTCGCGCGGATGAACAAGAGCCTTTCGGGCATCAAGATCACCGGAAATTATGAGAAGTGGGGATTCAAGGCCTTGTATTCCACTCCAAGGGGACAGACGAAGTATTACAGGGATTACGGGAACGGCACCCAGGGCCCTTACAGCATTGGCAATGCTCCCGTTGTGGTAGACAGTGACAGGGTATACCTGAACGGGGTTGAAATGAGGCGGGGAGATGATTACACGATAGATTACCAGGCTGGCACGATCACCTTTATTAGGGGGGTTGTGATATCAACAAGCATCATTGAGGCATACTATGACTGGAGAGAAACTCTGTACCAGCATGAGACCTTCGGATTAAGGTACAGGCAAAATGTGAATGAGGACCTTAAGATTGGCGCGACTTACCTGAATGATTCCGACAATCTTTATAAGGCCTCTGAGATAAGGGATACGCTGTCTTCCACGGTTGAGCCGTCCAGTCATTTTCTGGTGGGCGTTGACGGCTCGGGAAAAGTTGGCAATACTCTAATTGATTCGGAAATGGCTTATTCCAACAGGGACCTGAACATACTGGAACCAGGCACTGATCGGCAGATCGGCAAGGCGTTCAAGATAAGCACGTCAACCGATATGAATCCCATAAGCCTCTCAACAAGATATAAGAGGATAGGTCCGGCTTTCATGGCGATAGGGGATGCTTCTCCCAAGCAAAATGTTTGGCAATACGGCGGGGAACTGGGGTTCAAGCCGAGCAGTGTGTATTATGCGGGAATGAACTACGATTATGATAAATACACGATGTTAGGGACGAATTATCTGACAACTGACCAAGGATTCAAGTCAAAATATACTCCGCCAGATATTCCCACTTTCAATTATTTTTACAGAAAGACCGAAGATTCGAACGATCCCGTGACCGGCACGGAAATATCGCGGATGACGACAAAGCATAATGCTGATTCAAGCTACAAATATGGTTTCTTGATATCCACTCTTGGAGGCGGCATAGAGGAAAGGGTGAACAGTTATCCCTCTACTGAGGTCACCACATACAAAACGGTGAATTTTGGGACTGCCACGTACGGACTTGAGAAGATATCCGCGTCAGGGAACATTGAATTAAAGGAGACGGAACTCCCCGACATGACGAAGCCGTTCACAAAGACATATAATGCGAACGTGTCCGCCACACCCAGCAAGGATTATTTCGGATCTCTGAACCTTCAATTGATCGATGATTCCATCCAAGGCTATACCAACGTTCTGGACCTGAATTACCGCGCTTCGCCCTTGAATAATTTCTCTACCGATGGCAAGTACACGATCACCGCGATAAAGGAGGATTTCAACGGGACGGCCGAGCCCGTTTCCAAGCAGGCCGGGTCCTTCAGGTTTGACTACAGGCCCATCGAAATGGTCAGGACCAGATATTACTTTAAGCCGAACTTCACAAGGGTTGAAAGCACGCAAACCCTCAGCTTCAGCGATTTTACCAACCAATATGAGTTGACTTACGCGCCGTTGCGCGAGCTTTCCACGGGCCTGATCTACAAAACGCAGGATATCATGAATATTGACAGGACCGACTCGGACCTGCAGAGGGAAGCCAACCGCAGGAACACAAATGATACCACGGTTCTTTTGAAATCAGCTCCACTCAGGTTCCTTTCTCTTGAGTTCAATTATTTGACCAGCGATCTTTTCCTTACCGAGCAGATATCAACAGGAGCCACCAGCTATTATAAGACCATAGGCAACACCAAGCAGTATGACCTGAGCGCAAAAACCTCCCTTTCTGAGCAGTTCTCGATCGACTCGCGATACACCTGGCAAAAACAGCTTCAGGGAAGCGACCTCGCAACATCCGACATCGACCTTCTTACCCAGACGATATACTTGAAAGGCCTGTGGAATTACAGTGAAAATTGGATATACTTCGCAAGTTATTCTTATTCCGAATCTTTAAATAAATTATTAATTGATGACAATATTACCTACACTGTTACACCCGGGATCGGCATCACTTACAGGTTGACGGAAATACTCAGGATCGACGGGGAGTACACGCGCGCAATGTCTTACGCGGGAGCTTCAACAAATCTGGATACTTATTCACTTAAAGGAAAATACGATCCAAATGAATACGTGCACGTGAACCTGCGCGGAACAAGGGAAATAAGCGAGTCGCCGAATTACAAGACCAGCGAGATTATGGGAAGCCTTGAAATTGTGCTATAATAATAATACAGTGTTCACGCTCCGATAAGGAGGTTTCTCTTTATGCTTCACAGGATAAAGCATCACGCGAAAAGGTATAAACATCATATTGCTATCAGTACTCTGATCATTATTCTCGGATTATGGGCTTTCTTCTATATAAACTCCGGATGCGGAAATCCTACCGGGGGTGGAGCTGATGGGGGAGGAGTTTCTTCATGGCAGGTTGTGGGTAATCCAGGTTTTTCTTCGGCACAAGCAGACCATCTTTCTCTCTTCATTTATGACGGCATACCTTATGTTGGTTATGTAGATTTCCCGGATAACCCGGATATTTACACCGGCGAAGCAACGGTCATGAGATTTGAGGCGGGTTCAGGCAAGTGGGTGCCGGTCGGAGATCCAGGATTCTCAGCAGGGGAAGCAGATAACACAACGCTCTTTATTGCTTCTCCGGAGGGTACGCCTTATGTTGCTTATAGGGATGGTGAATATGGCGATAGAGCAACAGTTATGAAATTCAATGGCATAACATGGGAAATAGTGGGATGTCCGGGTTTTTCTGAGGGCCAGGCAAATGGGCCCTCTCTCTTTGTTGCTTTGGATGGTACGCCTTATGTTGCTTATTCAGATTATGCTCATTCCTCAAGAATTACGGTGATGAAGTTCAATTCCTCTCTTGATACTTGGGAAGCCGTGGGAAGTCCGGGCTTTTCTTTAGGGGTAGCAACGGCTGCCTCCCTTTTTATTTCTTCGGAAGGCACGCCTTATGTTGCTTATTCAGATCATTCAAATAATGACAAAGTGACAGTCGAAAGGTACAACGGTTCCAGCTGGGTAAGCGTAGGAAGTCTAAATTTTTCTGAAGGGCAGGCATTATATGTTTCTCTCTTTATTGCTACTCCTGAATGCACGCCTTATGTTGCTTATAGGGATAATGCTCATGGCACAAAGATCACGGTCATGAAATACATTTCGTCCCTTGATACCTGGGAGGTCGTGGGAACCCCGGGTTTCTCGGGACAGGCAGTTTGGGGCGCTTCTCTCTTTGTGGACAATTATACGCCTTATGTTGCTTTTAAGGATTATGACAATGGTATAAAACTCACGGTCATGAAGTTCAATGGCACAAACTGGGAAACTGTCGGGAATCCAGGTTTTTCATCTGGAATACCAGGTTATATTTCTCTCTTTGTTTATTATGGCATTCCTTATGTTGCCTATCAGGATACAGATGATAATTGGAAAGTTACAGTTGTGAAGTATGAATAAATAGTCCCCCTTCCTGTTAATATCCAAATTATGGGCAGCCTTGAAATTGTGCTATAATTTATGCCATGAAAGCCCTAGGGATCGATCCCGGAACGGCCGCGACGGGTTACGGAATACTTGAAAATGATGGCAGCTCCATAAGGGTCGTGGAATACGGATGCATAAAAACAAGCAGCAAGGAACCCGCCCACAGCCGCCTCGTCAAGATCAGCAAAGACCTGAAAAAAATAATCTCAAAGCATAAACCTGATTGTATCGTGGTAGAAAGACTTTTCTTCGGGAAGAACGCAAAAACGGCGATGTCGGTGGGCCAGGCGAGGGGAGTGATACTGCTGGCGGCGTCGCAGGCGGGAGTGGAGATCGCAGAATATACTCCGCTGGAAGTGAAAATGGCGCTCACAGGCTACGGAAGAGCGGATAAAAATCAAATCCAGCAAATGGTCAAGAGATTGCTTAAGCTCAAAACAATACCAAAGCCCGACGACGCGGCGGATGCACTTGCGGTCGCAATATGTCACGTCAATTCGGAAGGTTTTAACTCCAGGGTGAGGAAGGCAGTATGATATCACAGCTTACAGGAATACTTGATAGTATCGAAACGAACACCATAACAGTGGATGTGAATGGCGTGGGCTATAAGGTGAACGTTCCATCATCGACCATCGCCAAACTCCCAAGGACCGGCGAAAAGATCAAGGTCTACACGTTCCAGGTGGTGAGGGAGAACTCGATCGATCTTTACGGTTTCTTGCGGAAAGAAGAAAGAGGGATCTTCTCCATGCTACTTTCGGTTGACGGCATAGGGCCGAAGCTCGCGGCAGCGCTCCTATCCGGGATAAAAATGGAGGACCTGGTCGTGGCCATAGCCAAGGGAAGCGTTGACCTTATCACCTCAGTTCCCGGCATCGGCCTTAAAACAGCGCAGAAAATAGTGATCGACCTTAAGGAAAAGGTAGGTAAAGCTTACGCTATAGCGACATCACCGCAGGGAAAGGAGATACCGGGGGAATCCCCGATGATCTCCGACGCCACTTCCGCGCTCATGACGCTTGGCTATACCGCAAAGGAAGCAAGGGAAGCGATAATGAGATCGGGGATCGATCTTGCAAAGGTGAAAAGCGCGGAGGACATTATCAAGCAGTCGCTCAGAGCTTTAAGTTAACCCTCGGGAAAACCCGCTGTTCAAGCCATCTCATCATACGCCGCAAGATCCCTTTTTCGGCTCCGGTGATCGGATCAACCAGGATGGAGTAAATGCCTGCCAGGTTCGCTCCCAGAATATCAGTGAATAATTGATCCCCGATTGATGCGGTATTTGACGGCTCGGATCCTAATAATCCCATTGCATGTTTGAAAGCAACAGGAAAAGGCTTAAGCGCCAGGAAACTGCATGGGACATCGAAGGTTCCTTTTATTTTTCTGTTTATCCAGGGGAAAGGATTATTTGAGGTTATGCAGACCTTGAACCCCCTTCTTTTTGCTTCTTCGATCCATTTGACGGATGAATCCGGAATAATGCCGGAATTCCTTTTTCTCAGGGTTTCGTCCAGATCGACGAGAAGGTTGGTGATGCCCATTCCCTGAAGTTTTGAAAGATCGATGGATTGGACGTCCTTAACATGCAGTTTTGGATAAAATATCTTCACGGATCGGTCCTTTCCATTTGGACGTCTTTGGACAAACCTTTCAATATTGTCTGGAACTGTTCATTGAAATCCGGCGAGACCATCACATGAAGGACCGCGTCTTCCCCGTATTTGGGGTTCGGGGTCCTTACTGCCGACATCCCCTCAAATGCTTCAAGATACGTGCATATGAACGATAAGTCAGTCTTTTTTACCTTGAAGTAGTGATCTATCTGGTTCATAGCCTGGTTATGTAGAACAAAGGAACTATGGGGCAATCCTCCCAAAGCGCGCGGCCTATTTCCTCGAACTTGTCCTGCCTGGAAGTCTTAAGGTTCTCATCGATACCGGAGAGCTCCTCAAGCAGTATGTCGATCCTTTTGTTCCTGTAGAAGGTGAAATTCGCGGTGCCGTCGGAATAAAAAAGCGGCTGTATCAATGGCAGCGTTTTTGGTCCGAGTTCGGGCTGGGGCTTGCAGATAGCGCATGGGCTGAAGCCGGCCTTAGCGGCATCCTCATACTTATTGAAATAAGCTATGTCGGCCTCATCCGTCGAATTCTTGAAGCAGGTGAAAATGTGGAAAAGCTGCGTTGATTTATCAGCAATAAATATCTGCCCGAGGCTGCCTGCTTTATAACCCATAACGAACATGTGGTACTTGCCGGAAGCAAGTTCCTTGTTCCACTGCGCTGTATCAGAGAATTTGATTTGAGTTGTTGTTATGTCAAATCCAAGATTGATAAGATCACGCTTGATCTCATCCACGATTTCCTTTGTCTTTACGCCGTCGGTGTGCAGAAGCGTTATTGTTTTTAGCCTCTTGTCATACAGAGTGTATCCTGCCGATTTCATCAGCTTTTTGGCTTCCCTGTAATCATGGGGATATGCGGTGAGAGCGGAGTCGTATCCTTCCATTCCGGGCGGGATGACGTCCACAGGAACAACATCATCACCGATGATCTTCTGGGCGATCTTATTCCTGTCTATCGCGATCGTTACCGCCCGCCTTACCACCTTGCCGTTAACATCGCCGAAGACATCCTTATGAAGGTTAAAGCCGAGGAACCATATGCCGTCGTATTGTTTATCAGCAGCCAGCGACGGAACTTCCAATATCCAACTTCCAAATCCCAAACAAATCACAATAAATAAAAACCAAATCACAAACCTGGGATTTGTTATTTGATATTTCTGATTTGTTTGCCGTGCCTGCCCATGCCTACCGGCAGGCAGGCGGCAGGCAGGGATGTTTGATGTTTGATGTTTGGATTTCACTTTTTGTACTTCTTCACTCCTTCCTCAAAAACATCCTTCCCTTTAATGTCATTAGCAACAATTGCCGGAAAGTCGACGACCTTGAGCTCATAGATAGCTTCAGGCCCCAGATCAGGATACGCGGCGACTTTTGCGGCCTTGATATGCTTTGCGAGTAAAGCCCCGGCTCCGCCGGTGGCGACAAAATAAACAGCTTTGTATTTTTTCATCAAGTCCCTGATCTCCTTTGATCGCTGGCCTTTTCCTATCATTGCCTTTATGCCGGCTTTGAGCAGCTGCCCCGTAAAGGGGTCCATCCTCCCTGCGGTTGTCGGCCCCGCGGCACCTATCGCCCTGCCCGGCATGGCCGGCGTGGGCCCGCAGTAATATATCGTCTGGCCCTTAAGAGGGATCGGCGGATGCTTGATATCAACGATCAGCCGCTTGTGCGCGGCGTCCCTTGCCGTATAAATCACGCCGGTCAGAAGCACTTTTTCGCCTGTTTTCAGCGACTTAATATCCTTTTCGGTTAAAGGAAGCGTAATCTTCTTTTCCATCAGATAACCGCCTCTTTTACTCGATGCGCGTGGCAGTCGATGTTCACCGTTACCGGCAGACTTGCTATGTGGCAGGGCGCGGTCTCAATGTGAACGGCCAGGGCCGTGATGGTCCCGCCCAGGCCTTCAGGCCCTATTCCCAGATTATTTATCCTGTTCAATATCTCTTTTTCCATCATTGCCGTATCCTTGTTGCTGTTAGATCGTCCGACTTCCCTGAGGTTCGCCTTTTTTGCAAGCAGTGCGGAGACTTCCTGGTTGCCGCCTATGCCTATCCCAACGATTATGGGCGGGCAGGGATTGGCGCCGGCATTTTTAACTGTTTCTATCACAAAGTCTTCGATCTCTCCCTTGCCTGCGGTCGGCTTGAACATCTTGTAAGCGCTCACGTTCTCGCATCCGCCGCCTTTTGCCGTGAACGTTATCTTGATCTTGTCTCCGGGAACGACCTCTGTATGGATTATTGCCGGGGTATTGTCGTTCGTGTTCTTCCTTATGAACGGCCCGCTCACTACGGAGCGGCGGAGGAATCCTTCCTTGTATCCGATGCTTACGCCTTCATTGACGGCTTCGGTCAGGCTTCCCCCGACTATCCTCGCATCCTGTCCAAGTTCAATGAAAACTATCGCAAGCCCCGTATCCTGGCAGATAGGATATCTTTCTTTTCTGGCGATATCCGCGTTTTGGATCAGCTGACGAAGTATCTCCCTGCCTGTTTGTGATCTTTCTTTCTTAAGGGCTTCGTTCAAGGCATAGAGGACATCTTCGGACAATTCATAATTAGCTTTTATTGCCAGATCTTTTACTGTATCTTTTATTCTTTTTACTTCAATTTCTCTCATAGTTTATATTTAAACCTTATTATGTAGGGACAACCTTTATGGTTGTCCGAGATTGCGGACAGGGACGAGCCCTGTCCCTACATTTTTAGTTTCCCGATATTCTCCCTTACTGAGTTAGCTGACCTAATAAGCATTGAGCGTTCTTCAGCGGTCAACTTTATTTCAACCACTTTGTCTATTCCGTTCCTGCCGATCTTTGCGGGTACGCCGATGCAGACATCTTTCAGTCCGTATTCGCCATCGAGTATCACGGCGATTGGGATGATATCGCCCTTGTTTTTGATCACTGATCCAACCATTGCAACTGCCGAAGATGATGGGGAGTAATAGGCGCTGCCGGTCTTGAGCAAGTTAACTATCTCAGCTCCGCCGTTGGCTGTCCTTTTTACTATCGCATCTATTTTTTCTTTGGCCAACAAACCACTTATTGGTTTTCCGTTAACTTTGGTCCGGCTGATAACAGGGACCATCAGGTCCCCGTGACCGCCAAGAACGATCGCTTCGATATTTGACGGCGGAACGTTCAGCTCCATGGAAATAAAAGTTATCATCCTTGCCGTATCAAGAAGTCCGGCCATGCCAAAGACCCTGTTCTTCTCAAATCCGCTTACCTTATATGCCAGATAAGTCATTACATCAAGAGGATTTGTGACCATTATTATTATGCTGTCTGGAGCGAATTTCTTGATGTTTTCAATGATACCTTTGACGATCTTTGCGTTGGCTTCCTGCAGGTCATCGCGGCTCATCCCGGGTTTTCTGGCAAGTCCTGCAGTTACAACAACAACATCCGAGCCTTTGATATCAGACGGAGCATTTGTGCCGACTATTTTGTTGTCAAAGCCCTCAACGGGGCCTGACTGAAGGATATCAAGCGCCTTGCCTTGCGGTATTCCCTCAAGGATATCGACGAGCACGACATCCGCAAGTTTTTTCTCGACTATCCTGCGGGCAACTTCTGCTCCCACATTTCCAGCGCCAAATACCGAAACTTTACTGCTCACTTTATCACCTCGAAGGGCCAATTATAGCATAAGGAAAAGTTATTAATAACCTGAAATTATTGGCGATTTTTAGCGATAAATTAATGGAATTAAAAGAAAGGAGGATCCAATGATCGAGAGAGTCCCCGGACGTTTTCAAAGATACGGAATATCAGGGAACGCAATCATGGCGATGGAAAGGCCTTTAATGAGCAGGAAAATGATGAAAGCGGCGAAAGTCAACCTTCGATCCGTTCTCGAGCGGGCCGAAAAGATCATCCCCTCCGAACTTCCGAACGACAATACCGTGAAAATTCAATTGATGTGCGATCTTTGGCGCTCGTTGTTCAAGGACCAGCCGAATTTTGAGTTGGGGAATGCCGTTCTGTTCAGCCAGGCGATGGCGAACAGGGTGCTTGACCCTGCCACCGCAAGCATGCTGCTGCTTGTTATAGCGAACAGGTTCAGGCTGCCGCTCCATCTGGTGGCCGTTCCGGATACATATCATGTAAGATGGCAGGACGATCATGACTCTTTTAATTTCAGCTATGGGACATATGCCGATGATAATAGCGTCATATCACAGCTGGGCATTCCGGCGCAGGGGATACAAAGCGGCGCTTACATGAGGAACCTTACTCCGGTGGAATTGCGCGGCGCGGTTTATTTTCGCCGGGGTCTTTTCTATGTGGACAATGGGGACATAGCGCTCTCGATGAAGGAATTCGCCTTATCAGCCATATACTGGCATGCGAATCCGGTTAACTTTGTGAACATGGGAAATTCATGTCTTGTGCGGAAAAACTTTGTATCCGCAATGGAAAATTATGATACAGCATTGCAGTATGATCATGATTATCCCGAAGCGCTTTTCTATAAGGCAACGGCATGTCTCGCCTTAAAGGACGTCGAAGGGGCAAAAAAGCTTTATGCGAGGGCAGTGGGATTAAAACCGGGATTAAAGGAAAGGTTGCGGCAAGTCAAGACGCTGCTTGATGATGTGGATGCGTAAGGAGGAAATATCATGGCACTGACAGGACCGAAAGCGAACATAGTTCGAGGAGCGGGGATCTCTTTCCTGGGAAGGAAAGTTCCCGTTCGTTTTGCAGGAGGGGGACGCAATAAGGAAGAAGCCTTAATGCTTACAGATCGTTTAGGCAATGAAGCTGCCCAGAGAGGGCTTCTTTCCGGTCTCGGCGTAAGGCGAATAAATGTTGTCGGTATAATTGTGCTTCCCGAAGGGAACGGCAACTGCAAGCAATTTGAGGGTGGGAATATAGTAATTTCTAGAGAGGGCATATTAAGCCTGCCGGTGGTGGAATGGCTGATGATACTTCGCGGCGGAATTTTCAAAGGCGTAATGTATCTGCCATTTTTCGAATTCCTCAAGAAAAGGTTCTCAGCGCCGTCAGCGATCTTCGCCACTTCCACGGGAGCAGTCTTTGGTGCTCCTTACGCGAATGGAATGGCTCCGCGTCAAATCACGAGCACCACGATCGGCGTATTAAATGATATTCTACATAATAAAGGACTGCAGGGGTTATATTCGCCGGACATTAAAGGATTAAGGTATTCGTCCGGCAAGTACAAGGGTATCACGACCCATGACAAGCTCATGCAAATCCTGTGCAATGAATTTGGCCTTGGAGGGGTGATGTTCTCCGACACAGAGATACCGATCTTTATTTCGGAGGTCAGCCTTGGAGAAGGGCAGGGAATGGTCTCCGGGGACCCGAAAATGAGAGATATGTTCAGGGGAAAGCTGCCCGGGGCTGCTTATAAGGATCCCACTTTGAGGTGGGTGAACAAGGAGGACGGACCGATAGTTAACTTTGTCAGGAACAGCGCCGCCATCCCGGTCATCATAAAGCCTGATGAGTCGGACGGGAAGATCCATGTGGACGGTGGCGTGTGGGATGTGTCCATCCTGGCCGCAACCAGGTTGAAGGGGAAAGACGGACGGGGAATCCCGATATTCGCGCTGAGCGAAGGATATTCAGGTCAGCGTATGGAGGGGATTGATAATATCGCGGAAATAGCCTCTGCGATGTTCGATGTAATGATGGGCAAGGGATACGAATCCTATTTGAGCAGCCATTTCCTGGACGGGAAGATATTCAGGATGCTCAATCCCGGACTCTTCAAGCTCAGCACGCTCGACCCGCTTGAGAGGATGAGCGACGTGATGGAGAGCATGAAAAATACGCTTTTGATGGCATTTGATCCGTTCACGGGGCTTTCCGGCAATCTGATGGACCGTTTCCTTGGCAGATGGAGTGCTAAGGTTCGCTACAGGCTGAAAAACCTGGGTTTTGAAGTTGAGAAATTCAGCGACATAATTTCCATGACGGATAAATCCCCTCTGTACGACGCATTGCCGAAAGGCAAGGGCTGGATAATGGAGAGATCTTACAATTTAAAGTGGCTTTTGGGTCAAATTTACGAAGTGTGGGGATTTTATAAAACGATCAAATTGATCATCCACGGTCTTGATCTTAAATACGGCGGGTATGTGGGAAAAAAGCCTAAAGAGAACAGACAAGATCAGAAAGCTTAGCGAACTCCTCAATGGATAATGTTTCGCCCCTTCGTTTTCCGTCAATGTCAGTTTTTTCCGGCCATTTGATGTGGGCGGCATTTAAAGCGTTCTTCAGCATTTTCCGCCTCTGATTGAACGCGGCGCGGACGACGCGGAAAAAGAGCTTTTCATCTTTTACCTTTACCGGGGGTTTATTGAGCACATCCATCCTTATGACCGAAGAATCGACCTTTGGCATTGGAGTAAATGATGACGCGGGGATATCGAACATTATCTTTGGCTTAGCGTAATAGTTGACAAATACCGTGAAAGATCCGTATTCCTTGTTCCCCGGTGGTGAAACTATCCTTCTTGCCACTTCTTTCTGGATAGTGAAGATCATGACATCGAACTTAGTTTTGCCTTCCAGGAGCATCGATATAACAGGGCTTGTAATATAGTAGGGGAGGTTGGCGACCACTTTTAAATGCTTGAAACCTGGATGTTTTCTTACTTCTTTTGATATATTTACCTTCATTATGTCCTGATTGACCAGCTCGACATTCCCAGCACCCTTTAGGTATTCTGATGCGGCCGGAATAAGTTTTTTGTCCATCTCGACGGCTATGACAAAACCCGCGTCTTGCGCTAGTGCCTTTGTAAGCGTCCCGATGCCTGAGCCGATCTCAAGGACAAGATCATCGCGGGAGATATCGCCGGCAGACGCGATCCTGTTCAATATGTTCTTGTCCGTGATAAAGTGCTGGCCAAGGTCCTTGTTTAGCCGGATGTCGTATTTGCGGAGGAATTCTTGGATCACTACTGTTTTTTGGTCTTGGAAAAATGCGCGGCTACTTTGATGGCTTCTATGAGGCTGGTAGGATTCGCCCAGCCCTTGCCCGCGATATCAAATCCCGTTCCGTGGTCGACCGAGGTCCTGATTATAGGAAGACCAACCGTTACGTTCACAGACCTATTGAACGACAAAAGCTTGAGAGGTATCAGCCCCTGATCGTGGTACATGGCGATGACAATGTCGAACATCCCCACTTTTGCAAGATAAAAAATACCGTCCGGCGATATCGGGCCCTTCACATTTATGCCCATGCGCCTTGCTTCGTCCACCGCGGGCCTGATGATCTTTTTCTCTTCGCTGCCGAAGATCCCGCCTTCGCCCGCGTGCGGATTAAGGCCGGCCACGCCGATCTTCGGCTTTTTGCCCCTTATATTGTACAGTGTCTCATTCGCCAGCTTGATGGTCTGGAGCACTCTTTTTTTGCTTATCGCCTTGCTTACCTTGTTTAGCGGCAGATGTGTGGTCACGAGCATTACCCAGAAGGCATCGGAGACGAACATCATCGCGTAGTTCTTTGTCTTTGTCCTTTTTGCCAGTATCTCCGTGTGCCCATCGAACTTGTATCCCGCCTTGCGTATTGCTTCCTTGTTTATCGGGGCAGTCGTGATCGCGTTGACTTCCTTCCGCTTTGCGAGGTCGATCGCTTTCTCCAGATATTGGACGGCTGCCTTTCCGCAGGGGGCGCAGACCTGTCCAACCTTGACTTTCCCCGGCTCAAGGTTCGCCAGGTCAAGCACGTCCACGGTGCCCCTTGTGAACCTTGCTTCATCAACGCTCTTAATGGGATTGATCTCCAGAGGTTCGTTCTTCGCGAACTTTAACGCGCCCTTCATTATCCTGGCGTCGCCGATCACGAGGATGCGGGCGGTGTTCTGTATCTCGCCGTGCTGCATGGCCTTTACTATTATCTCGGGCCCTATGCCGGAAGCATCGCCCATCGTCACTGCCACGATCGGCCTATCCATACCTGACCCCTGCTTTCCTCATCCTTGCAAATGCTTCTCTTAATCTATCTTCCGGCTCGATCAGGGATATCCTGGCGTATCCTTCGCCAAGCTCGCCGAACGCTATCCCCGGGGTGATCACCACATGAGCCTTTTCCATAAGGAAAACCATCCAGTCGTATGAATTGAATCCTTTTGGTATGGGGAACCAGACATACATCGCGCCTTTCGGCTTTAAGACGTTATCACAGCCAAGTTTTGAGAGCTCCTCAAGCACTACATCCCTTCTATTCTGATATCTTGCCCTTACATTATCTATATAGCTAGGATCGGTCTGGAAGGCCTTGACGGCCGATTTCTGTATAGCCGTGAAAAGGCCGTAATCCAGGTTCGTCTTGATGCTTCGGAGAGACTCGATGTATTTCTTATTGCCGATAGCATACCCGCATCTCCATCCCGCCATTCCGAAGGTCTTTGACATCGTATGGAACTCGATGGCCACTTCCTTTGCTCCGGGGATGGAAAGGATGCTTATCGGCTTCTGCCCGTCGAAGTAAAGTTCCGCGTACGCGAAATCATGCACAAGCAGAATGTCATGTTTCCTTGAAAAAGCTATCGCTTCTTCAAAGAATTCTTTCGGCACTGTGGCGCCTGTGGGATTGGTGGGGTAAGAAAGGAAGAGCATCTTCGCTTTCTTCGCTATGGATTCATCGATGATCTTCAGGTTCGGCAGGTATCCTGTTCTTTCCGTCGTGGGCAGAACAATGGGTTCTGCCCCGGAAAGTATCGCGCCCCGGAAGTGCGCCGGATAGGCCGGCATCGGTACAAGGGTTGTATCGCCGGGGTTCAGGTAGGCCAGCTGCAGGTGCACCAGGCCTTCTTTTGAGCCGATGAGCGGCACTATTTCTTCGTCCACTATATGGACGTTGTACTGCTTCTTTACCCAGTGAATGGCGGCCTGCTTGAATTCTTCGGAGCCGTCAAATGACGGATACCTGTGGTTGGAAGGATCGCGCAGGGCCTTGATCATTTCCTCGATGACTTCTTGTGGAGGCGTATGATCCGGGCTGCCTAGTCCCAGGTCGATCAGTTCCGCGCCGCGCTTCCTTGCCTCCGCTTTCAGCTTATCCTGCGTGGCGAATATATATGTAGGCAGTTTCTGTAATCTTTCAGCTTCTTCCATTTTATCTTTCCTTATGTAGGGACAACCCTTGTGGTTGTCCGAAACTTAGGACAGGGACAAGCCCTGTCCCTACATTAATAATTCCCAGCCATATATGAACTCCTGACAAAAGGACCTGAAAGCACTTTTTTGAAACCCATTTTGAGTGCAACATCCCTGTACCGGTCAAATTTGTCAGGGTGGACATATTCTACAACCTTTGCGTGTTCTTGTGAAGGGGCGATGTACTGGCCGATCGTCAGGATATCGATGGCAGATGACCTGAGCTCCTGCATAAGGCGCACCACCTCATCATCTTTTTCTCCAAGCCCGAGCATGAAACCGGACTTTGTGATCGTTTTGCCGTCGATCTTCTTTGCTGTTTTTAGCAGATTGATCGACGTGTAATAGTTCGATCGGGGCCGGATGCTGCCATATAGCCTTGGCACCATTTCGATGTTATGGTTCAGGACATCCGGCTTCGCATCGATAACCACCTTTAAATATTCTTCTTTTCCCTTAAAGTCGGGGACAAGGACCTCGGTCTTTATATCGCAATTCGTTCTTCGTAATTCGTTAATAGTTTTTGCAAAATAACTGGCGCCGCCGTCAGGAAGGTCATCCCTGGTCACCGATGTTACTACGACATATTTAAGCTCAAGTTTTCTTGCGGCTTCCGCAACACTTGTTGACTCCATCGGATCAGGAAGGTTCGGCGTTCCCTTTCCAACTGCGCAAAAGCTGCAATTCCTTGTGCAGATATTTCCAAGTATCATGAAGGTAACTGTTTTATTGCTATAGCATTCCCCGATATTTGGGCACTTGGCGGATTCGCAGACGGTGTGGACATCGCTGCCGATAAGGCCTCTTATCTTTACTATATTCTCATGCTTTGGAGTTTTCTTTATAAGCCAATGCGGGAGCATGACTTATTATACCACGAGGTTGCCGTGTTGGAATGATAGCACCCCACATTGAAATGTGGGGAATTATTAGAAAATATCATTCCCCAGAATTTATTCTGGGGTGATTAGTAATAAATATTGGCTACTTATTTATTATCGATATCGCTTGCTTTAAGACGTTCGCCGCCGCTTCCTGGATGCTTTCGTAAACAGTGGGATGAGCGTGTATCGTTTCAATGATATCCTCGACTTTCATCCCTTTGTTGATCGCCAGCGCGGCTTCACCGATGATCTCCGTGGCATTGCCCCCAACTATATGAATGCCCAGGATTTTATCCTTGCTGTCCGCGATGACCTTGATGAAGCCGTCTCTTTCATCTTCTATCAGGGATTTTGAAGAAGCCCTGAACGGGAACCTGCCGATCTTGATCTTGCCTGCCCCGAGCTTTGATATTGCAGCTTCCTCGCTCATGCCGACGGCGGCAACTCCGGGATCCGAGTAAATGCACCTTGGAACGGCCGCATAGTCCATTTTTGATTTTTTACCATGCCTACCGGCAGGCAGGCCGCAGGCATTTTCCGCCGCCACGATCCCTTCCCTGGCCGCTGTATGCGCGAACATGTATCTTCCCACGATATCGCCTACGGCGTAAACACCGGTGATGCTGGTCTCCATTTTTTCGTTCACGGCAACCTTGCCGTTATCTATCTTTATCCCCGCTTTTTCAAAACCATCGGTATTGAGCTTTCTTCCTATAGACACAAGGATTACTTCAAATCCATCCGTGTCTTTAAGGCTCTGGCCGCAGTTGATCTCAATGCCGCTTCTCTTAAGGGACTCATGAAGGGATCTTGCGATCTCGGCATCTTCCTGAGGCAATATCCGGTCCATGACCTCGAATATCGCGACCTTTGATCCCATTGCGTTGAATATGCAGGCCAGCTCGATCCCCATTGGCCCGGCGCCGATCACCGCCATGCTTTTCGGGATGGCTCTCAATTCAAGAATGCCGTTGCTTGAGAAAACTTTTTTTTCGTCGATCTTGAAGGGCGGATTTTCGGTAATTGTTGATCCGGACGCAAGTATGATCTTCGGTGATTCAACGATCTGGCCATTCACGGTTATCTGGTGATCTCCCATGAAAGCGGCATCGCCCCTTATAAGGTCTATTTTGTACTCCTTGAAAAGGTATTCAAGGCCCTTGCGCAGCTGGCTCACGATGCTATTCTTCCTGTCGATCACCTTTGAAATATCCATGGAAACATCGCGAGCGTTTATGCCGAACTTTTCGGACTTTTTCATCCTTGAAAAAAGCTTCGCGCTGGCATGGAGCGTCTTTGTGGGAATGCAGCCGTTATTAAGGCATGTGCCTCCGATCTCGGACCTTTCGATTATCGCCACTTTTTTGCCCAGCTGGGCCGCTCGTATAGCGGCGGTGTAGCCGCCCGGGCCTGCTCCGATGATCGCTATATCGTAGTTCATTTTATGTAATCCTGTTCATAATAGGTGCGTAACCGGAAAGAAACGCCGATATCATCCGCTATTTTTTTTGTCTCTTCGACATCTATCTCCGGAATGTTCACGGCAGTCATCTCGACCGCGGGAATGTATTTCTTCGCTTCCTTCGCGAACTCGATTATACCATCGAAAGCGGGCTCGCCGAACTCCGAATGGCAGATCTTCTGGAACAGCTTCCTGTTCTGGGCGTTAAGGCTGATTGATATGGAGTCCACAAGACCCTTGAGCTCGGGAATGATGTTCCTCTTGTTAAAGAGATTACCGGACCCGTTGGTATCGATCCTGACCCTGCCGCCGTTCTTCTTGATCCATGCGCTTACTTCCTTCACCACGTCAAGCCTCGTGAGCGGCTCTCCGTACCCGCAGAAAACGATCTCCTTGAACTTTTTTGGTTCGCGGATGGTCTTGATGATCTCATTCGACGCGGGTTCCCTGTCCAGCCAAAGCTCGTGCTTGTTATTGAAGAGTTTTGTCTTATAGCGAATGCAGAAACTGCACCTGTTCGTGCAGCGGTTTGTTATGTTCAGGTACAGGGAATTGCCTATCTGGTAAGTTATTGCCGACATTTGGGGAATTATAGCATAAAGAAAGGGGAGAAAGCCCCTGCCTACCGGCAGGCAGGCATGAAGGCCCTTAAGGGCCCGTGAAGTGAGAGAGGGCTAAAGGCTTAAGAGGGATCGATAAGGGACTTTTTCAGGCTTTCAAGTATCGCCCTCTGCAGATGTGTTTGGGCGACAAGCTTTTCAGCAGCGCTCAATAATTCCTTCTTTTCTTTCCCGGACAAGCGTCTCTCTGATATGCCGTCTTTTCCCAGGACATAAACGGTCAAGCTGCTGTTTGAAAAAGTGAAACAGCACAAGGAGTTTTCATCCGTGGACATTATTACCACACGCTGCGGGTCCTCTTTGACCAGCTTTTTGATCATCTTTTCGCATGAACTTCCGTATGCCACCGTTCTATCGGAAAGGAATTCAAGCAATTCGTGGAAGTTCTTTTTTATTGCCTTTATAGAGTTGTAATTCAAGGCTTCCAGAAGATCATCCTTCGTCTTACGCTGCTGCTTATTCTCCGGCTTTAAATGGATAACCGCATCACCGAATTTGATCCTTTCGGAAACATACGGTTCTCTATGCTCTTCTTTCTTCCCCTGATAGAAAAATATTTTTAGATCGAATGTTTTTTGGACTGCATTTTGACAAAAATAGAACCTGACGCCGTCAACATGCATTATGATCGTATGATCGCCTTTAAATCCGATGAACGGCATAATTTTCACGGGTTTTCGGGCTTCTTGCTTAATAATTGGATCAGATGATTCTGGTTTTGAGGGCATATTTAAGGGAAGCCGGCTCGTAGCGCGAAAATACAAACCTCTGCCTGTTCTCATAAAATTCCGTCCGGCATGTTCCAGCCCCAGTTGTGACTTTATTCCTCTTAAGCCCGGATAAAGATGCAAATCGCTCATAGTTATTTCTCCTTTTTAATATCAACCTTCTTTATATCGGCAGCATTTAAGAAAAATTTCACTAAAAAGCGAAATTATTTCTGATACATGGAGCACTGGAGAAGGATAAGCCGATCACTTCTGTTGCATTTATTATTTGGATATTATGCAAAAATACTGAAATTTTCATTGAAAGCTGTCGATAAATATCCGGTATTCTTATTAAGGAGGATTGGTATTAATGGGTAATGTTCTGATAATTTCGGGAGCGCCAAAGACCGGGAAAACGCACATTGGCGCGTCGCTGGCAAGGTTTCCGGGAATGATCAAGCCGCCATTTTTCTCAAGCAGGCAAAAAGGGCAGGGGGAGATAGATGGCGTTGACGCCATATTCAAAACAAGACAAGACATCGAGCAGATGAAGCAATCACCTTCTGAATACCTGGTAACATCGACAAAGAATAATTTGATCGCGCTAAGTATCGCTCAACTTATATCGATCACAAGAGGCGAGAGAGCATGCGGATGTTTGATAGTGCCGCCCGAGCTTGGCGCGCAACTGGCAATGCACGAGGCCCTGAGTTCAAACCCCAGGATTATCACCGTATTCATCTCTCCAGCTTCGCTTGCAACTGTGGTGTCAATGAAATTGAGAGGCATTTCCAGGCTGGAAAGATTTTTCTACAGGCGGTTCGTGGAAAGGGATGAATTCATCGCAAAAGACCACGGCAAGCCGAAATCGGAACCGGACAGAAAATATGTAGAACTTCTGAAAGAGCAGACAATGGCTGCGCTTCGTCTGGCTCATCACTTCCAATGCGTCATCCCGAGCCCGGACTGGTCGGGGCACCCGAACTGGAAGGCGACTCCGGTCGCGGGGGATGCGGGGAATACGCTTTCTTCAGTTTTCGCATTATTAAAAGGGCAGGAACCCAAGCTTGCGGAAAAGTGGCCAAAAGATCTTTTCGCGTAAATTAACACTGAGGTTTCCGTGGTTCAGGTGGTTTTTTCCCTTGATGTCCCGCTTGTACCCGATCTAACCCAGAGCTCAACAAGCCAGTTGTATTCCTCGATCTTTGAAGGATCTGCGGCATATTGCCGGAAGAGGTCCGCATACGCCGCGTTTATATGGCCCAGCCTGAAATACCGCTCCCTTTCAAGGGATTTTGCAACGCTCTCATCAACGGTCTTACCCGGAGCCAAACCTGGAGCCGGGCTGATAAGTAGGCACTTTCTTGCCCTTTTAATCACCCGGGGAAGATAATAATGGAGGTCGTGGATGCATTTCATCGCGGATTTCTGAAAATACACGTCAAAACCGCGCGCGATAAGGGCGGTCAGAGCCGGAGGATAAGAATCCGGATCTATCAAATTCGCTTTAAAAAATCTGATCTTCCGGTCCCTTAACGGCCCTCCCGGATATGCCCATTTAAAATCGATGTCAATGTAACGTTCTTTTTTTGAAGGTACGATCCTTATGCTCGATCTCCTTACACCGAGCATTTTCAGGTCGCGGATCACGATGCGCTCGAAATTTTCATCAACATCCTCTCCAAACCAGAAAAAATTATTATAACGGTGCTGTACCGCATTTTGCATATCATTTGCCACGGGCTTGTCCGCATATCGGCCCCATTCCCACACAGCCTCTTCCAGTCCAAGACTGCTCAAACGATTGATGTCGACCCCGATAAGCGTCTTTGCGTCGGTAGCGAGCAGCGGATTTGCCGAGTCGCCGCCCCACGCCCCGTATACAACAGTGTAGTCCCTTCCAAAAGGGTTTATCACGGCCCTGTGGGCCACATCATAGCCCGCCTGTACCGGGTGCAGCCCTCTCTTTTTGACAATACCGATTTCTTGCACTGCTACGTTATGCGTCAATGGAAGCTTAAGCCCTTGAAGCGCCTTCAAAGTGCCGGGAGCTCTTCTAAAATGTCCTGGTAGACGATTTACTGTCATAGATACCTCCGGTTATTTTTCGTAAGATTTCATGAAAAATTTCAGAATATTAAGAGATTTCTTGGGGAAGTTAAGGAGTAGTTACGCTTTATTCAACTCTTCACTAACGATTCTGTTCACCACTTCCGGATTCGCCCTGCCTTTGGTTTCCTTCATCACCTGGCCAACGAAGAAAGCGGCGAGTGTTGTCTTGCCGGACTTGTATTGGGCAACTTGCGGATGGTTTTTCTGGATCACTTCAAGGACTATCATTTTTATCTTTACCTCATCGGATATTTGCGTTAGGCCGGATCCGGAAACAATATCATGTATCGACTTCCCTTCATCAAGCATTTTTATGAGAGCTGATTTGGCAGAGGTCCTGCTTATGGTACCTTTGTCGACCATTCCGAGCATCTCCGCGAATTGGGATGAAGTTAAATTGATGTCCTTGATCCCGAGTTTCTTGGTTTTCATGTAAGCGGTCAGCTCGCCGATCGTCCAGTTGCTCAGGTTCTTGGCGTTCTTGTAGAGCTTGAGGCATTCCTCAAAGAAATCCGCAAGCGCTTTATCGTCCGTCAGTACCGTGGCATCAAGCTCCGGCAAACCAAAGTCTTTCATGAACCGCGCTCTTTTTGCGGCAGGAAGTTCAGATATTGTTTTTTCTATTGTCTCGATCCATTTTTTATCCACTTCCACGGGTACAAGGTCTGGCTCAGGGAAGTAGCGGTAGTCATGCGCCTCTTCCTTGCTTCTCATCGGCGTTGTGGTTCCCGTGGTATCATCGAACAACCTTGTTTCCTGAACGATCCGTTCTCCCGATCCAAGCATTTCAGTTTGCCGCTTTATCTCCGATTCAAGAGCTTTCTGTACTGCCCGGAAGCTATTCATGTTCTTGACCTCTGTCTTTACCCCAAGTTCTTTCTGGCCCTCAGGCCTTAACGAAACGTTGGCATCACATCGAAGGCTTCCTTCCTCCATGTTTCCGTCACAGACGCCAAGGTAAACTAGAAGATTTCGAAGGTCTTGCATAAAGATCTTGGCTTCCTCGGGCGAGCGGATATCGGGTTCGGTCACTATTTCCATCAGCGGCACGCCTGTCCTGTTAAGATCAACAAGACTTGAGGTTGAACCTTTCAATCCCGCGGCGCCTTTGTGCACAAGCTTTCCCGCATCCTCCTCAAGGTGGACTCTGGTTATACCGATACGCTTTGTTTCCCCATTAACCGTAACATCAAGATGCCCTTTTACTACCAGGGGCAATTCATATTGCGAAATTTGATAATTTTTTGGAAGATCGGGATAGAAATAATTCTTCCTGGCGAATATCGAGTGTTTGGCTATCTGTCCTTTTAGCGCCAGGCCGGTCTTGACGGCAAATTCGACCACCTTCCTGTTCAGCACAGGGAGCACCCCGGGTTGTCCAGTGCAGACAGGGCATATGTTGGTATTCGGCGCGGCCCCGAACTTGGTGGAGCAGCCGCAGAATATCTTTGACTCCGTCAGGAGCTGAGCATGTATCTCCAGGCCGATGACCGTCTCATATTTCATAGTTTTGCTCTTTGCTTGTGCCACTCGGTGTTCTGCTCGTAAGTATAAGCAACTCTTAATATCGTCTCTTCAGAGAAAGCTTTACCGATTATCTGCAGCCCCACGGGAAGGCCGTTATCAAAACCGCACGGGATCGATATCGCGGGAATTCCGGCCAGATTGACCGGGATCGTGGCTATGTCAGACAGATACATTGACAGCGGATCGTCAACTTTTTCTCCGATCTTGAACGCGACAGTAGGGGAAGTGGGAGATATCAGGACATCGAACTTGGCGAACGCCTTATCAAAATCCTGTTTTATCAACGTCCTGACCTTTTGCGCCTTGAGATAATAGGCATCGTAATATCCGGCAGATAAAGCATAGGTGCCGAGCATGATGCGCCTTTTTACTTCCGGCCCAAATCCTTCGCGCCTTGTATTGTAATACATCGAGAGGAGATCATCCGCTTCCTTGGACCTGTGGCCGTATTTGACCCCGTCGTAGCGCTCAAGGTTTGAGCTTGCTTCGGCTGTGGCAAGGAGATAATAAGTGGGGACGCCGTATTCAAAAGTGGGCATGGAGATCTCTTCAATTTTTGCGCCAAGCTTTTTTAATAGATCAGCAGCCTCAGTTATCGATCTTTTTACGGCTTCATCAATTCCCTTGCCGAGCAGTTCCTTTACGATCCCGATCTTCAGCCCTTTAACATCATCGATCAACGATCTTCGATAATCCGGCACCGGCAGCTCAACGGAGGTTGAGTCCTTGGGATCGTGGCCGGCCATGGCGGTAAGGAAGATCGCGGCATCGGTCACATCCTTTGTTATCGGCCCGATCTGGTCAAGGGATGAGGCAAAGGCGATCAGCCCGTACCTTGAAACCCGTCCGTATGTCGGCTTCAATCCCACAACTCCGCAGAATGAAGCAGGCTGGCGGATGGAGCCTCCTGTATCCGAGCCGAAAGCAAGTATCGCTTCATCAGCCGCGATCGAGGCGGCCGATCCTCCGGACGATCCCCCCGGAACTGTCTTCAGGTTCCACGGATTCTTTGTTACCTTATAAGCCGAGTTCTCTGTTGAAGATCCCATCGCGAACTCGTCCAGGTTTGTTTTGCCGATAGATATCGCGCCTGCCTGAAGGATCTTTTCAACGACAGTCGCGTTATAGGGAGGAATATAGTTCTGGAGTATCTTTGATGACGCGGTCGTTATCGCTCCCTTTGTGCACAGGTTATCCTTTATCGCGATAGGGATGCCGGTCAATTGCGTTATCGGTTTCCCGGAAGCAATCTGGCCATCGATATCCCGAGCTTTCGCAAGAGCCTCATCAATATTTATCGACATGAAGGCGGAGACGCTGTTCTCCACCTTGCTTATGCGGGTAAGGACAGACTTTGTGATCTCCTCGGCCGAAGTCTCTTTCCTGTCCAGTTTCGCGTGAAGCTCGTGCGCGGTAAGTTCGAATAGTTCCATTTTTACTCCATGATCTTCGGGACGGCGAACATATTATTCTCGGCGGACGGCGCATTTGCCACAATATCACCCATGTTCCCGCATGGGATAGTTTTATCCTCCCTGAAAACATTTTTCATCGGGATCGCATGAGAGGTGGGGGAGACGTTCTTTGTATCAAGCTTGTTTATTGTTTCCGCGTATTCAAGTATCCTTGAAAGTTGTTTGGTGAATCGGTCTTTTTCTTCATCTGTCATGCCCAGCCTTGCGAGTTTAGCGACATGATCCACGTCTTTTTGGGTGACCTTCATGCTTTTGATTATACTATGGCAGCCTGCCCCGCTGCAATGGCGGGGTAATTTTATCGACAAGCTTTCAATAATATGTTAAGATATCAAAGTTTTTCATAATATGATATTAAGAAACATTTTGGTCCTTCTATTTATTATTCTTTTCTGCTGCACATCATTTTGCCAGGAGTTGGCCGAAAACCTTGATCTGCCGCAATCGGATTCACGCAGCCTTGGCGCAAGCGTAACGGATTACATAGTTTCATCGGATGCCAGCAGTTCCGTTAAATACATGGCAGACCTCTATAAAAAGGCGCTGGTAAGGGAAAAAGTCGGGGCATATGAGAATTCTCTTTCCGCGCTGGATGCTGTCATCTCCAAGTCGGTTGAGATACTGAACTCAAAGGACACTTCCAGGGCAACTGCGCAGGATGTCCTGCCTTATGCCATAGCTTCCGCGTACAGGAAAGGCATCCTCACAAACAGGGCGGTGGAGGGCTCGGTGCTAAAGCTCTATAAGCAGCTTGAGATGTACCAGGACGCGGACACGTGGATAAACGAGGTCCTGACATCCATATCCAATCTTACTACCGAGAAAGGGATGAACATACCGCCTTCACAGTACTATCCGCTGTATTATGCCAGGGCATACAACAGGCTTGGCTGGGCTTACGCGCTCCTCAACGGCAGCGCCTGGAAGAGATACATCATATATACCCCGGCGGATACGATAACCATGGTGGATAAGAGCATGGGGGATCTCAATTCCGCGCTCAACGGTTTTGACATCGATTATTCAAAGGACGGCGGAAGCCAGGGGAACATAGAAGGCAAGGCGGATAAAATATTGTCAAAAATAAACTTTGAATCGCCGGAGTATATAACCTATGCGCTTTGTTTTAATTTTTACAGATCGAGCGAAATAACGGGCATTGTTAAAAAGCAGCTATCAAAAAGCATAAAGTCAACGCTGGACGATTATTATTCCGCAACTGTCATAAGCGCGTTCAACTATGGAAAGAAAATATTCACCTATGAAGAGTTCATGAAGCCCGAAACAAAGGATGTTATAGCCGCGATGGCAAGCCTGCTTGAAGAATTGAAGTAGATATTACTCCAGAGTGTAATTCCAAAGATCTGTATTCTCCTGAAGAAAAAGCCCATTTGTATCGCCAAACCCCTCTTTGGAAGCTATTAAATGCACCCTGGCCGCGCCCTCTATCGACGTAAAAATGACATTGGTAACGACGAGCTTTGTGTTGTCCTCTACCCAGACCGCTTCGGGAGTAAGGACCGCGTCAGTTGTGATCACGGCGTTCATGTCATTGGCGGATTTTATTATCGATTGGAGCTGAGAAAGATCCAGGTTGTTTATGTCCATTATTTTGCTGAACTTAAGCCAGATGACCTCGTGAGATGATACCAGAGTGGCGTCGATCGCGGGGGACCTTGAGATGATGGTCGGCGCTGAATACTGGGTAATATACCTGCCGCAGCCGGGAACAAAAGTAAAAGTAAAAAATAAAAGGGCAAAAGTAAGGAAAATATCTTTTTTATCGCTCATATACTTATATTCTCAATGTTGACACTGCTTCTATATCAAGGCTACTCTTTTTTCCTTTCTTAATCAAGTAATAGCCGGCGCTCCCTACCATTGCGGCATTATCCGTGCAAAGTGATATCGGAGGGATCGATATCTTCAATCCCTCTTTTACAGCGCGGGCTTCAAGATCGGCCCTCAGCATTGAGTTAGCTGAAACACCGCCCGCAAGAGCTATCCAATGCGTTTTATTGTCCTTTGCCGCCCTGATAGTTTTTTCGACAAGGATATCGACAACGGCCTGCTGGAAGGAAGCGACGATATCGGGGATGCGTGAAGCGTCAATCGGTTGCGTTTGGCGAATCGTTTGGCGGTTTACGTAATTAACAATGGCTGTTTTTAATCCACTAAAGCTGAAATCATATCCCTCATCTATCATCGCCCTAGGGAAATCGATAGCCTTCGGATCTCCTTTCCTGGCCATCTCATCGATTATCGGCCCGCCGGGGTAGCCGATCCCTAAGAATCTGGCGACCTTGTCAAATGCTTCTCCTGCCGCGTCGTCCCGTGTTCTTCCAAGAGATTCGTATTTTCCATGATCCTTAACCAGTATCAGCTGAGTATGCCCGCCGGAGACAACGAGGCAGATAAAGGGAAACCTCACCCCGCCCCGACTTGGCGTCGGGTCACCCCTCTCCATTTTATGGAGAGGGGTACTGCGAAGCAGGGGGGTGAGGAAGTTGGCGTATATATGTCCCTCGATATGGTTAACTGCAATAAAGGGTTTTTTCAGCGCGAAAGCGATGGCTTTGGCATAATTCAAGCCCACTATCAGCGAGCCGACAAGTCCGGGTCCGTAGGTTGCAGCTACCGCATCGATCTTTTTGATCGGCAACTTGGCATCATCAAGAGCCTGTTTTACCACGGCTGCTATAACTTCGATGTGTTTTCTTGAAGCCACCTCAGGCACTATTCCGCCGTATTTCTTGTGGAATTCTACCTGGGAGGCCACGACATTCGAAAGTATCTTACTGCCGTTCTCAATAACGGCTGCGGAAGTCTCGTCACAGGAAGTTTCAATTGCAAGGATTTTCATATTTTTGTGATATTTTAACGTATTTCTAGCGATAAATATAGGACGTCAATTAACGATCGAGGAGTAAATATGGTAGAACCAATGCCAAGAGCAAAAAAGATGATGATGTTTTTCGGGCCTCACACAAAAGCCTATATTCCACAGTTTCAGGAATGTTTCAGGCGGCAGGAACATCCTGGGAAGAAAAAAACACTGATACTTGAAGCCGGGCTAGTGAAAAAGGAGGATATCATCAGTGTCTGCGGGGAAGCCGCAAGGCAGGAAATACAAGGATCTATTCAAGCAAGAAGGGTAAGCGCAGGCCTTTCAGATGCCGTAAGAAGAGTCGATAAATTACACAGAGAAAGTCGATTTCAAATACTAGATGATGAGCGAAAGGGTAAGTTGCCCGAGCATGCCATTTTTATCGCGGCGGTGATGAAGGAGGCGGCAGAAAAGGGTTATCATATGACAAGTGAAAGGCTTAACCCGGAAGCGTTGTTAAATTCATGGCTAGAGAGTCAATTGATGTCTCAGATAATGGAGGAATGTTTTTATAAGCGTTCGGCTGATTTTCAACGAGCATTTCAATTGATGAGGGAGCAATACCGATGTCTATATATGTTCCATACCTTAAGGGACGAACAACTGTTGGGATTTATGGACGTTCTGGCAGAGAGAAATGATACCGTAAGCACAATTCGTGGAATAGGCCATATCAATTTCTTTCGAGGATTATCCGATCCTCCCAGAATATTCACTTATGCTGAAGGGCCGGTGTCGATGGGCGAAATAATAGGAAGGAAGGTGAAGCCGGAAGAATTGACCGGTCCCGACTTGGCCTTGATCGTTAAATATAATGTTCGGTGTGCACTTATAATTGCAAATGCATCGGGGCTGATAAATTGCAATGACGAAGAAAGTACAAAACTAACTGGGGGATTGCCGGACGATCTAACAGAAATGCAAAAGTTCTGCTTGGCTGTCAGGGATCCCGATCGAAGCAAAATGGCAAGGAAAATGATCGAACGACTAACTGCCGCATAGGAGTATCAAATCGCAGAGTTAATGGTATTCAATAACACCAGCATTTAAATGAAATTACGGCTGTCCTCCCCGCTGTATGCGGGGCAGGCTTGAATCGCATGAGGTTTCGACAGACAATGTCTTCATATGTGTATTTTATCAGACATTTTATATCAAATAAACAGCATTAATCAACAGGACTATATTGTCCTGTTTTATGTTGACAATAGGACATTAGTGTCCTATAATCCCCAATATGAAACGCATATTTGATGAAGAGATCAATAAAAAGTACAGGCCGGTTAAAAAGATGCCCAAATGGCTGATTGAATCATTGTCTATTGCAATGCAGGTTAAAACTCTAAGGCAATTTATCGGAATGACTCAATTACAACTGGCCAAAAGAGTAGGGGTGGACAGTAGAATAATCCGAAGAATTGAAAACGAAGAGATAGGGCCAAATGTTAGCCTTATTAATAAGATCGCCAAAGCGATGAATTGTGAACTGAGGGTAACATTAATTCCGCGCGAAGATGTTTTGAAATACTTGAATAGATTAGCGCAGGTAAAAGCCGAAAAGATAGTCAAATCATCTGTTGCAAATGCCGCAATAGAAATGCAAAGGCCTTCTTTAAGCGTCATTAAGCAGCAGATAACAACAGTTAAGCAGGATATATTGAAGAATAAGCGCCAGTCATTATGGTCAGAGTAGAGGATATTTCAGGAACGCTTCCCGAAGGCGCTACACCACTGGATGATATTTCCGAATTAATACCAGCTTATATTGCTACAATTGCCGAATTATATAATGCGGAATTTATTAATATCAATGAAGCATCAAAGAAGTATTTCCTAAGACCAACTAGAAAACAATTATTAACCATTGAAAGAGCTTTTCGTAAATAGTGTATTTAGAAAGAAATATATAGATGCGCTGAAACAGGCTGATTTGCAAAAATATAATGAACTAATCGCGTTGCATATATATTATTCTGGCAGGGAAGCTTCTGAAGAATCCTCTTCATTATAATATGTTTAACGGCTGTCCTTTTTATTTCGTTCCGGTCCTTGGATGCCGCGCCAGGTACCACCAGTCAAGGCCCGATCCAACCACATGGCCGCTAAAGGTATGATCATCGTAATTGATGAACATCGTGGTCCTTCCGGTCCTGCCGTCATCGAACTTCCAGTCATAATAAGCGTATTGATCGTGTACCTCACCCTGGGCTACCCAGCCGATCCCGCGGACAATGAACTTTTTGCCTTTTATCGCAGTGATAGTCATTAATTGAGTGTTCGGATTCGCTAACTTTATGTCTTTAAGGTTTATCAGCACATACTGGCCGGCTATGTCTTCGGCGGACCGGTTTGGCCCTTTATGGCAGCCTATTTTCAGGGTCACGAGTATTGCTAACACGAGAACCAATAATAATATGATAACAATCGGTCTTTTCATTAGATCCACCCCAAAATAGCGCCAAAAATTATCAGGCAGAGGGCATCAAATCCCAGTATCGCCCCGACAGTAACCGCCTTATCCTTTACCTTCTTCATGTCATGAACCCAGAAACAGACAAGGAAGAAAGGCAGGTATCCGACGAGGAATATCAGCCAGGGGGCCTGAAGCCCCCACCATGGCAGGTCCCATGTGAGCGCGCCGGCAAGATTTAAAAGCACCTCAATGCCGACAGCAAGTATCGTGTTCAATACGGCGAAGAATATCCTGTTATTGATGCCAAGTATCTTCAGCTTTTTGTTCGCCGGCAGCATCTTGCAGGCATAAATACCCATGATGGCGAACATCATGGTTATTTCGATATTCAATCCGATCAGTATATTGTAAGCGGTACCCCCTGGAGTGGCCCAGGCAGGGGCGAAGTTATTAAAATGGAATATCAGGCCGTTCCATATCTCATTGAACCAGTCCATCCCCCATAAAGCGAGGCCGCCAAAAAGAATGTTCCAGTTCTTACGCTCAACCTCAACAGAATATATGTAAAGGACTATCAGGAGAAGGGGGATCACATACCACTGGAAATGGGAAGTATCGCGAAGTATCAAAAGGGCCTGCCTTGCGTTCTCGGTCATTATAATATACCTCCTATGTTCTGTGGGTAATGTCCAAATGCATCTTTTTCAGCGCTTCCACCTCGCCGAACACTATCAGCACATCGCTTCTCATTATCCTGGTATCCGCGGTCAGGTTAAAAACGATCTCTTCGCCTCGTTTTATGCCCAGAACGGTCACATTGAATTTTTTCCTCAATTCAAGTTCTCCCAGTGTTTTATTCAACATGTGATCCTGCGCGTTAATGCCGACTATCGACAACTCTCCCCCAAGATCAATGTAATCCAGGATGCCTTCCGACGTCAGCTTGCTGACGAGCTTGATGGCAGTGTCCTGCTCAGGATATATTATCTGGTCCGCGCCGATCTTCTTCAAGATATTGCCGTGAAGGGTGTTCTTTGCCTTGCATATTACTTTTTTAATGCCGATGTTCTTGCAGATCTGCGCGGCAATGATGTTCGCCTCAACATTCGTGCTTTCCGCGACCACGACCACGTCGCAGTCGGCGACCCCCGCCTCAAGAAGTGTTTGTTCGTCCGAAATGTCGCCGAGATAAGCGTTCGTCACCTCATCCTTTATCCCCTGTATCTTTTCCTCATCCCTGTCAACAACGATAACTTCCTGTTTCTTGTAGAAAAGCTCCCTTGCCACCTTTGAACCGAACCTTCCCAATCCCAGCACCGCAAATTGTTTTTTCATATTATTTTCCTCCTATCCGATCGATATTGATTCTTTCGGGTATTCGATCCTCGGCTCTTTTTGCTGTATCAGGAGCGACAGAGCAAGAGAGAGCGGGCCCACGCGCCCTATGAACATTACTACAATTATGATGATTTTTCCAATGGAAGACAGCTTTGGCGTTATTCCCATGGAAAGCCCCACAGTGCCGAAGGCCGAGAAGACCTCAAAAGCCGACTCCATAAGGGTGAATTTTTCGAAATATTCCAGAAGGAGCGCCGCGCCCACCACAACAAAGACCGCCAGGGTTGTGATAGTAAAGGCCCTTCTCACTGTCTCGTGCGGGACGCGCCTTCTGAACATCACGGTATCCTTTAATCCCATGAGCGTTGCCCTGATGGTGCCGATAAGCACGGCGAATGTGGTGGTCTTGATGCCGCCGCCGGTGCCTCCGGGGCTTGCGCCAATGAACATCAGGAACATCGTGATTATCAGCGTTGGAGCGAACATGGAACCGATGTCAACGGTATTGAATCCTGCTGTTCTGGGTGTTACCGATTGAAAGTATGAGGCCAGGATCTTATGCCCGAAACTAAGCGGGCCGAGAGTTTTTGGATTTGAGTATTCCAGGAACAATATCATCAATGTTCCGGCTGCTAACAATATTGCTGTGGTCGTGATTACAAGTTTTGAGTGGAGGGATAATTTCCTGCCCTTCAAAATGTCCGAAATAACGATAAAGCCGATGCCGCCGATAATAATAAGGGTTGTGATCGTAAGGTTTATGACTATATCGGTCACAAAAGGCATCATGTTGGCATTGTTCGGGGGTAAGGCGAAGCCCGCGTTATTGAACGCCGAAATAGTATGGAATACGGCGTAAAGCACAGCTTTCCCCGATCCAAATTCCGGGAGCCACCTCAAGAAAAGTATCAGGAACCCGATGCTTTCCAGGGTAAAAACTATGGCAAAGATCTTTTTCAGGATGTCGGTCACCTCTTTTGCCGAGTAGATGTTCAACGCTTCCTGGGCCATTATCCTTTCCGAAACGAACATTTTTTTACGCAGGACAAGCATGGCAAAGGCGGAGAAAGTCATATAGCCAAGTCCGCCCAGCTGCATCAATAGCATTATCACGATCAATCCAAAAAGCGAAAAATGGACACCGGTATCGAGCACCACAAGTCCGGTCACGCAAGTGGCGGAATTTGAGGTGAAGTACGCATCAAGAAAACTGGTTGGGGTTCCATTTGCTGAGGATATTGGAAGGCTCAGCAGGATTCCGCCTGTTAAAATAATAATGAAAAAGCTTAAAGCTATCAGGGAACTCGGCTTTAATTTCATGTCGCGATTATACTACATCAACCTTCGACAATCCATTTTTCCTGTTCCCTGTACCAGTTGGCGGGATGATTGAGGTATTCAAGTGTCTCGTTAAGGAGCTCGTAGTGGGTATTCTCTTCGCCCATCAGGAACTCAAAGAACTGTTTTGCCTGCGCGTCTTTTGACCTCCCGGCGAGGTCTTTGTAGAAACTATAGGCGCCTTTTTCAAGCCCCATCGCGGCCTTATAAGCTTTTTCAAGGTCCGAATCCTTTGTGATATTTTCATCCAGAAAATTTGCAAGCTTATCCATTATCGGCTTGATATATTCCTTCTTGGATTTAGGATTAATGCTTTCTATTGCCCTGTTAAGGTTCTTTTGCGCGAACTCCTCGATCGCTTTTATATGGTCAAGTTCCTTTGCGGCTATTGCTTCCAAGGTGGACTTGCCGAGCTTGTTCTGGGTCCTGCCTGCCGCCTTCATGTACAGGTCATAACCTGTCTTTTCCATGATCAGAGCCGTGTTCAACGCTTTTTGAAGGTCGTCCATTTACAGTTTTCCTTTAATCGTCATAGAGGGGATATTATAACAAAAAATCGAAAATAAGTGAAATTTTTCAGATTATATGACGATAAATAAATAGAGCGTTGTTAATGGAAATAAGGAGGCAATTAAGATGGCAGAAACATCAGGTGTGACGGCAGTCTCTAATTCGCAACAGAGAGTTCTTATTAAGAGAGAACCGGACTTGTACCAGCCCATGGACAACGATGAGAGAGAATGGGAAAGATCAGTTGGGGCGAATCAGGGTGTCTTTAACTGCACATGGAGGCCTAAGAATGTTACTTTCACGAACGGGATCATGATGCTAAAACTCAGGAAAGAATCCGGAGGTTACCCTTATAGTTCGGGTGAATACAAGACAGCGGAGGAGAAGTACAGTTATGGATACTACGAGGTAAGAATGAAGGCAGCAAAGGGCGCAGGTCTTATGGCTGGATCTTTCTTCACTTACAGCGGGGTTTATGGCCAGAGAAGCCACAATGAGATCGATTTTGAAGTGCTCGGTTATGACCCGAGAAAGGTGCAGTTGAACTACTATTATGCCGGGACAGGCAAGGATAGCGAGCATATAAAACTGGTCGATCTGGGATTTGACGCCTCGGCGGATTTCCACAACTACGGGTTTCGCTGGTCAAAAGATTCAATTGTGTGGTATGTTGACGGGAAAGCGGTTTATAAGGCAACAAAAGATATACCGGCAGGTCCCTGCAAGATAATGGTAAATTTCTGGCCCGGAACGAGCGAGGTTTCCGGATGGCTGGGCGGAGTTTACCGCGGCGCGGGAAGCGAGGTTCGATACGACTGGATAAAATACCTCAATCTCAGCGGGCAGAGTGAGGATGCGTGCTCTATACCAGCGTCTGAAAAGGAAGCAAAGCCAGCTGAAACATCAAATGCGCCGGCAGGCAGCTCCGGCGTAGGCGAAAAAAATCTTGACGAGTTCCCGATATTGACAAGAGCAGGTTTTAACGGCGCCTCCGGCGGAGTAAGCGGCGGCATGGTTGACATATCAGGGAGTTCGATCGATTCGGGCTATACTCTTTTTTTCAAAGAAACGCTATCAGGAAAACTTTGCATAAAGCCGATGAGCGGCAGCGGAGAAGTATTATTAATTAAAGCTGCTGGACCTTCGAGATGGAAGGAAGATAAGGTAATGAAACAGTTCTCCGTCAATACTTCAGCCGGATATACAGAGATAGATATACCTGCGGGCACCAATAAGATAAACTTCAATACCGCGGGCATGAAGGCTGTTGTCAAGGTAAAGTAATTAACACCCTGCGGGAAATTAGCCGCTTGAATCAAGGGTTCAAATAAATTATCATACCTTCCTGTATGAGCGGAAAACCGGTCACGATCATTGAATTACCAGGCATCAAGCTCTTCAAGCGCGGAAAAGTGCGCGATGTGTTCGACCTTGGCGACAGGCTTTTGATCGTTGCCACCGACAGAATATCCTGCTTTGATTCGGTTCTGCCAACGCCAATTCCCGACAAAGGGAAAATACTAAATCAACTCTCGCTTTTCTGGTTCGATCACACAAAAAAAATAATCGATAATCACGTTATTACGGCTGACGTGAAAAAGTACCCGAAAGAGCTCCAAAGATCCTCCGATCTGCTTGATAAGAGATCGGTCCTTGCAAAGAAGGCGGAATTAATAGAGATCGAATGCGTTGTGCGCGGCTATCTCTCCGGTTCAGGATGGGCGGAATACAAAGAAAAAGGCACGGTCAGCGGCATCAAGCTTCCAGCCGGCCTCAAAGAGTCGTCACGGCTCCCTGAGCCGATATTCACCCCGTCCACAAAAGCTTCAAGCGGCCACGACATGAACATAACCGAAACTGAAATGAGAAAGATAGTGGGTGATAAGGTCGGGAATATACTGAAAACCAAAACGCTTGAAATATATAAGGCCGCATGCAAACACGCGGAATCAAAGGGAATAATAATAGCCGACACGAAGTTCGAATTTGGCGAACTTGACGGCGAAATAATACTGATCGACGAGATATTGACCCCCGATTCATCCAGGTTCTGGCCAATGGACACATATAAAGAAGGAGGCCCCCAGGTGAGCTTCGATAAACAATTCGCGAGGGACTACCTTCTTTCCATCAAGTGGGATAAGAATCCTCCGGCGCCTCCCTTAACAGAAGAAGTGATACGGAAAACAAGGGAGAAATATATGGAAGCATATGAAAAATTGACAGGAAAAACATTATGAGGTTCAAGCTATTACTTGCTTTTTGCATCATCTTGATGAGTATTGCAAACACAACGTCTGCGATCACTTTCTCGGGTGAGAATGTCCCATTGGATTCATCCTTCCATCTTGGGCTTGTGGATGGTCCCGGATTAGGGGTAAGCATTGGCGGGGAGATTTTCTATCTTCAGGGAGCATTTGGCATAGGAGGGGATATTGAGCAGCAGATTACGAATTCTGCTTATGAGCAGAATATCAGCATTCTTAAGTACGGCCTCGCGTTAAAATATATCATTAATGATGATTTTTTCGTGACGCTCCATTTTGGGGTCGGAAGTACTAATCTGCTGAGTCAGTCGGTTGAATATATGGACACTTTCTCGGGTGATCGCAAAACAATAGATGAGGGAACGCGGGTGAAAGCCTCATACTGGGCCATCGCGCCGAACTTCCGGATAGGCGAATACTATTTATCCCCGAAGGTGGTCTTTAACAGGATAGAAACTGGCGGGACATTGCTTGAAGTGGACGTGAACATAGGGCACAAATTCTAGCCCTCCAGAGGCGGGTTAAAACGAGAACTTCTCCGGATGCGGCATCTTGTACATGACCAGCCCCGATAGAAGCTTGGGATAAAAGAATGTGGATTTCTGGGGCATTTTCTCGTATTTATCGGCCACCGCCACCACCTGCTCGATCTTTGTGGGATTGAGAAAAAAAGCAAGCTGATACTTGCCCTCTTTAACCGTGTCGAACGCCTCTTCGTCGTTATGCACGTACTTGACCGCGTTCTCCAGCTCGATGTCCCTGTCTGATATGCCGAGTATCTCCTTTATTACGATGCTGTGCAGTATTGTCACGTCCAGTTTTTTCCATTCTTTCGGCTTGTCAATGCTTATGTATTTCTCGATCAGCTTCTCGTTCTTCAGCTTAAGAAAACAGTATTTGTTCTCCCCGTGTATGTACATCCCGAAATAATGTTCGCCCTCCTGCCTGCCGGCAGGCAGGTCTTTTGCCTTTGACATCAGCTTTAGAAGCTTTTTCCTCGCGGGACCTTCTGTCCTTTTTGAGAATCTGACCTCCTCAATATCAAAGTAGTCAACTATCCTGTTCTCAAGGTTTATTTTTTCCTTAAGATTGAGGTTATGCACCAGCCTGTGTATCGGAAGTATCGCAAGGCCTTTATCATGGATGCTGGCAAAATACATCATTACATAATTATAAGGCTCGTCACCTGTGGATTTCTGGGAATGCGAGCGCATCTCATTGCGGTACCTGAGCGAGGCTTCGTAGCGGTGATGGCCGTCCGCGATGTAAACCTGCTTGTTCGCCATTTCCTTCATGAGCTTGTTTATCACTGTTTTTGACGGGACCTTCCATAATCTATTATGTATGCCAAGCACATCCCTTACCTCAACAAGCGGCTTCCTTTTTATGTTCTTCTTTATCAACCTTGAGATCCTTTCTTCTTCATCCACATAAAGCGAAAATATCGATTCATAATTCGCGGCAGAAGCCTTGAGAAGGTCCAGCCTGTCCTGCTTTGGCTTTAACAGGGTGTTCTCATGCGGATATATGCGGCCGGCTTCCAGCTCTTCCAGCTTGAACAGGGCGATAAAGCCGAACCGTGTGATTTTTTTGCCTTTGTACCTGAATCTCTGCTCATACGCGTACATCGAAGCATCTTCGTCCTGCGAAAGTAATCCGTTCTTTACCCAGGCATTGAAAAAGGCATTTGACCTTGCATATTTGTTGTTCGTGTCATTATCACCGGGAAATTCTTTCCCGAGCGTCAATCTGATGCAGTTGTAGGGGTGGGCATTATAGAAATTTTCCTGCTCCTCTTTTGAGATTATGTCGTAAGGAGGCACCATAACTTTTGAAAGATTCCCGACCCTTTTTTTGTCATAATATATACCGTTGAAAGGGAATATTTTTGCCATAATGTAGAGTCATTATAGCATAGGAGTCAACTTTACCTCACCCCCGATTTAATTACTGTCATTATCTACTAATTCTGGTTGCGCAACTCCCCTCTCCACATAGTGGAGAGGGGTGCAGGGGTGAGGTTGTCAAATTGGCCTTGTAGAGATACAAAGTTATATGTTAGAATGACACGAAAGTAGAAAATATTTATGACTGAAACGCCAAAAATCGATGAAATAATCCAAAAATTCTTTGACGCTTTCACGGGTCTATCGCCTGATGAAAAACGCAGTTTTCTGGTCCAATTTGATAAGACGCTGGCAGGGAAAAGCGAGAAGGAAAGGAAGCTTTATCTCGCGTTGCTGAAGTGCGCGCGGGAGGGCAAGACGAGCGAACAGACCATAGATGAAATGAAGAAGGTGTGAAATGGATTTTCCGGCTGCAAGGAAAGTATTGATCTATACGCTTTTCCTGAACTGGCTTGTTGCGGTCGCAAAGCTTAGCTACGGGATCCTTACAAGAAGCGCAAGCATGACCGCCGACGGGTTCCATTCATTCGCGGACGGGACAAATAATATCGTCGGATTGGTCGGTTTCTATATTGCCGGCAGGCCGGTAGACAGAACGCATCCGTACGGGCATGAAAAATATGAAACGCTGACAGCGCTCGGCATTGGGGCTTTGCTGCTCATAGTGGCCTTCGATATAATCAAGAACGCGATACAAAGGTTCCATCACCCGGTATTGCCCGAAGTGAACGCAGGAAGCTTCCTTGTGATGTTCGTCACCGTAGGCATAAATATTTTTGTGATGATATATGAGCATCGCGAAGGAAAAAGATTGAAAAGCGATTTTCTTGTGACCGATTCATACCATACCAGGAGCGATATCCTTGTTTCATGCTCGGTCATCGCCACGCTCTTTGCTGTCAAGTTCGGCATGCCGGTCATTGATACATTAATGGCAGGTTTCATCGCCGTCTTCATCGGTTTTTCCGGTATTGAAGTACTATGGCACACATCACGGGTATTGTCCGACGCGGCGATGATAGATCCGGAAAAGATCAAAAAGGCTGTCTCAACCTTCACGTCCATCGAGAAATGCCACAAGATAAGGTCCAGGGGACGGGAAGACAGCATTTGCGTGGACCTGCATATTCATGTCAATCCTTCCATGAGAGCAGATGAAGCGCACCTGCTTTCCCATGAAATAGAGAGTAAATTAAAATCTGAATGGAGCGGGATCAGAGAGGTGATAGTTCATATAGAACCGTCAGAATGATACGTGCAGCCCTCCGGTGAGATTGCCGCCCGCAGAATAAAATCCCGTTTCCATATACCTTGTATCCGGGATGATATATTTAACCTCAACACCGACGACCAATGATTGAAAATTCATGGATATGCCGGCCAGGGCGTTGAGGCTGGTTGTCGTTAAAGAGGGATCACTGTCCACTTTCTTGTCCACAAGACCGCCTCCCGCACCGACGTACGGATCAATAACGTTCCTCCCCATTGTGTGATATATCAGGTCAAGCGTGAGCCAGGTGACAGAGTAACTGTGTTCGGACGCCTGATAATTGGAATTATCCACTGATCCTCGAAGCGATATATAATCGCTATGCCTGTACGTGGCATCAACGCCTGCCATCAGTGTGTTCCCGCCGCCTTCAGGCGGAAGATAGAAGGAGGCATGGGTGCCTATGTCAAGATCATCAGCGAAAGAGACAGGGCACAAAAGAAGGACAAAAATACTAATCGCTAGTAATTTTTTCATAACGAATTTATAATACAATAAAGCTTGGAGGAAGTAAATGGAGAAGTGGCACACAAAAGAGATCAAGTCCGTATTAGCAGAGCTTGGCTCATGCCTTGAAAACGGGCTTTCAGAAGAGCAATCCCGCGCAGGGCAGATAAAATTCGGGCCGAACGAGCTAAAGGAAAGGCGCGGACGCGGCATAATTATGATGCTGCTCGACCAATTCAAGGAATTCATCGTCCTGATACTTATAGCCGCTTGCATTATCTCGATGTTCTTGGGTGAAATGATGGATGCAATGGTCATATTGGCGATAGTTGTCTTGAACGCGGCGCTGGGAGTGGTGCAGGAAGAACGGGCGAATAAAGCCATAGCGGCATTAAAGAGGATGTCTACCCCGAAGGTGATGGTAAAGAGGGACGGGGAGCTGAAAAAAGTATCGCAAAAGGACCTTGTCCCGGGCGATATCATATTCCTTGAAACGGGCGGATACGTGGGGGCCGATGCCAGGATCATAGAATCGATAAATCTGAAGATAAACGAATCCTCGCTGACCGGCGAATCAACCCCGGTCGATAAGACATCAGAAGCCATACATGCAGAGGGGCTGCCGGTAGCGGACATGAATAACATGGTCTTTATGGGTACTTTTGCATCATACGGGAGGGGAGAAGCCGTTGTCGTGGCAACCGGGATGGATACGCAGATCGGCAAGATCGCCGAAATAGTGCAGGAAGAGCCGGAGGTCAGGACACCCCTGCAGAACAGGCTGGAGGCGTTCGGAAAATGGCTAGGATTGGCAACATTATTTATATGCTTAATTGTTTTTATTACTGCGATCATCGAAGGGGGGGATTTCTTCGAGGATTTTCTGACAGCTGTAAGCCTTGCAGTGGCGGCCATACCGGAAGGTTTGCCTGCCGTTACTACAATATCTCTGGCGCTTGGGGCATACAGGATGTCCAAAAAGGGCGCGATAATCAGAAAGCTGCCGGCAGTTGAAACTTTAGGGAGCGTATCAGTAATTTGCTCTGACAAGACCGGGACCCTCACCCAGAACAAAATGTCCGCGAATGTTGTTTATGTTGGCGGCAGAACGATCAATATCACTGGCGTCGGCTATGATCCCAAAGGGGATTTCTATGACGGCAGCGCCAAGTTGGAGCCGTTGAAAAACAATGAATTGAAGAACCTGCTGACCGGCATGGCATTGTGCAACGATTCTTATCTTGAGCGTTTAAAGGAAACAGGGGCATATGATGTTATCGGGGACCCGACAGAGGGCGCCCTGATAGTTCTTGCAGCAAAAGCAGGCATTACAAGGCTCACGTTGGAATCAGACCTGCCCAGGGTGAACGAATTGCCGTTTGATTCAAGAAGAAAGCTCATGAGCACCGTCCATAGGACCAGCGAAGGTAAATATATAGTATACACAAAAGGGGCCCCGGAGCAGCTGCTTGAACTTTGCAGTAATGCAGACAAGCAACAAATATTGGCTGAGAACGTAAAACTTACATCGCAAGGATTAAGGACGCTGGGCCTGGCATACAAAGAGACCCAGAATGATATGAAAATTGATGACATGGAAAAGGGACTTGTTTTTATCGGACTGGTGGCGATGATCGACCAGGCAAGGCCGGAGGTCAAGGATGCTGTAAGGCTGTGTAAAGAAGCCGGGATAACGCCGGTAATGATAACCGGGGATCATAAGCTCACGGCAGATGCCATAGCAAGGGAGCTCGGTATTGAAAAAGTCTATGCCAGGGTATCACCGGAACAGAAACTGAACATAGTTGAGGAATATAAATCAAAAGGGCATATTGTTGCCGTTACCGGGGACGGCGTTAACGACGCACCGGCTTTGAAGCGGGCGGATATCGGCATCGCCATGGGCATTACCGGGACCGATGTGGCAAAGGAAGCATCGGACATGGTCCTTGCGGACGATAATTTTGCCACGATAGTTGAGGCTGTGCGCGAGGGCAGGGGCATATTCGAGAACATCAGGAAATTCGTATGGTATCTGCTTTCAGCCAATGTTGGCGAGATACTTACAATGTTCTTTGCTATCATATTGCGAATGCCGCTCCCGCTTTTGCCCATCCAGATACTTTGGGTGAACCTTGTTACGGACGGATTGCCCGCGCTCGCTCTTTCCGCCGAACCCATAGAAAGCGACGTCATGAAAGCGCCTCCTCGGAAGAAAGAGGAAGGAATTATCAATAAGAGCATCATCATCTCTATGTTCATGGTTGGCATATCTATGGCAGTGGTCACCTTGATCCTGTTCAATATCGGCCTCAAGGACAGCCTTCTAAAAGGCAGGACCTTTGCCTTTTCGGCATTGGCGATGCTTGAGATGTATCATGTTTTTAATTGTAAGTCCGAGAAACTGTCAGTGTTCAAGACGGGGATATTCTCAAATATCTATCTCATACTATCAGTTGCTTTAACCATCATATTACAGCTTCTGGTGATATATAATCCGGTGCTTCAGAAGATATTCAGGACCGTGCCGCTTTCAGGCGCAGAACTGATGTTGCTTTTTGCGCTATCAAGCACCCCATTGATATTGATCGAGATAAAGAAAGCTTTTGAGAGGTCGTTCGCGGCTAGGTGATATTCCTGGTGAGGGCTTCGATTATCCTCTCAAGGTCCTCCTGGGAATAATATTCGATCTCGATCTTTCCTTTCTTTGTTGAGCCGTGTATCCTAACGCGCGTGCCCAGATGGGTTGTCAATAATTCGGTCAGGTCCACCAGCTCCTCGTTCTTTGTTGCCTTCCTTTTCCTTGTTCTTTTTGACGTGTCGGCTTCTCCACGGACAAGCTGTTCAACGTCCCTCACCGTGAGATTGTTCCTGATCACGTCCTTCCAGAGCGATATCTTTTCACTTTCGGAAGAAAGAGAGAGGAGAGGCCTTGCGTGGCCAACGGTTATCTGGCTTCTCCTGATGCTTACCTGTATCTCCCTGGGCAGTTCCAGAAGCCTCATTATATTGGCCACAGTTGACCTGTCCTTGCCGACTTTTTTTGCGATATCCGCCTGGGTGAGGTGGAATTCCTCCGCAAGCTTCGCGTAAGCTTCGGCTTCGTCCATGGGATTGAGGTCTTCCCTCTGGAGGTTCTCAACAAGGGCAAGTTCAAGCGATTCCTCGTCGGAAAATTCCTTGACTATCGCGGGGATGATCGTGAATCCGGCCTTTTTTGCCGCGCGCCACCTTCTCTCACCCGCCACCAGCTCAAATTTCCCGTTCTTGGGCCTGGCAAGAATTGGCTGGACCACACCCTGCGCCTTTATGGATTCGGCAAGTTCGGAGAGGCTTTCCTGTTTGAACTCCATCCGGGGCTGTCTGGGATTCGGAATGATCTTTCCGACATCGATATTGATTATGGTCCTTCCGCTTGTCAAGACGCCCGCTTCCTGCCTGCCCGCTTCGCGAGGCGAGTGCGCGGGAGTTTCCGGTATCAAAGCTGAGAGACCTTTTCCTAATCCTCTTTTTTGCATGTTTTTACCTTATAAATGTCCGTCCAGTACTTCTCGCGAAAGATTTTCATAAGCCACGGCGCCGGTCGATGACGGATCATAGAATATTATCGGCTGCCCGAAGGACGGAGCTTCTGCCAGCCTCACGTTCCTTGGGATGATCGTCTTAAATACCTTTCCGCCAAAGTGGCGCCTTGTTTCTTCAACAACCTGCTCCGAAAGCAACGTCCTTGAGTCGTACATTGTAAGCAAAATCCCGCATATCCGCAAGTCCGGATTCAGGCTCTTCTTGATCATTTCGATCGTTTTAACGAGCTGTGAAAGTCCTTCAAGCGCGTAATATTCGCATTGTATGGGTATTATCACCTGGTCAGTAGCGGTGAGCGCGTTAACCGTCAAAAGTGAAAGCGAAGGAGGGCAGTCGATCAGGACATATTCATATTGATCCCTTATGTCCTTTATCGCGTTCTTTATCCTGGATTCCCTTGAATCAAACTCGGTAAGTTCAACCTCTGCTCCCGCAAGCTTCTGGGTGGCCGGCGCGATGTCCAGCCCCGAAACGGAGGTGGGCTTGATGATGCCCTGTAACTGCGCGTCGTTTATTATGACGTCGTACATGCACATCTTGATGTTATTCCTGTCGATGCCGAGCCCGGAAGTGGCGTTGCCCTGGGGGTCAAAATCAATAAGAAGGGTTTTTTTGCCGAATGTGGCAAGATATGCCGCAAGATTTACTGCTGTAGTTGTCTTGCCAACGCCGCCTTTCTGGTTAACAGTAGCGAACACAGTGGACATTTGGTATTTATTATAGCGGTTTTTTGCCCGGGATTCCAGCTCGCCTTGGATAATCCGGAGGGGTATTCCTTAACTTTTCTATCACCAAAATGTAACCGGAAGGGACTTGTATTTTCCCCTTCAGATTTCCCCCGAGAACATCGATGGCCCCTTTTGCGGATATAATCTCCTCATCGATCTCAGGGCCTTTTTGGGCGATAAAAAGACCGCCCACCTTGACAAAGGGCAAACAGTATTCGCATAAGGCGGGAAGCTTTGCCACAGCTCTTGAGACCGCGAGATCGAACTGTTCGCGCATTTCTTTTGCCAGGTCCTCTGCCCTTCCGCAGACCGCTTTTGTATCGGTCAGGCCAAGCATATCGATCACATGTTTTACAAAGGCTATCTTTTTTGCCACAGAATCGATCAATGTCAATTCGATAGCCGGATATTCTATCTTAAGAGGGATTCCCGGGAAGCCGGCGCCGCAGCCTATGTCGATCACTTTCATTTTTTTATTTAGATCAACGGCCCTGGCGATATTAAGGGAATCGTCATAGAGTTTTCGCTTGATGTCGTCATGCTCTTTCAGCCCCGTGAGGTTGAACTTTTTGTTCCAGGCGACTATCTCATCTATGTATTTATCCTGCAATGCAAGCATTGAATCGCAGATCAGAAAGCTTGGCCAATGGAGAATTGTATTATGCCTTCGCCGAACGCACGTGAATCGCCGATGCCGTAATCCAGCCTGATCGGGCCCATGGGAGTATTAAGCCTTATGCCGAACCCTCTTCCGCTCATGAACTGGGAAAAATCTGGACCTCCGCCGGTCGCGGAATTATTTTTAACCGTGCCCCACGCATTTCCGAAATCATAGAAAAGGACTCCCTGGAACATTTCATTGAAAGTATACCTGTATTCTATGTTGAATATAAGTTTTCTCACTCCAAGCTGTGCCTGGGAAGGGCCGTATCCTCTTACTGTATTCGCGCTTCCGCACCAGTAAAGCTCGCCTATGGGGATGTCGCCGTACCCCGTGCCTGTCCCCATGTGCAGGGCCAGCACCTGGTTTTGCGCCAGTTTTATGAATTCATTCAGGTCGAGTCCGAGTTTTGTATAATTTGTTATAACGTCGGTCTTCTTCCAGCCTTTTCTTACCGAGACTGTATAGAGCTTTCCTTCCAGGGGATTCATCCAGTTATCCCTTGTGTCATAAGATACTGAATATCCCACAAAATCCGAGACATAGGCATCGAAGGTGGCTGTGCCGGAGTTTGCCTGCTGGCTTGGGTCCGCTACCGAATCACCCCTTGGGATGACGGTTTCGCTGCCGAGAGTGAATGAATGGGAGAAAAATTCCCTGAAAGGCCTTGAAAGAGTGACGTCCCACCCGATCCTTAACGCATCCCTTATTTCCTCGCCGTATATATCGGGTCCCGCGGTATTCCACACCCGGTATGTCATGGCTGTCCTGCTGCCAAAGTAATCAGGCATGAACCAGGGGTAATAATATTTTAACTGATATGTTGTCAGGAATTGCCCCCACTGCGCCTTTATCATGCTGCCGTGGCCCGTGCCAAGAAGATTGTTCAAATTAAGGTCAATGAAACCGAACCATCCTTCGCGTTCCCCGTAACCGCCGCCGAAATTGATCGTGCTGCTCTTTGTTTCCTTTACCTTGATCACAAGAACGATCTTTTCCGGTGAGCTTCCGGGTTCAAAGTTCGGCGAGATCTCGGAGAAAAAGCCCAGATTGAACACCCTTCTAAGGTCCCTAGCAAGCGCCTTTTCGTTCAGAACATCACCCGGCTTAGTGTCAATTTCCCTTAGGATCACATAGTCTTTTGTTGAATTATTTCCTTCCAGGGCTATGGATTCTATGATCCCTTCGATTATTTTTATCCTTAATTTCCTGCTTTTCGGATCTGTGGATACATCTGCCACCCTTGCGATGGTAAATCCGTTCTTGCGGTAATAGTCGTTCAAGTTCTGGATGTCTTCCTGCAGCACCTTATAGTTCAGGATCTCTCCAACCCTGGTCTTCATCAAAGCAGTAAGAGCGCCAGCGCTAAACTCCGAATTGCCTTCGAACGTTATACCTGCCACGACGGGATTCTCGATCACATTGAAGATTATCCTTGTCCCTTTCGCATATGATTCGAAAGAGGCGGTTACGTCCTCAAAGTAGCCGATAGCGTATATCGCCTTCATGTCGCTCAGGACCTTTTCTTCGATCAAAATATCCCCGATACGGCTGAAAACCGACTCCATTATCCTGTCTTCAGAGATCGTCCTGTTGCCCCTGATCTCGATGGCCGTGACAAGAGGGCCGACCTCGATTTTTTTTGTCGGAAGGGATATTTTCGGGGCAGCTTCGGAAGACCCAATTATCACCGCAAAGGCCCCGATCCCTGTCATGCAATATATAACAGCTGTTAATAAGATCACTGTGATGAATCTTTTTACGGTCATCGATCACCTCGCCAGTCGATAGAGTTTATCATATTTTTTATAGCTGGTAACCTGCTTTCAGCGTCACTTTATAGTAATCGCTTTCCGGCTCAATAAAGCTGAACGGCTCCCTGTAATAAACAACGGAAAGCACGGGGGACAGCTTGTACGTGAGCTGATAGTTAAGAAAAGACTTGTTGATAACGGCCTGTTCCTCCACCGCCTGCGAATATTTGACATCGATGTAGAACCTCTCAAAGAAACCTTTTACCGCTCCGATGCCATACATTGTTTCGGGCATCTGATACGGCGATATCTCAGCAGGGGACCTTGCCGGCAACATGTTCCTGAGGTCTTTGCCAAAATTGTATTCCAGGGTCAGGCTTTCAAGGTCCAGAGATTTTGCAAGATTCCTTTCAACTCCCCTGAGCAAATATGAGTTCAACCTGCTGTTCATGTAGTCCACGAGCACGTCGTTGGCGTCCACCTGTTCCACGCCTTTTTCGGATATGCCGAGAGGACCCTTTATGAAGTCAGGAAGAAGCAGTACCTTGATCTCCTGTTCGTCGTATTTTCCCGGTAAAAATTCGGATGGCTGTTTGGCGGTGTCCTCGGTGAACGCGTCAAAAGCAAGCTTTATTCCAAGGTCCTTGTCTTCGGAAAAGGGCACGCCTGTGATCCTGGAAATCACAAGCACGTTAATTGTCTTGTAGGCAGGGGTTTCCCCCGCGTTTGTTTCGCCGATCCTTTCAACTGATTTAACGGTAACTTCCGCGGCAAGGGAAAGGTTTGGCAGGCTTGTGCCGGAGAATACCGCTGAATTTTCCTTGACCTTTTCAAGATTTGAGCCGAACAAGGTTTTTTGCCTGTCTTCGTTCATGAGGGAGAACTCCCTGTTAAGGAGGTTCACGGTACCATGCTTGAACAGGGTTTTTCCCGTGATCTTCGGATTATCAAGCCTGCCTGAGACCGCGATGTTCTGTCCCTCGATCTCAAGATTCAGCAGCAGGTTGCTAAGGTCGGTGCTTATAAGGTTCTTGACGTCGCCAGCCACCACGTACGTGTTCTTCTGGATGTTCAGGGTCATGTCAAGACCTATGGGAGGAATGCTAATTTTTTTTGTCATATCCGGAAGGATTATCGTGCCGTTGCTCAGGCTGAATGAGCCCGAAAGCTCCGGCGCGCGCGGGTTTTCCGCAGAGAAGGATAAAGGGCCCTTAAATGACAGGTTCTTTACCTCCAGGTCGCCCCGATAAAGATTTGGAAAATCCGTGACTAAACTTGTGTCAGCAAGTTTAAGATCGAAGTCCAGGGATTTATCTTTCATGAAAAGCCCGTCAAATCCCAGGATACCGGATATCTTGATCTTATTTACATGGCCCTGAGTCCAATCGCCGATCCATTTGGCCCATAAACCTTCGGTCGAGAGCGAATTATTGCTGATATTTACGCTTGAGTTTATTGATTCAAGGTTCGATCCCAACATTTTAAGGTTAATTGCCGCATTATCGAGAACAATGTTGCCGTCAAGCCTCGGGTGACCTGATTTGCCGCTTATCCTGACCGATCCATGACCGGAACCGCTGATCCAGGACACATCTTTTAAGGCGATAGTGAGCAGTCCAATGCTTTCGCCTTCGGCCGTGATCTGTATGGAGATGTCTTCGTTCATCAAAGGCAATATTCCGCTGATCGACGCTTTCCTGTCGCCGGTAGTCAGCTCGATCTTTTTTAAATTTATCCTGTCATTGGCGTATGTGACCGCCCCCTCTATCCTCTCAAAAGCGATATTGGCGATGTTAACCTTGTCGCTTGATATATCGGCGTAACCGTAAGGCGATGACACGGGCCCGCGTATATACGCGTTCATGTTGAAATTGCCGTTGAACTTCTTTCCTTCTCCCAGGAAGAGGGACATGAAGTCGATCGGCATTTTATCAGCTTTTATTTCAAGCGACACGATGGTGGACGGATTGTAACTTCCCTGGATGGAGAGCAGGCCATCGCCTTTTTTAATGTACGCGGATCCAACTTCGAACGTGCCGCCTTCCAGGCGGGTTTTTATCTGAGCTTCATCGAACGTATAGGATTCCCATGTGCCCGAGGAGAACCTTAAGACGAGCTGCCCGGAAGGATTTGAGTAATCCCCCTTTACTTCCAGATAGCCGGAAAATTTGCCGAAAATATTCCTTTTCACCTTTTCGCGCGCGGCCGTGCTGAAGGTGAGCATTTCCCTTTCCGCTTTTTTGATCTCTTCGATGGGTGTTTTGTTCCCCTCGCTCTTATACAATAGATCAAAGTTCTTTCCCGGGAACTGGAACTTTCCGACATTCAGCGTAATGGGTTTTTGTCCGTATGATTGTCCGAAGATCCGCTTTGAACTCAGTTCAGTATTGATCGCGTCAAAAAGAGAAAATGCGGTATCCAGATCGCCTTTTATGACCTCAAACCTTAAAGATAACGCGGGCTTTTTTAATGTAGAGAACTTGCCGGATATGACATAATTATCCTGCGCGTGATCTATTTCCAGCGGTTTTGCCAGGAATATGTTCGCCCCGTCATAGACCGCTCTTCCATAGATCCTGTCGATCATGATATCGTTGTACCTGAAGTTTTTCATGTCGAAGTCCACGTCCGCGCCGGGATTGCCGATCCTGCCTTCCAGGTGGCAGGTCAGCTTTGCGCTGCCGAACAATCTTCCGTACTTGAGGGTGAAGGGCTTAAGATCGGCAAGGTCCAGATCTCCGGTTATATCCATGTTCAGTTTCCCGTTGGCCTCATATGTGCCGTTCAGAGCAAGGTCCGATGACAAAGTTTTGATCTTTGAGTCCTTTAAGGACAGCTTTGCGCCTGACCAGTTCAGATTGAACGCGGCTTCCTTTATCTTTTCGTATGACGCGGCTCCGTCCCTGATTGATACCTTCCCGTTTATTTTCAGTTTGAACGGATCGAAATCGGCTTCATTAGTTATGAACCCGCTCAGGGAAATATCAAGATCAAGCTTGCCGGAAAGGGGACGCAGCTCCCTGGGCAGGAGGGCATCTATTATTTTTAAGTCCGATGCCTCCGCGCTCATGCATTGAACAAGCAGATTGGTGGCGCAACCAATGCCGGTTTGTCCTTTTACATGTACGCTGGAATTGTCCGTCTTTAGGACCAGCGACGAGACATCCAGTACATTATTCATCAGCTTAAAGGCCGCATCGGCCCTGCTGAAAGGCTGGTTGCCTATCACGGGATCTGCCAGGGCTAAATTACCTTCGATCGCGAGATCTTTATTCAGATTACCGTAAAGTTTTCCGGTGAAATTTTCCAGCTTGCCGGTGAAATATTTATTATATGCAAGCGATAATCCTTTGCCTGACAGGTTCAGTTCGATGTTATTTGTCTCATAAGTTCCCGAAGCTGTTATTTCCCCTTCGCCCGTCGTGTTTGCTCTGCCATTGATGGAAAAGCGCTGCATGGAACCCTTGACTTCCGCTTCCACATACACTTTTTGGCCTGGAGCAATTATCGGCAATATATCCCGGACGGTCAGTGCTTCTCCAGATAAGTGTATATCAATGTTTGGAATGGAAGCCGTGAAATCAACGATACTGCTGGCATGAACATTTCCGCCGTATGCGGATATATTGCTTGAGTTAAAGCGCAGCACCGAGCCCTCCTGCGTAAAATCAAGATCCCCGCTCATCTTCTGTTTTATAAAATATCCGTCAAGCGAAACTTTGCCCCCGAATAAAGGATGGCCGTAATTTCCTCCCACGTGCACTTTTGCGCCCATCTTTCCGGAAAAATCAACGCCTGATAGCTGCGGGAAAGCCCGTTTAAGTTTTTCAGAATCCGTACTTGGGGCATCTATATTTACATCATAATTTGCCACCGAAAAATCAAATAACCTTCCGTTTACATTAAGGGCGACCTTGTCCTTGAATCCCGACAGGTTCCTGCACCTGGCATCCTCATCATATACGCTCACGAACCCGTTCATTTTTTCGATCGGTTGCCCGAACACTATCGCTTTTCCGTTCTTGATGTAGAACTTGCCGTCGAAGAGGATCGGCAGACCTTTTTTTCTTGGAGGAGGATTCGTCATGGTCATCCGCATGTCGCTTAGCCCGGAGATCGGCTTAAAATCCGGTATGTTCAGCGTGTAGTATCCCCATTTTTCTATGTCAACGTTCTTTGCCACAACAACAAAGCGGTATTTGCCCGTCCTGGCATTTAGATTTCCGTTAACACTTGCATATGCCAATGATCTATCTACCACGGAAGTTGCTGTGGCTTTGGAAATGTTTATCCTGTTGCCCGATATCCTGACTTCCGCGTTAACGTCCCTCATCCCGGAAACGAAGGGTTTGCCTTTCAGGTCCTCCCCGAACCCCATATGGTCAATGTACTTTCCATATCCGCCTTTTACCAGCACAGTGGCGTTGATGAGCATGGGTTTTGACTCGCCGGTCGCATCGATCGATTTGACCTTCGGTATCAGCCCGGCCATGTTCCATTCGTCATGAATGCTGCGCTCAACGAGTATTTCCGGTTCGATTATCACTATCTTTGATATTGCCGCCGTAATGTTGCCGCTGCTTGCGGCAAGCTTGAAAGGATTGTAGTTGATGACTATTTTTTTCGCTTTTATTATTGTGCCTTCGGAAAGCTTTTTCTCCCTTGCTATTTCCACGTTATTAAGCTCAAGCTGGTTCACAAGTATCCCGGAAACGCTTTCCACGGAGATCTCCCTGTCAAAGAGGTCGTTCAGCTGTGTCACGATGTCCGCCCGCAGGTTCTTGTAAACAGGCAGGTAATCGGCCGGCGACCAGCCTGAAGCAAGAATAATAAGCAGCGTCAAAAGGAGAAATTTTTTCATATCAGTATAATAATATCAGAGGATCTTTGCGAGTATGCCCAATAATATTCCAAGAAAAGGGCTCAAAACAAGTGAAAGCGAGATCTCACTTTTTAGCCGGATCTTCTGGAATTCTACCGCAGGTTCCTCCCTTTTTAAAATATCAGCGAATTTGATGAAATTCCCTTTTTCAAGGACGAACAGCGCCCTGATAGAGATCACGACCGGCAAAAGGAACAAATATGTCCCACCCACGTCGATCAACAATATCAAAATGATCCTTTCGATGATGCCTGAAATATCGACAGAAAACCTGAACTTGGGGCTTATAAGGATTTTTTTAAGCAAAAAGATCATGAAATCTCCGCCAATGGCGGCAAAAACAACGGCTAATATGAATTTCTGATAAAATAGCAGCACATGGTGAATTATAGCGTAGATGCTATATCAATTCAAACCGGCAGGATGTTAGATTAATTAAAAAGCGATCCCGATCTGGGCCATGGCCTGGCTGTCTTTGCTGTCTTTTGCGCTATTGGCAGCTGAGATCCCGATATTGCAGGGCCCCAGGTTAAGGCCGAGGCCGTAAGTATAAAAATTATCAGAATTCGGCGAGTAACTAAAGTAACCCAGCCTTAACATGACAATATTCATCAATATGCCCTGCTCGATACCTATATGGGTATCAGTGTAGCTTTTCGTTTTGCTCGGAGAGTCCGGGTCTGGACCGCTGTAATTTTCCAGGTCAACAGCTACAAGTGTGCCGGTCAGAGGGATCGCCAATGCTGCTCCCACTCCGACCTCCGGAGGCGGATTGTAGGTTGTTTTTTGTTCCGGGCCGGTTATGGTTTCTGTTGTTCCGTTCGGGTAAACATTTATAGAGTCAGTTTTTTTTGTGACGTTAGTTGAAGCGGAAAGGTTCCTGACGACCGCTCCCACGCTTAAGAGCGGTGTTACTTTTGCCATGGCTCCGATGTCAAAACCAAATCCGGAACCAATCATGGTAGAATTGGTTCCTGTGCCGCCGGAAACATCCGTAATGATAGAGGCGAAGTTGATCGATTTCAGGTTAACCCCGACCGACATTGACGCTATCGGCAGGCCGGGGGTGTTAAAAGTTGACCCAAGGGTTAATGGTATTATTAAGTTTCCCTTCCCGACGAGATTGAATCCAATCGCTGCTGGATCAGGATTGGAAATGTCAAACGCAGGCTTGTTAAAATTGGCCACGCCGTCCGCTATTACGCTAAGTCCCACTTTTTTGACTGATATGCCGAAACCGGCGGCAAGTGTCCCGCCAAATGAGACCTCCTTATCAAAGTTCTTCTCAATGAATTTTCCGGCATCAGAGGCCGCATCCGACATATTGGTCAATGTCCCTATGATGTCACTTGCATAAGTGGAGAGCTCAAAGTTTTCCGGGCCGTACATTAGGCCGGCCGGGTTAAAATACGCGGCGGTTATGTCGTTCGCGGTGGCTATACCGCAGCCGCCCATTCCCATAGCCCTGATGCCGATCCCAGGACCTATTGCGAAACAGCCTGACGCGGCTAGTAACATGAAGATCATCGACAGAAACAACAATTTTTTCATAAACACCTCTCCTTTCGAATGTGTCAACAAGGAAAGTATTTTATCACGCGGGGGTTGTCATGTAAATACATATCTGATATAATTGGCGGGTTGTGAAAAAGAAGAAAAAGGGCTTGCTGGCGATAATTTCCGGCCCATCCGGAGTAGGAAAAAGCACAGTGGTAGGCAAGCTGCTTAAGTTATGCCCGCAGTGCAAGATCTCTATATCGGCAACAACACGGCCAAAAAGGCCCACGGAAAAACATGGCGAGGATTATTTTTTCCTTTCCGAGGAAGAATTTTTTGAGCGCCAGAAAAAGGGAGAGTTCTTCGAGTGGGCGCAGGTCCACGGATATTATTACGGAACACCGCGCGAATGCATAGAAGAGGAACTGGAAAATGGCGGCACGGTAGTTCTGGAAGTGGATGTGCAGGGTGCCGCCAGCATCAAGGAGCTCGCAGCCAAAGGAAAGATCAGATCGGGAACGCAGGTTTTTGTTTTTTTGATACCTCCTTCGGTGGACATACTGGCTTTCAGGCTTAAGAAGAGAAAGACCGAGAAGGCGGAAGAACAGAATTACAGGTTGAGGGCCGCGATCGCGGAATTGCAAGTTATGGAAAAATATGATTATATAGTTGTCAATGACACAGTGGAATCGGCTGCCGAAAAGATCAAGGCGATAATCAATGTTGAAAGAGAAAGGATGTTGTTGAATTGAAGCCATTAAGAATAGATGAATTGATCGCGAAGGTTAAGAACAAGTTCCTTTTGATAAATGCCACCATAACAAGGGCGAAGCAGATACAGGCCGGGTCGCTGCCTTACGTGGATGACTTTGACCCGACAGATGCCATAACAACGGCGCTAAAGGAGATCTCCGCGGAAAAGATCAAGATCAAGGTGGGTAAGAGCATAATCAAGACGCAGGAACTTAAGGAAACAGAGGTAAAGAAGAGACCCTCCCTGGCCAAGGAAGAAAAGAAGAAGACTAAGACAAAGAAGAAGTGAGATGTGAGGAAGTGAGAAATGGGAAATGAGTTAAGAAATGAGAAGTGAGAGTTGAGAATACGGTCACACTTCTAACATCCAACTTCCTAACCCACTTCCCACTTCCAATTACCCAACTTCCAATTTCAATTATTAGCTATGACATTAAACTTTAAAGATAAAACAATAATAGTCGGAGTAACCGGCGGGATAGCCGCGTACAAATCGGCTGACCTGGTCAGCTCGCTGGTCCAGCTTGGCGCGAATGTATGGGTGGCAATGACAAAAGAAGCCGCCAAACTTGTGACGCCGCTGACATTCAGAACACTATCAAAAAATCCTGTTATCACAGACCTGTTCTCTGATGAATTGGCAGGTAATCCGGTCCCTCATATATCGATCACAGATAAGGCCGACCTTATGATCATCGCGCCGGCCACGGCGAATATCATCGGCAAGATAGCGCAGGGCATAGCGGATGATCCGTTATCCACAATGGCCATGGCATCAAAAGCGCCAAAGCTCATAGCCCCCGCCATGAACAAGAACATGTGGGAAAACCCGATCGTTCAGGAGAACGTCAAGAAGTTATCAGTTATGAGTTATGAGTTAGTGGGGCCGGAGGTGGGTTGGCTGGCATGCGGGGATGAGGGCATTGGAAGGATGGCGGAGGTTGCCGAGATCATCAAGAAGGCCGAGGAAATGATCACTAGATTGAAGGATCTGAACGGGATCAGGATCCTTGTAACAGCTGGCGGGACACGGGAAGCAATCGATCCCGTCAGGTTCATAGGAAATCGTTCATCAGGAAAGATGGGATATGCTGTCGCGCGCGCGGCGGTTGATAGGGGAGCGCAGGTCACATTGATAACAACGCCGACGCAGATAGAGGCGCCGGCAGGATGCAAGATCATAACCGTTGAAACAGCGGGGCAAATGGAAAAAGTCGTTAACCTTGAGTTCAAGAGGAGCGATGTCGTGGTAATGGCCGCCGCCGTGGCGGACTATAAACCGGAGAAAGTTCAAGGTTCAAAGCTCAAGACTCAAGACCACGGCTCAAGACTCAAAGTTAGATTTAAAAAAACAAGTGACATTTTGGCGGGGTTGGGGGAGAAGAAAGGCAGCAAAATACTGATCGGGTTTGCGCTTGAAACAGAAGATCTGATAGAGAACGCGAAAGAAAAGTTAAGGTCAAAGAACCTGGATATGATTGTGGCAAACAATGAGTCGGCATTTGATGTGGATTCAAGTAAAGTATGCTTCATTCATGGGGACGGGAAGATCGAGAAATTAGGGACTATCTCAAAAAAGGAAACAGCGAAGAGGATAATCGACTTTGTCGCAAATAACACCCAGAAAAACAATAAGTTCAGGACTTTTTACCATCCAAATTCTTCTATAGCGATTTCCACCAGTTAACGATATTGCCCCACACTTCAATCAGTGCATCGATTTGTTCGCCAGTTTCTTTTTTTGCTTTATCAAACCATGTATTCGCAATAGATTTCGCATCCATTTTGATTTTATCCCATTGCGACATCGGTTCCTGTTTTATCGGTCCAGAAAGGACCCATTTTCCCGGCTTATCTTTTTGAGCCACATATTTAATATAATGTGTTACATACCGTGATTTGCCATTACTATTGGTCACTTCAAACTCTATTCTGCATTCATTTTCAGAAACCGTCTCAAACCCCCACCATGTTCTCCTATATGTTACTCCATTTTTGGAAAAAGGGCCGCCGGGCCGCTCAACATCGAATATGTATTTATTTAGCATGCTTTTTTTCAGGCTGATCCCCATTTCAGCAAATAATTGATCAAGATCGTCTTGCACATTCTCACATTTAGCTCTATTTTTGATCTCAACAAACCTTTCCTCATATCCCTCTCTCTTTTTAGCCATCCAATTGGCAATACGGTCACCGATAAAATGTCCTCGTTTTCTATTTTCTTCTGCGATTAAGTTGTTAACAAAAGGCCTGAAGAGCGTTTTTTCTTTTTTGTCAAATTCATCAACCCTGCTCTGTATTTCTTTCTTCCAATTTTTTATGCCTTTATCAGCCTCATCGCAAGCTTTGTGATATTCGGCGTAATCGCCGGAGGCGACCGCTGAATCATAAACCTTATTTATAATTTCATTAAACGAACTTATATTTTCTTCGGAAGCACAATCAATTGATTTAAAGCTTTCGATCAGGTTGTCCTTCGTTTTCTTTTCTTCAAGTGCTTTTATTTCTTCATTTTTACAATCCACCTTTAATTTTTCAAAATCTGTTTTAGCTTTCTCTATGGTGTCTGCAAGAGCTTGAGGGGTTATTGTCAGGTCGGGTTTCTGGAGTGCCTCAAGCTGTTGTTCGATACTCCCAATGGCCTGTTTTGTTCTGGTGGTCACATATGTAAGCGATCCTCTGTTATTTCTGATCTCTTCGAGGATGGACCTTATTGTTTCATATGAGGATTTTTTCGCTTCTTTATCGGACTGCAGAGCGCGGATCTCCTCATTATACTCATTTACGCAATCATTATTAAATTTCTGTATCTGCTTGTTCGCCTCTTCCGTTTTCTGAGGCAGGGCTGCATTTGTTTTGGCTGTATTACGGAAACTTATAATGGTTATTGGAATAAGGATCGTGCCGGCGGCAGCCAAACCGACAGCGGTTCTTTTTTCTGCCGATGTTGGATTTGATTTAACCCCAAGCAGCAAGCCGGCTATCAAGCATGCTGCAGCAGCAGTCGGGTATCCCCATTTACGTTCCTCGGCATATAGGCTCAGATCAGTGATATTCTGTTTAAGGCTTACCGGCATATACGATTTTTCCCAGTGGTTAGACCTCTGAGTGAACTCATAATTTTTACTTCGCAGTCCAAGAAAATTACTTTCGGTCACTTGAAGTTGATAAAGCTTGACTGGCTCAAGCAGAGAGCTTGTTTCTGTGGGCAGGGAACCAAAACAATTGTTGTTTATATTCTGCTTTCTCTGCTCAATGCGTGCCAGCCTATTTTTTTCATCAGTTGATGCCTGGTTTGGTGGGACAAGAAGAGAGCTTGATACTGCTGCAACTCCTGATGCTGCCATTTTACCTGCCTCCTATGTAATCTTGAAACTCCGGTTATTTATCGACATATATTATGAAAAATTTCACTTTTCTTCAAATGGTAGCGCCCAACCATTAATGATCCGGTAAGCTTCGAAATACTTCTTAACTATGTCTTTTGCAATGTCCATATAACCGTCAAATGTGGATTTTGATCTTTCCTCGGACCTTTCGACCAATTCCCAGTGTTCATTGCCCGGCGTCTTCACATATCTAACCTTTTCCTTGAAGTATTTTGTACCAGCCACTTCTCCAAACTTGTTATAAAATGTTTTTGCGATCTCCAAGACTTCATCCCCGTTCGGCAGGCTTTCCCTTCCAAATATGCAGGGCCTATAACCAACGCTCGGGTCATTCTTTGCATATTTGCTCATGAAATAGCCGGCGAAAGTGTAATCCTTAACGCTATAATTCAATGCTTTCATCAATTTCTTTGCTTCCGCGCTCACATCATTGCCCGCTTCTGCGGCTTCGTTCAACTTGCTCACCTGATCCATGTACCACTTGTAATCCTGCGGGCTAAGCTTGCTCTTCTTAAATTGCACAAATCCCTCGAAATTTTTGGCTACTGCACGTAGCTCTGCGTGGCGCGCGTCGAAATCCGGCAGCGGTGCTCTACGCTTTTCGCAAAGGGCCCAAAAAGCGCTGTAATCAGCCTTTGCCACCGCGGCTTTAAAAGAATCCCGAAGTTCGAACTGTATCCGTAACGATTCTTCATAATCAATGCAGGGTTCATATGCGTATCTGTTAACTAAATAATCAAGCCAAGTCTTATACTTTTTCGCTCTAATACTTTCATTTGAACATGTGATCTTAAGTTTAGCGACTGATTTCTCCGCGATCCCCACACTAGATGAAAGAGAGGCCTTGGTTTTGGATTGATCGGGAATGCTCAAGGCCTTCAGCTCTGCCAGAAGAGCGTCAAGTTTGATCTTTGAATTATCGCTAATGAACTCTTTATCAAGATTATTCAGTGAATTTATTGACCTTTCGCTCCTTGCATATAGGTCCTTTTTGGACTCAAGATCATTCTTGGCCGCTTCTGCCGCGGCTGCATTTGCCTGTTCCTGAGCGGAGCTTACTGCCGCATTATAAAAAGAAGCTATCCTATTGAAGGCTTTGACATGGTCGTACTTTTTAAGAAATTGCATTTTTGGAGAAGAAGGATCTTCTTTTTTTTCGTAGTCGGATACCACCTGGTAAATTCCTGCGCAGCCAAAAATGATGCCTCCGACAATAAGGCCAGTATGAACATCCCGATTGTGTTTGTTTTTGTTGCTTGATATGAATAAAACTGACGAAATACTCAATGATAAGATTCCCAAAGTAATATCATTACTATGATCTTCGAAGTACCTCATTTCCAGATCAGGCAATAGATTCACATAAGAGCTTGCCGCGGTGACCTCCGCGTTGAAAGGAGCTGAATTTATGACCTCTATCTCCGATTCATTGAACGGGTAGGCATTTAATAGATAACTAGGCAACTCAGGAGAAGGGGAAAATTGTGAAGAGCGTGCTGTAGCAGGATCAGCATTCGTTCCTGTTCTATTTTTATCGGAGCTGGCAAGCAGCATACTTGAATATGAGGCAGCTGCCGGCATTGTTACAGGTGCGACCATTGTTACCTCCTTAAAACTATTAATTTATCGATATATTCTTCTTATAATTTCACTAATTATGCTAAAATAGCCCCCTATGTTCGCAGAAGTCATTCTTGCCAAAGTAACCCCCGGGCTTGATAAGATATACCACTATTCGATACCCAAAGAGCTTGAGGGAAAAGCTCAAGTCGGATCCCAGGTGATAGTTCCTTTCGGGAATGCCAAAAGAGTCGGCTATATTGTCGGCTTTGTTGAAACCTCGGATGTTAAAGGCATCAAGGATATCGGAGAGGTTTTAAGCCCGTACCCGCTGTTTACAAGGCGATCCGTTGAACTGGCAAGATGGATGGCGGAGCACTATTATTCGTTCTTTATGACGGCTTTGAGAGTCATTATGCCGCCGGGGACGGCGCATATAGAAAAAAGAGCGCTTAAAACAAAATTGAGGAAACCGCTTTACAAGGAACTTCCAACTTCAAACCTCAAACTTCAAAACAAATCCCCCTCCTACGTCCTGCGGACTTCGGAGGGCAAGCAAATCATAAATTACAAAAAATTTGAGCTGACGAAAGAGCAGGATAAGGCGTTGGCGTCGATCAAGTCTGATCTGGATTCAGGGAAATTCAGCGTGTCGCTGCTATACGGGATCACGGCTTCGGGGAAAACGGAGGTTTATCTGCGGGCGGCCGATCTTGTTGTCATCTCTGGCGGGAGCGCGATTATTCTTGTTCCCGAGGTGGGGCTTACGCCACAAATGATCGAAAGGTTCAGGGAGCACTTTGGGGATATTCTGGCCGTTTACCACAGCGAGAGGACGATGAAGGAGCGGCAGAGTGAGTGGGAGGCGGTGGCGTTGAGCGAATCGTCCGTAGTCCTCGGAACGCGTTCGGCGTTATTCATGCCGATGAAAAATCTTAAGCTCATAGTCATCGATGAGGAATACGAAAATACATATAAATCTGACCAGAGCCCGAGATATCAGACAAGGGATGTAGCTTTTCATATCGCAAAATCGGTCAATGCGGCTGTTGTTCTCGGCAGCGGGACTCCTTCAGTTGAGACTTACTATAATGCGGAGTCGGGGAATTACAGGCTTCTAACACTGCCAAAGAGGATCGATGACAGAGCATTACCTCCGGTCAAAGTGGTGGACATGAGGGATGAGATGAAAGCGCGAAATTACAATGTTCTTAGCAGGGGGATGAGAGAAGAGATCAAGTCGGCCATCCAAAAAAAGGAACAGGTTATCCTGTTCATAAACCGCCGCGGGTATTTTACCTTCGTGATGTGCAGGACATGCGGCTATACCATCCAGTGTCCGAAATGTTCGGCTTCGCTCATATATTACATGAATGACAGAAAGCTCAGATGCAATCACTGCAACTTCGAATCTCCCGCGCCCGTGGTCTGCCCCAAGTGCCAGAGCACTTCCATCAAGTTCTTTGGCGGAGGGACACAGAGAATAGAGCAGGAAGTGGCGCAGATAGTGCCAAAAGCTCGGATCCTGAGACTGGACAGGGACACAGTGAAGAAGAAGGGGATGTATGAGAACATAATCAGGTCGTTCATTTCCGGCAGCGCCGATGTCCTCATAGGGACCCAGATGGTGACCAAGGGGCTTGATATCGGAAGTGTAACGCTTGTGGGAGTTGTCGCCGCGGATATCGGGCTTAACCTTCCCGACTTCCGGGCGGCTGAACACACGTTCCAGCTTATCACGCAGGTGGCCGGCAGGACGGGAAGGCATGAGTTGCCCGGAAAGGTGATAGTCCAGACTTATAACCCTGACCATTACGCGATCAAGTATTCTTCCAGCCATGATTACCTCGGGTTTTACAAGGAAGAGATACAAAGCAGGCGGCAGCTTGGGTATCCTCCGTTCAGCAGTCTTATCAATATAATCATTCATGGAGAGAACGAAAAGAACGTTGAGCAGGTATCAAAAGAACTTGTTAAGTTCATAAAGAAAAGACTGCGCGCCGGCGATGAAGCGTTCGGCCCGGCTAAAGCGCCGATAAATAAACTTAAGGGCAATTTCCGCTACCAGATAATAGTAAAAGGGAAGGACCCTGAAAACATAAGAAAAGCGGTTGTATCCGGCCTGGGGCCTATTGTAAAATTGGGAAGGGTAAGGATCAGCGTGGATATCGACCCGTATAACATGTTGTGACCTCACCCCGTCCCGACATGGCGTCGGGACACCCCTCTCCACGAAGTGGAGAGGGGAATAAAAGGGGTGAGGTAGGAGATATTAAATGATACTAGAAATATTAACCAACCAGAACCCGCAGCTGCGCAAGAAGTCCAAGCCGGTGGCGAAGGTAACGAAGGAGATCAAGGAGCTCGTCGACAACATGGAAGAGACTCTGCACGCCGCTCCCGGCATTGGGCTTGCCGCCCCGCAGGTGGGGGAATTGCTCCGGGTGATCATTGCAGACATCGGCGAAGGCCTGAATGTTCTTATCAATCCAAGGATCACAAAGAAGGAAGGCAGCCAGACATTTATTGAAGGCTGCCTGAGCCTGCCGGGAATTGAGGCTCCTATTGAAAGATCAAGTAAGGTAGTGGTAAAGGGATTGGACCTGAGCGGCAAGCCGGTAGAGATAGAGGCAGGGGGACTTCTTGCGACGGTTTTCCAGCATGAGATCGACCATCTGGACGGCAAGCTTTTTGTTGACAGGGTTTCTGACCCGAACCTTATTACATATAAACCGAAAACACCGAAGGAAGAAGCAATTTGAGAATTTTATTTATGGGGACACCTGAACCGGCGGCGAAATGCCTGAAGGCATTGATCGACGCGAAAGAGGAGATCGTCGCGGTGATAACCCAGCCGGACCGCCCGAAAGGCAGAGGGTTGAGGGTTACTCCGTCCCCCGTGAAGGAGCTGGCCTTACATTATAATATAGCGGTTCATCAGCCGGAGGGGATCAAGGATAACAAGGCTATCGAGGTTATCAAGGGTATCAAGCCGGACCTGATAGTTATTGTGGCATACGGAAAGATACTTCCGAAGGAGATCCTGGATATCCCCAAGTATGGCGCCATCAATGTCCACGCTTCGCTTCTCCCGAAGTACCGTGGCGCGGCCCCCGTCCAGTGGGCGCTAATAAACGGAGAGCATGAGACAGGCATTACCATCCAGAAGGTGTTCGAAGCTCTCGATACAGGCGATATAATCCTCCAGGAAAAGATGCAGATCGAAGACGAAGATAATACGCTGACTCTTACCGGAAAACTCTTTGATGTCGGATCAAGACTGTTGATCGATGCCATCAAGCTTATCTCATCCGGCAATGCTCCAAGTATCAAGCAGGATGAAGCCGGGGCGTCATACGCGCCTCAGTTAAAAAAAGAGACCGGCGTTATCGACTGGAAGAAGTCCACAGGGAATATCTTCAATCAGGTGCGGGGATGTTTCCCGTGGCCGACGGCTTATACATATTATAAAGACAAGATGCTGAAGATCATCTCTGCTTCTCCGGCGCTGGCCGCGCGCAATGAGATCGCCGGAACGGTCATTGACTGCGTGGAAGATGAAGGATTCATTGTCGCAACAGGTGACAGCTCGCTTTTTATCAGAGAAGTCCAGCTTGAGGGCGGGAAAAGAATGCATGCATGGCAGTTCCTGAACGGCCACAAGCTATCTCCGGGCGATATACTGCCCAGCTAAAGCCTTATTTCGGTCTCTGACTCATTCCAAGAAACTTCAAGAAAAACTGAAATTTATCCAAAAAACCATCGAGATATATGCGGAGGAAATTTAAATGGCCGGTTCAGCAAAAGTCGGGTTATCGTGGAGCAGAATAAAATTCTCGCAATCATTGGAGAGGCACGGCATGGTCAGGATCCTTGGAAGAAGCATGCCTCTTCTGAGAAGCAAATTCGCACAGCTTGGAGGGCAGATCGTACTTCTTACCAGTCATCCGCAATTTACCAGGGAAAGGGCCAGGAGAGGACTTTATCTTGGAGAATTCATTCACGCGCTCAGGATGCTTGAGATGGGGATAGCCAGTCAGGAAGAAAGAGTTAGATTGGGCGCATTAAAACATTTAAATGATCCGGATTTTGAGCAAATGTGGGTGCGCTTACTGTCAAAGGCAAAAGATATGTGCAGGTTGTCTGGTGGTCAGGTCGCTCATAAATTTGACTTTTCGTTGTATCACGATCCGTCATCAGGCCAAGTTAAAATCGTTAGAATATGGTACGAGATGGAATTGACAAAAAAAGGGCTCGAATGGACCGAAGCGCACGGATGCACGGCACAATTTGACTGGACCAGCGACAACCAGATGATAGTGCCCAGCTTTGTACAGCCGATGTGGGGCGAAAGATAATTAATCTCCTTGACACCTCGCAAATAATTTATTAAGCTTTCTTTTCGTTCTTAACAATTTGAATTATTTATAAGGAGGTGCGATCTTGACCCACGTAATTTCTGATGATTGTATTTCATGCGGCGCGTGTGAACCGGAGTGCCCGGTGCAGGCTATCAGCCAGGGTTCAACAAAGTATGAGATAGATCCCGCCAAGTGCACTGACTGCGCAAAATGTGTGGATGTCTGCCCGGTTTCCGCGATCAGCAAAAAAGCGTAAAAAGCGCTTGACAGCTATATATAGCGTGATAAGCTCTCCCTTACCTCCAGATATGGGGGTTGACCAAGGTTTTAAAGAGGGGGAGTTTAGATCAAATGAAGTGCCCATTCTGCGGTTTTAACGAAGAAAAAGTCATCGAATCCCGTGCGACCCTCGACGATACCTCCATTAGAAGAAGAAGAGAATGCCTCAAATGCGGGAAGCGCTATACCACTTATGAAAAAGTGGAAGCAGTTGAATTGATGGTAGTAAAAAGGGACGGAAGAAGGGAGCCATTCAACAGGGAAAAGATCATGGCCGGAGTGGTAAGGGCGCTTGAAAAGAGGCCGGTGCCAATGGGGACAGTGCAGGAGATCGTTGACGAAACGGAAAAATATGTGATGTCACAGTACCAGAACGAGGTCCCCTCCCAGTTCATCGGCGAAGTGGTGATGTCCAAACTTAACAAGATCGATAAGGTCGCTTACGTAAGGTTCGCGTCTGTTTACAGGCAGTTCGAGGACGTAAGCGATTTTGTTGATGAGATAAAGTCGATCCACAGGACCAGCCATTAGGCTGGCAGGAAGGAGAAAAAATATGAACCCGCAGGCGACAATGGAAAAGCAGAACATGGAGAAGATAGATTCAACGGACCTGGCGTTATTTGTAAGGACTTCCGGGGAGGACATGGTGAAGTGGGACAGGTCCAAGATAGTGGAGGCATTGATAAAAGAAACGGGGATCGCCACTGAGATGGCGAATATAATTGGAGTGGAAGTTGAAAAGCAGATCAAGTCCCTTAATATTGAGGTAATAACTTCACCGCTTATCAGGGAGCTTGTTGACGTAAAGCTTCTTGAATACGGCCTTGAGGACGCAAGGAGAAAGCACACACGCCTTGGCGCGCCGCTCTTTGACGTGAAGAACATCATATTCAACAGGAACAGGGAGAACGCTAATGTGCCCCACGGGCCGGAGGCGACGAACCTTACATTGGCCGAGAACATAAAGAAAGAGTTCGCCCTGCTCAATGTTTTCTCCCAGGACATCGCGGATGCTCACATGATCGGCGATATCCATCTTCATGATCTTGGTTTTATTGACAGGCCTTATTGCAGCGGCCAGTCGGTGGAATACGTGAAAAAATTCGGTCTTGACCTCCCCAATTCGCTCAGCAACGCGAGGCCCGCGAAACACGCGGACGTGCTGCTGGCGCAGATGGTAAAGTTCTCCGCAGCGCTTCAGGGGCAGTTCGCGGGAGCGATCGGCTGGGACGCGGTGAACATATTCTTCGCGCCGTTCCTGGTGGGGATGTCGGAGCGCGACATAAAACAGCTGGCGCAGATGATGATATACGAATATTCGCAGCAGGCGGTGGCGCGCGGAGGCCAGGCGATATTTTCCGACATCAATATCTATTGGGAAGTGCCGAAACACTTTGAAAATGTGCCCGCGCTCGGGCCGGGAGCGCAGTATACAGGGAAGAAATATTCAGATTACATAAAAGAATCGCAGCAATTCGCGTGGGCGCTGTTCGACGTGTACAAGGAAGGCGACGGCAGCGGCCGGCCTTTCTTCTTTCCCAAGCCGCTGGTGCACATGACGGAGAAGTTCTTCAAGACAGAAGGCCATGAGAGGTTCCTGGAGCACATAGCGGAGGTCTCCACGGTGATGGGGAACACTTACTATGTTTTTGACAGGGGAGAAACGGCCAAGATATCCGAATGCTGCAGGCTCTCGTTCAAGCTTGAGCAGACGGACCTGGATGACGCGAAGGAGCCCTGGAGGATGCGTTATTCCGCGCTTCAGAACGTTACGGTGAACCTGCCGCGCATAGCACTGCGCGCAAGAAGGGATGAAGGGACTTTCTTTAAACTGCTTGATGAAATGCTCGATCTCAGCGCAAGGGCGCACACAGAAAAGAAGAAATTCATTGAGGAGCTCCTTGCCCTTGAACAAAGAGGGCCGCTTTCGCTGCTCGCGATGAAAAGGGACGGCCAGCCGTACCTGAGGATGTGGAGGGTGAGCTATCTTATCGGGATAATAGGATTAAATGAGGTGGTGCAGATAATGAAGGGGAAGGAACTTCATGAGGACAAGGACATGGTGAAGTTCGGGCTGAAGGTAATATCCTACATGAGGTTGAAATCGGAAGAGCTTTCAAAGAAATACGGCATGCACTTTGTGCTTGAACAGACACCCGCGGAATCCACCGCCTACAGGTTCGCGAAGCTGGACCTTAAGCACTTTGGCGACGACGCGGGGCGCGTGGTGAAAGGCAACCAGGCGCTTGGCGAGGTTTATTACACGAACTCCACATATTTCAACGTGTCGCATGCGATGAACCCGATAGACAGGGTGGTTGAAGAAGGCCTTTTTCATCCCCTGATCGACGCAGGGGCGCTCACGCACGTGTGGCTTGGCGAATCCAAGCCTTCTCCCGCGTCGATAGCCAACTTCGTGGTGAAGACCTTTAAGCACTCGCAGAACAGCCAGATAGCGTTCTCGCCGGAATTCACATCATGCAATGACTGCGCAAAGATAGTCAGGGGACTGAGGGACACATGCCCTTACTGCAATTCATCGAACGTGGAAGGTATAACCAGGATAACCGGCTACTTTTCCAAGATATCCGGATGGAACAAAGGCAAACTCGGAGAATTAAAGGACAGGTACAGGGCAAGTTTGCCAGCCACTCCGGACTTGCCTGACGGCAGTCAGGCGGGTGGGGAGCAGTAAAATGCTCAGGAATGAACTGGTTGAGATAAACCTGGAAGAACTTTCCACGCCAAAGGAAGCGACCGACCTTTCCATGTTCGTCCGCACTTCCGCGGACGACATAGTGGCATGGAACAGGGCGCGCATCGTCGAAGCCCTTATCAAAGAAACAGGCGTGAGAAAAGAGCTTGCGGAGATAATCGGGCTGGAAGTGGAGAAACAGGTAAAAAAGCTTTCGGTCAACTTTATAACCGCGCCTCTTATCAGGGAGCTTGTCGACGTAAAGCTGCTTGAGTACGGGCTTGAAGACATAAGAAAAAAGCATACACGCCTTGGAGTCCCAATATATGATGTAAAACAGATAATCTTCCACAAGAACAAGGAGAACGCCAATACCCCCCATAACCCGGAGGCCACGAACCTGACGCTCTCTGAGAACATAAAGAAGGAATTCGCGCTGCTCCATGTCTTTTCCGGGCCGGTGGCTGACGCCCACATGATAGGGGACATACACATACACGACCTGGGGTTCATTGACAGGCCGTACTGCAGCGGACAGTCGATAGAGTTCATCAAGAAGTTCGGGCTGTCCCTTCCTGAGGCCAATTTCATAGCTCTCCCGGCTGATGATCCCGATAACCTTATCGCTCAGATCGTGAAGTTCTCCCTTGCGCTGCACGGGAACTTCGCGGGGGCGATAGGCTGGGACGCGGTGAACGTCTTTCTCGCGCCTTACCTGGAAGGATTCGGGAAGGGCCACATAAGAAAACTTGCAAAGATGCTCATAGAGGAATTCTCGCATGTCGCGGTCGCAAGGGGAGGGCAGGGCGTATTCTCGGACCTGAACCTTTACTATGAAATTCCCAGGCACTTTGAGGAAGTGCCCGCCATTGGAAGGGGAGGAGAATATACCGGCAAGAAATACGGGGACTATCAGAAGGAGGCTCAGGCTTTTGCGGAAGCGCTCTTTGAGGTGTATATGGACGGGGACGGGGCGGGCAGGCCTTATTTCTTCCCGAAGCCGCTGGTCCACATAACCGAAAAGTTCTTCAAGACGGAGGGCAGCGACAGGTTCCTTGAGCTGATCTCCGCCGTCGCGGCCGAAAAGGGCAATACATATTATGTCTTTGACAGGGGCGAAACCGCAAAGATATCCGAGTGCTGCAGATTATCTTTCAAGCTTGAGCAGAGCGACCTGGATGACGCGAAACAGCCATGGAAGATGAGATATTCCGCGCTTCAGAACATAACGCTCAACCTTCCCCGCGCCGCTTATAAGGCGGAAGGCTCAGGCGAGAAACTATTTGATGAACTTACAAGGCAGATGGAGCTGGCGGTTTCCGCGCACATTCACAAGAGGAGATTCATTGAGGAGCTTCTCAGCCTTGGCAATGACGGGCCGCTCTCGCTTCTTGCGATGAAAAAGGACGGAGAGCCATATTTGAGGATGCACAGGGTGACGCACCTGATCGGGATGCTGGGGCTTAACGAGCTGGTGCAGTTCCATACAGGAAAAGAGCTCCACGAAAGCGACGAAAGCCTCAAGTTCGGGATGAAGGTGATCGCGTTCATGAGGCTGAAATGCGAGGAATTCTCGAAGCTGCACAACATGCACTTTGTCCTTGAGCAGACGCCGGCGGAATCCACCGCGTACAGGTTCGCCAAGCTGGACATGAAGCACTTTACTGACTGCGCATCGCGCGTGATGAAAGGCAGCCTTGAGAACAATAACATATATTACACAAATTCAACTTACTTCAACATTTCACGCCCGATGAACCCGATAGAAAGGGTGGAAAAAGAAGGGCTGTTCCATCCCCTGATAGACGCGGGCGCGCTCACGCACGTGTGGCTGGGAGAGTCAAAGCCTCCCGCGGCGTCTATCGCGAACTTTGTGGTAAAGACCTTCAGGAACACCACGAACAGCCAGATCGCTTTCTCGCCCGAATTCACCACATGCAATGAATGCGGGAAGACCGTGAGGGGAATAAAGGAAAGCTGCGGCTACTGCGGAAGCCGGAACATAGAGTGCATGACAAGGATAACAGGATATTTCTCCAAGATAGCGGGATGGAATAAGGGAAAGCTTGGCGAGCTGGCCGACAGGTACAGGGAAGGAGCGCTATGATGAAAGTAAAAGTGTTCGGGAAGCCCGGCTGCGAGTTCTGCAAGACCACGATGAAGAAATTCGAGATATTCCTGAACCTGTGGAAGATCACCGACAAGGTTGAACTGGCGTTCTTCGACATGGAAACAGTTGACGGCCTTGCGGAAGGGGCTTTCCTTGCGGTTTCCAATATCCCCACATCGATCATCGAGCTGGACGGGCAGGTACTGGCAAGGTGGGACGGGAAAGTCCCGGTCTCCGAGGAATTTAAGCCGCACTTCGAGAAGCTGTTATCTGATTAATATTCCGTTGCTGACCGCTTTTTCACTTCCGCCGGACGGGGAATTTATGACCTCTGAACTTAGAACCATTGTGGAAGAGCTTCCGCCATCAAGGTTCATCGCGTCAACGCATCCCAGCTCTTTCATTATCTGAGCAAGCTCCTCAAGGGTTACGCCGACGCTTTTCTCCCTGTCCGGGCCTTTTTGACACTTGTCCACGGTCGCAAAAGCCAGAAGACCGTCCTTTGTTATTCCCACGGCCGTTCTGGCAGCGCGGCTTTTCGCGATATCGCTCTGAAAGCGCTCGCTGTTCTTGGAAATATATATCTGCCCGGCCTTCATCAGGCGGGGGCCGCCGCCGATAACATGCTTTATATCGATGTTCGAAAGTCCCGATAGCGGAATCAGCTTGAGCGAGGTGTGCACCCTGGTGCCGATCCTGATCTTGTCCTTGAGCGCTTCATAATATGACGGATCAAGAGATATCGCATAGCCATCCGGAGGTATCCATCCCCGGGTGCGGCTTATGTTCTTCACTTCATCACCAATTACCGAAAGTATGATCCCCGGTCCGTCCTCGGATGTCTCCTTCCCGAACCTTGGTGTGTAGGCGATAGTTTCTCCTGCCTGCCTTTTCTCATTGATCCCGGCCACCTGCACCTTGATGCCTTCTATGGAGGATTCTCCGTAAAGCGCAAAATTATCGATATAGCAGTCTTTTTTCCCGTCTATTATCAGAGCGGTCCTGTCATATATGGAATACGATACAAGCTCGCTGTTTATCATGAGAACGCCAAGCGGCTCGCCTGCCTTGCCGAAGAACGTGCCGTTGACTCCCGCTATTGCCTTCGCGTCCTTTACCATGTTGCTTACCCTGTCCTTTATATACCTTGTTTCTTCCTTTGGCATCCAGAAAGTGAAGACGGAACCTATGGCCGAGAAAAAGTTTGGCGCTTCTTCCTTCTTTTTTGACATGTAAGGAAAAACTTCAAGCGATGACTGGTCGATTATCAGCGCGTTCACGATGCCCGGGCCTTGCTCGGTGCCCTTGACGAACTTGACATAGCTTAAGCCGGGCCTTATCTCCTTTGCGGCAATGGTTGACTTGGATGTCTTGTCGAATTCGATTACAAGGCAGGAGGGATTCTCTGCTTTGTAGATCTGATAAAAAGAAGGGTAGTTCTGTGAAGCGCTGATCAAAACCGAATTTCCGACCACGTCGATCGCCACCTTCGGGATGAGCTTGTCCCTGGTATCGATCTTCCTGCTCTTTAGGGCAGAGATCGTGTCCGGAAGCTCCATTATGATGCCGCCCTCGGCCGTGGATATCCTGTACGGCACAAATGATGTTAGATATATCAATATCTTGAACTTTTCGGCGGAAGAGCTTGTTGCTATCTTCTCCACTTCCGGAGAGACAATTATGGGCGATGCAAAAGTTGGCAGGGACATTTTTGAGAGCCTGGCGTAATCCGCCACTATCCTGTTCGGTCCCTTTAAGGCGAAGACATTGCAGGAGGTGAGGTACTTGAAGCTGGCGGCCACGACACAATCATTGTTCTTTGAAGAAATGGTCAAGCTATCCAGGATAGAGCTTTTTATCCGGCTTTTTACCGCCGGAGCTATTTTTGTCCCCGGCAGTGTCAAAGTGGCAAAGGAATTGCCCTTTTTAATGCCGTATTTTACCGGAACATCCGTGTAGAGGACGAGCCTTAATTTATTGCCTTTTTCGCTGAATAAGATCTTTTTCAGGGTGGCTGAGTTCGCCGTATCGCAAAGCAAAACAAATAACAAAACAAATAACCCCATATTTAAATACCTGCCCGTCCGGCAGGCGGGTGGGGATTTCCCCCGTATATGCATGCTCAGGCGCCCTTCAGCTTGCTTATCACGCCGTCAATCACAAAAGCAGGCGTGGATGCTCCCGCGGTAAGCCCTATCGTGTCAAACCCCTTGAGAAGGTTCAGGTCCAGGTCGTCCGCGGATTCTATCTGATATGTAAGCGCGCCTGTTTCCTCGCAGAGCTCCTTAAGCCTTCTGGTATTCGCGCTTTTCCTGTCGCCGATAACAAGCATCACTTCGCTTCTTTTTGCCACATCCACTGCGGACCTTTGCATTCGGCTTGTGGCTTCGCATATTGTATTGCAAACCTTCAGTTCGTTCGTTTTTACAGCGAGCGCATTGACCATGTCTTCGAAGTGCTTCGCCGATTGTGTTGTCTGGGCCAGGACCCCGATACGATCATGGAATTTGACCTTTTTGACATCTTTAATATCCTCGATCACCTGGGCCTTGCCTTTTGCCCAGCCGAGTATGCCGAGCACTTCCGCGTGATTCTTGTCGCCGATGATCACCACATGATATCCTTCTTCAACAAGTTTTTGCGCCATTGTTTGAGGTTTTTTTACCCACGGGCATGTGGTATCGATTATTGTAAGCCCTGTCTTTGAAGCTTTTTCAAGCGCTTCCGGGGATACTCCGTGCGCGCTTATTATCAGGAAACCCTTTTCAATGACCGGGATCTCGCTCAAATTCTTCACGGAAATTATGCCTTTTTCTCTCAGCTCATCAATGACCTTCTGATTATGGACAAGGTATCCGAGCATGTAGACGGGGAGCCCTTTCTTCGCGGTCGCAAGCGCAAGTTTGTATGCCCGATTAACTCCAGTGCAGAAGCCCAGATATTTAGCTACAAGAAGCTTCATTTCCTGCCTGCCGGCAGGCATGGAAAGCGGATGCCCTCATTCCTCATGCGGCGAATAGCTTCCCTGATACTCCCCTTGTCGATCGTGATGGAAGCGCGGAAGTATCCTTCCCCGTATTTGCCGTAGCCGGAACCGGGGACCACGAGTACGCCGGTCCTCTCAAGCAGGTGCGCCACGAACCGGGCCGAAGTATATCCTTCCGGCACAGGCGCCCATACATAAAATGTGGCCTTCGGATATTCCATGTCCCAGCCAAGCGAGTTGAGGCCGTCGATGAGGATATTCCTTCTTTCCTCATACATTTTATTCATGATGTCGGTCTCTTTTTGTGTTCCTTTTAATGCCTCCACACCGGCAAGCTGAATGGCCTTGAATATGCCCGAATCAATGTTCGTTTTTATTATCGACAGCGCGGCTATGGCTTTTGCCGAGCCCACCGCCATGCCGATCCTCCATCCGGTCATGTTGTAAGTCTTTGACAGAGAGTGGAACTCTATCGATACGTCCTTTGCCCCGGGTATCTCAAGCACGCTCATGGGCCGGTAGCCATTGAACGCCACTTCGGAATACGCGAGATCCGAACAGAGCAGAAGGCCGTTTTTCCTGCAAAAAGCGACAGCTTCCCTCAAGAATTCTTTTCCCGCCACGGCCGCCGTGGGATTGTTGGGATAATTGATGAACAGGAGTTTGGCTCTTTTCAGGATCTTTTTATCGATAGCCTTCAGGTCCGGTATAAAACCGTTCTTTTTAAGCAGCGGCACAGGATACGGCGTTCCTCCGGCAAGCAGAGTCGCCATTTTATACACCGGATACCCGGGATCAGGGACAAGAGCGATATCTCCGGGATCGATGAAAGCGAAAAACACGTGCGCGATCCCTTCTTTTGAGCCGATCAGCGACAGGACTTCAGTTTCGGGATCAAGCTTAACATTGAACCTTTTCCTGTACCAGGCGGCCACCGCGCGCCTGAACTCTTTTATCCCTTCATAAGGAGGATAGTTGTGAGTTTTCGGGTCGTTGACGATCCTGTGGAATTTACTGAGGATCCTTTTGGGCGTTGGCTTATCCGGATCCCCGATCCCGAGATCTATCAAAGAAATGCCCTTTTCGATGAGCTTTTCTTTCTTCTTTTCGATCTCAGCAAAGATGTATGGGGGGACTTTTGATATCCTTCTTGATGTTCTCATTATATTTTTCCCTCAAATACGGTTTCGGCGGGACCCCTTAGTATAACATGATCGTCAGGCTGCCATTCTATGTCAAGATTGCCGCCCGGAAGATGCACAAGCACGTCCCTTTCAAGATGCCCCAGCTTTACCCCGGCAACAACAGCCGCGCACGCGCCCGTGCCGCACGCCAGCGTCTCCCCCGCGCCCCTTTCCCAGACCTTCATGGTGATCTCTTTTTTGCTCACCACTTGGACGAATTCCACATTCGTTCTTTTCGGGAACATTTTATTGGTTTCGATCTCCGGTCCGACAGTTCCGATGTCAATTTTGTTCAGATCTTCCGTAAATATGACGCAGTGCGGATTGCCAATTGAAACTAAAACCGAATCAAATTCCCGGTCTTTAGTCTTGACCTTTGAGTTTTGCACCTGCTTTGGCGCTCCCATGTCAACCTCAACCACCGCCGCCCGGCCTTTATGTTCGATGATAGATGGCAGCATCACTCCCGCCAGAGTTTCTATGGATATTATCTCTTTCTTTTTCTCGAGCGTTTCATAGATATATTTGGCAAAGCACCTGATGCCGTTGCCGCACATCTCCGCCTCGCTCCCGTCAGGATTAAAGACCATCATTTTCACGTCCGCGGTGTTCGACGGTCCCGCGATAAGGAGGCCGTCCGCACCGATGCCGAAGTTCCTGTCGCAGAGCTTTACCGCCAGCTCGGACAGGTTGACGCCTTCAAGCGGCTGCTTTCTTGAATCTATCAGTATAAAATCATTTCCCAAACCGTGCATTTTTACGAATTCCATCATATTACCTTTAGCATGAAGCAATCATGATGCTTCATGCTTAATATAACTTGCCGAAGTTACCGGCGACTCAAATACCGTGACCTTTGTAACGTCCGCTTTTTTTGCAATCCGGTCAAAGATGAACTTTGCCACATTTTCGGAAGTCGGGTTGACCTTTTTAAAATACGGTATAATGTTCAGGTTCGTATGGTCAAGTCCGGATAAGGCGGACTGGAGGAGCATTTTGATCTCCTTAAAATCCCTCACCATCCCCAGCTTATTGAGCTTGCCGCCATTAACGAAGGCCTGGACTTTCCATGTATGCCCGTGAAGCTTCTCGCACGGCCCTGAATGCCCGATAAGCTGATGAGCCGCGTCAAAACTTCCCTCCACCATCAATTCGTATGGCATGATAAGGAATTTTACCTGCCGCCCGGGGCTTTTACAAGAGTGATTTCTTCAATGTTCGTGATGGGTTTTACAAGAAGCCTGGAACCCAGGTCCTTGAAGGACGCGGCAGACCCGGTGACAAGGAACCTGTGACTCGGGCGTTCCCTGGCGCCGGCCGACATCTTTGTCCTGATCAGAATATCCCTGGCGGACTTGACCGCTTCCTCAGCTGGATTTATCACTGTGACCTGTGTTCCCGCGATCTCCTTAATTACATTGCTCAGGTGCGGATAGTGGGTGCATCCAAGCACAAGAGTATCGATCTTTGCCCTTAGAAGCGGCCTGAGATATTCCTTCAGGACCTTTTTTGTTTCTTCTGACGCGGCGAATCCCCCCTCGATGAGAGGGACAAGCAGGGGGCATGCAACGCCCATGACCTCCGTCTCTTTGTTCAAAGCTTTGATCGCGTTCTGGTAGGCGCCCGAGTTGATCGTTCCCACAGTCGCTATGATCCCGATCTTTTTGTTCTTTGTGGCGGCGGCGGCCATTTTTGCCCCGCCCTCGATCATGCCGATCATCGGGACCTTGTATTTATCTTTTAAAAGAGGATAAGCTATTGAAGATGACGTGCCGCAGGCTATTATTATCAGCTTTACCCCGAGATTGACAAGGTAGGACAGGATCTCTTTGTTTATCTTGATTATCTCGGAAGGGGACCTGCCGCCGTACGGGACCCTCGCCGTATCCGCAAGGTATATTATGCTTTCCCTTGGCAAAAGCTTGAGGGCCTGCTCAAAAACCGTGAGGCCGCCGACCCCTGAATCGAACATCCCGATCGGCGAGGTTTCAGTCAGCGTTATCTTCTCGGATACTTCCTGCACCCTTTGCGTTACTCTGCCCGATATTATATGCCTTACCTGTTTTATTTGGGATATTTCCGCCATGCGGGCTTATTTTAACATATTCCGTTATGCCTTTATATATGCCATAGGCGACGCGCGCCTGGAACTCCGGCGTTAAGATCAGCTTTTCTTCCTTAATGTTCGTAAGATATACCGGCTCGATCAGCACGGAGGGCATTTTTGTGTGATGAACGGTGTAATATGTCACCTTTTTTATGCCGCGATCCCTTCTTTTTAAGGCGGCAGAAATGTTTTTCTGCATGACGCTGGCGAATTTTTTGCTCCAGGGCATATAATAGAAAGTTTCTGAGCCGCCGACGCGGGGGCTGGTGTAAGAATTGAGGTGTATGGACACAAAGATATCGGCTTTGCCGCTGTTTGCCATATTCACGATCTCCTTGTCCTTTGTGCTCACGTCCTTTTCCCTTGACATGATGACCTTTGCTCCGGCATCCGTCAGGATCTTTTTCAGCTTCATGGCGATCTTCAGGTTCAAATTCTTTTCCAGGACGCCTGATCTTCCAACGTATCCGGGATCACGGCCCCCGTGCCCGGGGTCTATTGCTATGGTCTTTCCTTTGAGCATCGGGACGATTTTTGATATTTCCGTTTTTACCGGTTTTATTACGGGGATCTTTATTATCCTGGTTATTGGTATTGCCGCTTCAGCTGATATCTCCGCTTCCGCAGTTGCAGAAATACTCGCCCTGAAGAATTTCTCTTCAGGGCTGGGGGCCACGATCTTCGCGCTTTCCGGCCTGGCAGCGGTGAGTTCCAGTATGAACTTATTTCTTCCGATTATGCTGGCATAATCGTAAGTCAATTTCTCGTTTGGCTCCACCATCACATACACAGTATTTTCGTCAAACTGCAGGGCCTGGATGATGCGTATCATTGAGGACGGGCCAGGTATCGTGACCGGAGAATCTATCCTTGAATTCGGGAAGGCAATCGCGATGCGGTTCGGTGAGTCCAATAAGATCACTTCAGGCTTGATGTTTTCGGAAGTATAAACGATAACTTCATTGTAATTGCCGATCTTCTTTGCTTCCACTTTTGTGATCTTTATTTGTTCAGCAAAGGATGCGGAAGCTGTCAGTATTAACAGGCAAAATACAAGTAATTTCCTGCTCATATGTATTCTTTGATCAGCTCGATGAGCTTGGCTTTTGTGTTCAGCTCCGGGTTATCCAGAACCTTCTCAAGCAGCGCCTCAAGTATCTCGCCTATCCTCGGTCCGGGCCCGATGTTCAGCTCCTTCATCACGTCATTTCCGTCCACCTTGAGGTCCTTTATGTGGAGGGCGTTCTGGTCATCAATGATCTTTTTTATGCGCCTGCGCAGTTCCCTTGGATGGCCTTCTTCAACAGATCTTCCCATCGCTTTTACGTCGGCGCGTCTGAGCTCAAAGAGATCGTCCAGGCGCGTTATCCCCACGCGCCGGATAAATCGCCGTATCGCCGCGCCAGACCACTCGGAAGTGTAGTTGAACATGTGGTTCCTGATGATGCTGGCAACATATTCGATGTGCTCGTTGCTGAACTTGAGGCGCTTCATTATGTTAAAAGCCATCTCCATGCCGATATTATCGTGATCGTAAAATGTCATGTCCACCTTGCACCGGGGCTTTGCGATGTCATGGAGAAGGGCCGCGAGCCGCAGAACCGGCTTGTTCTTTGATACTTCGTCGCAGGTATGAAGGTCGTGCCAGTAAACATCGTCCTTATGGAACGGCTTTGGCTGCTCGATCCCTACGCCTGCCTCAAGTTCCGGTATATATATGGAAAGAAGCCCGGACCTTCTCATCAGGTCAATGCCGATCGAAGGCCTGTCCGCTTCCAGCATTTTCATCAACTCGTCATGCACCCGTTCCATGGAGACTTTTTTGGCAGTTTCAAGGCACTTCGGTATCGCCTCAAGGGTCTTCTTTTCTATGTCAAAGCCGAGGATGGCGGCGAACCTGCATGCCCTCAGTGGCCGAAGCCCGTCCTCACTGAACCTTTCAAGAGGGTCACCCACGGTCCTTATTGTTTTTTTCTTCAGGTCTTTCCGGCCGCCGTATTCATCAACAAGTTCACCGGTTGTCGGGTCATAGGCGATGGCATTGATCGTGAAGTCCCTTCTGGAAAGATCGGCCTTAAGATCTCTTGAGAAAGTGACATTGCTTGGATGCCTGCCGTCCGCGTATCTCTGGTCGGACCTGAAGGTGGTTATTTCGTACGGCACGTTATTTTCAAGCACTGTCACCGTGCCGAATTCGATCCCGGTGGGGATCACCTTCTTGAAAAGGCGGATAACCCGGTCGGGCGTGGCGTCCGTGGCCAGGTCCCACAGGCCCGGTTTCCTGCCCAAAAGGAGGTCGCGTATGCCCCCGCCCACTATATAGCACTTGAAGCCGGCCCTGCCTGCCGCCTGCCTGCCGGTAGGCATGGGCAGGCAGGCGTTTTTTATCACACTGATGATATTTATAAGGTCTTTTGGAAAGGATTTTGCGTTTAACATTTGAATAAGGTCCTTCGTTTCACTCAGGACAAGTTTACATTAGCGGGAGAGAATAGTAAACAGAAAACAGGGCGGGATCAATCCTTAACAACAAGCTTTCCTGTGCCAAGCAGCCTGTTCCTGGAAATAAGCTTGTAGACATACATGCCGTTTCCGGCGACCTCATTGAACAGCGTCCTTCCGTTCCAGACAACGTTATTGACATTGGCGCGTCCTCCATTCTCGCCGGGCGAGAACACGAACCTCTTCACCTCATGCCCGGTGATATCGAAGATCACCAGGATAACGGGAGTATCCGCGGTGAGGGTGTACTGGATCATTGTGGAATTCATGCGCGGGTCCGCTGAAAGCGGCTTGAACGGGTTGGGATAATTAAGGGGAACGCCCACCAGCTGCACGCTGCCGCCCATCACATTTGCTTCAAGGGTGATGATGGTCGCCTTTAGATCCGTATTGATCACATAGAACATGAATTGATGCTTTCCTTCGGACGGGCTCGGGAAGGTCGCCGACCATTCCTTTTCTGACGTCATCAATCCCATGCCGCTGCTTGCATATCCCATCAGCCCGGTGATGGGAGCCCCGTCGATGTACATTGCCGCGGATGTAAGATTTACCGCGGAAGTTGATCTTACCCGGACAGAGTTCACCCTGGACGGCGAGATGATGTCTCCGTTGATCAATTTTTGTTCGTTAATATACACGGCGATTTCGGGATACTCCGACCATTCATAAATTCCCATGTCAACTCCGAGGCCCATCGGTCTTTTAACGCCGCTCCTGTCGAACGCCGGCGCAAGTTCGGTTGTTCCCGTGTCCAGGCACGGTGAAGTTGCCTGGAGGTGGAAGTCGTAGGATAACGGATCAATTGACATGAACTGCGGGTCCGCGTCAATATTGCCCGCGCCCGTCCAGCCTCCCTGGATATCGGAGTATTCCACGCTCACGGTGCCTTCACCTGAGATCTGGTCAGGCGTGTTGCTGCGCAGGATGCTGTTGACTACTTTCACCCTGCCTCCGGCACTGATATAGACCGCGCCGCCGTGGTAGCCCGGTTCCTCCAGGGTTACTCCGTAGATAACGCAGTTGACCAGCCAGATCCTGGCATCGGGACCGCCCCAGACAGCGCCTCCGTCCGCGGGGCGCGGACCGCTGCCCACCCAGTAGGTATTCTCAAATGTAATGCAACTGTAGAGTATGACCCCGCCGCCGATGAAGAAGCAGTCGGAGATAGTTCCTTGAGTACCCTCGCACTTTATGGCCGTTGCCTGAGCTCCGCCTCCGCCGACGAACGAGATCCCTGATATGACCGCGCCGGTGACGTCCGGCATATATATTATTGGATCTTCGCCAAAACCGGTGATCACTGTTTCAGTTATTCCAGCGCCCTGTAAAGTCACGTTATCCACGTTCGGCCAATTGATGACGGTGCCGTAGATGCTTGTATTGGAAGGAACGGATATGATGGATCCGTCCACTGTCACCTCGCTTAAGGCGACATCAAGGTTGTAATACACACCGCCCTTGTTATTCGTGATCCACTGTATGTCCGGGCCGCCGTACTCGTAAGCTCCCATGTCGCATATTCCGCCCGCGGGCTGAGGCCTTGCTTTGCGCTCTATGTCATAACCGGGCGCGCCTTCGGGTGTTCCCCTGTCTATGCATGGGGAAGCTGATATGAGATGGAAGTCAGACTCGGCAGTTGAGACGAACCGGGGCTCAGAAGTGATATTCCCTGTCCCCGACCACCCGCCCGGAATTACTCCCTTGATGTCAGAGTTATTTACGGTCACGGCGCCTGTGCCCGCTATCTGGTCCGGCGTGTTGTTCCACAAGATGCTGTTGAGCACTTTCAGCGTGCTGCCGCCTTCAATGAAAATACCGCCGCCGGAACCGACTGTGGACTTGTTGCCATACATGGTGCAGTTGATGACAGAGATAGTTGAATTATTAATGCCCTTGAGCGCTCCGCCGTCGCCGGTTTTTGCCGTGTTCCTGTTGAAGACGCAGTTGATCAGCCTCATTGTGCTGCCTGCCGCGCCCGCGCCGCCGCTTCCCGCTTCATTGCTTGTGAAGACGCAGCCGATCACGTCCACTGTTCCGCCGACCACATTTATTGCGCCGCCCTGGGTCCCGCCGCCGCCCATGAGCGTCATGCCTTCTATTGTCGCGTAGAAGTTTCCAATGGAGATTATTGAACTCGTCCCGATCCCCTCCAGCGTTGTCTGGCCGGGGCCATATCCCACAAGTTTTATGTAATTCTTGCCCGGCCAGTTGATATTAACAGCTTTGTACTCGCCGGTTGAAAGTGAAAGCGTGTCTCCGGCAGAAGCATCAGCCAATGCCTGATAGAGATTGTAATAACCTATGTGAGTGGTGGTGTTCAGGATGATCGGGGGCAGGGGAGGAACACCGCCGTACTCATAAGCCCCGATATCATATTTGCTTCCCGTCATGCTTCCCGTTATATAAGGCAGCGGCCTTCCGATCATATCTTTATCGTAACCCGGAGCGCCTTCCAGAGTTCCCGCGTCTACGCATTCAGAACTCGACAGAAGGTGGAAGTTTTCCGCGGCATCGGCGGTGGAGACGAACCTTGGCTCGGAAGAGATGCAGCCTGTCTGAGTTAGAAGGCCGTAAGCGTTAGGTTGAACATCGCAATATTTTAGAGTTGCGCCGGAAGCCATATTATTGAATGCCGGCGCGCTGTTCGCCCAGAAAATGCAGTTGGTAGCATTCCATTTTCCGCCCTTGGGCGCGGCATCGCCGCCTGTGACCCCGCCGTTCGCGCTCGCGGTATTTTTATAGAAAGCACAGTTTGTTACCGTCCATGTTCCGAATTGTCCCACTCCTCCATCAACAGCCTTGTTGTTCTTGAATATGCAGTTTATGGCTTCCATTGTGGCAGTATTGCCAACTCCGCCGGCAGAACCCATTGGGTCCTGCGCCTCATTGCTTGTGAATATGCAGTTGATGGCTTTCATTTGAGCAAGGTAAGCCACACCCCCCGATGAGTAAGCCCGGTTGTTGGTGAACGCGCAGTTCGTGGCTATCCAGGTATTGGCGGCAGCGACATCGCTCAGCACGCCGCCGTAGCCGGAGGAGCCATTGCTCGCGGAGTTATTATTGAACATGCTGTCTTTTAAGTTCCATTTGCTGAACCTGGCAACGCCGCCGTTATAAACAGAGCTGTTCCCCTCAAATGTGCAGCCATTTACTTCCCAGGTGCCGGAATATGCCACGCCGCCGCCGCCGGTCGTGCTCCTGGCCTGGTTATTCGTGAATGTGCAGTTCTTCGCGTTCCAGAGGCCGGCATAAGCCACGGCGCCTGAGGTGGCAATATTGCTTGTAAAAGCGCAGCCGGTCGCGATCCATGTTCCAATATTGGCAACGCCGCCGTACCTTCCGGCGCTGTTGCCTTCGAAGGTGCAGCCCGTAACAGTCCAGTTGCAATTTTTTGAATATGCCACGCCGCCGTCAAGGGTAGCCAAATTTGTGGTGAAGGTGCAGTTTTTCGCGTTCCAGGACTTCGCGGCGGTAGTGTTATTATATAGCACGCCTCCATTGCTCGCACTGTTGTTACTGAAAGCGCACTCAGTTACATTCCAGGTAATTGTTTCGCTATTGTAAGCCACTCCCCCTTCGGCAGAGGCGGTATTTGATTCAAATGAACAACGAAACGCGTTCCAGATACTGCTGCCGCCAGAACCCTTATTAAGAAGAACACCTCCAAACTTTGCGCTATTATTACTGAAAGTGCAATCGTTCGCATTCCAGGTGTTACGGGCATCTTGACCGATACCCAAATTATAAACTACGCCTCCTTCAACCGATGCACGATTATTAGTGAAAGCGCAGTTAGAAACATTCCATGTAATAGGCCAAGCCCAAGTATATAGTACGCCGCCATAATCAGCATTGTTATTATTGAAAGCGCAATTGGTTGCAGTCCAACTATTATACCAAGCTATGCCACCATTCGGAGCGCTGTTGTTATTGAATGTGGAATTTATTACTAGCCACGGGCCCCCACCAGAGCAGACACCCCCCTGAACAGAAGCCCTGTTTGATTCAAATGTGCATCTGTTAACGGTCCATACTCCACTAGAGTCTACGCCACCATTGTTCTTTGCCTCATTGCTGACGAAAACGCAATCAGAAGCCGTCATAGTTATGCCCCAAGCAACACCGCCGTCAAGAGCAGCACTGTTGCCAACGAAGGCGCACTTAGTCACTGTATAGGTGCCTTGAAATAATACTCCGCCGTGGTTTGCTTCGCTGGAATTATTCCTGAAATCGCTATAAGTGACGTACGAAGTGCTACCTCTGGCAACGCCGCCGGCATTGTTAGAATGATTATTGATGAATAGGCAATAATTCGCTGTCCAAGTTCCCCCGGCGAATACGCCGCTGTCACGTTCGGCACTATTTCCTTCAAAAGTGCAGTAATTTAGAGTCCATGTTGTGCCGTTTGATACGCCGCCGGAACCTCCGAAGGCCCCACCATAGGTTTTTGTAGATCTATTATTTGAAAAGATACATTCATAGGCATTCCAGGTGCCTCCAGAAGCCACGCCCGCATCATTAGAAGTATTGCCAGTGTTATTATTGGTAAATGCACATCGTGTGACTGTCCAAGTGTAAGTACCGCAGGCTACACCCCCACCATAGCCTTTATTGTTATTGAAAGTACTGTCAAATACCTTCCAGGTGCTACCATTAGCTACGCCACCACCAGAGAGAGCGCTGTTCCCTTCAAAGGTGCAGTTTCTTATAAACAATGTGCCGCCATTAGCCACGCCGCCATAACCTCCAGTAGCTCGATTTCCATTGAAGGTACAACCTTCCGCGGTGACAATGAATGGATTAAATACGGCGCCGTGCACAGCGGAATTGTTGGTGAATTCGCAGGTAGTTACGTTCCAATAATTATATGATGCTACGCCGCCTCCATATCCAGACTCACTGCAAACATTTGTAGTAAAGATACTTTTAGTTACGTCCCAATAGCCCCCATAAGCAACGCCACCCTGGCCAGCAGCTATATTGTTTTTGAAAGTGCTGTTTGATACCTTCCATTTGCCGTTGAAGGCTACGCCACCGTTAAAAGAAGCATTATTTCCCTCAAATGTGCAGTAGTTCACGATCCAGGTGCCGTTGCCTGCTACTCCGCCAGATCCCTTCGAATTAGATTGAGTGTTAACAACACGGTTGTCTTTAAAGGTGCAGTATTGTGCATCTATTGTAACCGAATTATCTGCAGCGTAAATTCCTCCGCCAGAATAAGCTCCGTTATATTGGTTGCTATCAACAGTACAATTCTTGATCGTTACATATTTCAGCCAAATATTCTTGTTCCCCTGGTTAACAAAGATCGCGCCGCCATTATTGTCTATTTTTGTGTAGGCCCCCTGCAATGTGATCCCCTCTATGGTTAAATTTTTTGCATTGCTTACGGATTCTATGGTTATGCATCTGCATCTGTTCCCGACCGTACCTCCGGCATCAATGATGACGGGAGAATTTAAGTCATAAGCTCTAAGTGTTATGTTGTTCATATTCGGCCAGGGGATGTCATAGTTGCCGGGTCCGCTGTAAGTGCCGCCAAAGAGACGAACTATTTGACCGGGGGCGATCACCCTGGACAAGCCTTTTGATATTGTCTGATAAGCATTGGACTGGGTCCCGTCACCGGTATCATCGTGTCCTTCGGGAGAAACCCATATAACAGGCGAAATTATCTTAAAGAATGAGTTGCTGGTATCACAGTTCCAGCCACCGGATAAATTGACCACTTCGATCGAGATGAGCCCGCTTGTGGTGCCCGCCTGCGGAGCTTCCCATGTGTATATGCCGGTATCGGCCACTTCTTTTGTGATAAGCGTCCAGGTTGAGCCGCCGTTTGCCGAGTACTTTATGGTGATGGGCGTTGATGCGAGCAATCCCTCATCAGAGGTCTTCCATGTAATAGTGATATTATCACCCGAAGGAAAGCTTTCCCCGCCGTTCGGCGACAAAACGAATATGGAGGGGCCCTGGAATTCGTAAGCTCCCATATCGGCCATGAATCCGCGGGGGATAGAATAACCCGCCGCGTCCTTTGTCGGGATGCCGGTTTCTAAAGTGCCGCTATCTATGCACGGGGAACCGTAGCCAAGACGGAGGAAATTAGCATCTGCTTGCGCTGTCGATAAAAATCTGGGTTCGGCGGAGATACAGTTAGTTTGCGTAAGGCCGCCCCATATACCATTTTGTACATCACTGTATTTTATCGTACCGTACATGGTATTAAATGGACTGGGGCTGCCCCAGAAGATAGAATTACGGATATTACAAGTGTAATTATAGGCCACATCTCCCGCTCCCGTTGCGTCATTATCATAGAATGTGCAGTTAGTTACATTCCATGTGCCGGCCCCGATAGCCACACCGCCCTGACCAGCAGTAGCTCGATTTCCATTTAAGGTACAACTTTCCAAAGTGACGACAAGGCTAGCAAATACGCCGCCAGCAAGAGCGGAATTATTTTTGAAAACACTGCGAGTTACATTCCATTTGCTCCATTGATCAACGCCACCAGCATTACCAGCTGAGTTGTTTTCGAAGATGCTGTCAGTTACATTCCAAAGATCTTGAATGGGTCTGCCACCATAGTGGGAAGTGAATACCCCCCCATTATTTAAAGCAACATTATTTTTGAATGCGCAAGAATTTACCGTCCAGTTGCCATAAGACGCCACGCCGCCCTTATAAGCCGTATTTGCTTCAAATGTACAGCTGCTCACTTCCCAACTTCCTTGTGAAGCTACCCCTCCGCTATAGCTGCTATTAGAATCATTGGGATTATTTGTCTGACTGTTATTCTTAAAGATACAGCCAGTTGCAGCCCAACTCGCCTTATAAGAAACTCCACCGCCATAGGAAGCTCTATTGTTACTGAATAAGCAGTTTTGAGCAAATATTTTAACGGTAATATCCGGAGCGGAAACAGCGCCTCCGTAACGGGTACCTTCAGCAGAACAATCCTGGATAGTGACATTGTTAAGCCAGACTTTGATCCCGCTCTTATTAAGATAAAGCCCTCCGCCGTTTGCTGAGCTTACCCTCCCTTTCTGTAAAGTAATTCCTTCTATGGTCAAGTTAGTTACATTAGATACCGCATCGACAGTTATGCATCTTTGTTCAGACACGGCTCCCGCGTCAATGGTGACAGGGGTTGTTTCCATGGAAGCTTTTAATGTTATGTTGTCCTTGTTCGGCCAGGGGAGGTTCCACTCATTATAAGTGCCTCCGAAGGCATAGACTTTTTTGCCGGGCTTCACCATGGATAATCCTTTGGCTATTGTTCCGTAAGGATTGGTCACGGTCCCCTCCCCGGTATCATCGTGTCCTGTTGTGGAAACCCATATAATAGGCGCGACTATCTCAAAAGTTGAGTTGCTTGTGTCGCAGTTCCAGACCCACAACGAATTTACCGCTTCGATCGAGATGAGACCATTGCTAGTGCCCGCCTGCGGAGCTTCCCATGTGTATATGCCGGTATTTTCAACTTCTTTTGTGATAAGCGTCCAGGATGAGCCGCCATCCGCCGAGTACTTTATGGTGATGGGTTTTGAATAGAGCAATACCTCATCAGAGGTCTTCCATGTAATAGTAAAGTTTTCGCCGGCAGAAAGGCTTTCCCCGCCGTTCGGCGAAAGAACGGATATTGAGGGACCCTGGAACTCATATGGTCCCATGTCAACCCCCAGGCCGCGAGGCCTGGATTTGCCGTCGGCATCAAGGGCGGGGACGCCGGGTTCTTTTGTGCCGGTGTCTATGCACGGCGAGCCCGCCATCAGGTGCAGATCTTCAGCGCCGGGAGTTGTGGAGACGAACCTCGGGTCAGCGGATATGCACTCGGGCGTCGCAAGGTTAGCCCAGTTATTGTTCTGCACATCGCAGCACCTTAGTTTTCCGCCGGCGGCCATGCTATTAAATACCGGCCCGGCAGTGGTCGCGCTGTTCGCCCAGAATATCGAGTTTGTGGGATTCCATGTGCCTCCCCATGCTACCCCGCCATTAGCGGCGGTATTATTGCAGAAAGCGCAGTTGGTTGCGGTCCAGTTGGAACTGTTAGCTACCCCGCCATTGCCAGTAGTTGCTGAATTTCCGTTAAAGATGCTGTTTTTTACATTCCAGGTGCCGAGGTAAGCCACACCACCATTACTGACGGCACTGTTACTTTCAAATGTACAATTGCTTGCAAAGCAGGTACTATTATAATCTACGCCGCCACCGAGTGATGCATAAGTGGAACGGTTCCCGGTGAATACGCATCCTTCCATGGTGCCGATGATCTCCCTGAATACACCGCCTATTAAAGCAGAATTGTTGACAAAAGCGCAGCCGGAAACGGTCCAGGAACCATAGACAGCGAAACCGCCGCCATCAGAAGCAGCGATATTGTTATTGAAGGCGCAGTTCCGGGCAAATATTCTTACTAAATTATCTTTGGCGGAAACAGCTCCACCGCGAATAGCCGAGCCTTCAACCGTACAATTCTGGATAGTGACATTGTTTAGCCAGACATTGATCCCGCTCTTATTAAGATAAAGCCCTCCGCCATTCGCCCCGTTTACCCACCCCTTCTGTAAAGTTATTCCTTCTATGGTCATGTTAGTTACATTAGTAGATACCGCATCGACAGTTATGCATCTTTGTCCTGACACGGCTCCCGCATCAATGGTAACGGGCAAGGTTTCGCCGTCAAGTTTTTTGAGGGTCACGTTATTCCTGTTCGGCCAGGGGAGGTTCCATTCATTGTAAGCTTCCGTAGAACCAAAGACGTAAACTGTCTCGCCTGCGCCTACTGCAGATAAGCCCCTGGCTATTGTTCTGTAGGGGGTGGATTGCGACCCATCATTCGAATCCAAGCCGGTTTTGGAGACATATTTTCCGGCTGCGGAAATTAACCTGATCCTGAATTTTCCCGAAAGCGCGTAACCCGAGTGTCCCGCCCTGTCTTTTGCCTCCATCGATATCCTTGCTTCGGTGGTGGACATGTTCGGCGCTGTCCAGCTGTTGTATGAAGTCTCCAAACTGCTCCTTCCGCTGGCTATATTTATCCAGCTTGAACCATCGCTTGTTGAATACCATATTGTGAATGCTTCCGGCGACAGTTGCACTTCGTCTGTTGCTATCCATTTGATATTGAAGGGGCTATTCGCTTCAATGGTCAGTCCCGCATCCGGGCTTGTTATGGTAATGACCGGCGCTATGCTGTCTATTGAGAACTTATAGCTTTCACAGGTGCCGAGATTGTTCAGCTCATCCGTCGCTGTAACCCTTATCCTGGCTTCTTTTGAGCTCCAGTTTGAGGGGGCTAACCACTCGTATGTCCCTAATCCCGCATTGCTCTCTTTTGTCGTGTCAATGGATGTCCACACTTCGCTGCTTGTATAGTAAAGCCTGATAGTGAGGTTCTCCGGGAGCGTGATGTTGTCAATTGCCGTCCAGGTGATGTTATATTTGTTCCCGCCTTTAATTACTTCTCCGGTCGTTGGAGCTATCACGGCCACTACCGGCGGATAAATATCCCTTGTCTCGGCGCTCGCGACATTCGATATATCCGACCAGTTAAAGTATCCATCCCTGCTCCTTATGGCAAAGTAATATGTTTTGTTCGCGGCAAGCCCGCTTATGGTGGCGACTTCCGTCAGATTTGGCGCCTTTGGCGGCCCTATAGTAAACTTGTTCTGCGGGAGATTTCCAAAATTCCCCGCCGTGATCGCTTCCGTTGATAAATATCCTTCATAGCTGGCAACGCTCTGAGAGGGAACATTGTCCCATGTAGCTGTCCATGTCAGCCTTATTTCCCTTGTGCCAAGGGAAGTCGCGGCAAGATTTGTTATGGCGGTCGGCCTGGTCATTATGCTGAACGGCCCGCTTGCATCCATGCTGCTGTGGCCGACCGTATCAAGCGCTTCCATTGATATATAACATGCCGGCTCATCGGTTCCCGTAACGCTCCACAGGTATGTTGTGTCCAGGCTGCTTATTTTCGTGACGATCTGTTCCCAGGCGGCGGTTCCTCTCTTGAGCCAGATGGTGAATGCTTCTGCCGTAAGCCTTACTTCCTCCGTTGCTATCCACTTTACCGTGAAATTCTTGGTGCCCTCAAGGGTTATTCCCGCGTCAGGCGTTATTACTGTTATCAACGGCGCAAAGCTATCGATGGTGAATTTGGCATTGCTCTCGTCTGTGGCTATATTGCTCGACTCGTCGGTGGCCGAGATCCTAACTTTAACTTCAGTTGAACTCCATGTTGAGGGAGTTGTCCATTCGTAAGTGCCGATACCTGAAGCACTTTCTTTAGTTGTTGTAATATACTGCCATGATTCACTACTTGAGTAATATATTCTTATGGTCAGGCTTTCGCTTGTTGTGTAATCATCCATAGCTTTCCATCTGACATTGAACTTATCCCCGCCCTTGATCGATTCGCCGCCGTTCGGGGCTTCAACAGTAACAAGAGGCGGATGATCGACTGGCGCTACTATCTCGAAAGTGGCATTGCTTGTGTCATGGTCCCAACCGCCGGGCCCGCCCGCTTCCACGGATATCAAACATTCAGTTGATACCATACTTGCCGTCGGCTTCCACCAACGCGTGGTTTCACATATCACTGCCGGTTCTTGAGTTATTAGTTTATCCCAGGACGCTCCTTCGTTAGTTGAAAGCCTTACATATACATCGGAAGTCACAACCCCCGATATCTGCCATTTAACCTCGTATGAAACTCCGGCCATCAATGATTCGCCGCCGTTCGGCTTTAATACTCTTATGACCGGAAGCCCCAGGCCGGACTGCTCGTAAGCGCCTATGTCATAACCGGCGCCCAGCGGTCTGGATATACCCTCCGCATCCCGGGTAATGCCTTCTATAGTTATACCTGTATCTATGCAGGGGGAATTTGCGTTCATATGGAGATCGTAGGGAGCTGTGGTCGAAACAAAGAGAGGATCCTTGCTGATACATTTGAATACCCTGTTAAAACTGCTCCAATCCTCGTTCTGGACGTTGCAGTATTCCAGGGTTCCGCTGGTTTTATTAAATTGGTCATTACTGCCCCAGAAGATGCAGTTTTTCGCATTCCATCTGCTTTCATAACCCTCACCCTCCCCACCTGTCGCCACATCACCTGAACCAACAGCTGTGTTGTTATAAAATGTGCAATTTTCCGCGGTAATGAGACTGCCCCAGGCAATCCCGCCTTCTCCGCTTGAAGTATTGCCAATAAAGATGCTATTTTTCATATTTATCATCAAGGCAGTATGCCATACGCCGCCTTTACTGTTCGTATTTCCGCGAGCATAATTACCGATAAATATGCAATTATTTATTTCGCATCTGAATCCTCCTACACCCGCAAAAGCGTAAGAAGCACCACCAATGGCACCATTATTACGGAAAAGACAATTAGATGCTTTCAAGGTACCCGTGTATTCTACCCCCCCACCATATCCGCCTCCGCCAGACGTGTTTCCTTCAAAAGTGCAGCCAATTGCAGTAAAAGGATGATATCCTCCCAATGAAACGCCTCCTGCATGCTGAGCTGAGTTATTAATAAATACGCTATCTACAGCTTCCAATGTCCCTTCTGAACGAACTCCGCCGCTATACCCCGAAGTATTATTATTAAAAGAGCAATTTAGCACCTTCCAGTCGCTCTCATTAAAAACTCCTCCATAAGCATTGGCACTATTATTACTGAATGCGCAGTTGGTCGCGGTCCAGGTGCCGCCGTTCGCCACGCCGCCCCAACCGTAGGGATTATTGGATATCTTGAGGTTTGCGCTGTTCGCCTCAAAAGTACAATCCTTTACATGCCAGATGCCGTTTGCGGCAACGCCGCCGCGAGGAGAAACGTTATGGGCGAAGCGGCAGTTTTGAGCTGATACACCAACACTGTTATCCGCCGCAAAAACCGCGCCGCCATACCTGGCGTTCTCGGGCGCTTCAACAGAACAATATTGGATCACCACTTTTTCAAGCCGGAGGTTTGAACCGCCTGGCAATAAAATGCCGCCGCCATTCTCCATGGAAGCTCTGCCGTTCTGGATGGTAAAGCTTTCTATGGTCAGGTTAACTGCCGATTCAACGCTGATCACTCTTCCTAATCTCTGGGCGTCTATTGTGCAGACCGAAGTTTCGGAGGAAGGATTAAGAGTAATATTATTAAATGGGGACCAGGATATATTATTTTCATAATAAGTGCCGCCGAAAGCATAAACAGCCCCTCCTGTGGCAATATTTGTAAGCGCGTAAGATATTGTCTTGTAAGGATTTCCAGATGTTCCATCTCCGGCCTCGTCTGAACCCGTATCCCAGGAAACCCACACCTCTTTTGTAATGACTTTGCCTTTTATCTCAAATGTAGCATTGCTTGTGTCATGTCCCCATCCGCCGGGACCGCCTGCTTCCACGGAGACAATGCACTTCTTTGATGCATTATCATTTGATGGGGTCCAGACATATGTATGCTTACATAGTACTCCTGGTTCCCGGGTGATGAGAGTATCCCATGTCGCTCCCTCATTCGTGGAAAGCTTTACATATACGTCGGTGGTTACGAACCCGGATATCTGCCATGTGACCGTATAAGGTGTTAAAGCTATCAATTTCTCTCCGCCATTTGGCTGGATCACTGTTATCAATGAAATCCCCGCGCCTGCCTGCTCGTACGCGCCCATGTCAACCCCATAGCCCTGCGGCCTGGAAATACCTTCGGCATCCTTTGACGGTACGCCTGATTCATTTGTCCCGTTATCAAGGCAGGAAGAATTTGCATCCATATGGAAATTGTAGGGCTCAACTGTTGAAATGAACATGGGATCCTTTTCGATGCATTTATATAGTGTTAAAAGGCTGCTTGATTCCTTGCTTTGAATGTCGCAATATCCCAGGGATGCAGGGAAGCTGCTGAATTGCTTGTTTCCGCCCCAGAATATGCAATTTTTCGCCTCAAATATAGTCGTAAATCCTGCTACTTCACCATTTATGGGAGCAATGTTGCCATAAAAAGTGCAATTAGTGGCTTTAACTATGTCTGTATCCGTAAAAACGCCGCCTTCGTAACTAACAATATTATTATTGAAGATGCTGTTTTCCACGTTCCAGTTACCATGGTAGCCAACGCCGCCATTGCATGCGTAATTGCCTGTAAAAACGCTATTTTTCACATTCCAGGTGCCGCCAACACTGACTCCTCCATATCCGTTTGATTTGTAGTCACCGTTATTTCGGAAGAAACAGTTGGTGATATTATATAAGCCATACCAAGTGTCACCATTATAAGCCACTCCTCCAAAAGGTGAGGCATTAGCTTCAAAAGTGCAGTTTGTCGCAGTCAAATCGCCAAGAAAAGCGACTCCACCGTATCCACCTTTATTATTACTGAATATGCTGTTTATAGCTTCCAACGAGCCCCCATATAAAATTCCTCCACGCGTGTAGTTCTTGTTCCCGTTACCATTAAAGGAACAATTTGTTACATTCCATTTCCCCTCATAAGCAACGCCTCCATAGAAGTAGGATTCATTGCTGTTGATAGTGCAGTTTATTGCCGTCCAATCTGCCGAATCTGCTACGCCGCCTCGAATTGATGCAAAATTCCCCTCAATGGCGCATCCTGAAGCATACCATGTGCCTTTATAAGCTACGCCGCCCAAATAAGCATTATTATTTTTAAAGAGGCAGTCCTGAGCAAATATCTTGACAGAATTATCTTCGGAATAGATCGCGCCGCCGGAGTAAGTAGTCCCACCACAATTTCTTATAGTTACAGCTTTCAGATGTATTGTTGAACCGCTGGGAAGGAACATGCCTCCGCCGTTATAGGGGCTTACGCCATATCGCAAGGTAAATCCTTCAATGGTAAGGCTGACAGCTGATTCAAGGCTGATGCAGGTACCCCCCTGAGCGTCTATCGTACAAATCGCTGTTTCCGGGGATGGCATTAAAGTTATATTATTCCTTTTCGGCCAGTGAATACTGATCTCAGCATACGTTCCTGCTGCCGCCTCCACGGAACAGCCCATTGCCACTCTGTACAGGCCTTTCTGTACGGTCCTGTATGGCTTGATCATGGAGCCATCCCCTGCAGGATAAGTATCGCTGCCGCCGGTCGAGACATGGACCCATGAGAGAAGTCCCGCGAACGACAAGAGAGGGGACAGCGCGAATGCCTGGTTGTTCGCCATGTCCCTTACCTCAATGGATATCCATCCGGTACTGAACCCGTCAACAGGGGCGATATCGTCCGGAACCTTCCATGAATAAGCTCCGCTGGTGGCGGTGTTGTTTGACTCGACTGATGAGGCTGTTATCCAGTTGCCCTCGATGGTGGCGTAATAAACGGAAACATAATTCACGGGCGGGAAGCCTGTCTCGTCTGTCGCTAACCATGTGACGCTATAAGGGACTCCGGCTTCGAGCGTTGTAAATCCGGAAGGGGATTCCATTGTCACAACGGGCGGGACCAGGTCCGTGAAAGTTTTCATTTCAAAAGTGCCGCTGCTTGTGTCACAGTTCCATATGCCGTTGCCGGTGGCGTCTATCGATATGAGACATTCGTTCGAAGCAAAGTCCGGGATGTTGGTCCACATATAGGTGTTTGGTCCTTGAGAAGAGGATACAGATGCAATGGGAATATCCCAGGAAAAGCCCTCGTTGGTTGAAAGCCTTATATTAACATTTCCTGTTATTTCTCCTGCCAGCAGCCATTTAATGGGCCAGTACGAACCAATGTGCAGCGTTTCTCCGCCGTTGGGCGACTCAATGGATATCGAGGGGCCCATGAACTCGTATGCTCCCATGTCGGCGTTGAACCCGTGAGGCCTTGTGTTGCCTGCCGCGTCCGTTGTGGGGACACCTGTTTCAAATGTTCCTGTATCTATGCATGGGGAAGTTCTGCTAAGACGCAGGAACTGGGGATTACCGGCTTCAGTCGTAATAAATACTGGCTCGGACGAGATATTTCCCGTTACATTGGTTAAGGGGCCCCAAGCTCCATTCTGTATATCACAATATTCGATCTCGCCGTCGGTCCCATAAAACAATGGGCTATCATTGCCCCATAAAATGCAATTTTTGAATTTATAACCGCCATTTCCGTAAACTATGCTGCCATTACCAGAAACATCATGATTCCCATAAAAAGTACAGTTAACTATATCGCCGCCATTTGAGCAAAACATACCACCAGCACTTGTATCATTATTATAAAAATTACTATTATTTATATTTAAGATCCCGCCGCCAACCACACTCCCGCTAGATATTACATGATTATTAGAGAAAGTGCTTCTGTCTATATTAAGTTCGTTAGAAAAGTCTATTTGAAACACCCCGGAAGCATTAGCAGAATTATTATAGAAGGCACAATCCGTCACGTTCCAAGTGCCGTAGAGCCCCACACCAGCCATTCCTAAAGCGCTGTTATCGCGGAATGTGCAGCGGCTTACGATCCAATCAATGTTGACGGAGACACCCCCATTGTATGCGCTATTATTATTGAAAGTGCAGCTTTCGGCACATATGGTAGAGGCGTGGTTGCCGGGAGTATATATCGCGCCGCCACCAAAAGAGGAACCGGTCGATCGATTCCCTGTAATATTCACATTTTTTAGCTTTAAGAACACGCCGGCGGGAAGGAATATTCCACCGCCATTTTGGTTGTTCTCATATCCGTCCTTAAAGGTCAACGCCTCGATCGTTAAATTGACAGCGGATTCAACGGTGATGATCCTCCCAAGAGCCTCTGCCGAGATTATGGTTTCATTCGATCCAGATCCGTGGAGAGTGACATTATTCCTTCCCGGCCATTGTATATCGTGCTCAAGGTAGATCCCGGCTGCCGCTTCAATTGACCCGCCTATCGATACCCTGTTCAAACCTTTCCGTACGGTCCTGTATGGCTTGCCTGCGGAGCCGTCCCCCGTAGGATATGTATCGCTGCCGCCGGTCGAGACATAAACATGCGATAGCAGGCCGGCGAAAGAGAAGCGGGAGGACAAAGTGTAAGCTTTATTATTTGAAGAGTCTTTTGCCTCAATGGAGATCCATCCGGAGCTGGATCCATTGACCGGCGCAATGTTATCGGGAACCTTCCAGGTGTATGCTCCTGTCGTCGCTGTCCTGTTGTTCACCTCGGAAGACGTTATCCTTATCCAGTTGCCTTCCTGGGTGGCGTAATAAATAGATATGTAGTTCCCGCCCGGGAATCCCGTCTCGTCTGTTGCATACCAGCTTACCTCATAGGTTATTCCGGCTTCAAGCGTAATAAACGCGGCGCCTGGTGACACAACCTCAACAGAAGGGATCGTATTATCTCCGCCGAGGCAATATAAATATTGATCGCCTGAACCGAAATATAATGTCAGGTACGGGCCAAGCGCAGGAGTGCTTGAATTCTGTCCCTCTGTCGTGAAAGCCCACTTCAGTGTGCCATTAGGGTTGATCGCATACATTTTATAGTCATAACTTGACTGATATATGGTGCCATCATAGCCAACTATTGGCGAATTATTGTACACGGTACCTGTTGTAAATGTCCATTTTGGGCTTGAGCTAGGAAGATGTTTGTCAAACGCATAAAGATCTCCAGCCTCACGAGCCACATATACGGTCCCATCGGGGCCTATTGCCGGATTAGAACGGCTTTGACTGCCCAGATATCCAATGCTAATATATGAACCATTTGGATTGTAAGAGGCAATGTAGTTTCCCTGACCGATATATATCCATCCATCCGGCGCAATAGTTGGGCCCGTAGTCGCGTTAAGATTCTGGCTCCATTTTACAGTTCCGTCCGGCCTCACAGCATAAAAATACCCGCTAAGATCAGACATATAAATAATCCCGTCATAACCAATTGCGGGAGTGAACTCGCCGGGGCCATTTAAACTAACATACCATTTTACAGTGCCGCCGGGATTGATGGCGTATAAACGGTTATTTGAATATCCGCCGACATATATAGTGCCGTCCTGCCCAATAACAGGAGAAGAATAATACGCGTAAACGGAGGAAATAACCCATTTTTGGGTCCCGTCAGGATTAATTGCGTAGAAATTCCCATTTGCTCCGGCCACATAGACTGTTCCATCCTTTCCTATTGCCGGTGAAGTATATGCCCCTGGAGTGCGGTACCATTTTACCGTGCCGTTGGGATTAAAAGCCCATATCGCATTATTTGACCCTACATATATGGTGCCATCCGATGCTATTGCCGGTTTAGAATATTGGATCGCACCGCCTGTGTTATATTTCCACTGCAATACCCCGTGTGGCAGGTCTTTGTACGGGCTGAGGCCGGCCTGTCTTGGATCAATATTACGCATTGTGCTGATGCCGATCCGAGTTTCAAAAGTGGCAACAGCCTTTATCCCGGGATCAAATTTTGAAGTTATGGTAACCTCCGTTGTGTTTATGCTGCCCGCAGGGCATGCGACCGGAGGAGTTACAATGATGAAGACCTCTTTTGACACCCCGGAAGCAACCGCCTCTATTGATGTTATCGCGTCCTGTGACGGCACGCGCCAGGCATTGTCCATTAAATGGAACGTGGCCTTCCAGGAAGCGCCGCTGTTCACAGCGGAGAGGTCAAATGAATTCGTCATGGTTCCTTCATTGCTTATGACAATGTAATAAAAGGCAGGCTCAACGGTTACGCTGGACGAAGCGGCATAAAACGCCCCAGATGTCGTATTAACGGACAGATCAAAAGTTGCAGGGAAAATTTCAAATGTCGTGTCGCTTGTATCGAATTTCCAGATGCCCTCCTGTTTTGCTTCAACGGATATAAGGCATTTTGTTGAAACGGAATCTGACGACGGCGTCCAGGAGAATGTGCATGTGTCTGAATGCAACCAAACCTCATGCGTTATAAGAGATCCCCAGCTTTCGCCTTCATTTGTTGAAAGCCTTATATATATTTCACTTGCTTCAGGGGTGACCTCCCAAACGATATTGTACGGGGTTCCGGTTATTATTCGTTCGCCGCCGTTGGGCTGGATAACTAATACCGCTCTTGTCAGAGTGAACTTTGATCCGCTTCTATCACAGTTCCATATGCCGTTGTATCTTGCTTCAACCGAGACCATGCAATTTATTGACAGCTGATTTTCCTCCGGCGTCCAGCTGTATGCGCATGTGCCCGAATGCGGCCATGCCTCATCGGTAAGGAGAAATCCCCAGCTCGCTCCTTCATTGGTAGAAAGTCTTATCCGGACATGGTCCACTTCCGGGCTTACTTCCCATTGGATATCATAAGATGTTCCAAGAAATATTACCTGGCCTCCGTCCGGTTGTATCAGTTTTACAGAAGGGCCAAGGAATTCAACCGCGCCCATATCGTTGCCCAGGCCGAACGGGCGGTGATTGCCCGCAAGATCAAGAGGCGGAGCTTCGGCTGATGCAGTGTCTATGCAGGGAGAACCTGCGGCAAGCTTAAAAAAGTCAGAGCCTTCGCTTGTTGAGATGAAAAACGGCACAGAAGATATGTTCCCTTCCCCGGTAATAAATGTCTGCAGATCAGAATATTCTATGGTGGCGTTCGTGTTTTGGAACGGGGTACCCGTTGTGTTCCATGCGATCAGGTTTTCGCCTTTAAAGTTAATGCCAAAAGTTATTCCCCCGTTGATTGCAGAATTGCCGTAAAATACGCAGTTTGCAGCGTTCCACGATCCATAAAAGGAACTGCCTTCCCCCACAACTCCACCACCACCCGCATCATTCTCGACAAAAATAGAATTCTTTACGTCCCAGTTGCCTTTGAAGCCAACCCCGCCCCAGCCATCAGCATGGTTTTTCTTGAAGATGCAACCGTCCGCATACACAGTCACGCCTTCGGAACCGACCGCGCCGCCGTTACCCTGCGGCCCGACATTTAAAGTCCTGTTATTTCTGAACAGGATATTTTTTAAGTGCAAGGTGGAATTACTTACAAGGTTTATCCCCCCGCCATTCCCCCCGTTGTTCTTGCCGTCCCTTATTGTCATTGATTCTATGGTAAGTTGAACTGGACTTGTGACATTTACCGCTCTTGAAAGAGCTTCAGCTGAAATTATCGTGTCATACATCCCTGCGCCGCGGAGGGTGATGTTATTCTTATTCGGCCAGATTATGTTATGCTCATTAAAAATGCCGGCCTCTGCGGTTAACAAATGCCCTGCGCCTGCATCGTTCAGAGCATCCTGTATAGTGGCATACCTTAAACCAAGGTTGTTATTGGTTACCCTTGCTTCTGCTGATATTATAAAATCAACATTGCTTATATCTGAACCGTAATTCCCATATCTATCCAGGGCTTCTATGGATATTCTGCATTGAGTCGCAGATATTCTTGGCACATTCCATATATATGTCCCAGTGTTCGGCGCCTCAGGGGTTATCAGGAACCACGTAATTCCGGAATTTGGAGTATAGCTTAACTTAATACCATTTGTTTTTATACTGTATTCAGATGTAACACTCCATTGTATCTCAAATGTAGTGCCTCCTGTTATAGTGATGTTCGTATTTGGAGCTTCAACAGTAATATACAGTCCCACAGGGTTTTCCGACCAGGCAGCATATTTAGGAATATTGTTTAAGGCTTCATAATAGACAATGTGCGGCTTGTCGGTACTGTCCAATGCCAATGAAGACGTCTGTGCCATTGTAATGGGGTCCAATGTTTGAATTTCCCAGGTTCCGGAAATAGACTCCCAAGAAGCATATTTAAGCCTGATATGTGCAATATCTGTTGTATCACCATAGCTGATGTGCGGCCTGCCGGAACTGTCCAATGCTATTGATGTTTGTGCCCCTGCATTTCCGTTAGAATCCACGGTCTGGATCACCCAGCCGGAACCAGCTTCCCAGGATGCGTATTTAAGAGTGCCTTCCCCCTTATAACTAATGTGCGGTCTGTCGGAACTGTCCAAAGCCAATGAAGTGTATGTTCCTTCATTCCCCCAAGCCTCCACTGTCTGGATTACCCACTTTTCAGAAACGGCTTCCCATGAAGCGTATTTTAGATTGTGAGGAATATCACTATTATAACTGATGTGCGGCCTGCCGGAGCTATCCAATGCTATTGAGTTGAATGCCCCGACTTCACCGGTAGAATCCACGGTCTGGATCACCCAGGTGCCGGAACCGGATTCCCATGAAGCATATTTAAGATCGAAATTTCCCATATCATAATAACTGATGTGCGGTCTGTTGGCACTATCCAATGCAATGGAAGTAGATCTGACCGTACTTACAGCATCCACTGTCTGGATTACCCAAGTCCCAGAAACGGCTTCCCATGAAGCGTATTTAAGAGCGCCATTTGTTTCCCTGTAATAACTGATATGCGGCCTATTGGCGCTGTCTAATGCTATGTCGGTACTAAAGCCAGTCTGGTAATCGGAATCCACTGTCTGGACCAACCATTTCCCGGAGACTGCTTCCCATGAAGCGTATTTAAGGTACATTTGGGATTCACAGTAGCTGACATGCGGTCTATCAGCACTATCTAATGCTATGGAAGTTTCAGTTCCATTAGAATCTATCGGACGGTATATCCATCCGGCAGCATATGAAAAACTTGAGATAATTAGAACTATGAATAATACCGAGAATGCTAGAAGTATTCCCTTATGAAGGCACTTCACTGTAACCTTTTGAGGACTCAGTTTGTATTCCTCCAAGTGATTGAACAAATTAATACGGCGGTTAGTATAGCATGGTATATATATAATGTAAAGCTGGGCAGGCGTGGGAAGCATCGCAGCTAAAAAGAGGTTCAATCCAGGATAACCAGCTTCCCCGTCCCCAGTACCCTGTCCTTCGTGATGACCTTGTATATGTACATGGCGTTGACCGAGTACTGGCCGAAGAGGGACTTGCCGTCCCAGAAAAATTGTTTATATTTGCCCGCCCGCCGTTCTATCCGGGTGAGAACGTAAATCTCTTTCTCCTCTTGACAGGATGCTTATAGCTGTTACACTTGTAACATATTTGTTACATGGAGGGTCGGATGAAATTCAATTTTTCCCTGCTTCAGGCTTTGAACTCGAATATTAAGGTCAGAACAATCAAATTCCTGCTGAACCATGAAGCCTCGATGAGCGAAAGGGAGGTCGCCTCCATACTGAAAATATCCCACATGAGCGTGAACAGAACATTGCGCGAACTGGCCAACCTGAACTTTGTGAATTATCTCACTGTGGGCAAAGCCCATCTCTGGAAAGTGAACCGTAAAAGCTACGCATTCAAGGCCCTGTCCAGATTGATCGAAGGCGTCTCTATCATTAGCGAACCTCTGGACGATTTAATGCGTGTTCTGCTCAGGAACTTGCCCAAAACCCTTGTGAAAAAGGCGGTATTATTCGGGTCAATGGCAAAAGGGAAAGAGAGGGCGGATAGCGACATTGACATTTTTATTCTCGCGAAGACCAGCCGGGGCAAACGCGCGCTTGAATCCAGAATGGAGGCGCTTTCAAATCTTTGTCTTGAACTGTACGGCAATCGTCTCGCACCTTATATATTGACGGAGCATGAAATGAAGCAGAAAAAGAGTTTGCCCCTTATATCTGAAATAAACGAGGGGATAGAGATTTTCCCGGGAAAGAATATTAAATGACGCTAAAATTCAGAACCAGGGACGTTGAAAAATCATTGTACGCGAACTATCTTAAACGGGCCGAAGAATGTTTGTATGCCGCGCGTGATTCTTTTGAAGCTCAAAAGTGGAACGCCGCCGCTATAAACGCCATTCATTCCTGCATTGCCGCATGCGACGCAATGTGCGTCTATTTTCTGGGCAAACGCCATGCAGGAGATAGCCACAATGACGCGATTCATCTTCTTAAAACCATCAAAGAAAATGATGAGGAGCTGGATACAAATGCGAATCGGGCGGCAAGGATACTTGGTATAAAAAGCATGGCCGAATATGAAGAAAGGCTTGTCTGCAGGTCCGAAGCTGAAAAAGCCGTCAAAGATTGCGGAAGATTCTGTGAATTCGTCAAAAAAAGAATGCCCTCTTGATAAAGGACGGGATAACATGAACAAAAATGCCCTCCATTTCCTAGAATGCTAGCAGCGTTCCCTTACGAAGGCACTCCATAATAACCTTAAGAGGATCCAAATAGTATTCCTCCGGGTGGTTAAACAAATTAAGACGGCGGATAGTATAGCATGATATATATATAATGTAAAGCAGGCGTACTAGACAATACATAATTTTAGGGAAGAAGGAATTGTGGGAATACGGGGAATACAGGGAACAGGTCTGGGGAACAGGGAATTCGGGGAAACGGGAAAACGGAACAAGCCAAAATGCTAAAATTTCCATGCTCCCACCTTCCTTTTTCCCTTATTTCCTAGACTTGGTCCCCAATTTCCCGAATTCCAGTATTTCCCTTTACGGCTTTCATTATAATAAAAGGCTCACCATGTCCTGATACTTTCCTAAAAGAATTCTAATTTTATTGAAATTTTCACTATTAATTGACGATATATTATATAGAGGGGCCTGCCTGCCGGCAGGCAGGATTTACCAGTTCAAGTAAAGGAGTAAAAATGACGGTCTCAGGTCCGCTAAAAATAAGTTCCTGGCAGGCGCAATATACGCCGCCCGCGCCGCCTTCTTCTTCACCCGAAGATAATTTTTCGACCGAGGAAGTTGTCATCAAGTTCAAACCCGGCGTTGAGCCAGACCCTGGCCAGCTTTCTTCAAGATACCCGAGCTTAAGCGCGATCTTTAACAAATACGGCATTTATGCGGTCAAAAAACTCAATTCTTCAAGTTCCGGCAAGAACCGGCAAAAAGCGGAAGCTCTCGGACTTGGAAGTGAGTATGCGCTTAAAGTCCCGAAAGGTTCCGACATACCGAAAATAGTCGCGGAACTTAAGGCCGCCGCTGAGGTTGAATTCGCGGAGCCCAATTATAAGGTAAAAACCCAGGCCACTCCCGATGACCCCGAATTCGGTTCCCAATGGGGGCTTGCAAAGATCAACGCGCCGGCGGCGTGGGACATCAATACGGGCAACGGGAAAGTGATCGCGGTGATCGACACGGGCATTGACCGCAATCACGCGGATGTGGGCCCGAACGTGTGGGTGAATCCCGAAGAAAATCCCATCCCTAACGGCCTGGATGACGGGCCCAACGGTAAAATAGACGATATACGCGGCTGGAATTTTGTTTCCAGCAATAATAATACAATAGACAATAATTCTCACGGCACCCGCGTCGCGGGGATCGCCGGAGCGGTAACGGACAACGCGGCTGGAATCGCGGGCATGTGCTGGAACGTGAAACTGATGCCGGTGAGGGCGCTGGATGATACCGGGGTGGGCAACGATACCTGGACGAGCGCGGCGATCATTTACGCCGCCGACAACGGCGCCGACATAATAAACCTGAGCTATGGCGGATATTATTACTCCCAGCTTGTGAAAGATGCCATCGATTACGCGTACGCTTCCGGATGCGTGATAATAGCTTCGGCCGGCAATGACAGCACTGACGCGCCCATGTATCCCGCGGCGCTTCCGCACGTGATCGCGGTTGGAGCCACGGACCAGAGCGACCAGAGGGCGGGAGACTCCAACTTTGGCGGACACATAGACCTTACGGCTCCGGGAGTGGATATAATTTCCACCGTTCCGGGAGCTGCCACTGATACAAGGAGCCACACATCATACGCGGCCGCTTTCGTTTCCGGTCTCGCGGCCCTTATTAAATCTCAAAACCCGACGTTTACAAATGAAGACATCATTCAAACACTTTTGACCACGGCTCATGACCTGGGCACGCCCGGGTGGGATAGTGATTTCGGCTACGGCAGGATAGACGCGCTGGCCGCGCTTCAGGCCGGAGCCCCGCTTAAATCAACGATAACGGCTCCGGCTGAGGATTCACTGGCGAAAGGGACCATAAATATCAACGGCAACGCCAACGGAGCGAATTTCCAGAGTTATACCATTGAATGGGGGGCAGGGGAGTTCCCGCTCACCTGGAATACCGGCGGCATAACACTGGCAAACGGAGGAACGTCCGCCGTGACCAGCGGACCGCTTGGCACGCTGGACATGTCGCAGGTGGCCAGTTATGGTTATGTAACGATAAAGCTCAGCACTATCAGCAATACAGGCAAAAAATATGATTACACAATGAGAATAAGGAACGGCGCGATAATACCCGGATCGGTGAACGACGGGCTTGGCACTGACATTGTTTATCAAACTTCAGCAGGCACCATATCCGCCAACTGGTCGGGATTCATGGATCCGCTGCCGAGCATCGCCAATATTGCCGAATATCAATATGCTATCGGGACCACTCCTTATGGAACAAATGTTGCCGGATTCACATCCGTTGGATTGAACAGCAATTTCACGCGCGCCGGACTGGCACTTGCCAGCGGGACAAAATATTATGTGACTGTCCGCGCCATCAACAGCAAGGGCGAGTATATAGATGTGAGCAGCAACGGAATGACAGTGGATACTTCCGCTCCCGCGGGAACGGTAAATGACGGTACCGGAGCTGATATCGGCCAGCAATCGTCAACAACCGCTCTTTCCGCGAATTGGAACATTATCGATGCGCAGAGCGGCATCAAGGAATTTGCTTATTCGATCGGCACAACTACCGGCGGAACAGAAGTTACTGCTGGATGGGTGAATGTGGGGAGCGCGACAAGCTTCAACCTTACCGGATTGAATCTTATACCCGGGCAGATATATTACACGAACGTAAGGGCCGTGAATAATGCCGGATTAACTGGCACCTTATCTTCGGACGGAGTAAGGATCGAAGTTCCGCCGGTTGTAATTCTGCCGGGCCCGACCATCCCGAGAAATTTCAACGCTTTCATCAAGCCGAATCCGTTCGTTCTTTCCAGAGGAAAAGCGAAGATACAGGTTGAGATGCCCGTGGAAGGCAGATTGACCGTACAGATATATTCCATCAACAACTACCGCGTGGCAGGCCTTTTCAGCGGGGAGCACAAGAGCGCGGGCATTCATGAGATCGAGTGGGACGGGACAACCTCACAGGGGCAAAAAGTGTCCGAAGGGATATATTTGGGAGTGGTAATTGTAAGCGACGATGGCGGCAAGCGTTTATACACTAAGATAGTGAAAATAGCGGTCACAAAATGAGGAGAAAATAAGATGTTCGGAGAAAGCGCAAGGATATCAGGACTGGGAATTAGCAATTCCATCGCGAAAAGCAGGGATCCGCACGCGCTCATGGCCAATCCCGCGGGGCTTGCGGGGTTGGAAGATACGGAAGTGGTCAGCACGTATGAGGACAGGGACTCGGGCACGATCAGGGACGGGGCAACCTGCCTGACGCTCAAGAACATAGGATTGAAGATAAGGTATATGACGATACCTGAGATAGAAAAGCGCGATGAATCTGGAGCGCTGCTGGGCAACATGGATTACAGCGAGGATCAACTGGCCGCGGCATACGGCTTTAAGCTTAGCCCGCTTCTGGCTGTGGGAGTGGGACTTAAGATCTTTACCAGGTCCCTTGATAGAAGGAACAGTCTTGGAAGCGCGGCAAACGTCGGGGCAATATACCAGGCCTCGGACAATGTTTCTTTCGGGGGCGTAGTCGAGAATATCGGCGGCCAGTCATCTTTGAATAAGGAAGGGCCGACACATTCCACGCCGATGACGACAAGATTGGGATACCGGGCTTCGGTTGCCAGCAACTTGTACATTCTTGGCGGAATGGCATTCTCGCGCGAGAACGATCCGGTATGGAGCTTTGGGGCGGAGTACCTTGCTTTTAATATTATTACTCTAAGAGCAGGCTACGATACGGGAGGGGAGTCTTACGACGCTCTTTCCGGAGGCATAGGGCTCAATTTATCTAAATCATTGAAACTTGATTATTCGGTAAACTCTCATCCCGTGCTTGGCAATACACATGCCTTATCGGTGACATTCGCCTTCCCAAAGAAACCCGCGGAAACAGCTCAAGCCAAATAATTATGAGAGCGATCATATGACAGCGTTTTTAGGAAAGACTGCGGAACCAAGGATATGTGTGGCTTTATTGCTGCACAATCACATGCCGCCTTTGATGGGGCGGGACCCAAGAAAAAGCAGAGGCCAGGTGGTAGCCGTTATGCCGTGGGCGCGTTATCACGGCGTGCAGGCGCATTATTTCATGGCCGAATTGATCGAAAGGGTGGCGGAAGAATCCGGCGGCGAAAGATTGAACATGAATCTTACCCAGACGCTTGTTCAGCAGATCCAGGCTTACGCAAGGGGCACCCGCAGGGACCTTTTTGAGGATATGTCCAGAAAGGACCCCAGGCATCTTTCTGACGAGGACAGGAGCTTTATATTCCGGAACCTTCTGATGAGGAACCGCCTTGCTGACGAAAGCTTGCGATACGTGGAGATAAGGAGCAAGATCGAGAACGGACAGGCTTTGAGCGACAAGGAGATATTCGATCTTCAAGTATTATCCCCCTTCATATGGTTCCCGCCTTTGATCAGGGACAGCGATGCGGCGCTTTATAAATTATACAAGAAGGGAAGATGCTTCAATTTATCGGACAAGCATGAAGTGTTCTCAAGGATGAACCATTACATGGAGCAGATAATACCCAGGTGGAGAAGACTGCAGGAGCATGGGCTTGTGGAGCTTTCCACATCCCCTTATTCACATGCCATCGTGCCGATCCTTTGCGACAGCAATGTGATAAAAGAAAGCGCGCCTTATTCTCCTTTGCCCGATCAGAGATATTGCTATCCGGAGGATGCGGAAGACCAGATCAACGCAGCAGTTGAAGGCCACCAGCAGACTTTCGGCAGAAAACCGGAGGGAATGTGGCCGTCCGAAGGAGCGATATGTAATGACATGGTACCGCCCCTTGAAAAAGCAGGCATCCGCTGGATAGCTTCGGGGCAGCAAAATCTGTTGAACTCTTTAAATCGTACTCGCAGGACGAGGCCGTCTGACTGGCCGCTTGCGGGATATGAACTGTATTCTCCCTGGATGATCAGGTATCAGGGCAGCAGCGTATGCGGGGTTTTCCGCGACAGGGGCATGTCCGATGACATCAGCTTCCGCTACAAGAACTGGGACGCGAACGACGCGGTGAACGACTTCATGAACAACTGCAGGAACATTGCCGCGGGCCTTGAGAGAAATCCGGGCAATCTTGGCGGGAGGCCGGGGCTGATATTCATCGCGCTTGACGGCGATAACTTTCAGGAATATTACCCGAGGAACGGCCAGCTTTTCATCGAAATGCTTTTTTCAAGACTGGCGAAGGGAGAGGACGGGATAGTGATGACAACGGTCAGCGAGTATTTGACCGCTTACGGCTGCCCGGACGGAAACGAGCTGACCGACCTGTGGCCGGGATCATGGATAGACGGCAGTCTTGCCACATGGACAAAATCGCAGGCTTCGAAGAAAGCTTGGGAATATCTGGCAAAGGCGAGGAGCATGCTCGCACATTGTCCTCCAAGGAGGAGGAAGGTGGCCATGGAGTATCTGCGCAGGGCGCAGTGCAGCTGCTGGTTCTGGTGGTACGGAGGCGATTATTTTTCCCTGCAGGCGCTTGAGTATGACAGGCTTTTCAGGGGGAACCTCATACAGTTTTACAGGACATTGAAATTGAACCCTCCGGACTACCTTTTTGTCCCGCTTATCGGGAACAATTAAAGCCGCACTGCGAAGCTGCTGATTTTCTGGTATAATGCATTGTTTGGGATTTGGTTATTGGGTTTTTCCTAAATCCTTGTTCTTGTCCTTGTTCTACGAGCAAAAGCGTTTATAATCAGGACAAGGACGAGGACAAGGAGACTCGCAAAATTTCTGGAAAGCTATTTAATCCAGTTACGCTTTTGCGAGTCCGGGGGTGTAAGGGTTTTGACGGGAAAGTGGGGGCAAAGGTTGCGAGCCAAGGATGGCGCTGTCCTTGTAAAAACGTGCCAAAACACAAACGCAAACGTACCAACGTTAGCAATTGCTGCCTAATAAATAACGGCGGCTTCGCCTCTTGGGTCCTCGCCGGTGGGGCTCAAGCAAGGTGTTATAATGCCGGATACCGCGCTGCCCTGTTTGTGGGACAGCAGGGATAAATTTCACAGACTAGCTTGAGATTCGCCCCGTCTAGGGCTAAATCTTCAGGTGAACATTAATATATAGACTACGCTCGTAGTAACTTTTGCTTAAGCTTTTTCGGACAGGAGTTCGACTCTCCTCACCTCCACCACGTAAAATCCGCCTTCGGCGGATCACGTGGCGGAGCCGCAACGTAAAGAAACATCCGAGGTGGTTCCACATGGCGGAGCCACGGGACGAGCGGAGCGAGTTTTACGGGGTGTGCCCCGTGATCCCGAGCTTTGCGAGGGATTTTACGGGGCATCTAAAATTTAACTATTATGTATTACGTTTATATCCTTCAAAGCGAGAAAGACGGTTTATGGTACACCGGTTACACTGAACATCTGGCTCAACGTATAAAACAGCACAATGAAGGTTCCACGGAATCAACCAAGAGAAGGCGGCCGCTCAAATTAATCTATTATGAGGCATATCTTGATAAAGAGGATGCGCTTGGTCGGGAGAAATTCCTGAAAAGCGGATCGGGGAAAAGGTTCTTGAAGAAGCAGTTGCACCATTATTTTTCGCGCATAATCATGTAATTATCACATTTTCCGGAATCAGGGAAGATGTTGACCCTCATTTTTGTGCTTGAGCATCAAACCCTCGAGATAGTAAGGATCGGCGGCTATTCTTGAGAGATTTTCGATAACGAATTTGTCGAGCCGATCCATGCTGACCTGTCTGGTGCCGCATACTGAGCGTGCGCCATAGGCCTGCTCTGGATAGTTAGCGAAGAGTGATACGATAGATATTATCAGGCAGAGTTGATCTAACCCGGCCTGTAATTCTTCATGAACTCCAGCGGATCCCTGATCTCATCCGCGGCGCTCGCTCTCATCTCGAACTGCGTTGAGAAGGACCCGCGCGCGGGAATAGTGAGATATGTAGGATTTCCATCAAGGCTCTGCATCGCCACCGCGTCGTCCAGCCCGCCTGCGAAAGGCGACCTTGCCCATTCAAGCCCCATCACCTGAGTGCGGCCGTCCCAGGGCGAGAATGTCCTGGCCCTGTTCTCTATCCACCTTCCCAGGAAAGGAGCTTCCTCCCTTGGCCACACGACCGTCATCGCGATGCCCAGCCGTGCATTATGGAGAATGAACCATCCGTCAGGGTTTGACTTATCTATGACCTGTGCGGTAAAGTCGCTCTGAGGCATGTTGTCCCTGCCGGGAACGCCGAAAGTCGTCATGTCAATTTGCCGTTCGTCTCTCCCCTCCGCAAAAGGCCACGCGCTCTTTCCGCCTTCCCTGAAAAGCGAATGTTCGACGTGGAATTGCTTGGGATTGTTGTGAACATTCGTTCTCGGAGGAAGGTAGAGGCGCGATTGGAGCGCGAACTCGCCGAAGTTCATGTGCTCGGCCCATGTGATATTTTTTGAGGTGTTGCCCAGATTGTCATAATCGGTCACCACATTTACCGCGCTGTCACCCGGATGGAACCTGAAAGTCCTCCTCAAGTGCCAGCCTGTTATGGGCAGTTGCGCCTCCATGCTGAAACACGTCTGCTTGTTGCGGGTCATTTTCCATGTCACGATGTTCGCTTCTCCATGAAGGCCTCCGGTCGCCGCCATTGTTCCCGGCCCGAAAACGGGGAAGCACAGGGATGAGCCGCCTACCGAGGCCACGCGTTTCCTTACATCGTCCCCTCCATAATATTTGAACTTCTCGTTGCCGAGCTCGACCACATTTGGATCGTGTTGATCCCACGGCGCCTCAAAGAGGATGTTCCTGGACTTGCCGTCCCTGTCTTTGACAACGTATTCAGCGAGGTTGCCGCCGTGGGCATAAACAGCCAACCGCATCACGGTCGTGCCCTGCGCCGTCCTTGATCTGGCATGGTATACCCTGCGATCCCTGAATGCTCCTGTTCCGAATATCAGTTCACCTTTCATTTTTGCGCTCCTTTTGATCCCGACATTACCGCAACATATATCGTCACATCCCCCTGAAAATTTCACTTCTTTCAGAAAATGTATAGGAAAGTATCAGGACCCTCCAAAGGCCCGCCAGAGGCGGGCCTGCCGGTAGGCACGGCCGAATGCTCGGCTAAATTGGCAGAAATATGAAATTTTAACGCCATTTTGTCGATAGAATGGAAGGAATGAGGTTAATTGATCATTAGTAAAAATGAGTTGAAGAGGAATGGAACCACGAAAGATCAACATTAAGTCAAACGCGGCATACCGAGGGAGCATTCAACGCTCAATTGCCGGTAAAATTGAGCGCGGCTTAGGCCTGCTGAACAGGCAAAAGATCCTGCAAGGGGACGCTGGCAGGATCCTGACATGTTTGAAGAAGGCCGGAGAGATACTAAGCGCAAAATACGGAGGTGTTGCTTGGGGATATCACTTGGACGGAGGGGTGTTCCTGGGGATATCACTTGGAGGGAGTTTTTCCAGAGGGCTGGGATCCAAGAAAATAAGCGACGTTGATTATCTCGTCTTTGTTAACGGGAAGCTTTCCGCGGACACGGAGAATGAGTTCGCGAGGATCATTGACGAACATATCAGACTGGCCGGCTATATCCCGTGCGACAGCAGACACTTTTATGATATGACAAGCGAAGCGCTGGCGGACGCCCTGGATAAATCTTCCGGCAATGATAGGATGAGATTTCCCCTTCTCGCCCCTTTCACAAGCTTTTTCGCATTCGGCGACGAATCCATCCTGAGAAGCCGCGTCGCCGAAGCTCTACCCCTTTTTGCCGCGGGCCATCCGGAGAGCATCGCCGGAGCGTACAAGGGTTTAAAAGAAACGTTCTTCGACATGATAGGGCTGAATGCCGCCTATTTCCTGAAAAAGGCCAGGCAGAACCTGGGGAACGCGGTTCTATCCAAAGAAGAATGGGCATACCTTGACCGATCTCCGCAGTTCGCGGAAACCATAAAAAAAAGGGCAGACAAGCTGATGGATGCAAAACGCCTCGAGTTCGGCCTGCCGGAAGACCACGCGGACTTCATCAAGATATATTCACTCGATCAAAAGGGATCATATTCTATCCCGTACAGGAAGATCACATTTGTTTGCACCGGCAACCACGTGAGGAGCTTCATGATGGAAGCCGCATTAAAGCATGTCGCTTCGCAAGAATTGCCGGGAATACAGAGCGTGATTTCGTTCCGATCCGCCGGCATTGAACTTAAAGACCATCAGGCCAGGTTGAAAGGCGAGGGAGTGACAGATCCCTCCAGTCCGAATCCGGAAGCCGCAGCCCTTCTGCAGGCAAGGGGGATCGACTGTTCCGGTTTCAGTAAGACCGGCTTGACCCAGGAGATAGTTGACGGATCTGACCTGATATTGGCGATGACCGAAAGGCAGAAAGCTCTCGTTGAAAACAATTATCTCAGGACGAAAGGAAAACTGTTACTGGCAAAAGAATTCGCCGGATATAAAGGGGAAGACATGGAGGTGCATGTTCCGAAAGAGTACGGCGAGGAGACTTGGGATGATTACGAACAGATCGCTGATGACCTGTTAAAGAAGCTCCTGCCGGACCAGGTCCTCGGGAAACTTCCCGTGCTGCCGCTCCTGCCTGATGTTCCCAGGAGCGTCCGTGATATGCTCCCGGACTATAGTTGGACCATTCCCACCTTCTCCGCCAAAGGATGGCTCTCCGTCAATTATTTCATCAGGTGCACCATGGGCTGCATCTACTGCTTTGCCAGGCATCGTTTCAAGGCTTCCGACAGCGTGACGGGAGAACCGGAAGGGACGAGCGACGCTCCTGTTGAATTGGGAAGGCCGATACAGCTGTTCACCGAGGAGGATGTCGCAAGGCACGTGCTGGAACACCCATACTTCAGGGCCGATATCGGCGCGGGTTACGGCACTCCCCTTGGAATTCATACCGGGACCACCGAGGCCTTTCTGCCCCAGGTGAAGGGGAGCACGTTTAAGTTACTGGATATACTGGATAAACAGGGAATAAAAAATGACGTGGCGATCATAACAAAATTCTTCCTTACCCTGGATGACATCAAAAGGTTGGAAGATGTGCTCAGGAACCTGCGCTTGAATATCATGGTCTGTTATTCCGCAAACCCCCGAAGCGTGGAACCTAACAGCACCAAGACCGTCCGGGACGGCAAGCTGAAGATGATCGATGAAATCGCAAGGAGAAGCTCCCCTCACCTGCGGGTTTTCCACTATATGCGTCCCCTGGCGATCGGATGGAACACCACCGAAGAGGCGCTCAAGGATTCTTTGAGATTCGGGGAAAGAACGCAGGCCATCGTGATCGGCGGCATAGCTCTCACAAATCTGACCCAGCAGGTCCTGGATTGCGGGGCAGACCTTCCAGGCGGGCCCTATCCGGACGAGGACCGTGACGGGTGGGAAAGATACGGACCCGGCAAGAAATTTATGCCGCGAGATCTTATTGAAAGGATCCTGGGTTATAGAGAGGAGTTAAGGATCGCAACACCGCTCGTCCGGCGTTCATCTTGTGCCGTTAGTTTGGCTAATGCCGCACCGGATTATAACGCGCACCGCATAGACGACCCGAAAAATTGCCTTTCCAGCTGCCCGCTGGGGCAACAACAGATATGTGCTAGCGCCAAAACCCCTCCATCTGTTGAAGCGGTCAAAAGCGCCCTGGACAAGATGGGCTTTCCGCAGATCCAGTTCTCGATTTCGGACAGCGGGGTCATATTGGACATCGCAAAATCAGATGCATTTTCAAATATCGATGCTTTTGGTTTGCGGCACCTTATAAGATTCCCGGTCAAGTTCGGGAGGGGACCAAAATGAGCGGTGCTGTTAAAACGGTCTTCCCTCTTAGGGGTCAAAGTATCAACGAACTGCTTAAAATATCCTTGATCGTTTCCCCAAACCTCAGGATAGTTCCGCATGGAAGCCGGCATTTCGAGGTCATGGGAAAATTCGGGAAAGATCAGTTCAGGTTCAATCCCGGGGTGGATCACGCGGAAGGGATCCGACAAAAAGTCGCTGAAGTATTTGATTATCATGGGCCGGGATTGATGATAAATATAAATCAGGAGGGTGGGAAATTCACCCAATTAACACTGCCGGGGATGACCCATTTTCCAGGCAATATGGCGATAGGTGCCGCCAGTTCACCGTCCCTGTCCAGGGAAGTCGGGGAAGCTCAGGGAAGGGAGCTGCGTCAGTTAGGAATAACATGGAATCTCGCGCCGGTGGCAGAAATCACAAAGTGGCCCGGATCAAGAGGAATAGGGACAAGATCCTTTGGAAAAGATCCGCAGCTGGTAGCGAGGCTGACCGCCGAATACATAGCGGGGCTTCAGAATGAAGGAGTGGCAGCTACCGCCAAACACTTCCCATATTTATCCGCTCCGATCGGCGACTATCATTTATGCTATCCTTTTGTCACTTCCGAAGTAAGAGATGATGATCTCTTGCCTTTTAAAGCGGCTATAGACGCAAAAGTGGCGGCAATTATGATAGCCCACTCTGTTTTTACTTCGATCGATCCAAAAAATATTGCTACTTTTTCCAAAAAACTGGTCGGCGGATTGCTTCGCGACAAGCTTGGCTATGACGGGGTGATCGTTACTGACTCTCTCAGCATGCGATGCCTTCAAGGGATAGAACAGAAAATAGGTATCGGCGAAATGGCGGTGCAGGCTTTTGAAGCCGGAGCAGATATGGTCCTGATCGAGCCTGATATGCACAAGACCACTTCTGATCCGCTTCAAGAAAAAAGGGTCCAGCTTGCTGCCGCAGAAAGTCAAATCAGGGTCTTAAATGCTTTCATCCTGGCGCTGAGATCCGGGCGCATTAACAGAGAGCAGATCGAAAGATCCGTTGGCAGGATAGTAAAGATGTCGGATGAGTTTGGTCTTAAAGAAAAGCCGGATCTTTCCGTTGCTGTTCCGGATAATAATGTGGCTCACCAACGGCTGGCCTGTGAGGTTGCGGGAAAAGCGATCTCGACCATAGATCAAGGCCGGATCCTGCCGCTTAAGCTTGAACAAGGAGAAAAATTGGCCCTGGTATTGCCGGAACTGGCCCAGACCGGCCGCGCTGATAATAGCCCCTCCAGCGAAGCAGATCTGGAGATGATCATAAGAGAGCGTCATCAAAATCTTGTGGTGCTTCGCCAGGACGATCCGGAAAAACTGGATTTGAAAAGATTTGAGAATGCTCGATTTATTTTGATCAGAACTTATTATGGATATCTAAAGGAAAGCGAATTCTCCTTGCAGAAAAAGATCCTGGAAAAGCTTTCTCTGTTGGGGATCCCCATCATTTTGATAGCTTCCGGGAGCCCTTTGGATGCTGAATATTTGAAGGCTTCGGCATATGTAATGTGCTACAGCGTTACGGAGGCTTCTTACAGGGCGGCGGTTGAGGTTTTATTTGATAAGGTAAAAGCCTCAAGAGAAGTCCCTCCATTCTTAGACGCTATCCCGCATAAACCGGAGCAAAAAGTTACGATTGCCATTCCCTCTACCGGAGAAGAGCCGCTCTTTGCGACCTTGGATCTAATGGAACAAGAATGCGAATTGTTGGAAAGTAAGGGTTTTACTGCAGAGATCATTATCGGCCTGAATAATCTCTCCGGTGAAAATGAGAAGAATTTTAGAAGTAGATTTGGGCCTGGAACAAACAGGCGCGTTAAAGTCCGTTATCTTCCTGATGCGACCGGTAAATTTGACGCCATGCGCCTTATTGCGGCAGATATCGATCCCGCGAATCTCCTCATCTTTGCAGATGATGACATTGCTCTTACACGTGGTTCCCTTCTAAATATGGCAGAGGAGCTCTCTCAGAAGAAGGACCCATATTTGTTGGGCGCCACGCCGCTGCCTTTGGAGGAACAGGGCGGTTCCGCTTGGCAGGTATTTTGGAAGAATGTTTTTGCCATAAAGAGAAGATATGCTCTGAACTTGTTTGAACACCCGTCTCTTCCAGGGGGCTCTCTTTTGGGATTAAGAGCGGGATATTTCCCAATGTTCAACCTTGAAAGGATCCCGGCTGATATTAATGATACCTTTGTCTTGATAAATTCATTTTTCCCGAATGTCAGCTTTGTCCATGGGGCCTCGTATTATCAAGGGCTAAGCGTATCTCCGGTTGAAGAGTTTATGCGAAGATCAAGAGTTACCAGGGGGGCAAGGATCGCTGACGAGCTCTTCCCCTTTCCTTTTATCAGGCAAGTGACCAAGATCTCGGAGGCAAGAAGGACAAATATTGGAGCAGTGCCTAAGTATGGAGCGGGGAACCTGGCCTTTTTCGCGGTTAGCATTCTATTTGAGAGAGCTTTTAAATCGTTATATCCTTACTTTGGCTCTGAAACCAGAAAGTCAAAATGGGATATGGCTTACGGCAGCAGAAGAAAAATCTCTATCGACTTATGGAGGGAACTTTATGCTTCGAGGCCCTTTATACCGCCGCTACCTTCTGAAATAGAATTGGAAAGCGAACCTCTTTCCTCAGGTCCTTATCAGATTTATCCAGAAGAGTAAATGCCGATCAAAGCCCTGCCGGCAGGCCCGCTTCAGGCGGGCAGGCGGACAGGCGGGACAAGCCTGTGATTTCTCTCTAGGAATGAGGATGGACAATGGCCAATGAACCCGCCTCCGCAAAAGCTACGGCGGGCAGGCAATTAACAATGAACAACAAGGTAAAATTGATTATAAGAAATACTGATATGAGCTTTTTCATGTCCCAACCCTCCAGTCGGCATCGGGGTCTTTGCTGAAATCCTTTAGCGCGGCATTAACCTCTTTTATATTAAACCCTGCCGGATCAAACTCGCCAAGCCAGACGCTTTTTTCTTCATATTCAGGATGCTTTGGATCCTTAATGATCTTCAGCAATTCATAATATCCGTCAATTCCTCCGCAGTCATCCGGCGGGCATGCATTCTCTCCCGCCAGACAGACAGGGCAAGCGTCCTTTTTCCCCTGAGGCAAAACTTTCTCTACGACAATATCATGTCTCCAGCCGTCGCCAAAGTCATAGTCATACTGAAAACTTGATCCATCATTGAGCAGCGCGCTTAGCTTATACATTTTTTCATTTTTTACATTGTTCGGCAGTTCCTCATAGTTGGGGCTGGCATATTTTATGCCGCTTATCTTAAACTGGTGCAGATGCGAATTTGTCCAACCCATTGCCATTTGAATGACAAAATGCAGATGTCCAAGGTGATGATCCGCTGGCACAAGCACGCGGCGCCAGATAAGGGGATCGCTTTCGCGTAATATGATATTCAATTGAAGCATTGAAATAGTTCCCTTTGCCTTATTCATATTTTCCCCTGATCGCGTATTGTTGTAATCTATTTCTCTTATTCTCAATATATGAGAATTGAATGAACGATATACATCACACAAACTTTTCTATAACGACGGCAGTCTTTTTTTCGCAAATTCAACGAATCTTTCGCAATCTTTGAGGATCTTTTCAGCCTCGGACCTGTAGATCAGCCTTTCTTCATATTCGGCCATGTTTTTTATCCCGAGGATCCTCGATGCGCGATTAGCATTCGTATTTATTCCCTCATCATTTTCCCTGATAGTTTTAAGCAAACGAATCGCGTCATTGTGACTGTCCCCCGAGTGGCGTTTGCCAAGGAAATACACGCACATGGCATCGCATGCCGCAATGCAGGAATGGATAGCGTTTATGGCGGAGGCGTTCCATTTTTCGGCCTCAAAAGAATCTCGCGCGGCGTACAGGCATTCTTCTGCCCGTTTGAGATAGTTCGCGTATAATGACTTATTGACATCCCTTGTATTGAACTTTGGCGTCATCTATTAACCTTTCCCGGAAAGATCTCAATCCCTTTGTTTATTTCCGATATCAGCCGCATGCTCTTTTTCCGCTTCATCTCACGCTCGGTCAATATATATGGCGAGAGGCGGTTGCCGTACAGCTCGAAGCAAAGGCCTGAAAGAGCCTCCATTTTGGACTTAAGCGTGCTTTTAGCGCGGGGGTTCTTTGCCAGTATAAATATATCAATATCGCTGTCCGCTCTTTCGGTCCCTTTTGCCACGGATCCGAATAATACCGCTTTTTTTACCAGGTTTTTTGGCATGTTCCTAAGCAGGAATCTCCTGAAGTCCTCCATAGGGCCGCTGATGGTCGAGACGCCCTTGATCAATCTGGATAGGGCCTTGAACGCGTAACTTTTTCGGTTCACTTTCCAAAGATGGGCTTTCCCGACAGCGATATAATTCACGAAATTCAGATCGGCCAGTTCGCGCAATGTCCTGTTCACGCTCATGTGGGATATCTTTAAGACCGAGGCGATCTCCCTTTCGCTCATTGAAGCTTCATGGGTCAACAGGAATTTGATCATCCTGGCCTTAATGTTCGAATTTAACGCTTGGAGTAGGGGATAATTAAGTTTCATTTAATCCTCCATGTAACACATTTGTTACAAGTGTAACAACAATAATTGTCCTGTCAAGAGGAATTGTATTATGCTCATCCTATTCTCAATATCTGAGAATTGATCAAACGATATACGATAGCTTTTTTAATCTCGAGGGATGCGTCAGTTTTCTGAGCGCCCTTTTCTCGATCTGCCTTACTCGTTCCCGGCTGACCCCAAGTGAATCGGCTATTTTCTGCAATGTTTCGCTTTTGCCGCCATTGATACCGTATCGCATTTCAATTACCTGCTTTGCTCTCGGATCAAGGCAGTCGGGGAACTTATCAAGTATCTGTTTAATAATGGGGGTATTTAATTCAATCATTGCCTTATATAAACCTCTCCTGAAAATGCGGCACGATCGTGCTGAAGCCGGCAAGGATATAGCCTTCGCATATAGGATATTTGAATTACTTCAATCCCTTGATGTGGCTTTCCACGAGGTCGATGAATGCCTGGGCCTGTTCGGATGTAAGATTTGATTCAAGCAAGTCCCCGAGAGCTTCCCAGGCTTCCGCTTCTTCCATCAGCTCCTTGTTGCTCTTTATGTCATTAAGGACCTCTTCGATCTCTTTTTGCATCCTCTTGTTGACTTCTTCCATCGCGGCCTGCGGGTTGGTCATTCCTGTTTCTTCGATCGCCTGCTCGATTATCTTTGCCATGGAGAGCTCTCTTTCCCTGGCTTCCATTGCCAAGGCGGCAAAGCGAACGGCCATCGCGTGGGAGTCCATCGGCAGTACAGACCCTTTTTCGCCGCCCTTTGGAACAGGGACTTGCGGGCGCGCGGCTTCTGTCTGCCCCTCTTTTTTAAGAGGGCCCGATGGAGGCGGCGGCGTTGGGCCAGTTGATGGTATCTTTATCATGTTTTCACCCGGCTAGATTATACCAAAATGCGGATTACAAGTCACCTTTGATGGCGGTTTTTGCAAGAAGCTTGGACAGTTTTTCAAGGACCGCATCAGGAAGCTTTCCGGCGATATCATCGGCTTTGAGGATCTCTTTTGTAGCCTCGATCAGATCCTTTCCTGTATAAGTCTTTTTGTCCTTGTTCAAATTGAGCTCTTCTTGTTTGTTCATTTTTTCTTAAGTTTTGCCGATAGAGCCCTGGCAACTTCTCTCTCAGCTTCCTTTTTCTTGATCTTCTCCCTTTTCTCGAACATTTTCTTAGACTTGGCTAGGGCAAGATCAACTTTCACCCAGTTATCCATCAAGTATAGCTTAAGCGGTATCAAAGTTAAACCTTTTTCCTGCACGCGGCCGATCAGCTTTTTCATCTCGTTCTTGTTAAGCAGAAGCTTTCGTTCCCTTATGGGATTCATATTATAGCGGCCGCCCTGCTCGTAGGGGCTTATGTGCATGTTGTAAAGCCATATCTCACCTTTATCGATGCGGGCAAAACTGTCCTTAAGATTCACGCGTCCCAGGCGTATCGATTTGACCTCGGTCCCTTTAAGCACTATTCCGGCCTGGTAGGATTCGATTATCGAATAATCAAAGAACGCTTTGCGGTTCTCGGCAAGAACTTTTTTATAGCGCGGCATGGTGAAAGAATAGCACGAAAGGGAAACCAGTTCAATTTATGGAGCTACGCAATATATATTTTACTTGTTGAACGCGGTCCTGTCCTCAGTAGACACGTAAACAACCCCTAATAATTTAGGGCTGTCAGTTTCCTTTACTAATATATATGATTCTTTGGAAAGATCCCCCATTTTTATGCCGTTAATATCAGCTATCTCATTAATTGACCTCCCGGCGCCTATTATCATTTTCCCTTCAGAAGAGACGTAGAAAGGTGTTTCCGGATCGTTGCACCAGTATCCAACAGTTTTACCTTTATCATTCTTGACCGCTACAGCTTCTTGTACCGCTACAGACTTAACATTTCCGACCTGGTACTTAGACACGCCCCAATGCATTCCGTTATTATCTGTTTCGGCTCCGCTGATATTATTGAGCAGATCTTCCGGCTTTATTTGTAGCCGCGGCATTGTTTTTGAAGCCGATAAAGCCTTTGCACTTGCGGGATTTTTCGGACTTATTGGAGGCAGATCACCCATTTAAAACACCCCTTTTTTAAAGCAGATTCTCCAGACCGTAAACTAGCCCATCAACCGATCTTACTTTCCTGACGGCCATGATGACGCCCGGCATGAACGATTCCCTTGATAAGGAATCATGCCTTATCTTCAGCGTCTGTCCGACACCGCCGAAGATCACTTCCTGCGACGCAACGAATCCCGGCAGCCGCACACTGTGTATGTGAATGCCTTTCAAGGAGCCGCCACGCGCGCCTTGTAGTTTCTCGGTCTCGGCGGGCTTTCCCTTTACGAGGCCTTTTGCCGCCTCCGAGCCAAGTATCAGCTCCGCGGTTTTAAGGGCGGTCCCGGACGGGGCATCGGCTTTTTTATCATGATGAAGCTCGATTATCTCAACATTCGGCATGTATTTTGCCGCGGTCTTTGAGAACATCATCATAAGAACAGCGCCTATCGCGAAGTTCGGGGCAACAATGCAGTTCACTTTGTTCGATGAACAGAGCTTCTTGATGTCGTTCAAATTGTTATCGGTCAATCCGGTTGTCCCGATGACCGCGTTAACTCTTGCTTCCAGGATGGTCCTGGCATTTGCCATTGCCACGCTTGGATGGGTAAAATCTATCACAACATCTGGCTTTGTATTCGATATTTCCGTTTTCAGGTCCTTTGCTATCTCGATCCCCAGCGGTCCAACTCCCGAATCCATTCCGGCGTCAATGCCGACCTGAGCGATGTCAACCGCTCCGACGATCTGCATGTCGCTTTCAGCCTTGATAGCTCTTATCACCTCGCGGCCCATTTTGCCGGCAGCGCCGGATACCAGAACTTTTATCATGCTGTTAATTATACTCCCGTGTGGCCGAATCCGCCAGAGCTTCGATGGGTTTCATCGAGAGAGTCAACGATCTCGATATCCGCCTGGTCAACTTTGTTAATGACCATCTGGGCTATGCGGTCGCATCTTTTCACTATAAAATCCTCATTGGAATGATTGATCAGTATCACTCCAACCTCGCCCCGGTAATCCTCATCGATCGTGCCCGGTGTATTGAGCACGGATATCCCGTTCTTTATCGCAAGGCCTGACCGCGGCCGGACTTGGGCTTCGTAACCTTTTGGAAGCGCCATTTTGAAGCCGGTTGGTATCAGCTTTCTTTCGCCGGGCTTCAATGTCACATCACTTTCAACGGCAGCATGCAAGTCCATCCCGGATGCCGCGTGGCTCATGTACTTGGGAAGCGGCACTCCTTTTCCGTGCGGCAGTTGCATTATCTTGATCTTCAATCTTTTTGTCATACTTTCGGGAGCTCGCTTTCGGCAATATCTCCGATGGCGGTCAAAGTGAGATATTCATCCTTCAGGTATTTGTTCGCGATCTTGACCACATCATCAAGGGTCACCTTATCAACTTTCTCGAATATCTCATCGATCGTGATGACCCTGTCAAAATAGAACTGCGACTTCGCGATGTAGCTCATACGGCTGCTTGTTGATTCAAGCCCCAGGACAAGGGAGCCTTTCATGTGTTCCTTGGATCTCTCCAGCTCTTCCTTTGTAATGCCGTTCTTCTTTACCTTGTTGAATTCCTCGATCGTCAGGTCGATCACTTTTTTATAATTTTCTTTGCTTGTCCCGGCATAAACTATGTAAAGGCCGCAGTCCTTTAACGCGGCATTATAGGAATATATGGAGTATGCAAGCCCGCGTTTCTCGCGCACTTCCTGGAACAGCCGGGAGCTCATGCTTCCGCCAAGAACGGTATCAAGGCAGGAAAAAGCATACCGGTCATCATCCAGCTGCGACGGGCCAAGTGTGCCAAGGCAGATGTGCACCTGCTCGGTCTTTTTCTTCTTTAACCGGCTCTCCTTCTTTATTGTTGGCGCGGTCCTTTTGGTTTTCGGGAACGTCCCTTTCATGCCGGAAAAAACAGGCTCGATCATCCTGACGGCGTCATCATGCTCAATGTTGCCGGCAAGCGCGATGATGGTATTGTCCGGCGTGTAAAGCGTTTTGATGAAATCAAGGATGTTCTCCCTATTGATAGACCTTACCGTGGCCTCGCTGCCGATAGTTGGCCTGCCGAGAGGGTGTCCGTGAAAAATGACCTCCGTGAAGAGATCGTGGATCAGCTCATCCGGAGTATCCTCATACATTTTTATCTCTTCAACTATCACGCCTTTTTCAAGCTCCATTTCTTTCGGGTCATAAACGGAATTGGTGAATATGTCGGAGAGAACGTCCACCGCGATATTCAAGTGCTCGTCCAGGACCACGGCATAGTAGGTGGTAAGCTCCTTGCTTGTGTAGGCGTTCATTTTTCCGCCCACCGCGTCCATCTCCGAAGCTATGTCGAACGCGGACCTCTTTTTTGTGCCCTTAAAGGCCATGTGCTCTATGAAGTGAGATATCCCCGCGAGCGGATCTGTTTCCAATCCCGATCCCGCGCCCACGACAATGCCCATGGCGACAGAGCGCACCTCATCCATTTTTTCCGTGAGGAGTTTAATGCCGCCAGGAAGAACGGTTATCTTACTTTTTGGGATAGCCATATATATTTTTTCTTTTTATGTAAGCGATCACTTTCCTGTCCAGAAGTTTTGCGGGGATCCTGCCTTTCCCTATCGACTCCCTGATCTCTGACGCGGAAATATCATATTTTGTCTCGATTATGTGAATCTGGCCCACATGCAGCTGGAGGGGCGGGAACTTTAGCAGGCGCTTGAGCGTCCTTATCCTTGCCCCCGGCCTGGTGGCTACAATGAACTGGCATATCTTGAAAAGCTCAAGCGGTTTCTTCCATGTAAGTATCTCATTGATCGAATCAAGCCCCATTATGTAATAGAGGAGGGCGTTGCCCTTATATTCTTTCCTGAGCTCGTTAAATGTGTCCACCGCGTAAGAATATCCCGGCCTGTCTATCTCAACCCTTGAAATTTTCCAGGATTTCCTTCCCTTTATCGCCATCTTCACCATGTTGTACCTGTCATCCTTGTCCGCTATGAATTCAAGTGTTTTATGAGGAGGATTGCCGGAAGGCACGAAGATGACCTTATCAAGAAGGTAATTAAGCTGCGCGGCCTCCGCTATCCCGATGTGCCCTTTGTGGACAGGATTGAACGTTCCGCCCATTATCCCGATTCGCTGCATTACTTTCTCACCTGGCCGCTGCCGATCACCACATATTTATATGAGGTCAGCTCATTCAATCCCATCGGGCCTCTCGCGTGGAGCTTTTGGGTGGATATGCCGATCTCCGCGCCAAAGCCGAACTCCCCGCCGTCCGTGAACCTGGTTGACGCGTTCACATAGACAGCGGCGGCATCCACCTCATCGGTGAACATCTTCGCCTTGGCTTTGTCGCGCGTCATTATCGCTTCCGAATGCCTTGTCCCGTAAGTTTTGATGTGTTTAATCGCTTCATCGACTCCCGACACTACCTTTACCGCAAGTATCAGCGCAAGGTATTCCGTTCCCCAATCTTCTTCAGTTGCCGCTTTTATCGATGGATCGATCGCTCTTGCTTTTTCATCACCGCGAAGCTCCACATGGGCTTCTTTTAAGCGTTTGAAAACAACCGGCAGGAATTCGGCTGCAATAGCTTCATCCACAAGCAATGTCTCGATCGCGTTGCAGACTGATGGCCGCTGTACTTTCGCGTTGTAAACTATTTCAACGGCCTTTTTGAGATCGGCTGAAGCTTCAACGTACGCGTGACAGTTGCCTTCGCCCGTCTCTATGACAGGGATGGTCGAATTCTCGATCGTGTGCTTTATCAATCCGGCGCCGCCGCGGGGGATTATCACGTCAATGAACTTGTTCAGCTTGAGCATTTCGGTCACCGATTCCCTGTCTGTGGATTCGATCAGGTTGATCGCGCCGTTAGGAACGCCCGACTTTGTTGCGGCTTCAGATATAAGTTTCGCAAGTATGATGTTCGAGTTTATGGCATCAGATCCGCCGCGCAGGACTACCGCATTGCCTGATTTAAGGCAGAGCGCCGCGCTGTCAACCGTAACATTGGGCCTGGCTTCGTAGACTATGCCGATAACGCCAAGAGGAACCCTTCTCTTTATGATCTTTAAGCCGTTCGGCCTTGTCCATTTGGCGATAGTCCTTCCAACAGGGTCGGGGAGGGCCCTCACCACTTTCAAGCTTTCCACCATCCCGCCGATCCTTTTCCCGTCGATAGTCAGCCTATCGACAAGGGCTTTGCTTGTGTTCTTCTTGTAGGCGGATTCAATGTCCAGGCTGTTAGCATCGATAATGTCCTTAGCCGCGGAATCGATCGCCTTCGCCATTTCATCAAGCGCTTTATTCTTGATGTCGGTCGATAGGTTCGCCAGTCGGTAAGAAGCTTCTTTTGCCAGCTTTGCTTTCCCTTCGACTTCTCTCAGGGCAAGTTCTATTACCTCACTCATTTTATTATTCCTTTTCCTGATGTAGGGACAGGGCTTGCCTGCCCGCCGAAGTCCTCCAGAGGCGGACGAAGGAGGGTCCCTGTCCGTGTTTTCCTGCCTGTCGGCAGACAGGCGGACAGCCATAAAGGCTGTCCCTACATTTCTTTTTCTCACTCACTTCTCAGTTCCCTGCCTGCCGGCAGGCAGGCTTTTCTATCAAGACAAGATTGTCCCTATGGATAACTTCGTTCACATATTCAATGCCGAGCACTTCTGATACTTTTTCGGACCTGAGCCCGATGATCTGCTTTAAATTATCGCTTGAGTAGCTCACAAGCCCTCTTCCTATCTCAAGGCCTGTCTCATTTTTTATCGAGACAGAATCGCCCACGTCGAACTTCCCGGATATTTCCTTTATGCCTACCGGAAGGAGGCTCTTGTTCTCCTTTATGATCGCGCCCTCCGCCCCGCCGTCGATCACGATCGTCCCCTTTATCGAAGGTCCCTGGGCTATCCATCTCTTCCTTGATTCCATGTGAGCGCCTTTTGGCGTGAACAGTGTTCCTGTTTTCTTTCCTGAGATGATGTCCGCCATCACATTCTCTTTTCTTCCATTGCCGATAGCCATTACCACCCCGGCGTCAGAACATATCCTCGCGGCCTGGAGCTTTGTCACCATGCCGCCCACACCCTGCGTGGAGGGGCGTCCCGCGGCCTGTTCAATGTCTTTTGTTATCTCATTTATCACGTGGACTACCTGCGGCTCATTATCCTCATCGGGCATCATGAACCCGTCAACATCCGTAAGTATGACCAGAAGGTCGGCGCCAGTGAGGCTTGCCACAAGGGCGGAGAGCGTGTCGTTGTCGCCTATCTTTATCTCGTCAATGGAAATCGTGTCGTTCTCATTGATGATGGGCACAACACCCATGCTTAAAAGCGCGTTGAGCGTGTTCCTTGTGTTTATGTATTTTTCCCTGTTGGATATCTCATCCCTCGTGAGAAGTATCTGCGCAACGGATATGCCGAACGCCTCAAATGCTTTGGCGTACTGCCTCATGAGCAATCCCTGGCCGACCGCCGCCGCGGCCTGTTTTTCGGGTATCGTCTTGGGCTTTCTTCCAAGTTTCAGCTGTTCCGTGCCGGAAACGATCGCGCCCGAGGTGACGATTATCACCTTTTTCTTTGACTTTATCAGCTCGGCCACTTCCCCCGCAATGCGCGCCAGGTTCGCCGTATCAAGGGTTCCCTGCTTGTTTGTAAGCGATGAAGAGCCGATCTTGATGATAATTGTCCTGTATTTGCTCATAGTGGAGTGATTATAGAGGTTCAAGGTTCAAGATTCAATACTCAAGACTGGAGGTGCAAAGACAAGGCTTTTAGGTCACCAATGAAATTTTCAGGCAAATTTGTCGATATATATATAATAGGGGAGTAAAGCCTCGATAGAAAGTAATATTATAAGGAGGAGAATTATTATGGTATCTGTTGATATGGGTAAAATCACCAACGATTTCAGGAAGTTGAGCGGGGAGAATTACCGCATCGAAAAGAATAAACCGAACGAGAAAGCTGAATACGACAAGCTTCGTAAGGCTGATCGAGGTAATAAAGAAGAAATTACTTTGGCGGGATATCTTAAGTATTTACAAAGCACTAAGCCGGGATATTGTATAGGCTTATACGAGCTGGAGGTCGCCCGCTATATCGATCAACTGAAGAACGATCCGGATCCAGAGGTGCGAGAAACTGCCGCCAGGATTTTATCTGATATTGGCTGGAACAGTTATACCGTGCCGGCATTGATAGAAACCTTGAATAATGATTCAGACAGCGCAGTGGTGAGCGCAGCTGCAGATGGCTTGGCGCAAATCGGCCCCAAAAACATAGCCATGTTAAAAGATCCCATTGTGCCGGCATTGTTGGAAGTATTGAAAAATGCCAAAAATAAAAATGCGAGTATGCGCGCCATGTCAGCTTTAGGCAGCCTTGGCGAGCACGACGGAACCGTGGTGCCGGCACTGATAGAAATAATGGAGAAAAATCCGGATCAGGATGTGCGCGCGAATGCCGCCTGGGCTTTATTTGCGAACAGAGATAAAACCGCAGCACCGGCGTTGATAAGAACATTAAAGAATGATCCATATAAGAAAGCGCGCGGGTGTGCTGCCATGGCTTTGAATGCGCTGATAATTGAAAAGGGTTATTTCGATAAGGCTATGGTACCTGTATTAATAAATGCCTATAAAACCGATCCTTATCATACAGTGCAGATATATTTAGGCGTTGCTTTAAAACATATAAAAGAAATCCTCGGAGCCGGGGACCCGCTTTCTAAAGATATCGAAATGGCCCTGGCAGCAGAAAAAACATAGGCATGCATGTCTCGCTAACAATTACTGCTTAAGTTTTTCAGCGGTCTTATAGATCAGCTTTTGAATTCCTTCTTTTGTAGCACAGGATATCGGTAAGAACTCAATTCCTTCCTTCTCGAACTCCTTCAAATTCTCCTTGGCTTCCGGCAGGTCCATCTTATTAAGTGCCACGATTTGCGGAAGTTTTGACAGCTTCGGGCTGTAAGAATCAAGCTCATTATTGATAGTGTGGTAATCATCGATCGGCTTGCGGCCATCCACTCCGGCGGCATCTATAATATGTATAAGAACACTGGTCCTCTCGATGTGTTTGAGGAACCTGTCGCCAAGCCCTTTGCCTTTGTGCGCTCCCTCAAGAAGTCCCGGGATATCGGCAGCAACAAAACTATTGAACTCTTCAACTTTGACTATCCCAAGATTCGGTTCCTTAGTGGTGAAGGGGTAGGGGGCTATCTTTGGTTTTGCCGCTGAGATCCTTGCAAGAAGAGATGACTTCCCCGCATTTGGGCAGCCCACAAGGCCAACATCAGCCAGAAGTTTGAGCTCAAGCCTCAGCTTTTTCTCTTCCCCCGGCCATCCCGGCAGAGCTTTCCTCGGTGCCTGGTTAGTTGATGATTTATAATGATCGTTACCGTAACCGCCATCTCCGCCGCGAGCGATCAATAAACTGTCGCCATCATCCACAAAGTCATGTATCAGCTCGTTGTTCTCGATATTGAAGATCTGTGTGCCGCAAGGGATCCTTATAAGAATGCTTTTTCCGTCACGGCCGGACTTCCTTTTCCCCTCGCCATGCGCGCCGCGCTGAGCTTCATAATTTTTCCTGTATCGGAAATCAAGAAGGGTCCTGATGTGTTGATCTGCCAGAATGGTAATGTCGCCGCCGCGGCCGCCGTCGCCGCCGTCCGGACCGCCCTTGGGGATGAATTTTTCGCGCCGGAACGAGACGCAGCCGTTGCCGCCGTCGCCCGCTTTAACAGTGATTTCCGCTTCATCTATGAAAGGCATATAATCGGGTTTTTGAACCTTTACCTAGGGGATTATGCTTACTTTTGAACCGGAGAATTCCACCTTACCGGAGGCTTTTGCAAAAAGGGTGTCATCGCGCCCAAGGCCGACGTTTTTGCCGGGCATGAACCTTGTCCCGCGCTGACGCAGAATGACGCTGCCCGCGGTGACGATCTGCCCGCCGTAGGCCTTTACTCCGAGCCTTTGTGAATTTGAGTCGCGGCCGTTCCTTGTTGAGCCGCCGCCTTTTTTATGTGCCATTGCCTACTCTCCTTTAATGGATTCTATCTTGATCCTTGAGTAATTCTGCCTGTGCCCGATGGTCCTGTGATAATTGGTCTTCCTTTTGAATTTGAACGAGGTGACCTTTTTATCTTTGCCGATGGACAGGACCTTGCCTTCCACATGAGCATCCTTTATGAAAGGAGCGCCTACCTCGATCGCGCCTTTCTTTGAGAGGAGAAGGACTTTATCGAAGGAAACCGCGTCCCCTGCCTTTTTCCCCGACAGGAGCTCTACATCAAGCTCAGAGCCTTTTTCAACCTTATATTGTTTTCCGCCAGTTTCGATTATCGCGTACATAACCCGGCAATTATACAAGAGCTGTAAAATATTGTCAACGGTCAAGCGGACATACCGGCTTGATTTATATAATGTAATGGTCTAATATGCTGCCTTGTCATGATAAAGAGGGGATTGCTGGTTTTGCTTATGATCTGTTTCGCAACGGCGATCGCCTGCTACCCGTCCCCTGCCATTAAAGTTAACGTTACCCGCGGACAAAAGGCTCTATTCGTAAATGATCTGGCGATTCACGGAGATTGGGACTTTAAATACAGCATAAGCAGGGAGAATGTAAGCACTGGAGATGCAGATAACGGGCCGTTCATGTCCTATATTACAAATGTCATTAGAGGTTTCATAATAACATCCAAACCCAATCAAGTTATTGAGAACAGCTGTAAAAAGGATTATTGCTTTAAGTTAGAATATGTGAGCGAAAAGAACGAGAGTGTGATCTTTAAAAAATGCAAGGTTGTATCCATCTCGAAAATAAAGGATGAAAAAGGAAAACCCAAGATAATGTATTCTTTTGAGGCGGATAGTGCCGAGAAAAGATAATCAGGCTACCTGTAATTCACGAACTGGAGCTCAATATCGAGGTTCGCAGCTCTCAGTGCCTGTATAACGGTCTGAAGTTCATCCTTTGATTTGCTCGTAACCCTTATCTGATCACCCTGTATCTGGGTCTGCACCTTCAATTTTTTGTCGCGGATCATGTTGTTTATCTGCTTCGCTTTTTCCTGCGGGATACCCTGTTTAAGGGTGATCTCCTGCTTTACCGTCCCGCCAAGAGCCGACTCTACCTTGCCGTAATCCAGGAACTTGAGCGATATTCCGCGCTTCACAAGCTTGTTCTGCAGTATGTCGATGACGTTCTTCAGCTTGAACTCATCATCGGAGGTGACGACTATTTTCTTGTTCTCCTCGTTCTTTATGTCGCTTATGCTCCCCTTAAAGTCGAACCTCTGGGATATCTCCTTCATGGACATGTTTATGGAGTTGTCCAGTTCCTGCATATTTATCTTTGAAACTATGTCAAATGAGAATTCCTGTGCCATGATGGGGCAGTATAGCAGAAAAAAATCAGTTGACAACGATCATCCTCTGTGGCATAATCCCTCGCTGTTAATGTTAAAGGTCGAAGTTAATGGAGTTTCAAAGACAAAAGGCTCTGCACCATTGTTTGCTAGTGGTCCTCACAAAGTTTTGTGCCCCACTGTTCCATTAATGATCGCAGAAAAATCAATGAGGAGAAATATCACCATATGAAGAGTTTATTTGTAGGCAACCTTCCCTGGACAGTTACGGATGCCGATCTGCAAGCAAAATTTGCGGAATTCGGCGCCGTGATATCCGCCAGGGTGGTTAACGATAAGTTCTCGGGCAAATCCAGAGGTTTCGGGTTTGTTGACATGGAAGACGCTGACGCGGAAAAGGCCATTACCGGAATGACCGGTTATAAATGGGGCGACCGCGAGGTCACAGTCAATGAAGCAAGACCGAAGACCGAAGGCGGTCCGAGACGCGACAGGGGAAGCCGAGACTTCAATCGCATGTAGTTAGTTCCACTAATTGCAGGACAAGCCCCGCCTTTGGCGGGGCAAGCGCCTCAGCTGAAAAGTTGGGGCGCTTTTTATTTTTTCTTTTTTGGTCTATACTAGGAATTATGTCAAAAGTGCTTGTAGCCGCAAAAAATCTTACAAAAAAATTCAAGCAGCTTATCGCTGTTAATGGCATATCGTTTGAGATACACGAAGGAGAATGCTTCGGTTTCCTTGGCCCTAATGGTGCCGGCAAGACCAGCACCGTGAAAATGATCCATTGTGTTTCCCCTGTAACTTCCGGGGAGCTGACCGTGGGGGGGACGCCCGCCAGCATAAACAACCGCAGGATCAAGATGAATGTAGGCGTGATACCCCAGGAGATCACTTTGGACATAGACCTTACCGTACTCGAGAACCTCATGGTATTCGCTAATTTCTTTGACATCCCGAAGCGCCAGGCAAAAGAAAGGGTGGCGGACCTCCTGAAGTTCGTTGAGCTTGAGGGAAAAAAGAACAGCAAGATCGATGAACTCTCCACCGGCATGAAAAGAAGGCTGCTTGTTGCAAGAGCGCTGCTTAATCATCCCAGGATGATCATCGCCGATGAGCCCACCACAGGGCTGGACCCTCAGGCGCGGCACCTGATATGGCAGAGGCTGCGCCAGCTGAAGCGCCAGGGCGCGACATTGATACTGACAACGCAGTACATGGAGGAAGCCCAGCAGCTCTGCGACCGCATAGTGATAATGTATAAAGGTAAGATACTTAAGGAAGGCATTCCAGAAAGATTGATCGAGGATGAGATAGGGAAAGAAGTGATCGAGATAAGGATCCCCAAGGAGGAGGACGAAAAGCTTATTCATCTCCTTTCCGATTCCAGCTGCGGGCATGAAAGAGTGGGGGACACATTATACTTCTATTGCAAGAACGGCCAGGACCTGAAAAAAAAAGTGGTCGACCTTAAGCTGACCAATTTTCTCAATCGGCCCGCCACTCTCGAGGATGTTTTCCTTAAACTGACCGGAAGGAGCCTGGTAGAATGAACCTTTCTTACAGGATCTATTATGTTTTCTTAAGGAATCTCATATCATACAAGAGGTTCATATTCACCACATTCCTGGTGAGCCTGGGCCAGCCGTTCTTTTACCTTATCACCTTTGGCGTAGGCATGGGAGCGTACATGGGATTTATCGGCGGCAGGCCGTATCTTTATTTCCTTGTTCCCGGCGTGCTGATATCCTCCGTGATGATGTCTTCCACGTTCGAATGCCTGTACGGGACGTTCGTAAAAATGATACATGAGAAGCTTTACGATTCCCTTATCGCCACGCCGGTTTCCGCGGAGGACGCGATAGCGGGGGATATCGCCTGGGGCGCTTTCCGGGGCATGATAAGCGGAACACTGATGCTGATCGTTTCCGCTTTCATGGGGATTCTTCCCGTGTCATTCATCAACCTTCTTCTCCTGATGGTCCTGATGATGTTCGTTGGCGTGCTTTTCTCCTCGCTATCGATGATCGTTACATCATATTCACCGAATTTTGATTTCTTCAGCTATTACACGGAGCTTGTGGTGACGCCGATGCTGTTCTTCTCAGGAGTGTTCTTCCCTCTGGATAAGTTCCCTGGGTGGATACAATCCCTTTCGCAGTTCATGCCTCTAACTCACGCTGTGAATATCTCACGGGCGGTATACTCCGGTACAACTTCTCCCGGCCTTGCGTTCAACTTCCTTGTTCTTTTTGTAGTCGAGGTCATTGCTTTTGTAGGCGGGGTCAAGCTGATGAAGAGAAGGCTGATAAAGTAATGGCAGAAGCAGCAATAAAACAGCGCCTGGACGATATAAACGCGATATCCATCGCGATCGACACATATGATGATATCTTCTCCGACTTTGACCCCCGGGACATACTTGACCGCGACCTTTCAGAGGATTTCATCAATGAACTTGGCCACCGGCACAGGCAGAGCCCGAAAGGGAAGTATGACGTGGTCCTGGTGGCGCCGAAGGCGATCGAAGACCCGGCTGCGGAAAAGAAGATCATATCAAGGTTGAACAGGTACTTTCACCATAAATATTTAAGATATAAGAAGACGATCGATGAGTTGAGGGTGAGGGGTGCGGTATATGTTGTGTTCGGCATGTTGCTTCTGTCCATGCTGACATTTCTCGGGTATTACGGTAAGCTTGATAAATTGACGCTTGAGCTTGTCGGCATCATCTTCATGCCGCTGGGCTGGTTCGGCATATGGGAGGGCTTCTCCAAGATGATAGAAATCCCGTTCAAGCTGAATACTGATACCCAGGTTTACAAAAGGCTGTCAAAGGCTTCTTATAAATTCGAGCATATCGGAGAGGGCAAGAAGCAGCCTTAAAATCCCGTTTTCCACTGAAATTTCCGCGAGAAACCTTCGATAACCATACGTATGGTATCAGGTCCACAATTCAGCAGATTTAATTATAAAAGGCAAGGGGGGCCTGCTTTTGCAGGTAATACGCGCCGTGCGCCCTCTTTTGTAAAAACAAAACCTCCGATGGCTTCTCAGGCGCCAAAAACTTTTGAGATCGATAGATTGCCGAATTTTGAGCTTAAGAGGTTTTCACCGGAAGCGGCAAAAGATATGTCTATCCGCTTATATGAAAAAGCAGAAAAGGAATTATCGCTTTTCAAGACAGCCCTTGAAGACGGACTTCATGTACTTGATGAAAAAGGCATCGAGGCTTTCAAGGGGCAGCCCTTTGAGCAGCTTGAGGCAAGGATTGAAACATTAAAAACCATCAAAAGAAGAATATTAGATATCGAATACTGGATGGGATTTGACGTGCCCGGTGAAAGGCGGGAAATAGAGGAATATCTTAATGGCCTATGCCGGAAGTTAAATGCAAATAGAGCCGCGATATTCATAGAAGGATCGATCTATCTGCATGGATTTTCCCAACATGAAAGAGAGCAATTTATTAGTTATTTCTTTGAGGTGAAAAAACTCCTTTTGGCCCCGGATCCGGCCATAGTAATGGCCAACGATCTGGATGAAACGGAAGCCAAAGAGCTTATTAAAAAACTCGGTATATCCTCGGTTTGCCATACATGGTGGGATAAAATAATCGGCAAACCATGCAAACAAACCATAGATATATTTCTTTATAAGAATTCCGGCTTATTTTCAGCTTCGGATGAGAAGTTGCTTGGGGATGCTGTAGTTGAGTCAAAAGCAATTCCGGAAAAGCTGCAAGAGGCAATATCGCAGCGATTTAAAACTTTGCATGACTTATTGATCCATGCTTGGGAAGACAGCACTATCGAGAGTATAAAAGATTATTATTCCTGTGTTGCCTCACTGAAAAATATCGGCACAAAAGAAGAGGCGCGAGAAAAGATCCAGGGAATACTTGGCTCGATCCAAATGGTGATGTTCAATTTTCCTTTGGCAAAAATGGGATTGAACGGCACCTTAAAGCCCGAAAAATTAGACGTTACCCAGGTTTTGAAACGCATGTATGATGTTCATATTGTTCCGCTCCAGGAGCAGGGCGTAAAGATATCTTTAAGCCTGCCTCCTGATAAGATATTCTGCACAATGCCTGAACCTCGCTTGGCTGCTAAGATCAGGGAGGGATTTTCCATAGCAAGCACAGGCAGGTTTGGCCCTTCCGGGGAAGTAAATGTTAAGTTAAATGTCAGCGGAAACAAAGCGGACTTAATTACTAGGGTGTTGGGAATGTCATTTGAACAGTTAGATGGTTTTGCATATCAGACAAGGATCCAGCTCGACGACTAATAAATATCATTAAATAGATCTCCCGCCGTAATAAGGGCCGTCGAAATCCTCCGCGAAAAGAAGTATAATCACCTTTTATGCCTAAATATTTTATTAAAACCTACGGATGCCAAATGAATGTGAATGATTCGGAGGTCATGGCCGGACTGCTTGATAAAGCAGGTTATTCTCAAGCCGATTCACCCGAAAACGCCGATATAATACTCATCAATACCTGCTGCGTTAGGCAGAAAGCGGAAGATAAGGCTTTCGGCTACGCGCTCGGGCTTGTTGCCCCGAAAATGAGAAAACCGGGCAGGATAATCGGCATCATCGGCTGCATCGCGGAAAAGGACAAAGATCAGATATTCAAGAAACTGCCGTTCATCGACCTGGTCGTCGGCCCCGGGCAGGAAGCCCACGTTGTCCAGCTCATAGAAGAGATCAGGCAGGGCGGCCAGAAAGTGATATCAACGGGCGAGCACTGCGGCGAATATCCGTCAGTTTCGGCCAAAAGGATCCCCTCTACCCAGGCGTTCGTGACAATAATGTTCGGCTGCAATAATTTCTGTTCATATTGTGTTGTCCCGTATGTTAGGGGAAAAGAGATCAGCCGACCGGTTAAAGATATCATTGAGGAGATTAAAGGGCTCGACAAGAAAATATTCAAGGAAGTGGTTTTGCTGGGGCAGAATGTGAATAGCTACAAGGGGTCAGGGGTTAGGGGTAAGGGGTTAGGGGGATTATTGAAAGAAGTCCATGAAATTGATGGGGTAGAGAGGATCAGATTCATTACCTCGCATCCGAGAGACATGAGCGATGAGATAATCGAAGCGGTGAGAGACCTGCCCAAAGTTTGCGAGTATTTCCACATACCGCTCCAATCCGGCGATGACGAGATACTGAAAATGATGAACCGCGGATATACGGCCGATCATTTCAGGAAACTTGTCGGCAGGATCAGATCAAAAATACCCGAGGCGACGATCACATCTGATGCCATTGCGGGTTTTCCAGGGGAGACGGAGGAGCAATTCATGAACACGCTCAAGCTTATTGAAGAACTTGAGCTTGACCTGGTCAACACTTTCAGCTATTCGCCGCGTCCGGGGACACCCGCGGAAAAAATGGAGGGGCAGCTTTCAGAAGAGGTACGGTCAGAGCGGCTCCACCGCATGATGGGGGTCGTGGAAGCGTCGGCATTAAACCGCAATAAGGCGCTGGTCGGGAAAGAACTGGAAGTCCTTGTTTGTGGAAAAGGCGGAGGAAGGACCAGGGGCAATAAGGTCGTGAACTTTGAGGTGACAGATGAACAAGTCGGGAAAATAGTCAAAGTTAAGATAATCGGCGCCAGTGCGTGGGGATTGAAGGCTAGCGTGTAAGTTGATATAATCAGGTCATCTAATTCCAGAAGGAGGAGCAAACTTGCCAAACAGTGAAATGAAGATATTTTCGGGCACATCGCATCCTGAGTTTTCCGAGAAAATAGCGAAGATACTGGGGAAAGACCTTTCAAAGATCAATATATCAAGGTTCACCGGCGGTGAGATCTACGCGAGGCTTATTGATAATGTAAGGGGTGCCTCGGCCTATGTGATCCAGACCTGCACACAAAAAGTCAACGAGGACCTGATGGAACTTTTCATTGTGGTGGACGCGCTGAAAAGGGCATCGGCAAAAAGCATTACTGCCGTGATACCGCATTTCGGTTATGCCAGACAGGATAAAAAGTCCGCTTCCAGAGAGCCGATATCAGCCAAGCTTATTGCTGACCTGCTGACCACCGCCGGGATCGACAGGATCATAACCATGGACCTGCACTCGGACCAGATACAGGGATTCTTCAATCTGCCGGTGGATCATTTGACCGCGATGCCGATCCTTGCCAGCTACTTGAAAGAGAAAAAACTCAAGAATCCGGTGGTGGTGGCGCCTGATACCGGCAGGGCAAAAACCGCCAAGAAGTTAAGCGACAGGCTGGGGACATCACTCGTCATACTGCATAAGACACGCCCCGAACACCAGAAGGCGGAGATCATGCATGTTGTCGGCGATGTAAAAGGGAAAACTCCCATAATAATCGACGACATGATAGATACCGCGGGGACTGCCACAAGAGGGGTGGACATACTGAGGGAGCAGGGCTGCATAGATGAAATTTATTTTGCCGCGACCCACGGCTTATTTTCCGGCCCGGCGGCGGAGAAAATGAACGGCGCGAGATTCAGGGAGGTTGTTGTAACAGACACGCTGCCGACCGCGGGTAAGTCCATCAAGGGACTGAATATAGTTTCTGTCGCCTCTTTATTTGCCGAGGCTATAAAGAGAAGCTACGAGAACATGTCGATAAGTTCTCTTTTTGATTAAGGACAGCATCAAATATGAATAACGTGAAAGTTGGAGTTATTGGTATCGGCAATGTCGGTTCTTCGGTGATACGGTTATTGAAGAAGAACGGGAAACTTATTGCGGAAAAAACCGGGATCAGTATAGAGATAAAAAAGGCATCTGATATCCGCGACAAGAGAAATATAGCCGGCAGGGCTTATACCAGGAATGCAGTCGAGGTGATCAATGACCCGGAAATACCGATCGTCATTGAATGCATCGGCGGAGTGGATCCCGCGAAAAAGTTGATCCTCCAGGCGATAAAGAACGGCAAGCACATCGTGACCTCGAACAAAGAGGTCATCGCAAAGCACGGCCGGGAGATAATCGAGGCCGCAAACAAAGCGGGCGTGCACGTTCTCTTTGAAGGCGCCGTGTGCGGCGGCATCCCTATCCTTCATTCCATAAGGGAATGCCTTGCCGCGAACCGGATATTTGAGATCTCCGGCATAGTCAACGGGACAACGAACTACATACTTTCCAGGATGACGAAACAGTGCTTGAGCTTTGACGGGGCTCTTTCTCAGGCGCAGAAAAAAGGATTCGCGGAAGCGGACCCATCAATGGATGTAGACGGAAGCGATGCCGCGTATAAGGCCGCGATACTTGCATATGTCGCAAGCGGGTCTTTCGTGGACGTGAGCCGCATATACCGTGAAGGCATCTCAAAGATCTCCCAGGAAGACATCGAATATGCCAAAGAGATCGGCTATGTGATCAAATTGCTCGCCATAATAAAGATCGGCAAGGCCGGGCTGGAGGTAAGGGTCCACCCCACCCTTGTCCCCGCGGATCATCCGCTGGCCAAAGTTTCCGATAACTTCAATGCTGTTTTCGTCAGAACGGACGCAATGGGGGACGCCATGTTCTACGGCAAGGGCGCCGGCGGATTTCCTACGGCGTCATCAGTTCTGTCCGATGTCATTGAAATATCAAAGAAACTGGGATGCTGCGTGGAAGAGCCGTATTATCCGAAAGAGAACAAGATGAAGATGAGGGATATCGGCGACATCAGGAGCAGGTATTACATAAGGCTTGAAGCCCCTGACATGCCGGGCGTTCTCTCAGGCATCTCGGGCGTTTTTGCCAGGAAAAAGGTGAGCATTCAGGAAGTGGTCCAGAGAGAGTCCAAGGGCAGAACGGCCCAGATCGTGATAATACTGCACGAGAACAAGGAAAAAGATATTCAAGCCGCGCTGAAAATAATATCAAAGCTTCCTGTGGTTAAAAGGATCCGCAGCGTAATAAGGGTGGGTATCGACTGATTATTTAGCTGTCCCCAGCTTCTCTCTTCGTTTTCGTAGCGCGCGTTCCGCGAGAGCGTAAACCTCTCCCATAAGGAAGGGTTTCCTGAGATATTCCATGGCCCCCAGGGTGATGGCGTTGGCGAAAGATTCCTCGGACGCGTAAGCCGTGACTATTATCACTTCCACCGTCGGATCGTTCTCTTTGATCTTTTTGAGGACCTCAATACCGTCCATTTCCGGCATTTTAAGGTCAACGAACGCAAAGTCATATTTCGCGGCTTTCATCGATTCGATAGCTTCCTTGCCAGTCTGGAAGCCGGCGACCTCGTAATCCTTTATCCTCAATATTTCCTTGAACGACTCAAGCACGCCGTTCTGGTCATCAACTATCAATACTTTTGCCTTTTCTGCCATAAGATTCCTCCTGACTTTCCTGGATTTTATCAAACATTGTTTGATATTGCAATAATCATTGTGTATAATTTTCAAACAGTTAAAAATGAACTTATCAAACGAACTTTTGCAGGCGGTAGTAGCGCTTTTCATAATTATCGATCCTCTCGGGAACCTCCCGATATTCATGGGATTGACAGAAGGAATGAGCGCTAAGGAAAGAAGGGACACTTTCGTCGAGGCTTTATACGTGGGATTCCTTCTTCTGCTATTATTTGTCCTGGCGGGAACATGGATACTCAGCCTGTTCATGATAAGCCTTGATGATTTTAAGGTAGCGGGGGGAATCTTGCTGCTCGTGATTTCCATTTTCATGTTACGGGGGCATTTTGTAGAGGTAAATCAGGGGGATAATGTGGGAGCAGTTCCGCTTGGCTGTCCTTTGCTTGTCGGCCCGGGAGCGATCACTTCTTCCATGGTGCTTATCGGGATGTACGGGATATGGGTCGTTATTACGGCTGTGGCAATTAACTTCCTGCTTAGCGGGATCGTACTTTATTCCGGGGATATTATATATGATAAGCTGGGTCGCGCAGGTTCCCAGATCATAGGGAAGGTGATGGCGATAATACTTGCGGCCATCGCGGTCAAGTTCATCCGTGAGGGGATCGTGAGCTTAATGAGGTTGGCTGGGTAGTCTGTTCATGGCTGGGTAGCTTCCTACTTCGCCCTTCGGGCTTCGTAGGACAAGCAGCGGTAAATGTTTTGGTTGGATATTCTCCTACGACAAGACTTCGGAGAACAAAGCTCAGTAATTTGATATAATTTGGTAATCGAAGGGATAAGCCCTTCGAAGTCCGCCGGAGGCGGACGAAGTAGGGCTGGGTAGCTCAGCGGTAGAGCAATCGGCTCATACCCGATCGGCCGGCAGTTCGAATCTGCCCCCAGCCATGAACCTAAGCTTGCGCATGGTTCATGGCCAGCCAGTAAATTTTGCGGGGCAAAATTTAAGGATAAGGAATAAGAAAAAGAATTAAGGAAAAACATAAGAAAAAGGAAAAGAGAAAAATAGCAAATTTTTTCTTAATCCTTCATCTTCTCCTTATTCTTTTCCTTTGACCCTACTCTAATAAATGGCGCCCGCTGATTGGTAGCACTCATTATTTTGAATTATTTCTCCCTGGGCGTATAATCACAATGCTATGGATAATTTAACAAGGAAGAAAAGAAGCCTATGTATGTCAAGGATAAGAAGCAAAAATACCACCCCTGAAAAAACAGTAAAGGGGATCCTGAAAAATCTAAAGGTAAAGGCTAAATATCACGTTGTGAGTTTGCCCGGCAAGCCAGATATCGTAATCCCTAAAAAGAAGCTCATTGTATTTATTAACGGCTGTTTTTGGCACCACCATAAAAACTGCAAGTGGAGCGTCATGCCGAAAACTAATGTTCGGTATTGGAGAAATAAACTACAAAGAAATATCTATCTGCAAAGCAAGTATATTTTAGCCAATAAAAAGTTGGGATGGAAAGTAAGGGTTATTTGGGAATGCCAAATAAAAAACTCGACAAAGCTAATTCTGATAATTAAGGAGCTTATAAAATAGCTGCATTAAACCCAAATACTTGTTATAATGCTAATGTAATATGAAAAACAAGAAAAACTATATTACTTTTAGGTTGGCTGAACTATTCTGTGGCCCTGGCGGGCTTGCACTCGGCGCTATGTCAGCATTAGCGGAGAATGGGAATTCAATATATTCTATTCAGTCTGTTTGGGCTAACGATATTGATGAAGATACATGCAAAACCTATAAACGCAACATTCATTCGGGAGAATCTGCATCTGTAGAGTGTGCGCCAATTCAAAATATCGACTTTTCAAGAGTCCCTAAATTTGATGCATTAGCATTTGGCTTTCCGTGCAATGATTTTAGTGTTGTTGGGGAGCAGAAGGGATTTAAGGGAACATTTGGTCCTTTATATACTTACGGTGTTAAAGCAATAAATATTCATAACCCTAAGTGGTTTGTTGCGGAAAATGTTGGTGGCCTTCAAAGCGCAAATAATGGTTTGGCTTTTAAGCAAATATTAAGCGATCTTGAAAGCGCAGGGAAGGGCTACAATTTAACAGCTCATTTATATAAATTTGAAGAGTATGGCGTTCCTCAGCAGAGGCATAGGATCGTAATTGTTGGCATTCGTAAAGATATTAATTTGCACTTTAAGGTTCCGGCACCTACTACCGCTGACAAGTATGTGTCAGCTTTGGAGGCGATAGAAGACCCGCCCATTCCCAGCGATGCGCCAAATAACGAAATCACTAAACAATCTCCATTAGTAATTGAGAGGTTAAAACATATTCCTCCAGGGGAAAATGCTTGGTACAAAGGGCTTCCTCCAAGATTGAGGCTAAATGTGAAGTCAGCAAGAATGAGTCAGATATATAAGCGTCTCCATCCGGAAAAACCTTCCTATACAATCACCGGGAGCGGCGGAGGCGGCACACATACCTATCATTGGAGTGAAAACAGAGCCTTAACAAATAGAGAAAGGGCAAGACTGCAGTCGTTTCCCGATGATTTTGTTTTTGAAGGGAGCAAAGAAAGCGTGAGGAAGCAGATTGGAATGGCAGTGCCTCCAAAGGCCGCACTAGCTATCTTTGAAGCAATCCTGAAAACTTTTGCAGGAATCAAATATCCTCATGTGCCTTCGAAATTTGGAAGCATTGATTTATTAGTTCCTCAAGAAGAAATAAAGAAGAAAACTAGAAAAGTTAAAGCATTAACTATAGCCGCTTAATTAATGATTCCCAATCCTTTTTATTCCTATGGAGCAACCCAGATTCTCTTACGAATCTATACCCGTCAAATTCCTGACCAGGGATTTTTCTTGCTTTTATTAATTCCTCCATCCAACAATACCCTGCGATTTCACATGGGATATCTTCGAAATGCGGGATTTGATCTTTATATGCTGGAAAGTGAGGCTGGCCTTTTACCAGCTTAATTACCTCTGCTCGAGTTATTCTTAATAAATGATCATCGGGAATATCAGGGCGGCAAAAAATGTAAACATCTGATCTTCTTTCTTCAAGAAGCACTTCATTTTCACCGAGAATTAAAAATGCACTTTTTGGCTTTGACGCTTTTATGCCTATATTAATTTTGGGATCTCTATATGATCCTTTGCTCTTTATCCCAATAATATCTTGCGGAACAATTTCATCATAAATGCGGAAATCTAACTGCACATCTACGCCATAATTATTCGCAAGAAACTTCTTTACGGCAACCTCAGCAAGCTGTCCTTTAACCCAATTGGTTATCTTTTGGCCAAACTCTCTTTGTCTTGCGGTTCCAAAATCAGATAAGACATAACCTCGAAAATGTTGTGCTAAAGCGAAATCTAAGCATAAAGCATAGTCGTGAATATTTAGGCTTATGCTCCGCCATTTATAACTGTCTAGCCATTCCTTAAGATTGGATTCTTTAAATTTGAATCTGCCGCCGACTTTAGAGAACGGGATTTCTTTTGCATTTCTAAAATAGTTATCAAATGTCTTATCTTCTAAGCCAAGATATTTGGCAGCATCTTTTTTGGACAGCACTTTTTCCTTGTTCATACTGTCATTTTATTACACGCCGTTTCTTATAGCAATGACAAACTCTATCGCTGTCGCCACCAATTTCTGCCATGGATTCAGTTTCGAAGTGCAACACCCTTGTAGTTAGTAAAAACCTCTTTCGGAGTCATGTAGTTCAAGCATTTTCTGGGCCTATTATTCAGTTCTTTGATAATTTTGTCAATTTGCCATTGATGCAGCTTTCTCATGTTTGTTGATCTTGGCAAATATTGCCTGATCAAGCCATTGGTGTTTTCAACTGTGCCTTTCTCCCATGACGAATAAGGATGGCAGAAATACACGGGCATATTCAGCGCCTCGGTAATTTCCAGATGTTTCACAAATTCAGAGCCGTTATCAACAGACGCGGTTCTTTTTAGCTCTTCCGGCCATCTGGAAAACTTATTCAGAAAGATGCTTTTAACCGCGTCGGATGTTTTTCGTTTCATTTTTGTCGCCAATGTATATCTTGTGAACCTGTCAACTTTAACCAGTAAAGCTGCCGTTTGTTTTGAGAACATCATAGAATCCGCCTCCCAATGCCCGATCTCCAGTCGTTTATTCGCGGATATTGGCCGTTCTGTAATCCATGTTCTGCAAGGAATTAATACCTTTTGAGCTTTTCTGCCGTATTGCTTCCTTCTTCTCTTGCGCGCCAGTCTCAGATATTTGAATAATCTCTTATGCTTAGCTTCCTTGCTGTAAATGTATGAATATATCGTTTCATGATGAATGCTGAACTTTGGCATGTCCATCTTGATCCTGTTGCTAATCTGCTCCGGGGACCAGCATTTCTTCAGCTTGGTGATAACATATTGATATATTTCCGGGGATTTGAGCGGATGCTTATTTCCTTTAGTTCTTCTATGAGAGGATTTGTATTGGGCTGTATCAGGCAAATATCCAATCCCTTCAAAACCATTGCGTGAAAGCTCTCTGTATAGAGTGCTTGCCTGTCTACCTAGATGTTTGGCCATATCCCTTATCGAGAATCCGTCCCTGAGGCCTTTGAACAACATAACCCTTTCCTCCAGGGTTAAATGCTTATATCCCTTCATTGCAACACCTCTCTATGCTATTTATTCTATCGCTTTAGGTGTTGCACTTCGATTTAGAACCCGGGA